>Ga0194132_10005615_pt1 | contig 20129 bp, 17 predicted proteins | sample TA2KigOf80mmetaG_FD_148612 | JGI IMG/M metagenome (GOLD analysis project Ga0194132, IMG submission 148612) | Freshwater microbial communities from Lake Tanganyika, Tanzania - TA2015054 Kigoma Offshore 80m | ecosystem: Environmental > Aquatic > Freshwater > Lake | place: Tanzania: Lake... | reverse complement strand
GCTGATGCGCACCAGCTGGCGGGTGGTGCAGACGCTGCGCCGGCGGGGCGACGGGCCGACCCTGCCGTTCACCGCGCCCCGCGTGTGCCTGTCGCGCTCGATCACCCCCCGCCGCGCCGCGTCGTTCGCGGTGTTCGGCATCGACGACGTGAAGGAGGTCCGCCGCGCCTTCGGCGTCACGTTCAACGACGTGGTCATGGCGATGGCCTCGGGGGTCATCCGTTCGTGGCTGGCGGAGGCCGACGACCTGCCCGACCGCCCGCTGGTCGCCGCGATCCCGACCTCGGTCCGCAGCGAGGCGGGAGCGCAGGCGGGCAACGACGTCTCGGCCATCTTCGGGGCCCTGCCCGTGCACCTCGACGACCCCGCCGACCGGGTGGGTTTCGTCGCGCGGGAGATGCCGGGCGCGAAGGCCTTCCACCAGAACCTCGGGCCCCGCACCCTCGGCTCGCTCGCGCTCGTGGCCCCCTGGAACCTCACCTCGGTGCTGTTCCGGGCCTACTCCGACCTCGGTCTGGCCGACCGGCTACCTCCGGCGGTGAACCTCGTCCTCACCAGCGTCCCCGGGCCGCCCGTCCCGCTCTACTGCGCCGGTGCGCGGATGGAAGGGATGTTCCCGCTCGGGCCGATCTTCGACGGCGCGGCGCTCAACGTCTCGGTGGTCAGCTACACCGACCGGGTCTGCGTGGGGTTCCTCACGTGTCCCGACGTCTGCCCGCCGGAGCAGCGCCTCGCCGATGCCGTCCCCGCCGAGATCGAGGCGCTCCTCGACGCGGCGGCCGACCAGGATCTTGCAACGACCCGGAAGGAGAGGGCCATGGACGTCCAGGAGCGGAACCGCAGGGCACTCGCCGCGGTGCAGGACCGCCGTGACGACTTCTACGAGGCCATCCTCGGACTCGAGCGGGCGATGGCCGAGGCCGCGGGCGACGACGCCCCCGGCTGGGCCGCCCGGGCGAGCATCGCGGCGCTCGACCTGCGGGCGGTGCTGCGCGAGCACGTCGCCGAGACCGAGGCCGAGGGCTCGTTCTACGACGACATCTCCCGCAACTTCCCCAACCTCGCCCATCAGGCCGCCCGGCTCCAGGCCGAGCACGGTCCCTTGGGTGACGCCGCCAACGAGCTCGTCGAGACGCTGTCCACGGTCCGCGACGATGCCGGCGTTGACCGCGCCCGCGGTCAGGCCCTCGATCTCCTCAAGGCGCTTCTCATGCACCGCCACCGGGGCGCCGAGATCGTGTTCGACGCCTACAACGTCGACGTCGCCACCGGTGACTGAGGCCCCGGCCCGGTCCGCCGCACCACCGCCCGGGCTCCGGGCCCGGGCGGTGGACGCCGCCAACCGGGTCGGCGAGCGCTTCCTCCGCTGGCTCGACGTGTACTACGGCCGGTCGTCGCTCGTGGGTGACCACGCCTTCTTCGACGTCGACGAGTTCCCGTGGGTACCGCGAGTCGAGGCCCGATGGCCCGCGATCCGCGCGGAGCTCGAGGAGGTGCTGCGCGACGTCGCGCACCTGCCGAACTTCCAGGACATCTCCACCGACCAGTACCGGCTGACCCAGGACGACCGCTGGAAGACCTACTTCCTGCTCGGCTACGGCTTCCGGGTCGACGAGCACCTGGCCCGCTGCCCCGAGACCGCCGCCGCGCTCGCCGACATCCCGGGCATCACCACGGCGATGTTCTCGATCTTCGCCCCCCACAAGCGCATTCCCGCCCACGTCGGGCCGTACAAGGGCGTGCTGCGCTACCACCTCGGGCTCCGGGTGCCCGAGCCGCCCGCCGCCTGCGGCATCACCGTCCGGGGCGAGACCCGCCACTGGACCGAGGGGCGGAGCCTGATCTTCGACGACGTGTGGGAGCACGAGGCCTGGAACGACACCGACGACACCCGGGTGGTGCTGTTCGTCGACTTCATCCGGCCGATGAAGGCCCCCGCGCGCTGGCTCAACGCCGCCGTGCTGAAGGCGATCGCCTACTCGCCGTTCGTGCAGGACGGCAAGGCCCGCCACCGGGCGTGGGAGGAGCGCTTCGAGCAGCTCCGCGCCGGCGGTTAGGTGGTCCGGCCGGGGCGTGCGCCGTTCAGCGAGAGGAGCGACCCGACATCAGGGATCGAGGAGCTGGTCGGTGTCGGTGAGGACCTTGGTGATGATGTCGGCCGCGTCGTCGAGGAGGTCGTGGTCGTGGTCGACCATGAGGCTCAGGCGCAGCAGGCCCGCGTTGCCGTGGCTGGCGGGCGGGATCACCGGGTTGCAGAACACGCCGAGCTCGAACAGGTCCCGGAACGTGAACACCGTGGAGAGGTCGTCGTGGTGCTTCAGCGGGATCGTGAGGATGGCGCTCTCGGCCGGGTTGGTGCGCACCCCCCGCTCGGTGAGCGCGGCGACGAGATGGGCGACGTTCCCGAGGAGACGACCGGGGCGCTCGGGCTCGGCCCGAAGGATGCGCAGTGACGCGAGCGCGGCCGCCATCGACGCCGGCACGTTGGACGCCGTGAAGATGAACGGCTCGGCGGTGATGGTCAGCAGCTCGATCGCCTCGGCGCTGCCGAGCACCGCGCCGCCACAGGACCCCAGTGCCTTGGAGAAGGTGATCGTGGTGATGTCGATCTGGTCGAGCAGGCCGAAGTGCTCGCCGGCCCCCCGACCCCGGGCGCCCAGCACCCCGAGGCCGTGGGCCTCGTCGTCGAAGACGAACGCGTTGGGGGTCGCCCGCACCGCCTCGACGATGCGGGGGAGCGGGGCGGTGTCGCCGCGCATCGAGTACACGCCGTCGACGATCACCCCCTTGGCGGCGTCCTCGGGGAGGTCGGCCAGGATCGACGCGAGCTGGTCGGCGTCGTTGTGGCGGAACCGCTTCAGGTGGGCGCCCGAGAGCCGGATGGCCGTGACCAGGGAGTTGTGGGCCTCCTTGTCGACCACCGCGTAGTCGGAGCGCCCGAGGTAGCCGGAGATCCCGCACAGGTTGGCCACGTAGCCGGTGCTGAACACCAGCGCCGCCTCGGTGCCGTAGAAGTCGGCCAGCTCGGCCTCGAGGTCGTGGTGCAGGGGCAGGGTGCCGTTGAGGAGCCGGGAGCCGGTGACCCCGGTGCCGAAGTGGGCGGTCGCGGCCTGGGCCGCCTCGATGACCCGGGGGTCGTAGGAGAGCGACAGGTAGTTGTTGGAACCGAAGTTGATGACCTCGCGGCCCTCGATGGTGAACTTCGGGGTGGCGGCGCTCTCGACCCGTTTGTAGTACGGCCAGAGCTGCTCGGCCTTGGCGAAGCGGTACGGCTCGATCCGCGGGAACGCCTCCAGCCGTTCTCTGAACAGGCTCATTCCGCCCCCATCGGACCCGCGTCCCCCGTCGTGTGGTGCCCCGAGGCTAACCCGCCCGGCCCACGTGGGGGTATCTCATCACCCGGACCGGGTGATGCTCCGCTGCGCTCCGGGCCGTCGGGCGGGGCCTCGGTGGGCGGGAGGCCGGCGGCCGTGGGGTCCTCCACGATCCGCTTGAAGTGCTGGATCGACCGCCAGGCGGTGAAGCCGTCCTCGGTGCGCTCGTCGAACGAGTAGGTGACCTTCATCACGCGGCGCCGGTCGGGCCCGCTGGTGGGCGAGCCCGGCTCGTTCACGGGGCGCCCGAGCACGCAGAAGATCCCGGTGGTGCCGTACTCGTACAGGTGGTGGTAGCCGGCGGGCATCCCGAAGCTGGCCATGTGGGCGACGAACGCCGACGCGAACATGGGGTCGCCGTCGATGAAGAACCGGGGGAGCATGCCGAAGCGGTCGGCGACCTTCACCCCGCCCATCACCATCCGGCGCACCGTGCCGGGAAGCTTCATGAGGAGCGCGAGCTCCCGGTCGGTCTGCTGGGGGCCGCCGAAGCGGTCGGCCCGGGTCTGGTCCTGGACGCCGCGCACGAGGTCGGCGAACGACTCGTCGGTGGCGAAGGTGCGCTTGACGACCGCGAACGGCGAGCCCTCCTGGAGTCGTTGCTTCACCGCGAAGGAGAACACGATGTCGCGTCGCTGGTACAGGCGACCGCCCGCGACGAACCGGTTCATGGTCGGGTAGCGGACCATGCACTCGCGGATGCCCCACAACGCGAGGTGGAAGACGTCGGCCTGCAGGCCCGGGTGCGCCGTGTTGAACTCGCGCAGCCACCCGTCGGTGCGGTGCAGGGCCAGCTCGATGTCGAAGTAGTACACCGACTCGTTGCGCCCCGGCATCATGTACGGCATGACTCGCCGGTTGAGCGGCAGGTCGCGCACGAGGTCGCCGTCGGAGCGGCGCCACCAGGACATCGGGGTGAGACTACGTCGGAGGGAGCGACCGCGGCCCGATCGTCCCTCCGGTGGTGTAGCCCTCCGGCAGGAGCACGGCGCCGTCGACCGTCCGGTAGTACACCTGCCAGTGGTAGTAGCCCTCGTAGGCGCGCGGGTCGGCGAGGAGGTTGCGCGCGTACGACTCCACGGCCGTGACGTAGCCGGAGTCGTGGTTGTAGGCGAAGATCGCCTTGGCCATGTCGGCCGGCCCGCCGGCCGCCTTCAGGTAGCGGCCCGCGGCCAGGATGGCGTCGCGATTGTCGTTGACGTCACCGCCAGCGCCGTACGCGGCCCACGAGCTCGGGATGAACTGCATCGGCCCCTGCGCGCCGGCGCTGCTGTTGCCGCGGATGCGACCCATGCGGGTCTCGAGGAAGTGGATCGCCGCCAGGTACGCCCACGGGATGCCGGACTGGGCTTCGGCCTCCGCGTAGTACGCGCGCAGGGTCTCGGGCGGCGGTGGGGTGAGGATCGTCCAGTCGGGGAGCTGGGTCTGGGGCGGGGTGAGCTTCGACAGCGCGCTGCTCGCGTCGAGGTTGGCCTGGACCCAGGGCGCGACGTCGGCGGGGAGCGCGGCGACGACCGGTGCGACCCAGTCGGCGTGGTTGCTGAGCTGGCGGTACGCGAGCTGCTGCTCCCAGCCCAGCACCCGGATCCGGGCCGGGTCGCGATCCTCGCCGCGCAGCGCCCGCTCCACCCGGGTGAGGGTCGCCGCCGTCGCCTCCGGGCTGCGGGGCGGCTGGATCAGCTCCGGGCTGGCCACCAGGGTCGTGGTCGTCGTCGGCGCCGTCGGGGCCGTCACGCCGACGGTCCCGGTCACGGCGCCCTGTGCGGCGCCATCGGTCTCGTCGCCGTCGAGCGCCCATACCAACCCGAAGGCCAGGGCCAACCCGAGTCCGACCACCACGGCGGCGACGAGGCCGCGCCGGCGCCGGCGTCGGTCCCGGCGGTGTCGACGGCTCCCCGTGCGTGTGCCCTCGCCCCTCATCGGGCGTCAGTGTGGCAGAAGGGGCACCGGCCACCGCGGTAGCGTCACCCCGGTGTTCGATCGGCTGCTGTCGTGCTGCGACGTCGAGGAGCACGTCGTCCTCGGCTCCCGGCTGGGCTTCCTCGCGCTCCACGGCGGCATCGAGCCGGGCACCGAGGGCATCGCTCGGGAGGCGGCCGCGGCCACCGGCGCGTCCGCCTACGTCGTCACGCAGCCGCGGTCGCTCGGCTGGCACATCTCCTCGCACCACATCGACCCGGCCCGGGTCCCCCGGCTCGCCGCCTTCCTCGACCACGTGGAGGTGGCCGTCTCGGTGCACGGCTACTTCCGACCCGAGCGACCCGACGCCATCCTCGTGGGGGGCGGGCGCCGGGATCTGGCCGGTGACCTCGCCGCCCGTCTCCGAGCCGTCGTGCACGAGATGCCGGTGGTCGACGACGTGACCCGAATCCCGCGCGCCATGCGGGGGGTCGATCCCCGCAACCCGGTCAACCGCCCGCGGGGTGGGGGCGTGCAGCTCGAGCTGCCCCACCGGGCCCGGACCGACGGGCGCGGGGGCGTCGGGGGGCCACCGTCGGTTGCGGCCAGGGTCACGACGGTGCTGGTGGAGTTCGCCGCCGACCGGGCGGCCTGATGGGCCGGCTCGCCGTGGTCGGAGGGCACTCCGTCCTCGACGTCGCGCTGCACGTCGCGCTCGCCGACGCGCACCGCGAGCGGTCCGTCCCCGTCCCGGGCGGTCCGGTGCACCTCGTCGACGCCGGCGCGGTCGTCTTCCTCCAGCGGCACCGCCAGCCCGGCTCCGTGCTCGCGCCCCACCTCGACCACCACGCCCACGTCGCGGCGCTCGCCGCCGTCGGCTGCGACCGCGTGCTCGCGCTCGGGTCGTGTGGCGGACTCCGCCCCGAGGTCGGACCCGGCACCACGATGGTGATCGACGACTTCGTCGCGCTCGCCGCCCAGCCCGACAGCCGGTTCCTCGACGAACGGGCGAACGCGGTGCCGGGGTTCGATCCCGGGTGGCGGGCCCGGGTGCTCGAGACGTGGAACCGCCACGCCGCCACGCCCGCGGTCGACGGAGGCGTCTACTGGCAGGCCACCGGGCCCCGGTTCGAGACGCCGGCGGAGATCCGGCTCATGGCGGCCTTCGCCGACCTCGTGGGCATGACCATCGGCGCGGAGTGCGTGGCGGCCGCCGAGCGCGGGCTCGCGTACGCCGCGGTCTGCGTCGTCGACAACTACGCCAACGGTGTCGCCACCACCCGACTCACCGTCGAGGAGTTCGAGCGGGGCAAGGCCGAGAACGTCGGCACGCTCATCGACACGCTCCGTCGGGTCGTGCCCGAGCTCGCATCGTGAGCCGCGCCGTCACGGTCGTCGACGCGGTCCTCGCCGGCGCACCCGTGACGGTGCGGACCGTCGACGGGACGATCGAGGCGGTGGGCCCCGACGTCGTCGCCCGACCCGGCGACGAGGTGCTCGACGCGCGTGGGGCCCACCTGGTGCCCGGCCTCGTCAACGGCCACACGCACGCGGCGATGACCCTGTTCCGGGGCTGGGGCGACGACCTGCCGCTCAAGGAGTGGCTCGAATCGGTGATCTGGCCGGCCGAGGCCCGCCTCACTGCCGACGACGTGTACTGGGGCACCCGACTCGCCGCGGTCGAGATGCTGCGCTCTGGCACCGTGTGCTTCTGGGACATGTACTGGCACGGGGAGGCCGTCGCCCGCGCCGCGGCCGACGCGGGCATCCGCGCGGTGGTGAGCTCGGTCGTCATCGACGGGGACGACGCGGCGCGCGGGCGGGCGCTGCGACCGCAGGTCCTCGACGAGCTCGACGCCGTGGCTGCGCACGGTCCGCTCGTGACTCCGTGCCTCGGTCCGCACGCGGTGTACACGGTCTCACCGGAGACGCTCACCTGGATCGCGGAGGTCAGCGCGGCGCGCGACGTGCCGGTCCAGATCCACCTGGCCGAGACGGAGGAGGAGGTCCTCGAGTGCCACGCGCGCCACGGCGTCGGCCCGGCCGAGCTGCTCGACCGCTGCGGACTCCTCGGGCCCCGCACGGTGCTCGCACACGGCGTCTGGCTCACCGACGCCGCACTCGATCTGGTGGCCGAACGCGGCGCGACGATCGTGACCAACCCCGTCTCCAACATGAAGCTCGCCGTCGGCCGCGTCTTCCCCTACGCCGAGGCCCGGGCCCGCGGGATCCCCGTCGGGCTCGGCACCGACGGCGCGGCGTCGAACAACGCCCTCGACCTGCTGGCCGACGCCAAGGTGCTGTCGCTGCTCCAGAAGCACGCGACCGGCGACCCCGGGGCCATGCCCGCCCGGGAGGCGTGGGCGGTGGCGACCGGCGCCCGGGCCGAGGGGCTCGGCCGGCCCGCCCACCTCCGGCCCGGCGCCCCGGCCGATCTGCTGCTCCTCCCGGCCGATCGGCTCGAGCTCGGCCCCGGCGACCTCGTGCACAACCTCGTGTACGCGGCGTCGGGGAGCGTCGTGGGGACCGTCGTGGTCGACGGACGGGTGGTGGTCCGCGACGGAGTGACCGCCGACGCCGAGGAGGTGCGGGCCCGGGCCTTCGAGTGCGCGGCGCGCCTCGGGGTCGGCCCCCACACCCCGGCGGGAGACGGCCCCTGAGCGCCTAGAAGAAGTTCTTGGGCATGGCGAAGACCGCTCGCACCGTGGGCTCGAAGTGCTCGAGCGGCAGGGTGTCGTAGTCGGGGTCGAACGCCACCTGGTCCCACTCGTCGGCGAAGCGGGCCGCGAGGTCGAACCACGGCTCGTCGCGGTACTTCTCGCGGGCTGCGGTGTCGCCGCCGAAGTGCCCGTAGTAGTGCTTGCCCTGGAAGTCCTGGTGCACGCGGATGGCGTGGTACACCTCGTCGCGTACGTAGGGACGCAGCATCTCGGCCGCGATGCCCGGGTGGTTGGCGACGCTCACGTACTTGCCGACGTCGTGCAGCAGCGCGGCGACCACCAGCTCGTCGTCGGCACCGGCGCGCTCGGCGAGGGTGGCCGTCTGCAGGCAGTGCGTGCGTTGGTCGACCGCGAAGCCGAGGACCATGCCCTCGAGCTGGTCGAGCAGGGCGAGGACGTGGTCGGCGGCGAGGGGCTGGGCCTCGACGGTCTCCTTGCCGATCACCGCCCACTGCTCGGCGGTCGATGCGTCCATGCGGGTGAAGGTGCTCGTCATGGGTCCAGTCTCGCACGCCCGGGCGGCCCCGACGACCCGTCGGTAGCCTGCGGACCGTGGATCAGGAGCCGCAGCCGGTCGACCCCGCCCCCGAAGCCCCCGGGGGAGCCCCCGCGGCCCGGCGCGCCGAAGCGATCCGGGTGCGGGGCGTCGACGACACGGTGACCGTCGTGCGCGACGAGTGGGGGATCCCCCACGTGCGGGCCCGTACCGCCCACGACGCCTTCTTCGGGCAGGGGTTCGTGCAGGCCCGGGACCGGTTGGGCCAGCTCGAGTACGACCGCCGCCGGGCCCACGGCCGCTGGGCCGAGGTGGCCGGACGGTCGGCCGTGCCGTTCGACGTGTTCACCCGCCGGCTCGGCCTGCGCGACGCCGCGCGTCGCGAGTACGACGCGCTGTCCGACGGGGGCCGGTCGGTGCTCGACGCCTACGCCGCCGGCGTCAACGCCTACCTCGCCCTCGGTCGCCCCCTGCCGACCGACCTCGAGCTCGCCGGCGTGGAGCCCGAGGCATGGTCACCGTGGGACTGCAACGCCGTCTTCCTCGTCCGCCACGTGATCTTCGCCAACTGGCAGAAGAAGCTCTGGCGGGCCCGGGTCGCCGAGGCGCTCGGCGCCGAGGCCGCGGTCCGGCTCGAGGCCGATGACCGCGACCCGCCGCTCATCGTCCCGCCGGGCGAGTCGGCGCCGCCCTACGGGCTCGACCCGAGCTGGTACGCCACCGTCCGCTGGGCCACCGCCATGCTGCGGGTGGCCGATCCCGACTTGCTCGGACGGGTGGAGGCGTTCGGCGCCGAGACCGACGCCGACGCGGAGGAGGGCGGCTCCAACTCGTGGGTGCTCGCCGGCCGCCACACGGCCACCGGTCGGCCCCTGCTGGCCGGCGACCCCCATCGCCAGGTGGAGGTCCCCGGCGTCTACGTGCAGAACCACCTGGCGTGCGACGAGTTCGACGCCACCGGGCTCGCGTTCGTCGGGGTCCCCGGCTTCCCGCACTTCGGCCACAACGCGCAGGTCGCCTGGTGCGTCACCAACGCGTTCGGCGACTACCAGGACCTCTATGTGGAGCGCTACGCATCGCCGCCGGTGCCAGACCGCACGGAGATCGTGCGGGTACGGGGCGGCCACGACGTCACCGTGGAGTGCTTCGACACGCCCAACGGGCCGATCGCGTTCGGCGACCCGGCGACCGGCGCGGCGATCGCGATGCAGTCGACCGCGCTGATCGCGCAGAGTCCGGGCCTCGAGGTGCTCGCGCCCATGCTGCGGGCCGACACCGCCGACGGGCTGCGCGACGTGATGCGCGACTGGGTCGACCCGGTCAACAACCTCCTGTGCGCCGACCGCGACGGCACGATCCTCTACCAGACCGTCGGCGCCATCCCGATCCGCACCCCCGAGAACGCGTGCGGTCCGGTGCCGGGGTGGACGGCCGACCACGGCTGGGCCGACCTCGTGCCCTACGACGACCTCCCGCAGGTGCGCGACCCCGAGTCGGGGATGATCGTCACCGCGAACCAGCGCATCGTCGGCGTGCAGTACCCACACCACCTGAGCGACGGCTACGCGCGACCCGACCGGGCCGAGCGCATCCTGGCCCGGCTCGGCGCACTGCAGTCGGCGACCGCGGCCGACATGGCCGAGGTGCACCGCGACCTCGTGTCGCTGCGAGCCCCGCTGTGGATCGAGCGGCTCGGCGCGCTCCATCCCGCCGACGAAGTGGAGCAGGCGGCCCTCGGGCTGCTCGCCGGGTGGGACGCCACGATGGCCGCCGACTCGGGCGCCGCCGCCGTCTACACGGTGGTGCGCGACGCCGTCTGCCGGCACCTGGTCCACGGACCCGCCCTCGCGGGCCTGCGGGCGCCGGCGCGCGACGAGCCGGCCTCCTCGTTCGTCCCGCCGACGCTGCGGCTGTGGCCGGTCGTCTCGCCGCTCCTGGCCGCCGACGACCGTACGGTCCTGGCCCCCGGGGAGACCTGGGACGACGTCCTCGCCGCCGCCCTCGCCGACGGGGTCGCCCTCCTGCGCACCGCGATGGGCGACGACGTGACCCAGTGGCGGTGGGGCCGCATGCACCTCGCAGCCCCGAAGCACCCGTTGTCGGCGACGCATCCCGAGTGGGAGGGCCGACTCGACCCGCCGCCGGTGGAGATGGCGGGGGAGGGGGACACCGTGTTCGCCACCTCGCACGCGGCCGGCCTGTCCTTCGGCGTCACCGGCGCGTCGGTCGCGCGCTACGTCTTCGACCTGGCCGACTGGGACAACAGCGGGTGGGTGGTCCCGCTCGGGGCCAGCGGCGAGTGCACCAGCCCGCACTTCTCCGACCAGCAGAGCGCCTGGGCGGCCGGCGAGCTGCTCCCGATGCGCTACGACTGGGACGCGATCGACGCGGTCGCCACCGAGGTCAGCACCCTCACCGGCTAGGCCCGTTGCTCAGTCGCGGGGCCAAACCCATCGGCCCTCAGCTGGCGAGGAAGTCCTCGATGATCGCGGTGAGCTCGAGGGGGGTGTCGCCCTGGAGGCTGTGGCCCGCGCCCTCGACCGCGATCACCTGCGCCGTGGGCTGACGCCGCCGCAGCTCGTCGATGTGCTCGGGGGCCACCACGCTGCCCGCCTCGGTCCCGTACGCGAGCAGGACCGGCACGGTGACGGCGCCGAGGTCGTCCCACAAGGTGGTGAAGTCCGGGACGGGTGGGTCGTCGGCCTCGGCCGGCGCGTCGTCGGGGCGCAGAGCCATCTCCATCATCCGCGGGCGTTGGTAGCGCCACACCCAGCGGCCGTCGTCACGCTGGACGGCGTTGTGCAGCACGCCACGCCGGAGCGACTGCACCGAGCGCGTGGGGTTGAACTGGACCGTGCGCTCGAGGATCTCGTCGAAGCTCTCGAAGCTGTCGGGCCCCGACACGAACTGGGCGATCGGCGCCGCCCGGTCCTTGTCGACCCCGGGCGTGACGTCGACGAGGAGGAGCGTGCGCACCGCGTCGGGTGCCCGCTCGGTGAGCGCGATCGCCGTGAGACCACCCAGCGACATGCCGACGACCATCGCCGCGTCGGGGGCGAGGGCGCGCACGGCCACCTCGACGTCCGCGGCGTTCTCGCGCGGGCCGAAGGGACCGTCGTCTCGATGGTCGGAATGCCCGTGCCCGGGGAGGTCCACCGCGAGGAGGGGGCGCCCGAGGGCCAGGGCCACGGTGTCCCACGTGTGGGCGTTCTGGGCCCCGCCGTGGATCAGCACGATCTCGGGCGGGTCGTCACCCCAGACGAGGGCGCTGAGGCGCCGCCCCGTGGCCGGGTCGACCACCACCGACTCCCGCCGGACCACCGGTGGCCCGTCGTAGGGGATTCCGAACTCCTCGGCGTTCTCGTGGAACAGCCCGAACTCGTCGTAGTGGAGGGGTGCGTCAGCCGTCACGCCGGTGACGGTAACGCAGGAGCCGCGACCTACGCTGACGGCGTGAAGCTGAGCCCGTCGGCGTTCCGGAGGATCGCGCTGGTCGCCACGTGCCTCTTGGGCTTCATCATCGTCACCGGCGCGGCGGTGCGCCTGACCGGCTCGGGCCTGGGCTGTCCCGACTGGCCCAACTGCGAACCGGGGTCGCTCGTGCCCAAGGGCGCCGACAACGGCCACGCGATGATCGAGTTCGTCAACCGGACGATCACCGGCCTCGTCTCCTTGGCGGTCATCGTGTGCGTGCTCGGGTCGTTCTTCCGCGATCCCCGCCGCCGCGACCTGATCTGGCTGTCTCTCGGCCTCGTCGGCGGGGTGATCGCGCAGGCCGTCGTCGGCGGGCTCACCGTCATCTTCGACCTCCGCCCCGAGTTCGTGATGACCCACTTCATCCTCTCGCTGGTGCTGCTGCTCGACGCCGTCGTGCTGTACAAGCGGGCGGGGGAGCCGCACACCAAGGCCCGACTGGCCGTCGACCGCACGGTGCGCGACCTCGGCCGGGCGATGTTCGTCATGGTGTGCATCGTCGTGTTCACGGGAACGATCGTCACGTCCACCGGTCCGCACGGCGGCGACGAGGAGGCCCGGCGGTTCGGGTTCGACATCAGCAACGTGGCACGCATCCACGGCATCGCGGTCGTGCTCTTCCTCGCACTCACCCTCGTCACCCTGTGGCAGATCCGGCGCACGCAGGCGTCGCCCGCCGTGGTGAACCGGCTCGGCGCCGTGCTCCTCGTCGCCTGCATCCAGGCCGCGATCGGCTACATCCAGTACTTCAACGACATCCCCGCGCTCCTCGTGGGCCTGCACATCGCGGGCGCCACGGCGCTGTGGGTGGCCGTCGTGTGGTTCTACCTGGGCCTGTTCACCCGACCGGCCGAGACGCCTGCGGTCGGCGACGCCCCCGCGCCCGGCTCGACCACCCTGCAGCCGGCCTGACCCGGAGCACCTGGTGTGAGCCGCCGGCTCGGACCGACGGGCAGCGGCCCGACCCCCTCGCTTCCCGACCGGCCCCGCGCCGTCGCGATACTGGTTTCCACCTCCGCCACGCCGGCATCCCGCGACCGCCCGAGGAGCTCCATGCGCGCAGCCCGTCGCCTCCGCCCCGTCGCCGCGGTCGCCGCGGTCGCCGCCACCCTCGTGACGATGGGTGTCGGGCCCGCCCACGGGGCCGCGCCGTCCCAGGCGGCCTCGGGGACCGACGTCGCGAAGTTCATCCGCTCGGATTGGTGGCCCCAGACCAAGGACGAGCTGCGCTTTCCGGCCCCGACCCTCAAGAAGGTGGTGTGCCCCCGGTCGGTGCCGGCCACCGACGCAGATCCCGAGACGGTCGTCCGCGCCGCGCTGGTCGACCTCGCCGGCGGCGACGTCGCACCCTCCGTCGACTCGTCGAGCGGGGTCTTCGCCTGCGTCGGCCGGCTCGACGGTCAGCCGCTCCTGATCGCCGGAGCGCTCAACGAGGCCGGCGACGCCCGCTTCGCCACTGCGAGCCTCATCCTCCAGCCCGACCAGCTCGCCGGGCTGGTCGCCGGCGCCTTCGCCGATCAGGTCGGGGGGCGCGCCGACGTGGTCTGTAGCACCCGGTCGGTGATCGTGGCCCAGCCCGACATCCCGGTGCGGTGCAAGGTGGCCGCCGCCGACGGCACCAAGAGCAAAGGCAACGTGGTCCTGGACGGGAACGCCCGGGTCGTGTCGGTGGACTTCGTCCGGAAGTGACATGCTCGGGGCCCTGACGGGCTGGCCGTGCGCCGACCGCCCGGTCGTCCCCGCCCGACCGCTCCGACCCGACCGAGGGAGCCGCCCATGACCACCTCCGACGTCACCCTCGACGCCGACGTGATCGTCGTCGGCGCCGGCATGTCCGGCCTCTACGCCCTGAAGGTGCTGCGCGACCGGGGTCTGCGCACGATCGTGCTCGAGAAGGCGCCCGGCGTCGGCGGCACCTGGTACTGGAACCGGTACCCGGGCGCCCGCTGCGACATCCCGAGCCTCGAGTACTCGTTCGGGTTCGACCCCGAGCTCGAGCAGGAGTGGGTCTGGACCGAGCACTTCGCCTCCCAGCCCGAGATCGAGGCGTACCTCAACCACATGGCGGACCGCTACGACCTGCGTCGCGACATCCGGTGCTCCGACGGCGTGACGGCGGCCACCTACGACGAGACGACCGACACCTGGCTGTTCGAGACCGAGGCGGGAAAGCGGCTGCGGTCCCGTTTCGCCGTGATGGCCACCGGCGGGCTGTCGGCGCCGTACACGCCGTCGTGGCCGGGCATGGACTCCTTCGCCGGCACCGTCGTACAGACGAGCCTCTGGCCCGAGGAGGGCGTCGAGATCGAGGGCAAGCGGGTCGGCGTGGTCGGCACCGGGTCGTCGGGGATCCAGGTGATCCCCGAGCTCGCGAAGGTCGCCGAGCACCTCACGGTGTTCCAGCGCACGCCGGCGTTCACGTGGCCGTCGCAGAACCAGCCCCTCACCGACGAGGAGCAGACCGCGATCAAGGCCCGCTACCGGGAGCTGCGCGAGGAGCAGTACGCGTCGTTCAGCGCCACCGCCGGCACCACCGGGGCCGTGATCTTCACCTTCCCCACCGACGACCGTCGCATCCTCGACAGCACGCCCGAGGAGCGCGAGGCCGCGATCGAGGAGCACGGGTTCAGCGCGTGCCGGATCTGGAGCGACACCGCCGGTGACCTCGACGCCAACGAGATGGCGGTCGAGCTGTTCCGCGAGATGATCCGCCGCACGGTGAGGGATCCGGAGACCGCGGAGGCCCTGTCGCCGCGGGGCTACCCGCTGGGGTGCAAGCGGCCGGTGCTCGACACCGGCTACTTCGAGACGTTCAACCGCGACGACGTGAGCCTCGTCGACCTCCGGCGAGAGACCATCGAGGAGGTCACCCCCGAGGGCATCCGCACCTCGGAGCGGTTCGTGCCCCTCGACGTGCTGGTCCTCGCCACCGGGTTCGACGCCATGACCGGTGCCCTCACCCGCATCGACGTGCGCGGGCGTGACGGCCGCCTCCTGCGCGACGACTGGGCCGACGGGCCCCGCACCTACCTCGGCATCGGGGTGGAGGGGTACCCCAACCTGTTCGTGTGCGTGGGTCCCGGCAGCCCCGGCGTCCTCGCGACCTACCCGCCCCAGATCGAGCTGCAGGTGGGGTGGATCGCCGACTTCGTCCAGTACCTGGTCGAGCACGGGCTGCACTCGGCCGAGGCCGACGCCGCCGCGCAGGAGGCGTGGTGCGCGCACGTGAACCAGGTGGCCGAGGGCACGATGTTCACGGCGGCCTCCTGCAACTCCTGGTACCTCGGCGCCAACATCGAGGGGAAGCCCCGGGTGTTCCTGCCCTACGTCGGCGGCATCCCCGCCTACATGGCGCGCTGCAACGAGGTCGCCGACCACGGCTACGAGGGCTTCGTCCTCACCTGAGGAGGATCCCGCGCGCGTGCGATCCCCGTTCATTGAAGGGTCACTCCCGCTCAGCGGGAGCATCGCTTCAACGGAAGCCGGTCATGCGCTGGAAGCTGCTCCACCACCGGGTTGACGAGGGTGATGGCCGGCCAGGTCTCCGATGCAAGCGATCACCTGCCGTCAGCTCGCCGAGCCGGCCCAGCGCGGAACCGGCGTGTGGCAGGCTCGGGAGATGCAGGTCCACCTGGTCGACGGCACCTACGAGCTGTTCCGTCACTACTACGCCCGGCCCGAGCACCTCGATCCCGACGGGGTCGACGTCGGCGCGGTGCGGGGCGTGGTCACGTCGTTGCTGGACCTGCTGGAGAGCGGGGCCACCCATGTGGGGGTCGCCACCGACCACGTGATCGAGTCGTTCCGCAACGACCTGTGGATCGGCTACAAGACCGGCGAGGGCATCGACCCGGTCCTGTTCGCCCAGTTCCCGCTGCTGGAGGACGCGCTGCGCGCCTTCGGCATCGCGGTGTGGCCCGAGGTCGAGCTCGAGGCCGACGACGCGCTGGCGTCGGCCTGTGCGGTGGCCGTCGCCGACGAGCGGGTGGAGCAGGTCCTCATCTGCACGCCCGACAAGGACCTGGCGCAGTGCGTGCAGGACCCGATCGTGGTGCAGTGGGACCGCCGCGCCGACACCCGCTACGACGAGGCCGGCGTGATCGCGAAGTTCGGGGTGCCCCCGGCGTCGATCCCCGACTGGCTCGCCCTCGTGGGCGACAGCGCCGACGGGTTCCCCGGCCTCCCCGGGTGGGGCGCGAAGTCGGCCGCCACCGTGCTCGCCCGCTACGGCTCGATCGACGAGATCCCCGATCCGCCGTGGGACGTGACGGTGCGGGGGGAAGCGAAGCTGGCGGCCACGCTCGCCGAGGCCCGCGAGGCCGCGCTGCTGTTCCGCACGCTCGCCACGCTGCGCACCGACGGCGACGTGGGCGACGTCGACGACTGGCGCTGGACCGGTCCGACCGACGCGCTCGGTGCATGGGCGGCGCGGCTCGGCGCGCCCCGGCTGGCCCAGCGGGCCACGACGCTCGGCGCGGCGCGGGTCTGAAGGCTCAATACGACCAGAGCGGCGCGGGGACCTCGAACCCGACCGGGGTGCCCCAGTGGTTCCGGTACGAGACCTCGTGCACCGGGACCCGCGGGGCCACACCCCAACGACCCGTCGGGTAGCCGAAGGTCACGCACGACGCGAACCTCCAGCCCTCCGCCTCGGGGACGCCGAGGATCTCCAGCGCCGGCGCCACGTTCAGGGCGAACGCCGACGTCCAGGCCGATCCCACGCCCTCGGCCCGGGCGGCGAGGCAGGCCGACCAGGTCGACGGATGGATCGAGCCGCCGGTCGGGTCGCCGAGCGCGAAGCTGAAGAGCATCAGCGGGTACTCCTCGAAGTGCTCGGCGAGATGTTCGGCCGACCGCTTCATGGACAGCATGGCGACGCTCTCGGGCGTGTCGGGGTCGGCGAGCGCGGCCGCGACCCGATCGCCGTAGAACACGGTGAACACCTGGCCCAGGCAGTCGCGGTACACGGGGCCGAGCCGGCCGAGCACCTCCTTGTCGTCGACCAGCAGGAACCGCCAGGTCTGGCTGTTACCGCCGCTCGGGGCCCGGATCGCGGCGTCGAGGATCTTCTGCTGCACCGCCTCGGGGATCGGATCCGGCCGGACCCGGCGCATGGCCCGGGTCGTGTAGAGGGCTTCGTAGACGTCCATCGCCACGCAGCCTGTCACACGCCGCCACCGGTGGCAGACTCCCGCCGACCGGAACGCGTCGGAGACAGGTGGAGTGGCGACATGACCGAACCGAGGGTGGCCCTGGTGACCGGGGGTGGACGGGGGATCGGGGCGGCCATCTCGCTGGCCCTCGCGGGCGATGGCTTCGACGTGGCGATCAACTACCGCCGCGACGAGGAGTCGGCCCGCCAGACGGCGCAGCTGGTCGAAGCGCTCGGGCGCCGGGCCGAGGTGTACGCCGCCTCGGTCGACGACTACGAAGCCGACCGGCGGATGGTCGACGCCGTGCTCGCCGACTTCGGCTACGTCGACACGCTGGTGCACAGCGCCGGGATCGCCAGCCGGGGACAGTCGGTGGTCGACACCGATCCGGCCGAGATCGAGCGTGTGTGGCGCACCCACGCGTTCGGTGGGTTCGCCCTCGCGCAGATGGTGGTGCCGAGCATGCGCACCCGTCCGCGCGGCGACGTCGTGTTCATCTCCAGCGCGGCCACGAAGGCCATGGGCGGGTACTCGGCGCCGTACAACATGGCCAAGGCGGCGATGGAGGCGCTGGCGCGCACCCTCGCCAAGGAGGAGCTCGCGCACGGGATCCACGTCAACATCGTGGCCCCCGGCCTGGTCGACACCGAGATGGGCCGCCGCCTGGCCAAGGCGGTGATGGGCGCCGGCGACGACATCCATTCGATCGCCGGGCGCATGCCGTTCGGACACGTGTGCAGCCCCGAGGAGGTCGCCGACGTCGTCGCGTGGGTGGTGTCCGACGCGGCGCGTTACGTCAACAACCAGTGCATCGGCGTCGACGGCGGCGCGTACTAGGGCACGCCGTCAGGGCCGGACGTGGTCGAAGCCGAAGCGGCCCTTGATGCAGAGGTTCCCGGCGGTCACCCCGCTGTCGTGGGGTGACGACACCTTCACGATGCGGTCGTCGGGGTCGTCGCCCACGCCGTGCTGCACGTGCAGCGTCAGCGTGCAGCCCACCCCGCAGTAGGCGCAGATCGTGTCGGTGCGGGTCTGGCGCGACTCGTCCCAGGTGCCGGCGCCCCGGAGGTCGTGCTCGGACCGGAACATGAGCGCGTCGGTCGGGCACACCTCGATGCAGTTGCCGCAGTAGACGCACGCCGACTCGGGCAACGGGACGTCGTGCTCGGTGGAGATGGTCGACCCGAACCCGCGGCCGGCGATCGCGATCGCGAACGTGTGCTGCACCTGCTCGCCGCACGCGTCGACGCACTGGTAGCAGAGGATGCACTTCGAGTAGTCGCGCACGTAGAGGTCGTTGTCGACCTTCGTGGGCTGCGCGACGGTCTCGGCCGCCTCACCGAAGCGGCCGGGGTCGGCGCCGTAGCGGGCGTTCCACTCCTCGACCGCGTCGTGCAGCGACAGGTCGACGCTGCTCCCGAGCAGCTCGAGCACCAGGCGTCGGGCGTGGCGGACCCGGGCGTTGTCGGTCTCGACCTCCATGCCGGCCTCGACCTCCCGGGAGCAGGCGGGCACGAGGGTGCGGCTGCCCGCCACCTCCACCACGCACACCCGGCAGACGTTGCGGGCCCGGATGGTGTCGCCGTAGCAGAGCGTGGGGGTCGACACCCCGGCCGCCGCGCAGGCGTCGAGGATCGTCGTGCCGCGGGGCACCACCTGTGCCACCCCGTCGATGCGAACCTCGATCGCGTCTCCGGCGGGACCACTCGGTCCGCGCGTGGTCATGGCGTCTCCTCGAACAGACCGAACCGATCGAGCGCGCTCTCCACCGCGTTCCACGCGGTCTGCCCGAGCCCGCAGATCGACGCGTCGCGCATCGCGGCCCCGACGTCGCGGAGGCGGACGATCTCCTCGTCGAGCGTCCCCAGGTGTCGCCCCGATGCGAGCCGGTGGAGCGCCTCCTCCTGACGGACGGTGCCCACCCGGCAGGGCACGCACTGGCCGCACGACTCCTCACGGAAGAACGCGGCGATGCCGAGCACCATCTGGGTGAGGTCGACGGTGTCGTCGAGCACGATCACCGCGCCCGAGCCGAGGGTCGCGCCGATGGCCCGGGTGGCCTCGATCGTGAGTGCGACGCCGACGTCGTCGGGACGCACGAAGCTGCCGGCCGCGCCACCGAGCAGGACCGCGCGCAGGGCGCGGCCCGTAGGGACGCCGCCGGCGAGGCGGAGGAGGTCTCGCAGCGTCGTGCCCATCGGCACCTCGTACACCCCCGGCCGGGTGATCGAGCCCGACACCGAGAACAGCTTGGTCTCCCGCCCCGGCCCGGCGGGGTCGAGCACCCGCAGCACGTTGGCGAGCGTCTCCACGTTGTGCACCAGCGTGGGGGCGCCGAACAGCCCGGCGTCGACCGGGAACGGCGGCTTCGACCGGGGCTCGCCCCGGTGCCCCTCGATCGAGTTGAACAGCGCCGTCTCCTCGCCACAGATGTAGGCGCCGGCGCCGCGCCGGACCTCGATCCGGAACGGCACGCCGAGCCGGGCGGCGTCGTCGCCGAGCAGCCCGGCGGCCTCCGCGACCGCGATCGCGGTCTCGATGCGCTCCCGCGCCTCCGGGTACTCGTCGCGGACGTAGACGATGCCGACCGTCGCCCCGACCGCCCACCCGGCGATCGTCATGGCCTCGATCAGGCTGAAGGGGTCGTGCTCGAGCAGCACCCGGTCCTTGAACGTGCCCGGCTCCGACTCGTCGGCGTTGGCCACCACGTACTTGATCGGGCCCGGCGCGCCGGCGACTGCCGCCCACTTCCGCCCGGCGGGGAACGCCGCCCCGCCCCGCCCCGTGAGGCCGCTCGCGGCGATGGCCTGCCGGGTCGCCTCGGCGCCGAGGCGACGGGCGTGGGCCAACGCGGCGTAGCCACCGTGCGCGCGGTAGTCGTCGAGGCTCCCCGGATCGACGACCCGGACCCGCCGGAGGAGGGTCAGCCCGTCGGCCGGTTGGACCAGGGGCGCCGGCGCCGCGGGCTCGAGCGCACGACCACCGTCGGTCTCGAGCGCGGCCGGGGCCTGCT
>Ga0194132_10005614_pt1 | contig 20136 bp, 14 predicted proteins | sample TA2KigOf80mmetaG_FD_148612 | JGI IMG/M metagenome (GOLD analysis project Ga0194132, IMG submission 148612) | Freshwater microbial communities from Lake Tanganyika, Tanzania - TA2015054 Kigoma Offshore 80m | ecosystem: Environmental > Aquatic > Freshwater > Lake | place: Tanzania: Lake... | reverse complement strand
GGTCCACCGAATCACCATGGACGCCACAAAACTCTACAGGCATCTTCGCGAGCCGCCGCGAATCAGGTCACTGCAAAAGTCATGCTTTTCTTAGCGCCTATGGGATCAAGTCCGGGGTGACAGCGGTGGATGCTTTTTACCGGAGCGTTATTCACCACATCGACTCAACCGCCCGCTTGGGCCAGGCGGCGTCGTAGGTGGGACCGCCGACTTTTCCATCCGTGCATTCAGCCAGCAGCGCGCCAGGGGTTGGCAACTTGGTTGGATCGACATGGGTCGATGCGTCCCACAGGCGTGAGCGCAGGATGGCGCGGGCGCATTGGAAGTAGACTTCGTTGATGGTGATCGTCATCACCGTGCGCGGCGCCTTGCCGTCGACGGCGAAAGAGGCGCGCAGGGTTTCGTCGGCGGAGAGACTTGCGCGGCCGTTGATGCGGAGCGTCTGGCCGAGACCGGGAATGAGGAATAACAGGGCGACACGCGGGTCGCGCACCACGTTGCGGAGACTGTCGATGCGATTGTTCCCCATGCGGTCGGGCAGCATCAATGTTTTGTCATCGACGACGCGGATGAACCCGGGCTTGTCGCCGCGCGGCGAGGCATCGAGGCCCTCGGGGCCCGACGTCGCCAGAACGAAGAACGGCGAGGCCTCGATCATGGCGCGGTAACCCGCCGTCAGCCGGTCCTTGACCTTGGAGAGCGCGGTCTCGGCCGGCACGCCGTAGTGGCGCTCCAGCTGTTCGATACTTGTGATCGTCATTTCTTTACGTCCGCCAATGCCGCCTGCGCCGCCGCGAGCCGCGCCACCGGCACGCGATAGGGCGAGCAGCTGACGTAGTCGAGACCGACCCGATGGCAGAACGAAATCGACTCGGGGTCGCCGCCGTGCTCACCGCAGATGCCGATCTTCATACCGGCGCGGGTCTTGCGGCCGCGCGCGGTTGCGATCTCGATCAGCTCGCCGACGCCCTCCTGATCGAGGCTGGCGAAGGGGTCTTTCTCGTAGATGCCGCGCGCACGATAAACCTCGATCAGCGGCGCGCAGTCGTCGCGCGAGAGTCCCAATGTCGTTTGGGTGAGATCGTTGGTGCCGAACGAGAAAAATTCGGCGGTCTCGGCGATTTCGCCCGCGTGCAGCGCGGCGCGCGGCAGCTCGATCATGGTGCCGATCTTGTAGTCGATCCTCACCCCCGCCGCGTCGAACACCGCCTTGGCCGTGGCATCGACCACGGTCTTCATCAGATCGAGTTCCTTCCGCGCACCCACCAGCGGGATCATCACCTCGGGCAGCACCACCTTGCCCGCCTTCGACACCTGCACCGCCGCCTCGAAAATAGCGCGGGCCTGCATTTCGTAGATCTCGGGGTGCGACACACCAAGCCTGACGCCGCGATGGCCCAGCATCGGATTGATCTCGTGCAGCTTGACCAGCAGATCGCGCACCGTCTCGATCGACACGGCGGCCGTGTCGGCCACTTCTTTGATCTCGTCCTCGGTCTGCGGCAGGAATTCGTGGAGCGGCGGATCGAGCAGCCGGATGTTGACCGGCAGGCCCTCCATGATGGTGAACAGCTTGGCGAAGTCCTCGCGCTGATGCGGCAGCAGCTTGGCCAGCGCCGCTTTGCGGCCCCCGGCGTCCTTGGCGAGGATCATCTGGCGGATGTGGAGAATCCGCGTCGGGTCGAAGAACATATGCTCGGTGCGGGCGAGACCGATGCCCTCGGCGCCGAATTTGCGCGCTGTCTCGGCATCGAGCGGCGTCTCGGCGTTGGCGCGCACGCGCAACCGCCGCACCTTGTCGACCCAGCCCATCAGCGTCGCGAAATCACCAGTGAGCGCGGGTTGTATGGTCGGCACCTTGCCCAGGAAAATCTCGCCGGTTGCGCCGTCCAAGGTGATCACGTCGCCTTCCAGCAGCACGCGATCTTTCACCCGAAACGTCTTGGCCTTGGCGTCGATCTGAATATCGCCGGCGCCGCATACGCACGGCGTGCCCATGCCGCGCGCCACCACGGCGGCGTGGCTGGTCATGCCGCCGCGCGTCGTCAGAATGCCTTCCGAGACGTGCATGCCGCCGATGTCCTCGGGGCTGGTCTCGCGCCGTACCAAAATCACGCTCTCGCCGCGCTTCGACCAGTCTTCGGCGTCTTCCGCCGTGAAGACGATCCTGCCCGCCGCGGCGCCGGGCGACGCCGGCAGGCCGCGCGCAAGCAACTGTCGCGGCGCCTTGGGGTCGAGGGTCGGGTGCAGCAGCTGATCGAGCTGGGTGGGGTTGATGCGCTTGATCGCGTCCGACTCACTGACCAGCCCCTCGCCCACCATGTCGACCGCGATTTTGAGCGAGGCTTTTGACGTACGTTTGCCGGTCCGCGTCTGCAGCATCCACAGTTTGTTCTTCTGGATGGTGAACTCGATGTCCTGCATGTCGCCGTAATGGCGTTCCAACCGCGTGCGCACGTCGGCGAGTTGCCGGTAAATCTCGGGCATAGCCTCTTCCATGGCCGGCAGGTTCGAGTTCTGCGCCTTCTTTCCGGCCAAGGTGATCTGTTGCGGCGTGCGAATGCCGGCGACCACGTCCTCGCCCTGGGCGTTGATCAGGTATTCGCCGAAAAATAAATTATCTCCGGTCGAGGGGTCGCGGGTGAAGCACACGCCGGTGGCGCAGTCCTCACCCATGTTGCCGAACACCATGGCCTGGATGTTGACCGCCGTGCCCCAGGATTCCGGGATATCGTGGAGCTTGCGGTAGGTGATGGCGCGCTGGTTCATCCAGCTCGAGAACACCGCGCCGATGGCGCCCCATAATTGCTGGTGTACGTCCTGCGGAAACGGCGAGCCGACTTCCTCCTCGACCTTCTCCTTGTAGGCGACAACCAGGGCCTTCAGGTCGTCGGCGGTGAGCTGGGTATCGAGGGCGACGCCTTTGTCTTCCTTAGCGATCTCCAAGAGGTGCTCGAAGTTGTAGTGATCGACGCCGAGCACGACGTCGGAATACATCTGGATGAAGCGGCGATAGCTGTCGTAGGCAAAGCGCGCGTCCTTGGATTGCGCCGCCAGACCCTCGACTGTCGCGTCGGTGAGGCCGAGATTGAGAATTGTGTCCATCATGCCCGGCATCGAGGCGCGCGCGCCCGAACGCACCGAGACAAGCAATGGATTTGCCGTGTCACCGAACTTGGCGCCGACCAGCGTTTCGATGGTGGCAAGCGCCGCTTCGACCGCGCTCTTCAGCGACTCAGGGTACTTTTTCCCGCCGGCGTAATAGGCGGTGCAGACCTCGGTGGTGATGGTGAAACCGGGCGGCACCGGCAAACCAATGGCGCTCATCTCGGCGAGATTGGCGCCCTTGCCGCCGAGCAGGTTCTTCATGTCGGCACGACCGTCCGCCTTGCCGGCGCCGAAGGCGTAGACCAGCTTGCCCGACGTGGCGGGCGCGGCGGCTGCGGCGGGTGCGCCGCCGGGATAAAGGTCGGGCCGCAGTTCCTGACGCGTGACCCTGGCACCCGTCGCCTGCTCTACCGCCAGCACCCGCTCGGCCGGGACCTTGTCCCATTGGCTGACGGCCTGGGGGGTGACGTTGATGGCCCGGGCCAGGGCGGCAACGCCGCCAGCCTCGGTGACGGCACGCTCAAGGGCACTTCCGCGCATGATGTAAGGAGTCCTCAATTATGGCTTGTAAGCTGTGATTTACTTGATATGTAAGCCATGGTCCATAGCCATGACATGAGCCGCGCGCTCTACTCAAACCGTTGTAAAATAATGGCATTATTGATCTTTACGGAGCCCCGGTGCCGCTTACGTTTGGCCGGCATCTACGCCTTGCAAGAGTCGATTCAACATGACGACAGCCATCAACCAGCTCGTTGCCGAGGCCCAGCAGCTGCAACAGGCCGGCCGGCTTGTTGACGCCGGCCAGCGATGGAACGACGCGATCGCGCTCGACCCAACGGCTGTCGAAGCCTGGTTCGGACGCGGCGTCGACCATCTCGCGTTGGGCCGGACCCGCGAAGCGCTCGCCGACTTCGATCGGGCCATCGCACTGGCGCCCCGCGCGGTGGCGGCCCACATCAATCGCGCCAGCGTGCTCATGGCGATGGTTCGCCCCCTTGAGGCGCTGGCGAGCCTCGATGCGGCGATCCAAATCAACCCAGGGCCAGCTGTCGCCCACAACAATCGCGGCAACGCCCTGCAACAGTTGGGCCGCTACGGCGAGGCGGTCACGAGCTACACCAAGGCGATCAAACGCGATCCCAGCCTGGCTGACGCCCACTACAATCTCGGCCTCGCCTTGGACGAACTTGGCCGGGCGGACGAGGCGCTCGACGCTTACGACCGCGCGATGGGCCTTCGCCCCGACATGGCGCGCCTGCATGGCCAATGGCTGATGGCGCGCCTGCGCCAGGCGCAGTGGGAGGGGTACGACCAACACGTCGCGCGCATAGCCGAGAAAGTCGATCGCGGCATTGCCACGGCCATGCCGTTTCAAGTGCTGGCCTTCAGCGACGATCCGGCGCTCCAACGCAAAGCCGCCGAGTGCTGGTTGGCCGATGCCACCTTGCCCGCGGTGCCCACCGACGCCCTCCGGCGTCGACCATCCGGTGGAAAACTGAGAATTGGATATTTCTCGACGGATTTCTTCGACCATGTGGTCGGCCGCATGGTCATCGATCAAATCGAAAGCCACGACCGATCTCGATTCGAGATTCTCGGTTTCGCTTATGGACCTTCGGTCAACGACGCCATGGCGGCGCGGTTCACCAGGGCATTCGACCGATTGATCGATCTCAGGGCCGTTTCGGATGCTGAGGCGGTCCAACTGGCGCGCGACGCAGACATCGACATTGCGGTCGATCTCAACGGCCACACCAAGCATCACCGGCCGGGGATATTTGCCCTTCGGGCGGCGCCCATCCAGATTGGTTACCTCGGCTACACTGGCACCAGCGGCTCGTCCTTCATCGATTACATCGTCGCCGACCGGGTCGTGATCACGCCACGATCGCGGGCAAGTTTCACCGAACGCGTCGTGGCCATGCCTCACTGCTATTTTCCGGCGACCGGCAAGGATCGCGGGATCGCGACCGAAACGCCATCGCGCCGGACCCTGGGATTGCCCTAGGACGGCTTCGTGTTTTGCTGCTTCAATAGTGTCTACAAAATCACGCCAGCGACCTTTGACCGCTGGATGAGAATTCTGAGTGCGGTTGACAACAGCGTGCTGTGGTTGCGCGCCGAAGGCGACATATCGATGCAGCGATTGAAAGCGGAAGCCGTCGCGCGCGGCGTCGCCGCCGATCGGCTGGTGTTCGCGTCGCACCTACCGCTCGATCAGCACTTTGCCCGCCACCGCGCCGCCGATCTATTTCTCGACACGCTTCCCTATAACGCCCCCTCTACCGCCATCGACGCATTGGGGGCCGGATTGCCGATCCTGACCCTCGCTGGCAGCGCTTTCGCGGGGCGGGCCGCGGCCAGCATGCTAACGGCCGTTGGCCTGCCGGAGCTGATCACGCACGCTCCGGGCGAATACGAGGTCCTTGCCATCGAGCTCGCGCGCGACCTCCCTCAGCTTAACGGTTTAAGGGCCAGGCTCGAACGGAATCGCGCAACCTCGCCCCTGTTCGACACTGCGCAATTTGCGCGCGCCATTGAGCAGGCCTACGAGACGGTGCATGGACTGGCGACGGCAGGATTGCCGCCGCGAGATATCGACCTCGCGACGGCGTAAGAGGGGCGGCGAAAGCGGGTGCTTCCCGCTCGATCAACGGGCCTCAATACTTATACGTCACCTTGATGCCAAAGCTGCGACGGTCGCCGAACTTGGCGCCGATCTGGGAAATGTCGGTTAATGCTGCTGTTGCCGCTGATCGGGTAAGAGAACAGCGCATGGAGGGTCTTGCGGTGTTTGTGATTTAGTCGAGGATTCCCTTCTGTTCGTCCCAATAATTTCATCGCCGCTATCCCACGGCGGAGCCTTGACCGCCATCAATGCGCGACTCGGGCGGTCGTCCATGGTCGTGGGCAAAACCAGGCTGCACCATGAGGGCGCTGATGAAACATTTTCCGTCACTTGCCGCAATGAACACGGAGATCGAGGAATCCGAAGCAATGTTCACGATGAAGACGGCGCGGACCTACGACCATACGAAAATCGTGCCGGCGGTCGCGGCCTTCAACCGGGTCCTTGAGCGCGCAGCGCGAGCGATCATCGCCGATCTCGGCGAAACCCCGGACGCCCTGAAGTACCTCGAGGAGTGGAAGCCCGCGACACCGACCGACACATGGTTCGGTCCGCATCCGGGCAAGTTCATTCAGCACCTGCTGCAGACCGGCCAGCTACACCGGGGTCCGCTACCCGATCAGTCCGCCTTGCACTGACGTCGAGCGCCGCCGCTTTTCGGCATTGCGGCCCGACAGCCGCCGCTTTTCGGCATTGCGGCCCGACAGCCGCCGCTGCGGCTTAACGAGCCGCCATTCGCAACCCGAACAGGGCAGCAAGGCCGAGCCCGACCTCAAGCGACGCGCGAGCACCTGGCATCAGCTGGCGGGGGGTCAGACCCCTGGCAACGCGACGATCCTCAATACTTGTACGTCACGTTGATGCCGAAGCTGCGGCGGTCGCCGAGCTGGACCTGGGTGTTGTACGGAAAGTCGAAGTTGGTCGACGGTGGCCGGTTGAGGCGGGTGTCGGTCGCGACCTGGGCCGGGGTCCGACGGTCGGTCCGGAACAACGTGTTGCGGCTGATGTCGCGGAAGCGGAACACGCCCGACGGAATATTGTCGTCGAGGACGTTGTCCAGGTAAAACGCGACCTTCCAGTTGTCGTTCTCGATCCCGAACTTGGCGTTCCACTTATATTCCCAACCGAGATAGGCGAGGTTGTAGATGTCATCCCAACGCTTGCCGGTCAGCGCGATGTCATTGCGCAGCATGTAGCGCCAATCGCCGAAGGCCGGCTGGGTGTAGGTGCCGCCGACCGACACCGTCCAGTTCGGGAAGCGCGGCGTCTGGTTGCCCTTCTGGCTGGCCGGAATGCCGAGCTGAGCGGTGAAGGTATCCTCGTCGAACCGTTGGTACTCGGCCTTGGTGCGCGCGAGCGAGCCATTCAGGATGAAGCTTTCCGAGACGGCATACGTGGACTCAAGTTCGAAACCCCAACCTTCCGTTTGACCGGCGTTGGTGGCGATGGTCGAGGCCTGACCTTGCGCGTCGAGGAAGGTCTGGCGAACCTGCTGGTTCGACCAATCGAGATAATAGGCGGCGACGTTGACGATCAGACGGCCGTCGAGGTTGGTCGTCTTGGCGCCAAGTTCGTAGTTCCAGACGAATTCCTCGTCGACGATGACGGGGCGATTGAGCAATGCCGCGATAGCCGCATTGTTGAAGAACCCGGGCTTGTTGCCGCGTGAGACCAACCCGTACAGCGTCGTGTCGTCGTCCGGCTTGAAGTCGACGATAAAGCGAGGCAGCAGCGTCTTGAAGCGGGCTTTGCCCTTGACGATGCGCGCCAGCGCGCGACGAGGATCCGGCCCGCCTGCGGCCGGCGTCATCTGCACGGGTCCGGTCATTTCCTCGACGGTGTCGGCCTGCCATCGGGCATCAGCGCCGAGGCGCCATTGCTCGTTCACTTGCCAATTGAGATTGCCGAACACCGAGTAGTTCTTGTTGTCGCTATCATTGTCGAGCTGGAACGGTAGCGTCCTGGCCGCGTCCTGGCGGCGGTTAGATCGCAGAATATCCTGCTCGAACCACGATACGCCGAGGAAGCCGTACACGGCCGCCTCGCCCGGCGACGACACACGGGCCTCGATCGCCTTATCGCGAAAATCCTGATCGCTCTGGTTCAAGTGGATGATACCAAGCCGGCCGCCCTGGTTGAGGCCGAACTGGCCGAAGGCGCCGCCGCGGCCGTTGAACACCTGCGCGCCGATCGGGCCGCGCAAACTGGCGTCAGCGGTGTTGAGCGCATATTGCTTGTTGTAGGCGGCGCGAACATTGAAGTCCCAGTCGCCGGGCGCGTAATTCGCTTCGACCGACCATCGCCAGGTGTCCTGATCGAGGCCCGGTTCCTTGCCGAAACGCGCCGTCAGCTGCTGGCTGTCGGCACGGATCGCCTTCACGTCCGGCACCGAGCCGCAGGTATAGCCATCGCGCGCCGGCAGCACCGAGTAGAACAGGCAGTTATAAGTCTCTTCCGTCAGCAATACCGATGGCGGCACCCCGTCCTCGTCACGGCCGTAGGCGCCGCGAACAATGATCTGGAGATCGTCGGTCGGATTGATCACGACGGTGCCCGACAGCGCCTGGGACCGTTGATCACCGATGGTCTTACCGTCGTTCAGGTTCTTCCATTGGCCACCGAAATTATAGACGCGGCCCGACAGCTTGATCCCGATCTGATCGGTGAGCGGGCCCATCACGGTCGCGGCGACTTCCGCCTTGTCGAACCGACCGGCGGTGACATCGACCTCGGCCTCGAATTCGTCGCTCGGCAGCTTGGTGATGAAGTTGACCGCACCGCCGAACGTCGCGCGGCCGAACAAGGCCGACTGCGGGCCCTTCAGCACCTCGACGCGGGCGATATCGTTGAAGCCAAAGGTACCGGCCGAACCCGAGACGAAAAAGCCATCGACGAATACCGATGAGTTCTGACGCTCTTCCACGGTGGTGTTAAGCACCAGCCCGCGAAAGGTGGGGTTGGCGCGCCGGGTGCCGGTCTGCTCCATGTAAAACCCAGGCGTATACTGCGACAATGTAAACAGGTCGCTGATGCCGCGCTCCTTGATGTCGGCGGCGGTCAGCGCTGTTACGCTGATCGGAATTTCCTGGAGCGATTCCTCGCGTTTGCGGGCGGTGACGACGATTTCTTCCAGCACTTGCGCCCGGGCCGCGCTATCGGCCAATCCACCGGCCAGCGCACCGGCCGCAAGCAAGCTCCACGACAGCGTTTTCATGGCATTCCCACACTCGTTATTTCCCCGGCCTTATCGCATATTGATCATAACGTTAAAACCTCAGGATGTAGCGGCGGGGCCGCGACGTTCACAAGGCGGGCAAGCACGGAAGGACGGCCGATGGCGAAAATGTTGATGATGGCGGCGATGCTGATGTCGGCGGGGCCCGCCCTCGCCCAGGGCCAGGATTCAACCACCGCCGAGCGCGACGTCATGGTGATCGCCGAACTCCTGCCCGGCGCCTACGACAATCGCGAGCAGGTTTACTTCGACCAGCGCGGCGGCGTGCCGAAAGAAAAGCAGCACAACCGCATGCACGAGATTGTCGCGCGGGTCGACCTGCCGGCGTTCGGGCCATTCGTGTTTTTCATCCAGGACAGCCGCGACAACAAGCTCGATGCGCCGACCCGCCTTCGTCTCTACACTTTCTCGACCGACAAGGCCGACCCCGACCGGGTGCGGATGCGGATCTGGCAGCTCGACGATGTGGCGCGTTATCGCGATGCCCACAAGAACCCCGCCGTGCTGGCCGACCTGGCGCCGGCCACGACGCGCTTTGCCGAGGGCTGCGACGTGTTCTGGAAGCGCGAGGCCGGGCAGTTCAAGGCCGCGACCGATCCCGCCACCTGCCGCATCACCATCGCCGGCAAGAAGGTCACCGGCGAGTATCAGATTCAACTGTCGGCCGATGCCCGCGCGCTGTGGGTACTCGACCGCGGCCTCGACCGTGCTGGCAAGCTGGTGGCGGGACACCCGGAGGGCGTGCCGCACAAGATGCTGCGTATCCGCGACTTTCAGTGTCACATCGACATGCCGGGCGTCTCGGGCGGGCGCGCCGAGCCGGTCGAACGCTATGGGCCCTTCCCGACAGTCGATCAAGGCGGCGAGATCGTGTTCATGACCAAGGAAGCGACCCCGCGCGAAATGCACGTGACGCTCCGCAACGTCGACTGGCAGATCAACAACGAGCACGGCGCGTTCACCCGCGACGTGATGGTGATGTACCTCTACAGCAAGAAGGCCGACGGCAAGTTGGAGAGTTACGGCTACACCTTCACCGAGCCGACCGTGAAACGCGTCGGACTCAATCTCGGCTGGATGATGGTGCAGTGCTACATGGAAAGTAACCGCTCGGGCAAACCGGAGTTTTGAGCGGAGAGACGTGGCTGAAGTGCCAGTGGCTTCGGTGCCAGGCTCGTAAGAGCACGGCTGTCAACACAAGCACGACCACTTCCGGCTTACGTGCCTACTTACATATTTGGGCTCCGAAGAACACAACTGCAGCCACCGAGCGTTTTGCGTGTCAGGCACGTAAGCCAGATTGATCGGTGGCACGACGGTCTTGAAAAGTGTCTAGTGTTTGTTTACACTTGAAGCGTGATCAAGAATTTTCGAAGCAAGGCATTGCGCGACTTTTTTGTTGACGGAAGCGCACGTGGAATTCGTCCGGATTTGGTCGAGCGCGTGCGCGGCAGATTGCAAGGTCTGCATCGCGCCGAACAGTTGAGCGATCTCGCTATTCCTGGATGGCGCTTGCATCGATTGCACGGAAAGCCGGCGAGATTAGCGATTGCCGTGAATGGGCCATGGCGCATCACATTCGAGTGGAATGGCGTCGCGGCCTCCCTTGTCGATCTTGAGTAGTACCACTGAAGGCGGAGACAACGACATGCGCGCTTACGAATTCAAGGGAGAACCAGGGATGCGCCCCCCGCATCCAGGCTCGGTTCTCAGGCTCGATGTTCTGCCGGCCTTGGGCGTCACGGTTGCCGGTGCCGCGAAGGAGCTTGGAATTTCGCGTCAACTTCTTCATGGCATTCTTGCGGAACGTTCCCCGGTATCGGCCGCCGTCGCCGTGCGTCTCGGCAAGTGGTGTGGCAATGGCCCACGCTTTTGGGCCGCGATGCAGCAAGACTACGACGTTTGGATCGCCTCGGCGCAATTGAAACGCGTCATGAAGGCGATTCCAACCCGTCGCGCCGCATGATCAAAGCGGCTTCGGCGCCAGGCTCATAAGCCAGATCGATCGGTGTGTGTTGCGCGGCCTCTACCCTTACGAGCCTGTCACGCAAGCAACGACGTCGCGCCCTCAAATCAACTTCCGCGTCCTCAGCTCGTCCTTGAGGTAGGCGTAGAAGATCGGACCGGCGATGACGCCGGGGATGCCGAACACTGCTTCCATCACCATCAGCACGATCAACAGTTCCCAGGCGCGGGCCTGAATCTGCGAGCCGATGATACGGGCGTTGAAGAAGTATTCGAGCTTGTGGATCACCACGAGATACGCGAGTGAACCCGCCGCCACGAAGGTCGACACCGACAGACTGACGACCACAATGACCGTGTTCGAGATGAGATTGCCGATCACCGGCATCAGCCCGACGATGAACGTCACCGCGATCATGGTCTTGACCAGCGGCAGGTGAATGTCGAGCAGCGGCAGCAGCACGCCAAGATAGAGCCCCGTCAGCGTGGTGTTGAGCGCCGAGATCAGCACTTGCGAGAAGACGACGTTCCTGAAGGCGCGCGCTAGCGTCTCGGCCCGGTTCATGAAGGCCAGCGCCAGCGGGCCGACATCGGGGCCCGAGGGCAGGCCCTGGAAGGCGATGATGCCGCCGATGATGATGCCGAGGACCAGGTGGAAAATGACCCGGCCCACGTCCTGACCGATGCCGCCGATCTGGCCGGCGTGCTCGGTCAACCAGCGCGCGGCGTCGGCCTGGAATTCATCGAGGCTCTCGGGAAGATAGGCCAGCGCCCACTCGGGCACTTGCGTCCGCGCCGTGCCGACCACCTCGGCCATGCGCTGGACCAGCGCCTGGACATCGCTGAGCCCGCGCGCGATCCACGACGACAACTCGACAATGCCGATGGCAATCGGCACGCCGATGACCACGGCGATCAGCGTCAGCGCCGCCGCCTTGCCGGCCGTGAGCGTCATGCCGAAGCGCCGCGTCAGCGGCACTACGTAATGCACCAGCTGATAGACCAGAAGGCCGACCAGCAACGCGCTCAGCACCTTGATCTGCAGGATGAAAATAAGCGCCAGGCCGGCGATGATCTGCGACGCGGTCTCGATACGCGGCGGGATGCGAAGATCGGCGGAGGCAACGGCGTCGTCACGCATGGAATTGTCCAGTTTTCCTGCAGCCCCCTCACCGCCCGTTCGGGGCACCCTCACCCCAGAGGGGAGAGGGTTGGGGTGAGGGGCCGGATCAGCCGGCGCAGACCGCAAGGTTAGCACCCCAGAGAAAGGCGGTCAGCCCTCGATCTTGCCGAAATCGGCGACGCGATTCATCGTTGAGACAATGCGGGTTAATAGCCCCAACCGCGCCTTGCGGTGAGCAGGGTTGTCGGCATTGACGGTGACCTTGTCGAAGAAAAGATCGACCGGTTGGCGCAAGCTGGCTAAGAGCGACATCGCCTGCTCAAAGAATTCGCGTTGTAACGCCGATTCTGCCTGGCGATCTACATATTCTAGATGCGTGAAGAGAGCATCAGCTTCTGGTGCGCCAAGCTCGCCGGCGAGATTGACGCTGCCAAAAGATGTCTTGTCCTTCTTCTGTTCAATTCTCACGATGTTGGCAGCGCGGCGATAGGCGACCAAGAGATTGGCGCCATTTTCGCTTTCGAGAAACGATTTCAGCGCGGCGACGCGGGCCATCAAGCGGATGAGGTCATCCTCGCCGCCGAGGGCGAACACGGCCGAGACCAAGTCGTGCCTTGTGCCCTTGTCGCGCAGATGCGCCTTGAGCCGGTCGGCGAAGAAATCGAGCAATTCGCCGGATACTTTTTTGGCGTCCGACGTGACGCGCGATTCCAGGCCCGCATGCGCCGCCTTGAACACGTCGAGCAGGCGCAGTCGAAGTCTATTCTCGAGCACCAGACGGATGATCCCGAGCGCGGCACGGCGGAGCGCAAACGGATCTTTGGAGCCGGTGGGCTTCTCGTCGATGGCGAAGAATCCAACCAGGCTGTCGAGCTTGTCGGCCAGCGACACGGCGACGCTGACGGGCTTGGTCGGGCACATGTCGCCGGGGCCGAGCGGCGAATAGTGCTCGGCGACGGCGACGGCGACGGCGGGCGGTTCCTTGTCGTTGAGCGCGAAGTAGCGGCCCATGACGCCCTGCAGATCGGGAAACTCGCCGACAAGGTCAGACGACAGATCGGCTTTGCAGAGCAACGCAGCGCGCGCGACATGGTTGATATCGGCCCCCGGCACCGACGGCGCCAAGGTCTTGGCGAGCGCGCCGATGCGGTCCACCTTGTCGCGCACGGTGCCGAGCTTGGCCTGGAATACGCGCTCGGCCAGCTTGGACACACGGGCGTCGAGCCTGGTGCCGCGGTCCTGGTCCCAGAAAAACTTGGCGTCGGACAAACGCGCGCGAAGCACTTTCTCGTTGCCGGCGACGACTTCCTTGCCGCCGTCGGCGTTGATCATGTTGGCGATGACACCAAAGCGATTGGCCAGGCTGCCGTCGGGCTTTTTCAGCGCGAAATACTTCTGATGCTTGCGCATCGACGAGGTGAGAATTTCTGCCGGCACGTCCATGAAGGCGGCATCGATGGTGCCGAGCAACGGCACCGGCCATTCGGCAAGCCCGGTCACTTCGTCGAGCAGACCATGATCGTCGCTGACGGCAAGCCCCTCGCCCGCCGCCAGTTTGACGAGGCCCTCAGAAATCGCCTTGGCGCGGTCGGCGGGGTCAACCAGAACGTAGGCCGCCTTGAGTTTCGATTTGTAATCGGCGAAGCCCGACACGGCGATGACGGCCGGCGCCAGGAAACGGTGCCCGCGCGTCGTGTTGGACGCCGTGAGACCGGCGAAAGATACCGCCACGACCTTGCCGTCGAACAGACACAGCAAGCCGTGCAGCGGCCGCACCCAGCGCGTCGGGTTGGACGCCCAGCGCATCGATTTGGGCCACGGCAGTTGGGCCAGCGCCGCTTCGATCACTTCTTTGATGACATCCGTGGCGGGCCGGCCCTTTTTGCGGATGACGGCGAAGTAGAACTTGCCCTTGTCGAGTTCGCGCACCTCGGCCTGATCGAGCGATGCGAGGCCGCTCTGACGCAAAAAACCCTGCAGCGCCTGTTCTGGCGCGTCGATGCGCGGGCCTTTCTTCTCGTCGCTGATGTCGGGCTGCATCGCCGGAACGCCGTCAGCCGCCAGCGCCAGCCGGCGCGGACCGCCATAGGCCGCGATCGACGTCGCCGCCAGGCCTTGCGCCTTGAGGCCGTCGCCCACCAGCCGACCAAGATCGGCCGCCGCCTGACGCTGCATGCGTGCGGGAATTTCCTCGGAGAAAATTTCAAACAGAAGCTCGGCCATGGCTTACCTGCGAAAGCCGTTTTCGAGCCAGGCCTCGCAGCAGGCCTTGGCCAGCGCGCGGACGCGGCCGATGTAGGCGGCGCGTTCGGTCACCGAGATCACACCGCGCGCGTCGAGCAGGTTGAAGGTGTGCGAGGCCTTGATGCACTGATCGTAGGCGGGCTGAGCCAATTTCTTCTCAAGCAGCGCGCGGCACTCGTCTTCGCAATCCTTGAAGCGTCGGAACAAAATGTCGGTGTTGGCGTGCAAAAAATTGTGCGCGCTGTATTCCACTTCGGCGCGGTGGAACACCTGGCCGTAGGTGACGCCGCGGCCGTTGAAATCGAGGTCGTAGACGTTGTCGACGCCCTGCACGTACATGGCCAAACGTTCGAGGCCGTAGGTGAATTCGAACGAAACCGGATCGCACTCGATGCCGCCGACCTGCTGGAAGTAGGTGTACTGCGTCACTTCCATGCCGTCGCACCACACTTCCCAACCGAGGCCCCAGGCGCCCAGCGTCGGGCTTTCCCAGTCGTCCTCGACAAAGCGAATGTCGTGCGCCATTGGGTCGATGCCGATCGCCTTGAGGCTCTCCAGGTAAAGCCCCTGCGGATCGGGCGGCGACGGCTTCATGATCACTTGAAACTGATAATAGTGCTGCAACCGGTTCGGGTTCTCGCCGTACCGACCGTCGGTCGGCCGGCGCGACGGCTGCACGTATGCCGCGTTCCAGGGCTCTTTGCCGAGGGCGCGCAATGTCGTCGCCGGGTGAAACGTGCCGGCGCCGACTTCCATGTCGTAAGGCTGGAGTATTAAACACCCCTGCTCCGACCAGAAGTTCTGGAGCGTCAGAATCAGCTTCTGAAAGCTGGGCGCGTTGGGGTTGCGGGGCATGGCGGCACGCGTGCTGGGATGAGCCGGAAACTACCGACGCATCAAGGCTTAAGCAAGGTTCACGCCTTGCCGCAAATGCACGGTTTTCCGGCCGGGTGATGGGCGCCGCAGGCGGGACATTTGACCAGTGTTTCGATTTGTCGCGGCGGCAGCTCGGCCTTGGCCTTGCCGAGGAAGGCGATGATCGGCTCGGACACTTTCACCCGGAAGCGCGCCTTGATGATGAACCACAGCACCAGCAATGCGCCGCCGATCATCAGGACCTTGAGAAGGAACCCCATGCGGCGTCAGAGCCCGAACCGGCTCCACCACGAACGCTCCTCGACTGCGGCGATTAGCTGCCCGGCCCAGCCGTCGCCCGCCTCGCCCGCGAAAATATCTGGCGGCGCAAAGCGCCCGAGACGACGTTGCAGCCACGACATCGGCCGATCGATCGCCATGAAGCGCACGTCGTCGCCGTACTTGCGCTTGCACACGGCTCGATAGTCTCCAAGGCCATCGACCAAGCCGAGTTCCTTCGCCTTCTCGCCGGTCCAGATGTCGCCGTTGAAGAGAACGTCGTCGGCGCCGTTGAGTTTCAGCGCGCGGCGATCCTTGACGGCGGCGATGAACCCGCGATGGATCTCGGCCTGGATCTCGGTCAACCGCTCGACGTCCTTGGGATCGATCGGCCGGAACGGGTCGAGCAGGCTCTTGCGATCGCCGGCGGTATAAATGCGCCGCTCGACGCCAATCTTGGCGAGCAGCTCATGGGCGCCGAACGACGCGGCGATCACGCCGATCGAACCCACGATCGACATCGGGTCGGCGTAGATCTCGTCGCCCGCCAGCGCCAGCCAATAGCCGCCCGACGCCGCCACGTCCTCGGTGAAGGCCAGCACGGGGATGCGTTTATCGCGGCTCGCGGCGCGGATCATCTGCGTGAGTTGCGCCGACTGCACCGCCGAGCCGCCGGGCGAGTTGATGATCAGCACCACCGCCCGCACCCGTCGCGAAAACGCGCGGCGGACGAGCGGCTCGATGCTCTGCACCGATAGCCCGCGCCCGCCCAAGCCAACCGCGCCGATGACACCCTTCAAGCGCAGCACCGCCACCATGGGCGGCCGCTCACGGGTAATAGGCAAATCAAACCGCGCGATGAAATCGTTGAAATGATCGATCAGGGCCATGGCAGGCAAGATAGGCCACGGCCGGGGCAATGCAACCCGGCTGAGGGGCCCGGCACGCAGTGATTTCGGTGTCGTCCTGGCGAAAGCCGGGACCCATCTCGCCGAGCCCGCGGAGAATCCTGGGCCCTGGCTTTTGCCAGGGCGACGGCAGACCTCAAGAAAAACGGCGGGGCCCGAAGGCGCCCGCCGTTTCGCTTGTCTTGCTCCTGCGCCGATTAGAAGTTGAACGACGCGCGGATGCCGAACAGGCGCCTGTCGGGCAGCAGTCCCGAGGCGGCTGACGGAGCCTGAGTCGCAATCGGCGTGCGGCCGGTTGAGAGCAGGTAGGCGATCTGCCACGGCTGAATGTAAACCGCGCTCGCCTTCATGGTGTCGTCGTTGAAGGCGTTCTCGACATACGCCGTCACGCTCCAATCGTCGTTTCGGATTCCGGCGCGGAAGTCGAACAGCCAATAGGGATCCATGATCAGGCTATTCTCGAACGTGGTGTAACGGCTCGACTGATAGCGAGCATCCGCATCGACGAACCAGCCCCAGTCGCCCGACATATCGCCACGGATTTCACCGCCCATAGTCAGGCTCGACTTGGGCGCGCCCTCAAGCGCGTTGCCCGAGTAGTTGATCGCGCATCGATTGGCGCCCTGAATCACGACCACCTCACAGGCGTTGGGATTGCGCACCACGGCCCGCGAAATCGCCGAGACGCCGGTCTGGATATCGACGAAGTCCTTATACTTGCCGTCGTTGTAGGTGTAGCTCGCCGACAGCGAGATATTGTCGGTGGGCGCCGCGGCGATATCGACCTCGAAGCCCTTGACGCGCGCCTTGGCGGCGTTGACGACGCGGGCGGCCAGCTGGTTCGGCACCGGGGTCGAATTGGGATCGACGAAGGTGATCGACACCTGCTTCTTCGAATAATCGAGATAGTAGACCGAGCCGTTGACCTGCAGCTTGCCGTCCATCCACTCGGTCTTGGCGCCGAGTTCGTAGGACCACATTTCCTCGGGCTTGTAGACGTTGGGCTGTCGTTCGTTTGGCAACTGGGTTGAAACGCCGTTGATGACGGCGTTGGCCGGGAACGCAGCCAGCGAACTGTAACCGCCCGGCTTCTTGCCGAGCGCCGCCGAGGCGAACACCAGGATGTCGTCGTTGGCCTTGTAGTCGACGGTAAAGCGCGGCGTCCAGAAGCTGGACGGAACCACGATCGTGCCGGGCGAGAGGTCGTTGGCGCCGAACGGACCACGTACGGTCAGCGGGCCCACCACCTGCTGCGCGGCGCCGGGAACCGGGCCGCCCGCCGTCAACGGCGCGCAGCTGACGATACCCGCGGCGTTGGTTGTGCGGCCGACCGCGGTGACGTTGGGGCAGCCGTAGAACGCCTGATTCACCGTGGTGAACGCGGTCGTATCTTCGTGCTCGTGCGTGTAGCGAAGTTCGATCGACGCCTTGAACTGCTCGGTGATGGCGTACTCGGACAGCGCATACGCCGAGTAGTGGAACGTCTTGCGGGTCGTCTGGTTGGCCGGCGTATGAAAGCCCGACACCTGGGCCAGCACGCCGGCGCAGCCGCCGCTGAACGACACGCACCGGGTGGCGCGGTTCAACTGCTCAAGGTTTTCGTTCCAGTAAAGGCCGCCGATGGTCCAGTCGAGATCGCCGTCCGACTGCGACTGCAACCGTACTTCCTCGCTGAATAAGGTGATGTCGGTGTCGAAGTAGGTTTCCTGACCGCCCGACACCGCCGTCGAGGCGAAGTCGCCGATGGCGAACTGATCGTTGTACTGGAAGGTCTTGTTGTCGCCGTAGTGCGTAATCGAGGTCAGCAGCGCGAAATCCATGTCGAATTCGGCGCGCAGGTTGGTGCGCCAGATGTCGCGGATCGAACCGGGGTAATCGGCGCCGGTGCGCGGATTACGGCTCGGCGCCGGCAGCGGGTAGTCCTTGGCGTTGCCGAGGCTGCCGACGGCTTGCAGGAAGGTGGCGTTGCGCGGATTGGCGGCCAGTGCGGCACCGATCACGGGGGGCAGACCGTTCTGCGGCGTCAGCGCCACGGCCGGCAGCGGCTGATCGGTCGGGAACTTGTTGACGCGCGCCTCGGGCCCGAAGTGATCGTGCGCGACTTCTGTGCGGAGAACGAACTTGAACAGTTCATGCGGGGTGAACACCGCCGTGCCGGCGAAGCCGTAACCATCGCCGCCGTTGAGGCCGATGCCGGTGTTGGCGCTTTTCCAGTCGCCGCCGAAGTGCCAGCCGGACGCGTTGATCCCAAGCGACAATTTGCCATCGATCACCGGTCCCATGAGGCTGGCGCGGGCTTCGCCTTTTTCGTAGGTGCCGACGTCGAGCTGGGCGTTGCCGTAGAACTCGTCGCCCGGCTTCTTGGTGATGTAGTTGATCGCGCCGTTGAAAGCCGACCGGCCGTAGAGGGCCGAGTGCGGACCCTTCACCACTTCGATGCGTTCGATATCAAGCAAGCGCGGGTTGATGACGAACGAACCGCCGGCGGTGGCTTGCGCCAGCGAGGAGATGTCGACTTCGTCCTGCAGGATGGCGACGTTTTGCCGGCCGCGGGTGGGCGACAGACCGCGGATGACGATGCGCGTGTCCTGTTTGTTGAAACCTTCGTCGAGATTGAGGCCCGAGGTATACTTGGCGATGTCCGAAAGATCGACGATGCCCTTGCGCTCGATCGACGCCGCGGTGAACGCGGTGACGACGATCGGCACGTCCTGGAGGTTCTCCGACCTTTTACGAGTCGTGACGACGATTTCTTCGATTTGCGCCGAGGCCATCGGCGCGAAGCCTGCAATGCTCGTTGTCACGGCGAGCGCGGCACAAGAAATCCGACCAAGACGGAATTGACGCATTCTTATCCCCCCTGAACTTTGGCGCGTGTTCCAGCCAATAGAGGAGCAGATTTTATATGGAGAAACCCCAGCGAACCAAGGGTTGGGAGCACACGGATTGGGTTGATGCCCCAATGCGGCTTTTCGGCCACAGGTGTTTTCGCCGTTAGCCCGCCCCAGGGTTGAGCATAGCCATGTTCCGCAGCACAGCCTGGGTTTCCGCGGTAAAGCCGCCATCAGCGGTGTGAAGCACAAGCGCCGGTAACAGCGTGTCCGGCGATTTCCGGCCCTTACCGGCATCGATCAACACCCGTTTGGCTGGCGCGTCTGACTTAGGCTGAACCGGCAGCACGCGAATATCGCCGCAACTGCCGTCGCGGAGCGCCGCCATCACTTCCGACAGCCGATCGGCGCGATGGATCAGCACCAGCCGCCCGCCGCTCCTGAGCAGGGTCAGGCACTTGGCAATCCACGCTGCGAGCGGCAAATGCGACTCCTTGTGCGCGGTCGCGATGATCGGATCAGGTGGCGTCGTGCCTGCGGCTACAAACGGCGGATTGGTGATCGCGATGTCGAACGGCTGGGCGCAGACCAGGTCCGAAAGCAAGGCAAGATCGCCCTCCATCACCCGCGCACGGGCCGCGAGCTTGTTGAGCGCGATCCCCTCGCCGGCCAGCTTCGCCATGTCGGGCTGAATCTCAAGCCCGGTGACATCGACCCCGGGCACGCGCGCCGCGAGGCAGAACATCGCAGCTCCGGTGCCGCAACCGACATCGATCACACGGTCGCCCGCCTTGGCGCACACGAACGCCGCCAGCAGCACGGGATCGATGGCGACGCGGTAGCCGTCCGCCGGCTGGCGAACGGTGACCCGGCCGTCGAGCAGCGTGTCGGTGGTAACGGCGCTCACGCGAATTCCTTGATCATACGAATTCCTCCGGCGCCATTTCACGCGCGAT
>Ga0194132_10005611_pt1 | contig 20151 bp, 15 predicted proteins | sample TA2KigOf80mmetaG_FD_148612 | JGI IMG/M metagenome (GOLD analysis project Ga0194132, IMG submission 148612) | Freshwater microbial communities from Lake Tanganyika, Tanzania - TA2015054 Kigoma Offshore 80m | ecosystem: Environmental > Aquatic > Freshwater > Lake | place: Tanzania: Lake... | reverse complement strand
AATCGGGCGGATGTTGCTGCGCCAAGCGGACGACCTCAAGTGCGCCGTCCTGGCGCGCCTACGATCCCTGCAACGCCTGCCCTGGACTATCAAAATGTTCTTCCTGACCAAGGACACCGTGTACGCCACAGGTTGAACTCAATGTCTACTAACCAACGGTCTGATTAATAACATCAGAAGAATTGGAACCGATAGTACTAGTGTCAGGGAAACGTGCGCCCGGAGGTATTCCGGGAGGAATAGGAAGACTAGAATTAAGCTATGTGCGGAATTGTTGGATACGTCGGCAACCGGAACGCGGTGCCCATCATCCTCGACGGCTTGAAGCGCCTCGAGTATCGCGGCTATGACTCGGCGGGCCTCGCCGTCCTCAATGGCGGCAGCCTGCTCGAAATCCGCCGCGCCTCGGGAAAGCTCCGCAACCTCGAAGAGACCATCCGCGCCAATCCCGTCGATGGCAGCTATGGCATCGGCCACACCCGCTGGGCCACCCATGGCCGGCCCACGGAGGAAAATGCCCACCCCCACCGCGGCGCCAAGGGCGATGTCGTCGTCGTCCACAACGGCATCATCGAAAACTACCTGGCGCTCAAGGAAGAGTTGATCAGCCAGGGCATCACCTTCGCCTCCGAAACCGACACCGAAATCATCGCCCACCTGGTCGAACAGAAGCTGAACGGCGGCGGCCTCGAAGAAGCCGTCCGCGAAGCCGTCAAGCGCCTCACCGGTGTCTTCGCGATCGCGGTCGTGGCCAAGTCGGACCCCGGTAAGATCGTCGCCGCCCGCAACGGCCCACCCGCCGTTGTCGGTTTGGGCGATGGCGAATACTTCGTCGCCTCCGACGTCCCGGCCATCCTCAGCCACACACGCGACATGTTCTTCCTGTCGGACGGCGATATGGCGATCCTCACCAAGGACGGCGTCAAACTCACCGACTTTGCCGGCAAGCCCATCAAGCGGGCTGTCTCCCACATCCTCTGGGATCCCATCATGGCCGAAAAGGGCGGCTTCAAGCACTTCATGCAGAAGGAGATCTTTGAGCAGCCCCGCGCCGTCCGCGACACCATGCTCGGCCGCATGGGCCAGGACACCGGCCGCATTTTCCTCGATGAAATGGATATCCGGCCCGAGGAGTTCCGCAACTTCCGCCAGATCAAGATCATCGCCTGCGGCACAAGCTGGCATGCCGCGCTCGCCGGCAAGTTCATGATCGAAAAACTCGCCCGCATTCCCGTCGAAGTCGACTACGGCAGCGAGTTCCGTTACCGCGACCCCATCATCGACCCCAGCATCCTCACCGTCGTCATCTCCCAATCCGGCGAAACCGCCGACACCCTCGCCGCCCAGCGCGAAGCCAAGGCCAAGGGCTCGAAAACGCTCGCCATCTGCAACGTCGTCGGCTCCATGATCACCCGCGAAGCCGCCGGCACCCTCATGACCCATGCCGGTCCCGAAATCGGCGTCGCCTCCACCAAGGCCTTCACCTGCCAGCTCACCGCCCTCTTCGTCCTCGCCATGTACCTCGGCCAGGCCCGCGGCACGCTCGATGAAGCAACCTCGAAAGCCCTCGTCCAGGAAGCGCTCCGCATCCCAGGCAAACTGGAAGCCATCCTCCAGCAGGACGGCGTCTATGACCCGCTGGTCAAGACCCTCTTCCGCGCCGCCGATTTCCTCTATCTCGGCCGCGGCATCCACTTCCCCATCGCCCTCGAAGGGGCCCTCAAGCTCAAGGAGATCTCCTACATCCACGCCGAAGGCTACCCCGCCGGCGAAATGAAGCACGGGCCCAACGCGCTCATCGATGAGAACCTCCCCGTCGTCGTCATCTGCACCCGGGACCCCGATAGCGAAGAGAGCCGCACCCGCTACGAGAAAACCCTCTCCAACATCCAGGAAGTCAAAGCCCGGTCCGGCATCGTCATCGCCATCGCCAGCGAAGGCGACGAGGAAGTGCTCAAGGTGGCCGATCACGTCATCCCCATCCCCGCCACTAGCGAGCTTCTCCTTCCCATCCTCGAAATCGTCCCGCTTCAACTGCTCGCCTATCACATCGCCGTCCGCCGCGGCTGCGATGTCGATCAGCCGCGCAATCTCGCCAAGAGCGTCACGGTCGAATAAACACGGCCTGGGATAATAGCCGGTGTGCCCCACTACACACACCGGCTCGATGTCCCCACCCAAGGCAAGGGCCTCTACGAGTTCACCAGTCAGGCCGTACGCTGGGTGGCGGCATGCAACGTGACAACCGGCCTGCTGACCGTCTTCATCCAGCACACCTCCGCCTCTCTCACCATCCAGGAGAACGCCGACCCCGACGTCACGCTCGACCTCAATGACCACTTCGAGCGCCTCGCCCCGGAAAACAACAAGCTCTACCGCCACACGATTGAGGGGCCCGATGACATGCCCGCCCACATCCGCGCCGCCCTCACCGGCGTCCAACTCTCCATCCCGGTCCTCGGCGGCCGGATGGCCCTCGGTACCTGGCAGGGCCTCTACGTCTTTGAACACCGTGCCCACCCGCACCGCCGCTCCGTCATTCTGCACCTGCTGGCCGACTAGCCCCGGCCCCGCGCCGCCTCGCCACCCTCAAGGTGGAGCGAACCGCCGCCAATGCTACGATTTAATGGGAGTTTCTTGATGACACGCCATACCATTCGCTGCCTCATTCCAGCCCTCGCCGGCCTCGCCACAGTCTGCGCGCAGGACCTCCCTCCGGCCGCCCGCATCCAGAAGGACCAGCTCCGCAACGGCCTCAAGATCGTCATGATCGAGGACCACAGCCGGCCCGTCGTCAACCTCCAGGTCTGGTACCACGTCGGCTCGAAGGACGAAAAGAAAGGCCGCACCGGCTTCGCCCACCTCTTCGAACACATGATGTTCCGCGGGTCGAAGAACGTCGCCCCCGAAGAGCACCCCCGCCTCATCCGCGAGGCCGGCGGCGAAATGAACGCCTACACCTCGTTCGACATGACCGTCTATTGGGAGACCTTCCCCTCCCATTACCTCGAGCGCGTCGTCTGGCTCGAGGCCGATCGGATGGCCTCGCTCGTCATCAACGAAGAGAACTTCAAGAAGGAGCGCGAGGTGGTGAAGGAAGAACGCCGCCTCCGCTATGAGAACCCGCCCTACGGCCTCCTGATCGAAGATGTCCTCGCCAACACCTTTAAGGAGTATCCCTATAAGTATCCGCCGATCGGCTCCATGGCGGACCTCAATGCCGCCACCACCGCCGACGTCAAGGAGTTCTTCGACCTCTACTACGTCCCCAACAACGCAACGCTCGTCGTCGTCGGCGACTTCAACCCCAAGGAACTCGGCGCCTACGCGCGCAAGTACATGGGCCCCATCCCGCGCGGCCGCAACCCCATCCCGCGCGTCACCACCAGGGAGCCCGCGCGCACCGCGCTCTCCGAGATCGAAAAGACCTATCCCAAAGCTCCGCTCCCCGCCGTCATCGGAGCCTACCAGCTGCCGCCTCAAGGCCACCCCGACAGCTACGCCCTCGAGATCGCATCGAACATTCTTTCGAACGGCCAAAGCTCGCGCCTCTACAAGCGCCTTGTCTATGACGAACAGTCGGCCGTCAGCGCCTCAGGCCAGGCGCTCTTCCTGGAAGGTCCGTCCCTCTTCTTCGGCTTCGCCATTGCCAACCAGGGCAAGAACATCAAGGAGGTCTCGTCGAGCCTCCAGTTCGTCTTCGAAAGCATGCGCAAGGACCCCGTGCCGGCCTCTGAGCTCGAGAAAGCCAAAAACCAGGTCATCGCCGGTCTCATCCTCGGACGCCAGACCATGCAAACCAAAGCCGACCTCCTCGGCCGCATGGCCGTCCTTCACGCTGACCCCGAACTCTATAACAAGGAAGTGGCCAAGTACCGGGCCGTCACCGCCACCGACGTCCAGCGCGTCTGTCAGCAGTACCTCTCGCCCAACAACGAAGTGCGCCTCTTCGTCATGCCTGAAAAGAAGCCCGGAGCCTAATACCGAATGCCTACCAGACTCACCGCCATCCTCCTCGCCGCCACCGCGCTCTTCGCTCAGAAGCAGCCACCGCCGGCGCCAGGCGCCCAGCGCCCCTTCGAATTCCCCAAGCATCAGACCCGCAAGCTCCCCAACGGCCTCACCGTCTTCGTCGTCGAGGACCACCGTCTGCCCGTCGTCTCCCTCACGCTCACCATCCCCGCCGGCGGAGTCTATGTCGATGTGAAGAAGACCGGCGTAGCCTCCTTCACCGCCAGCCTCCTCCGCGAAGGCACCAAGACACGCACCTCCCAGCAAATCGCCCAACAGGTCGATCAGGTGGGCGGCAACCTCAACTCCTACGCCGATGACGACAACGCCCGCGCCACCACGTCCTTCCTCAAAGCCAACGCCGGGCTCGGCTTCGAACTCATCGCCGACATCGTGCTGAACCCCGTCTTCTCCCAGGAAGAGCTCGACCGGCAGCGCCGGCAGGCACTCTCGGGCCTCCAGATTCAATATTCGGATCCCGATTTCCTCGCCCCCGTCATCGCGGCCCGCTCCATCTATGGCCTCCACCCCTACGGCCTGCCTGGCAACGGCACCCCCACCTCCATCCGCGGCATCACCCGTGACGACCTCGTCAGCTTCCACCAGCGCTTCTACGGACCCGAAGGCAGTTATCTGGCCGTAGCCGGCGACATCACGCCCGCCGAAGCCTTCGCCCAGGCCGAAAAGCACTTCGGCGCCTGGAAGCAGAACGGGCAACGCCCTGCCGCGCCGGAAGTCAAGACCGAAAACAGCCGCCGCGTCATCGTCATCGACAAGCCCGATGCCGTGCAAACCCGCTTCCTCTTCGTCCTTCGCACCATCCCCCGCAACCACCCGGACTACCTGCCGATGCTCATTGCGAATCAGGCGCTCGGCAGCGGCTTCAACAGCCGCCTCATGCTCAAGCTCCGCGCCAATGAAGGTCTCACCTATGGCGCCAGCAGCCAGCACAACGTGCAGAAGCTGGGCGGCCGCCTCTCCGCCACCAGCTTTACCCGCACCGAGAAGACCGCCACGGCCATGAACATGATGCAGGGCCTCATCCAGGAACTGCTGGACCGGCCCGTCACCGACGAAGAACTCCGGGAAGCCAAAGCCTTCCTCACCGGCAACTTCGCCGTCGCCGTCGAAACGCCGGAAGCGGTCGCCGGCCGTATCATTAACGCCGCCCTGTTCGGCCTGCCAGACAACTACTGGTCCACCTACCGCGAACAGGTGCAGGCCGTTACCCGCGAACAGGTGCTCGCCGCGGTCAAGCGCCACGTCACACCCGAAAAGACTCTCATCGTCGCAGCCGGGAACGCGTCGGGCTTTGCCAAGGACATCGAAGGGCTCGGCAAGGCCGAGATCATCCCCTTCGGCGACCTCGATCCCTTGGAGCCAAACCTCCGCCGCCCCGCGCCCTCCGCACCCGCGGCCACCGCCGCCACGCGCGGGCAAGGCTCTCAACTTGTGGCCGCCGCCATGCAGGCTTTGGGCGGCGCCGACGCTTTGAATAAGGTGAAGGATATCTCCGCAAAAGGCGCCGCCAAACTCAGCGCGCCCCAGGGCTCGTTCGACGGCGAACTTCAGGAGATCGTTCTCTACCCCGACAAGTACCGCGCAAACATCACGCTGCCCGTCGCGCGCATCGTGCAGGTGGTGGATGGCTCCGGCGGCTGGATCCAGCAAGGCCCCATGAACCGCGACGTCCCGCCGGCCATGGCAAAGCAGATGGCTCTCAGCATCCACACCACCGCTGCCATCGGGCTGCTCCGCGAAGCCGCGCAAGGCAAGGCGGAAGTCAACGCCATCGACGCGAACAGCTTCACCTGGAAGCTCGGCGATCACACCGTGAAGGTGGAACTCGATGCCGACCGCCGGCCGGCCAAGCTCACTTACCGCTCTGTCACGCCGCAAGGCGCCATGGACGTTGAACTCCGTTACTCGGACTACAAGCAGACCGGCGAACTCATGCTCCCCGGCAAGGCCGTCATTGTGCAGAACGGTTCGCCCTTCCTCGACAGCACCATCGCCGAATGGAAGGTTAACTCGGGCGTCGATGCCTCGGTCTTCGCCAAGCCCGCCAAGTAGCGGACTACTTGCGCGAGGTCATACGCACAATCGTCACGCCGGTGAAGATCACCGCCATCGCCGCGGTCTCGCGCCACCCGAACGGCTCCCGGTAAAACAGCCAGCCAAGCGACACCGCCACCACCGGGTTGATGAAGTTGTAGAGCGACACAAGGGCCACCGGCAGCTTGTCCAGCGCATAGACGTAGCTGCTGTATCCCACGATGCTGCCGAACACAACCAGATAGAGGATCGCCAGCACACCCGGCGTCATGCCGTGAAACGAGCCCTCGCCCGCCACCAGGGCCGGCCCCAGAAACGCCAGGCCGGTCACCAACTGCTGCACCGCGCCGCCGACAATGGGATGCGCCTTGGTGGGCTGGCGCCGCTGCAACAGCGACCCTAAGACCCAGCACACCGTGCTGAACTGAAGAATCACAAAGCCCTTCAGCGTGTTCCCGGTCAGCCCTTCACGCAGGGCGCCCTCGCCCACCAGCAGCACCGTTCCGCCGAAGCCCGCCAACATGCCCAGCACGGGAAGCAGCTTCAACCTCGGCCCGCCCATCGCCGCGTCCAGGCCCACCATCCAGAACGGCGACGTGGTGATGAAGATCGATGCCATGCCGCTTGGGATTAACTGCTCCGCCCACGCCAGGCAACTGTTGCCCACCCCGAGAGTCAGCAGGCCGTATGCCGCCGTCAGCCACAACTCGCGCCCCCGCGGCAGATGCGACCCGCGCCACCGCGCAAAGCCCAACATCAGCGTCCCCGAGATCAGAAAGCGCGTAGCCACCAACACCGTCGGCGAGAACTCCTCCAGCGCCACACGGATACCCAGATACGTGGTGCCCCAGAAGAAGCAAAGCGAGGCCAGCGACACATAGGCCCAAAAGAGAGGATGCGAGGTCAACCTTCAGCGTAGACCACTTGCGGCGGCCACCGCCGCCGGCTTGTCCTCCGCCACATCCAGGGACCGCGCCCACCCCCTTACAGCCAGCATCACACCCGTAAACACCGCGAACCCCACCACCCCGTCGCTCCACTGCGGGTCAGAGCCGTAAGTCACCACCGCCATGATCCAGCCTATCGAGCAGACGAGACTCAGAAGAAAGAACAGCCCGTGAACCAGGCCCACGCGCCAGTTCCTCGGCGGGTAGAAAAGGAGCCATCGCTCCAACGGCTTTCGCGTCCGCTGCACGGTGGGCTTGTCGGCCGCGATCGTCGTGGCACGCAACACCAAGACCACGGGACCGCACACCGCCGCGAACCCGGCCAGCGCGGCGAAGTCCCCCGCAACGAGAAGGCCGGCCCCGCCCAGCAACAGGAACGCCGTGCTCAGGTAGAACACCACCCGAAGTACCCACCCCGACGGCGTGCGCGCACTGTATAGCAGACACGCGCGCTGCCAGCGGTTCGCGCGCTCCCGAGGATCCCCTTCCAGCGCACGCGGACGATTGGCGAGTACGGCCAGTTCGCGAACCGCATCGTCCAACTCGCGAACAGCGTCACCGGTAACCTCATCCACTCCGTGCGCCGGTTCCAGCAACCGGGCCTGGGCGAGAAACTCGTTCAGATCAGATCCTTGATGCGGCCTCGCAGCACCCGCTTCCGGTGAACCCGGCTCCCCTCCCGCACCGCGTTCCAGGCAAACTGCGCCATCGGCAACAGCAGGGCCGCCAACGCTTCCGGCCACTTATCACGGATCAGTTCCCCGGGAGTCACGGCAACCGTTGTAGCACATCGGGAATCGAACAACTCCGGCACGGTAAAATACCAGTCTCCATGGCCACGCCGTTCCTTGCCGTCATGCTCGCCCAATCGATCCTCGACATCCCGGCGCCGCAGCCCGGCATCCGCATCAACTACGGCGACTCCCCGCAGCAGTTCGGCGAGCTCCGCCTGCCCGCCGCCCCCGGCCCGTTTCCCGTTGTCGTCGTCATCCATGGCGGCTTCTGGAAAGCCGCCTACAGCCTCGACCACATCGGCCACATGGCCAAGGCTCTCACCGATCGCGGCGTTGCCACCTGGAGCCTCGAGTATCGCCGCCTGGGCGATGAAGGCGGCGGCTATCCCGGAACCTTCGAAGACGTCATCACAGGCATCAACCACCTGCGGGCCATGGCGGAAAGCCACCGGCTGGATCTCACGCGCGCCGCCGTCACCGGCCACTCCGCCGGCGGTCAACTGGCGCTCTACGCCGCCCGGCGGATCTCGTTCCTGCGCGCAGCCATCGCGCTCGCCCCGGTGGCCGATCTTGCGCGGGCCCACGAACTCGGCCTCTCGCAGGGCATCACCGCCCAACTCCTGGGAGGCTCACCAACGGAACAGCCGGCGCGCTACCGTGCGACATCGCCCATCGAGATGCTGCCCCTGCGAAAGCCCGCCTCCCTCATCCACGGAGTGAAGGACACCATCGTGCCCCTTGCCTTGAGCGAACGCTACGTCGAAGCCGCCGCCGCGCAAGGCGACCACCCCGGCTTCATCGCCATCCGCGACACCGGCCACTTCGAACTCATCGATCCACGCTGGCCCAACTGGAAGACAGTCGCCGAAACCATCCTCAACCACCTCAAGTAAACACCCATGAACCTCGGAATCAAAGGAAAAATCGCCCTTGTGGCCGCCGCCAGTCAAGGCCTCGGCCGCGCCGTCGCGCAAGGACTCGCCCGTGAAGGCGTTCACCTCGCCATCTGCTCACGCCGCCAGGAAGCAGTGGACGAAGTGGCGCAATCCATCCGCGCCGAATGCGGCGTGGAAGTGCTGGCGATGGCCGCCGACGTAACCCAGGAAGCGCAGGTGCAGGCCTTCGTCGAAGCAGCGCTCGCGCGTTTTGGCCGCATCGACATCTGCGTCACCAACTGCGGCGGCCCGCGCGGAGCCATCTTCTCGGAAACCACCACCGCGGACTTCGAGCAGGCCGTCAAGCTCAGCCTGCTGAGCACGGTCTACTTCGCCCACCACGTCGTCCCACGCATGGCCGAACAGGGCTGGGGCCGCTTCATCACCATTACCTCGACGTCGATCAAGCAGCCCATCGAGGGCCTGGTGCTATCGAACTCCGTGCGCCCCGCCGTCGCCGGTCTGGTGAAGAGCCTGGCCAACGAATACGGTCCACGTGGCGTCCTGGTGAACAACGTCTGCCCCGGCTTCACCGCGACCGACCGCCTCATTGCCACCTCCGAGATTGCCGCCCGCCGCGAAGGAATCACAGCCGAAGAAATGCGCACCCGCTGGGGATCCACCGTGCCCCTGCGCCGCGTCGGCCAGCCGAATGAGTTCGCCGACATGGTGGTGTTCCTCGCCTCCGAGCGCGCCAGCTACATCACCGGCGCGTCCATCAACATTGATGGCGGCGCGGTCCGTCACATCTGGTAGCGTGGAGTAACCCATGCCCGACCAACCGAGCGCCCTGCTGCTGGACCCGCTGTACAAGCTCCACGCCACGGGCCCAAGCCATCCGGAATCACCGGCCCGCTACGATGCCGTCACCGAAGCGCTGGATCGCGAAGGGCTGTTGAAGAAGATGACCCGCATTGCGCCGCGCGTGGCCGCGGACGACGAACTGGCCATGGTCCACTCGCGCGAATACATCGCCACCGCCCGGCGCGACATCCAGAGCGGCGCCCGCGATCTCTCCACCGGCGATACCCAGGTCTCGCCCGCCTCGCTCGACGTGGCCCTGAAGGCCGCCGGCGGCGTGATGCGAGCCGTCGAAATGGTGATGGACGGCAAGGCCCGCAACGCCTTCTGCGCCGTGCGCCCGCCCGGCCATCACGCTACGCCCACGCGAGGCATGGGTTTCTGCGTGTTCAACAACATCGCCATCGGCGCCCGTCATGCCCAGCGGAAGTTCAACGCCGGCAGGGTGCTCATCGTCGATTGGGATGTTCACCACGGCAACGGCACCCAGGACGTCTTCTACCGCGACGGCTCCGTGCTCTTCCTCAGCACGCACCAGCACCCCTGGTATCCCGGAACCGGCATGCGCGATGAGACGGGCGAAGGCCGCGGCGAAGGCCGCATCATGAACTACCCGTTCGCCGCCGGCGCGGGCCGCGATGAGATCGTCCGCGTGTTCCAGACGGACCTGGTGAAGGCGGCCGCCGCCTTCAAACCGGACCTCGTCATGATCTCCGCCGGTTTCGACTCCCGGCTCGGCGACCCGCTCGGACGGTTCCGTCTCACCGATGACGACTTCCGCGAACTCACTGTCACCATGATGATGATCGCCTCCCAGCACTGCGGGGGCCGGCTGGTCTCGGTGCTCGAAGGCGGCTACAGCCTCACCGGTCTCGCCGCCGGCGCCGCGATGCACGTGAGGACCCTTGCCGGATGAGAGCTTCGCTGGCTGCTCTGCTGGGCGCCACGCTCCAGGCGGCCAACCCGCTTCCTGAGCAGGTGGACGCCATTTTCGCCCGCTTCACGCGCGAGACGCCCGGCTGCTCTGTGGCTGTCACTCGCGGTGGAACGGTGGTCTACAAGCATGGCTTTGGCCTGGCGACGCTCGAACACAATGTCCCCATCGGCCCACCGACGCGCTTCTACGCGGGCTCGGTATCCAAGCAGTTCACCGCCGCCTCCGCGATCCTAGCCGCCGGCGCGGGCGCCTTCGATCTGGATGCACCCATCGCGCGCCACATCCCCGAGCTTCCACCTTACGCCGCCTCCATCACGCCCCGCCAACTGATTCACCACACCAGCGGCCTGCGGGACTATCTTGAGCTGGCCACCCTCTCCGGCCGCTACGGCCCCGGTTTCGTTCTCACGCATGCCGAGTTCCTGGCAATGCTGGCACGCCAGTACACCCTCAACTTCCCAAACGGGACCGAGCACCAGTATTCGAACAGCGGGTACGCCATGCTCAACGTCCTGATCACGCGCACCACAGGCAAGTCCCTGCGGCAGTTCGCCGCCGAGCGCATCTTCACGCCGCTGCGCATGCGCTCCACGCACTTCCACGATGACCGTCTGGAGGTGGTGCCCAACCGCGCCCTGGGCTACTCGCCACGCGATGGCGGCTACATGGTGGACACCGCAACGCACAACATGGTTGGCGCGGGCGGCCTCTTCACCACGGTGGAAGACCTGGTGCTCTGGATGCGCAGCCCGTTGTTCCAAAGCCTGGGCGAACGCGGGCGGCTGAGCTCGGGCAAGGAACTGGACTACGCGAGCGGAGTGCAGCATGGGGTCTATCGCGGCCTCGCCACCGTGGGCCACTCGGGCGGCCTGAATGGCTATCGTGCCTACTTGGTCACGTTTCCGGAGCAGGGAATTGGCATCACGTGTCTGTGCAACGCCAGCAACATCAACCCACGCGCGCTCTCCGAACAGGTAGCGGACCTCTATCTCGACAACGCCCAACCCCAGCCGCGCTCCGTGAAACCGCAAACCGTCAAGCCGGTCATCACCAGAGAACCCGTCGATCGCTACGCCGGCACCTACCACAGCCGCGAACTGGACACGGACCACGCCGTCGAAGCCAAGGGCTCCGTGCTTAGGGTGCAAGGCCGGACGGCCACGCCACTCGGCCCCGGCCGCTACCTCGCGAACGGCGCCACTATTGAGTTCACGCCCGAGGGTTTCAACCTCTCAACGGCGCGCATCCGCAACATGCCCTTCCGGCGCGTTGCGCCCTTCTGGACGGCCGCGCAAACCGCCGTCACCGCCAGCCTGCGTGGCTTGGCCGCACGCGACGCTCGCAACGCCTGGGCCACGGGCACGCAGGGCACCGTGCTTCGCACACGCGATGGCGGTGTGACGTGGCAACCCGCAGGGCCGGTCAGTACGCTCGACTTCCGGGATGTCGAAACACCCGGCGCCGCCGTGATCCTGATGAGTGCCGGCCCCGGCGACGCATCGCGCCTCTACCGTTCGGCCGATGAGGGAGCCACCTGGCAGGAGGTGCTGCGCAGCCCTGAGAAGGAAGGCTTCTTCGACGCTATCGCCTTCTGGGATGCCGATCGTGGACTTCTTCTGGGTGACCCCGTTCAACGCCGTATGTTCCTGATGCGAACGACCGATGGCGGGCGGACGTGGGCCCGCGTGGCGAACCCACCCGAAGCCCGCGCGGGCGAAGCCGCGTTCGCCGCCAGCGGCACGGCCCTGGTCACCGGACCGGCGGGCAAAGCGTGGTTTGGCACCGGCGGCGCGGGTGGCGGCCGTTTGTTCCGCACGGAAGACTGGGGCGCTACGTGGGAGGCCGTGGAAACGCCTCTGCGCCGGAACGCGGCCTCGGCCGGTATCTTCTCGCTCGCCTTCCGCGACGGCCTTCACGGCATCGCGGTGGGTGGGGATTACCAGCGGCCGAACGATGAAACGGCAGCCGTAGCGATCACCAGGGACGGCGGCAAGACGTGGCAGCCAGGGGGAACTCTCAGTGGCTTTCGTTCCGCGGTGATCTTTCGCGGCAGCGAGGCGTTCGCGGCGGGCACCAATGGACTCGACGTGTCGCAGGATGGCGGTGTCACCTGGCGGCGCGCCGCCGACACGCTGATCAACACGCTGGCAGTGAAGGAAGGAACGCTCTGGGGCGCCGGCCGCGCTCTGTGGAGCAACCGATAAACCAGTGCTACTTAGCGGCGCCTTCGGCCGGGGGCGTGTCCTTGTCAAACTCGAACACCTCGCCGGCGGCGCGCACGCGCAGGCGTCCGGCGCCCCACGGCTTGCCGTGGGTGAGGTAGAACACCGCGCCATCGGTGGATTCGCCCGGCGCAAGTTTGGCGTTGACGAAGGCGATGGCGGAAGCGGCCGCGGCTGCCTTGATGCGTGCCGATGAGACCTCAGCCAGCGCGGCCTGCCGCCGCTGCTCGTAGCCGTTGGTGGACGTGATGCGGCTCAAGCCATACAGGCTCATTTCGTAGGTGGACACCAGGCGGATCACTTCGTTGCGGCCGGCGTGGTCCAGCATGCGCTCAACCACTTTGCGCGCCGGTTCGGGCCGCAGCGGTTCCCCGGCCTCGCGCTCGAAGTGGAAGTCTTCGGGCTTGATGGTCCACGCCGTCGGCGACCCGTTCGATACCGCCACCTGCAACACGGTGTAGTCCTTAAGCACCGTGGGCAGGTGCGCATACATGATGGTGAGGCCGCCGCGGGTGAGCGTCTGGTAGTGCAGCCCGTTCGACTCGAACTCAATCACCTGCGCGCCCGCGTTCCAGGCGCAGGCGGCAATTAGGGTGAGTCGTGCGGCGGTCATTCCTCAAACCATCATAGAACGCCGCCGCGCCTCAGAAGGTCAACCGCAAGCCTAACCGGAACACACGCTCATCGATGCCGTCGCGTCCGGTGTTCGCAAGCCCGGTGATTTCGGTGAAGTTACCGAGGTTGCGGATGGAGCCATCGGCGTTCAACTGAAGGTTCGACACGTTGGCGCCCGGATTGGCGAAATGCGGTTTCCGGGCAACCAGATTCCGCGCGATCGCATCAGCCGTGTAGCGCAGAACTATGTCCGGTTGCGGCCCGCGGAGTTGCTGCCGAATCGGCCGGGCCCTCGCAACAACTTCTTCACACAGGACGGCGGGATCACGAATCCGTGGGACAAGTGGAGCATCAAGGCCGATCAGATGGTGGGCGCCAAGGACCAGGTTTCCGTGCTCTACGCCAGAGGCGAGCGCGGCGAGGTGCCTCTGGGCAGCGGCCCGCCGGGCATGCCTTACCCGTTCAACGATGTTCGGATGACGCGCTGGACGAACTGGTCCACACGCGTGAACTGGACGCGGACCGTTACACCTCGAACGGTGAATAGCTTCCGGGTGATGTACCAGCGGGAATCGGGCTCGACGTTCAACGTTACGACGAACGATGGGCGGGGTTGGGGCAAGCTGATCGGCATTCAGAATACCGCGCCCGAGGACTCAACCTTTCCGGGCTTGAGCTTCACCGAGTACACGGGCTGGGGCGGAAACAACAACGGCTTCGACGCCGGCCGGAACTTCTCGATCGCCAACGACGTCAGTGTTGTGCACGGTAGCCACGTCACGAAGGCCGGATTCTTCCTGCAGCGCGACCGTTGGGATGGCGGGGGCCAGCACACCTCCAACGGACAGTTCAGTTTCACGCCGTTCGCGACATCGATTCCAGGCGATCAGAGCCGCGCAACCGGCAACGCATTTGCTTCGTTCCTGCTGGGCTACGCCAGCACGGCGCGCATGGAGACCTGGCGCAACGTCCTGCAGAAGTTCCAGTTCATGGGCGGGTTTATCCAGGACGATTGGCGAATCACGCCGCGGCTCACGTTGAATGCGGGACTGCGATACGAGTACACGTTCCCCGTGACGGGCGGGGCGGAAGTCCGGGGCGCCGCCCCTGGCTTTTCGAACTTCGACCCGCGTGCGCCGAATCCGGGCGCGGGTGGGCTGCCCGGCGCCTACGTGTTTTCGGGGAAAGGGCCCGGCCGCACCGGCCGGTCAACGATGTATCCGGGGTGGCCTTACTCAATCGCACCGCGGCTGGGCTTCACGTACGAACTGCGGCGTGGAACGGTGATGCGGGCGGCCGGCGGACGTTCGTTCGGCGTGCTGAAGGCGACAGGCGGCAGCACACACTTCGATGGGTTCATCGGCTTCTTCAGTTGGGCTTCGGCGGACCAGGAGGTGAACACCTTCGGAGCGCGGCTTGACACGGGAATTCCCCGGTGGCCACAGCCGCCCGACCTGCGGCCCGACGTCCAGAACGGCCTTGCCACGGTGGACTACTGGCTTGAGCCGGACGCGGGGCGGCCGACGCAGTTCTGGACATGGAACTATTCGCTGCAGCAACAGGTGGGCGCTTCCACGGTGGTGGACCTGGGTTACGTGGGCACGCGCGGGACACACCTGCTTTCCGGCCTACTGAACGTGAACCAGATTCCGGTGCGACATCTGGAGCTGGAAGCACTGGGACCGGCGGTGCTCCGAAGCAACATCAACTCAGCCGCCGGGCGGGGCACCGGAATCGCGGTCCCGTTTCCCGGATTCAATGGCACCGTGCAGCAGGCGCTGCAGCCATTCCCCCAATTCAACGAGATCCGCACATGGCACGCGGGCGGCGAGCGTGCGGGAAGCTCTCACTATCATGCACTGCGGCTGAAGGTAGAGCGGCGGCACTCGAACGGCCTGTCTCTGCTGGGCAGCTATGTCCTGTCCAAGCTGTTCAGCGATGCCGACGCGGGAGAGCAGGTGCGAACCTCGGCACTCGACCACTACAACCGGCGATTGGAGAAGGGGCTGAGCACGGACGACCAGACGCATGTGATGCGGATGGCTTCCGTGTGGGAGTTGCCGGCGGGCCGCGGGAAGCGGTTCAGCGCAGGGCCGGCATGGCTGCAGCCGATCGTGGGCGGCTGGAGTCTCGCGGCTTTTGTGCAGTACCAGTCCGGCACTCCGATGGGAGTGGGGCCTGGCATCAACCCGCCGATCTATCCGGCGGGAACCAGCGCGAACCGTGTGACCATCTCGTCCTATGACAACTGGCGCGCGCCCTTGGCTGGCAGACAGTTCGATCCCTTTGCCGACCGGTGGTGGAGCACGCTGGCCTTTCAGCAGGCGCCTCGCGCCGTGCTGGACACACGGCTGGGGAACTCCACGCGCCGGAATCCCAAGGCGCGAAGCCCGTGGTTCCTCAACGAGAACGTGACGGTTGCCAAGGAAGTCCGCGTCCGGGAGCGGGTGGGGGTTACGATTCGCGGCGAAGCCTTCAACCTGTTCAACCGCGTCCGGTGGGGAGGCCCTTCGAGCACCTACACGGCCACTGACTTCGGCATCGTCCGGTCCCAGGGAAACTCTCCGCGGCAGATGCAGCTTGCGCTCAAGGTGGTGTTCTGATGCGCGTTGCGGGATGGCTGCTCGCGATGGCGGCCCCGGCGTTGGCAGCGACGCAGGTTTACGGGCACCGGGGTCTGATGAAAGAGGCGCCTGAGGATACTCTTGCCTCTTACCGGGCGTGTCTTCAGGCCGGGCTGGATATCGAAGTGGATATCCAGCTTACGAAGGACCTGGTGCCGGTGGTGCTGCACGACGAGTCCGTGGACCGAACGACCGACGGCAAAGGCCGGGTCGCGGACCTCACACTGGCCGAGCTGCGCAAGCTCGACGCCGGGTCACGATTTCACCCGCGGTTTCGTGGGGAGCGCGTACCTACGTTCGAAGAGATCCTCGAACTGCTCAAGTCCGGCAGCGGCCGTATGGTGATCGACCACAAGGACGGGACGCGGGACGCCGAGCGCCGCGTGGCCGCGCTCTTGCGGAAGCACTCCATGACGCATCGGGCCTTTGTGCTGAGCGCGAGCCGGCCGATTCTGGCGCGCTACAAGGAGGCGGATCCGCGGATTCGGGTGGCGACTATCGCCGACGATCGCTCCGCGCTGCACGGGCTGATTGGAGTGGCCGGCATTGATCTGATCTGGTTGACACGGAAGTTTCCAGGCGAGCCGGACCGGGCGGAGGTCGACCGGATTCGCGCGGCCGGCCAGGATGTGGTGCAGTTCTTTGCGGCGGAAGAGCCGTTACGCTGGCGCCGGTCCAGAGACAACGGAGTGCGATTGTTCGTAACAGACCACCCCCGCGAACTGAAACACGCGATCGGAGACTGAGTTTGCGCTGCCGGGTCAGACCACGCCCGAAGGCATTCCGAATCCCCGCCAGAGTTCCGAATGGCCCCAGGTTCGGCTGTGGCCTGAGCACATGCACCGGGGCGAATGCGAAAACAGTTCGGACCGGTTTGATTCAGTTTCAGATCGTCCATCAGCCAATACGGCAGAGGGTGTTTGGATCGAGATCGGCGGTGTGGGACGCGCCATTTGCCGTGAGGCGGGACGGCTTCCACTGCGATGTCTTTGTGCAGCAGCATCCTCAAGACGATGACGACGATCAAGAGGTGACAGTACAGACTGCTCTTGACAAGGAGCGTGCTGCTTCCCCGGCGGCTACTTCCCGGAGAACAAAAAAGTGATATGTTGGACCACGCCCGGGGATCCTGGAAAAGCCCCCAAAGAGTTTCCCGTTCATTCAAACCCAAAGGAAAACAAATGCGACTGTTTCTCATCCTCGCGTTCGCTGCAGTTGGTGTCGCCGCGGACAAACCCAAGCGCATCAACCGCGCGATCGAGCTGCTTGAGCAAGGCCAGCCCATCTACTACACCCACGGCCACGGCGGCTTCGAGGAAGGAAAGAAGATGGCGCAAACGTGGGCCGACTACATCAACTACGAGATGGAGCACGGCACGTTCGACTTCCACAACCTTCGCGAGTTCATGCGCGGCCTGGTGGCGGGCGGTCCGACGAAGAGCGGCCACCTGACGCCGGCGGTCATCGTCACGATCCCGGTGGGCGGTATCGACGAAGCGACGGTTCGCGCCAACTACTGGATGATTCAGCAAACGCTGGCCACGGGGATTCACGGCATCCTGTTCTGCCACGCGCGGAGCGCGGGTGGGGTGCGCGCGTTTGTCGAGGCTTCGCGCTATCCGTTCGCAACGATCGGCGTCGGCCCCGGGAAGCTTGGCGAGGGACTGCGCGGAAGCGGCAGTCAAAGGTACGCGGCCCAGATGTGGGGCATGACGGAGGAAGAGTATCTGACGCGCGCCGATGTGTGGCCCCTGAATCCCAAGGGCGAGTTGCTGATGGGTCTGAAGATCGAAGACAAGCACGCGGTGGCCAACGCAGAGGCCGTGGCGGCGGTACCGGGGATCGCGTTCGCCGAGTGGGGCGGCGGCGACATGGCTATGTCGTATGGATACCTCAAATATCCCGGCAAGCGGCTTCCACCCGACATGGCCAAGGCGCGCGAGACGGTATGGAATGCCTGCAAGAAGCACAAGATATTCCGTCTGGAGGATGGAAACATGGACAACATCGAGTCGCAGATTCGCGACGGAATCATGGTGATCTCGGCGGGTGCGGATCCTCCCGCGGCGGAGAAGGGCCGCAAGTTCACCAAGCGCAAGATGCCCTGGTGAGGACGCATGAACAGGCGTGAATGGCTGGGATCGCTCGCGGTGGGAGCCGCTAGCGCCGCGAGCGCGCAGACGGAAGCTCCGGAAAAGAAGAGCGCCACCGAAGCGCTGGACCTGGAACGCAAGATGGCGGACACGCTCGCCGGCAAGCGCCCTTACGAACCGCTGGCGTATCCATATTTCTCGCCCGATTACAAACTGCCATTCACGCATGTCGGTACGGAAAAGCAGATCTTCCTCGACAACTTCATCCTCGAGTACCTCGAAGGCGTCGAGCGCGTGCTCACACCTCCGGAGAAGACGCCGCGGCCGTTGGTTGAGGAGACCGGGCTCGCGTGGGAGTCGACCGCGTTCAACCCTATCGTCGTGGCTGCGATGAAGGATCCCGCCGCGGGCAACTTCAAGCTGTGGTACACGCTGTCGCTGAGCGGCGATCCCTACGGTACCGGACAGGTCCTGTGCATCGCCGAATCGAATGATGCGATTCACTGGACCAAGACGATGAGCCCTAAGGGAGCGGCTTTTCGCGACATCAAGGCGACGAACATCGTTCACACGGACGACGTGAGCGGCGCCGGGCTTGCTTTGAATCACGACCAGCGCGATCCGAGCCGGCGGTTCCTGCTGATCTACGCACCGACGATCGAGGCGCGCAAGAAGGGCGCGCGCACTCTCTCTCGGGTGGCCGCGTCGGCGGACGGCTGGAAGTGGAACGTCATCAGCCCGGACGTCGATCAGCGTCATCAGCACGAGTCGCGCATTATCTGGGACGAATCGATCCGGCAATGGGTATCGTACGGACAGCATTCGCACCACTGGCATCATGGTCCGCGCGTCCGGCAGGTGGGACGGCAAACGAGTCCGGACTTCATTCATTGGTCGCCGAAGGAAGTGGTGCTGTCGGCGGATTGGGATCCGACGATCGGGCCGGACCGCGAGTTCCACGAAGCGTCGGTGCGCAAGGTGGGCGGGCTTTACATCGCGATTGTGGGCGTGGCGCACACAGAACCCATCTGGAATTCGCGCACCAAGACGCTGCGCGGCATGTATGAGGGCACGGTCTGGCGCGACCAGTTTCGCGTCAATATGGCGCTCTACGTGAGCCGCGACGGCCGCCGATTCACGCGCGCTCATGGGCCCGAGCCGTGGGTGGACAACGGTCCTTACGGGGGCCAGGATTATGGGTACTCGTGCTACTCGTGCGCGGACGGAATGGTCCACGACGGAAAACTGATCATTCCCTACAGCGCGATTCCGGTGAAACAGTGGACGCTGCCGAGGGAGGATTGGAAACTGGTTCCGGCGGCGGCGCGCGAGAAGTACGATCGGGACGTGGCGGAGGCGAACGCACGTGGAATGGGCCGCGACAAGAAGCGCGGCAAACGCGCGATCGGCGGCCTGGTGATGCGCGAAGACGGATGGGCGATGCTGCGGCCTGTCCGCGAGGAAGGCCATGTGCTGACCAAGCAGTTCGTCTTCGAAGGCGACGCGTTACGCATCAACGCCGAGTGCGGAACCGGGACTGTGCGCGTCGAAGCGCTGGACCCATCGTTCGAGCCGTATCCCGGATTCTCCGCCGCCGAGTGCGCGGCGATCCATGACCCCGGCGGCAAGACGATCTGGCACACCGTAAGGTGGAACGGGAAGGCGGATGTCAGGGCATTGTGGAACAAGCCGGTGATCCTGCGGTTCCATCTGCGCGAGTCGGCGCTCTATGGTTTTCAGTTTGTTTCGGCAGGGGAGAAGGGTTGAATCGTTTTCCCCCACATTTCCGTTTTGAGCCGCGCGTGCGAATCTCCTGGATGCTCGTCCGCATCAATATCGATAGGGGTTTGAAGGCAGCGAAGACCCCTGCGGAGGACAGCACCCAATGGGTGACAAACAAAACCAGCCCTTTCAGCTCTCGTTCAACGGCCTTCTCAAGATCGACTTCCAGGGATCGCGCGTTACTTCCGATGGTGGTCTGATCCTGGTGCGTGAGTTGGATGAACGGCTGGGCTTCGGTGCTCTCATTGCCCAACACCTGACTGACTCACGGCGCGGCAAGAATACCCAGCTTCCGCTGGCGGACCTACTGCGCCAGTCCGTCTACAGCCGGATTGCCGGCTACGAGGATGTCAACGATGCCGAGCGGCTCTCGCAGGATCCAACCTTCCGGCTGA
>Ga0194132_10005605_pt1 | contig 20161 bp, 22 predicted proteins | sample TA2KigOf80mmetaG_FD_148612 | JGI IMG/M metagenome (GOLD analysis project Ga0194132, IMG submission 148612) | Freshwater microbial communities from Lake Tanganyika, Tanzania - TA2015054 Kigoma Offshore 80m | ecosystem: Environmental > Aquatic > Freshwater > Lake | place: Tanzania: Lake... | reverse complement strand
CCCCGCCTTCCCCACCTGCACCGACCCCAGCAACCCATCCTGCAACCCCACGTACGACCCTCCCAGCGTCCACGCCCGCACCGCCTCCTCCACCCCCACCGACTCCCTCTCCCCCACCACTCCACCTCCCACCGTCCTCCGGCTAACAGCAGCGTAAATATCCAAAAGCGGGTCCGGCTCAATCACCGGCGCGTCAGAACTGGCCGCCCACCTAATCCCCTCCTCCGTCAACGACCTCAGTGGGTACAGATTCGGCAGCATCTCTCTACCCACCAGCCTCAAATACCGGTCACCGTTATGCCATATAAACCCAGGCTGCGTCACCACCACCGCGCCGCTGGCCTTCACCTTCGCCAGCGTCGACGGCGGGCACTCCGACACATGTTCGATCCGATGCCTCGCCCCCGGCCTCAGCTTCCTCGACTGGACATACCCGATGACCTCCGCCGCCGCTTCCACCGCCTCCCTCTCGACGGCATGGAACGCCAGCTGCCACCCTCGATTATGTAAATCCAGCGCTGCCTCCCTCAACTCCCCCATCGGCGGGTGCAGCGCCCCTGTGGTCAGCGTCAGCATGAACTTGGCCGCCCCCACGCGCAGCCCTCCGGCCTCCACACCTGGCCCCAGCCCCATCCCCTCCATCTCGACAGCATGCCGCCAGCCCACCATCATCGTCACCCGGGGCGTCGGCAGTCCCCGCTGCTTGTAGTCGTATAGCGTCTCCCACCGCTCCAGCCCGTTCTCCCATCCCGCATCCTGCACCGACGTCACCCCCCTCGACAGCAGCAGCCCGTCAACCCTCCTCACCCCTTCCTCCATCTCCTCTCGCCGCCGATACGGCGCCATAAGCTTGCCTATATACGACGACATCTCCAGGAACACACCCGTCGGCTCCCCCGACTCATCCCGCTCAATCATCCCCTCCGGCGGGTCTTCCGTGTTTCTGCCTATCCCCAGCATCGACATCGCCAGGCTGTTCAGCACCACCCCATGCCCCGTCCGGTGCTCCAGCCGCACAGGGTGCGACGGCGCAGCTTCATCCAGGTCGCGTCTGTTGGGATGCCTCCCCTCCGCTAGCAGAGCCTCGTCATACCCAAAGGCCCGGACCCATCTTCCTTCAGTTGTATCACCAGCCTGGCGTCGCACCAGGTCTTTAATCTTAGCTATGGACGGTGCCTTGTCCTGACCGCAGTCGAGAGCCATCAAACGTGACGCCAGGCCAAGGATATGACAGTGCGCATCATGGAACCCAGGCAGCAACGTACGGCCCCCACAATCAATCGAGCGCGTCCCCCGCCCTAGGTGCCCCCTATACCCCCCACCGTCCCCCACCTCCCGAATCCTCCCCTCCGACACCACTACCCACTCCGCCCGTGGACGCGCCAAGTCCATAGTCAAAATCCTGGCATTAAAGAGAACAAGGTTGGCTTCAGACTGCCTCGACAAAACGGCCTGGGGCCTCATACCCTATTGCCCCACCAGGGATTAAGGTTTAGCCGCGGCGTGCTGCTCGTCAGCGTGGTAGGAGCTGCGAACCAGCGGCCCCGACGCCACGTGCTTGAACCCCATCTCCATCCCCACCTTCCGCAGCGCTTCAAACTCGCTGGGCTTGTAGAACCGCGCGATGGGCCAGTGCTTCGCCGATGGCCTCAGGTACTGCCCAATGGTCAGCAGGTCGCACCCCACCGACCGCAGGTCCTTCATCGTCTCCACCACCTCGTCCACATCCTCCCCCAGCCCCACAATAATCCCCGACTTGGTTGGTATGGCGGCGTCCATCTCTTTCACCCGCGCCAGCAGCTCCAGCGACCGCTGGTAGTTGCCTTTGGGCCGCACCTTGGGAAACACTCGCCGCGCCGCCTCAATGTTATGGTTCAGCACGTCAGGCCGCGCCTTCACTAGCCGACGCAGTGCCACCTCGTTCCCATCGAAGTCCGGTATCAACACCTCTACCTGGCATCCCGGCGTCGTCTCACGAATCCGCTTTATGCACATCCCGAATATAAAAGCCCCGCCGTCGGCCAGGTCGTCCCTGTTCACGGAGGTTATAACGCAGTACTTGAGGCCCATCTCCTTCACCGTCTGCGCCAGCCGCTCTGGCTCCCCCACATCCACTCCAATAGGCCGGCCCGTCGTCACCGCGCAGTAATGGCACCGTCTAGTGCAGATGTCGCCTAGAATCATGAACGTGGCGCTCTTCCGCTCCCAGCAATCGCCAATATTCGGGCACCTGGCCTCTTCGCACACCGTGTGGAGCTTCGAGTCCCGCATCCTGCCTTTTAGCTCCATGTAGTTGGGGCCGCCGGGCATCGGCACCTTGAACCACTCCGGCAGGCGGGGCCTGGCTTGCGTAGTCATGCCTACAGAATCTCCACCCTGCCGCGACCCACCCGGCACTTCTCAGCGGCCATTATGGACTCGATGCAGAAGGCCGCCAGGTCCAGCCGGTGGTTCTGATTCACTACCTTGTACTGGAACTCGTGTATCCGCGCCATCTCAAACTTCGCCGCCTCCAGCCGATTCCTCAAATCGATGAGCGACTCGCTGGCCCGGAAGCGCAGCCTCCGCTCCAGCTCCTCCACCGATGGCGGCGCCAGGAATATCATTACCGCGCCCGGCGCCAGCTTCCTCACCGTTGCCGCGCCCTGCACGTCAATCTTCATCAGCACATCTCTGCCCTGCGCCAGCGCCTCCCTCACCTGCTGTTTGGGCACGCCGTACCAGTTGCCGTAGACCTGCGCGCTCTCCAGGAAAAGTTCACTCTGGTGCATCCTCTCGAACTCGTCCCTATCCAGAAAAATATAGTCGACGCCGTTGCGCTCGTCCCTGCGGCGCTGGCGAGTGGTGGCCGTCACTACAAAATGCCAGCCCCTGTCCAGGTTTCGCATATACTGAAAGACCGCGTCCTTGCCCACGCCGGAAGGCCCAGACACCACCACTAACAGCGGCTCTCCAAAGGTTGCGCCGGAGACAGGCCCTTGCTGCGTCAATTCTCTGACCTCAGTTCTTGATGACCGAGTTTAGGTGTTCCCAGAACTCCGGGTAAGACACTGACGCCGACTCTGCCCCCTGCACCGTCACCTCGCCACCCCCGATAAGCCCCACCACACCTAGCGCCATGGCCAGTCGATGGTCCCCATAGCTGCGTCCTACACCGCCCTTCAGTCTCCCCGTCCCGTGAATAACCATCCCATCTGCTCGTTCCTCGATGGAAGCTCCCATCCGCGACAGCTCTCGCACGGTCGTCTTTATCCTGTCGGACTCTTTAACCCGCAGCTCTTCGGCGTCCTTGATAACCGTGGTTCCCTTGGCGAAGCACGCCGCCACCGCCAGCACCGGGATCTCGTCCAGCACCCTCGGTATCACATCGCCGCCCACCTCCGTGGCCTCCAGCCGCGACGGCTCCACCACCAGGTCCGCCACCGGCTCGCCGCCCTCCAGGCGTTCGTTTTCCGCCTTTATCTTAGCGCCCATGGACCTCATTACTTCTAATATACCCGTCCGCCCTGGGTTCATCCCCACGTTCAATAGCCGCAGCTGAGCGTCGGAGTGGCAGGATGCTGCCACCATCCAGAACGCCGCTGCGCTGACATCTCCGGGCACGTTCACATCCACCGCCTTCGGCCTCCCCGGCCTCACCGTCAGCGTCAGCCCATCCTCCACCACCGGCGCGCCCATGGCTTGCAGCATACGCTCCGTGTGGTCTCTGGATAGCGAGGGTTGATGTATTACCGTCTCTCCGCTGGCTCTCAGGCCAGCCAGTATAATGCACGACTTCACCTGCGCGCTGGCCACCGTCATCTTGTATTCTATGCCCTTCAGCCCACCTCCACGAATCGCCAGCGGCGCCAGCGTATCGCCCTTACGCCCCATTATCGACGCCCCCATCTGCGACAGCGGCTGCACTACCCGCCCCATGGGCCGCGACCGCAGCGAGTCGTCCCCCGTCAACACGGACAGGAACGCTTGCGACGCCAGCAGCCCGGACATCAGCCTCATGGTGGTCCCGCTGTTGGCCGCGTCTAAAATAGCGCTGCTCTCCTCCAGCTCCCCCTCCCGCCCGTACACCACCACCTCCCGAAGCCCATCCGTCGATTCTATCTTTACCCCCAGGTTCTGCAGGCATCTCCGCGTAGCCACCACGTCCTGCCCCTGGGACAGCCCCGTGACTCTGGCCGTGCCCTTAGCCATAGCGTTCATTATGAGAGAACGATGGGAAATAGACTTGTCGCCGGGCAGGGACAGGGAGCCTTCCAATCGTCGGGGGCGCTTAATAATATGTCGCAAGTTGGAAACTAACCTTTGCGCTCTTTGCCGCCCTTGCCTTCATCCCCGTGAAAGAGCTTCTTGCTTATCTTCTCCCCGAAAAACATATCGGTAAAACCCGGAGGCTTCGGCCTGTCGGCGGCCATCTTAGCCTCTACCAGAGACGGTGCCCCCATCAGCCACTTCTCCCGTTCCACAAAGGCTTTCTCGAACAGTTCGTTAAGTTCCTGGTTGTTATTCTCTTTACTGACAACAGCCTTAATCCGCTCCAGCTCTCGAATCATCTCCCCTATCCAGTGGGTAATACTCTCCCTATTGGTCACGCATACATCTCTGTGCATGATAGGGTCGCCAGAAGCCAGCCTGGTCACGTCGCGAAATCCTGAGGACGCCAGCTTGTTGATGTCATCCCACTGCGGACTCTTGCTGGTGCAGCCCACCAGCGCCGCCGATGTAATAAAAGGCAGATGGCTCACTGCCGCCACAAAGCTGTCATGTTCGCCTGGGTCGATAAAGTACGGCCGCGCGCCAAAGGACGATACCAAGTCCATCAGCACCCGCACGCTCTTCTGGCTGGCGTCGGCGCCGGGCACTATGCAGTACGCTTTGCCCTGAAACAAGTCGGCGGTAGCGTTCTGGGGGCCCGGCGTCTCCTTCCCCGCCATAGGATGCCCCCCTACAAAGTCCACCCTGGAAGGAAGTTTCTCTTTAGCCCACTGCAGCACGTCCCGCTTGGTGCCCCCAGTATCCGTAACCAGCGCCCCATCCTTCAATCGGTGCGCTATGGTCTCCATCACATCCTTCATCGCCATCACCGGTGTGGCGATGAACACTATTTCGGCGTCCTGCACCGCGGTCGGAATGTTGCCTTCCACCTTGTCGATGGCGCCCATCTTGTGCGCCTTGTTGGCCCTGCTCCGCTCCAGATCCACCCCTACCAACTGGACATCCTTCAACTGGACCGTCTTTAGGGCAAGCCCCAAGGATGTCCCGATAAGCCCCATTCCGATAATTGCTATCTTGTCCATCTGCTTTATCTCAGCTCGTGCCGTAAAAACGTCTAGCTCTCATCGTCGTCGTCTTCATCCGGCTCAGTCCTTCGAGGGGTGGCGGCCGTCTTCTGCGACAACCTAGGCAGCACTGGGCTCAACCGATCTGAACAGTTCTTCCGAGGCTTCGGCAGGTTCATCAGGCGTTCCTTCAACTCGGTCAGAGCCTTCTCTGATGTCTTCTCCATATCCACCAGCAGCGCGTCCACCCCGGCGTCTCTAAGCGCTTCCAGTTCCTTAGCTGTCGGCGGCGCTGCTACCTTCAACAGCACATACTTGTCCAGCATCGGACGTATGATGCCTATCGATATGAAATGTTGCAGCGTGAGCGGCGCTGGCGAGTCCATGGAAAGAATGACGGCGTCCACCGGCAGCCCTTCCACTCCCCTTAAGTACCGGTCATCCGAATCTATAGCGACGGGAAGTAGATAGGCGGGCTTCTCCTCTTTCATAGCCTCCATCTGGGTCTTCTCTGGCGATACCACAAAGAAATCACACCCCTTCTCTATCAGTCCCTTCGCTCTCTTTCCGTCCAGCTCCTCCACCGCCAGGCCCCATGGGATAGTTTTGAGCGCGCCGGAAATATCCGATAGCTCCTTGTCCACTCCATTGCCCTCAATTAGCGCCGCGTCAAGTTTAGTCTTGGCAATCAAGTCAGCTTTTTTCACGTGGTTGGCGCGCAGCAACCCTACTACCGCCATGCAAGCCATCTTCTCCGCCCGCGACGCCGCTCCAAACCCCATAGGCGTCTGCGACCCTTTGGCAATCTTCTCCAGCCTGGAAATTAATTCGCTCATGGATCCCTTTCTTGAACAAATAGGCCCGCGGTCGTCATCGGCTGCTTGGTCCCCAATTCCCGGGGGGGCCACTCGCCTATTGTGCCGTCGGGCCTCACGCCGTGTCAATTACCGGCTTCTTTAAACCCTGTCCTACCCTGCTTCCCGACTCAGCGCCCGCTCCAGCAGTCCCGACGCCCATATACGCAGGTCCTCCTCCAGGTCTCGACCGCAGTGCGGGCACTCGTAATCGCCGTACCGTGCGCGAGTGCCGCAGTTTCGACAATGTAAGCTGCAAGCCATGAACTCCACAGCTTTGGTTACCGTCTCGTCGCTAACAACCAAGTCTCCCCCTTGTCCGCTCATGATCTGGCCTTCCCGCTATCCCCGCCTATGGGCGCTGGCTCTTGACCTCCTCAAATTCCGCGAATAACGACTCCTCGTCCAGCCCCAGCTCCACAGCCTTCCGAAGGTCCGCTTCAGCTTTCACGTCGTCCCCCCTGACCGCATGGGCCATGCCGCGATTCGCGTAAACCACGGCATAATTGGGGTCCAGTCTAATCGACTCGTCGTAGGCCTTTATGCCCTCCTCCAGCTTGCCTGTGCCGGACAAGGCAAACCCCCGCGCGTTGTACGACGGCGCGTGACCGGGGTTCAGGCGGATTGCCTCGTCAAAGTCCTTTAGCGCAAAGTCCATTTTGCCCTGATTCCCAAAGGTGGAGCCCCTCAGGTAATACGCCTCCCAATCCCTTGGGAACAGGCGTATAGCCTGAGTAAAGTCTCTAACGGCCTCATCCAGCATGTTCAGCTTCCTTAACGCCTCGCCTCTCACCACAAACGCCCTGGGGTAGCGGTTGTTGATCCTGATAAGGTCGTCATAAGCCTTGACAGCTTGTGTGTACAGCTGTTCCTTCTCCAAGTCCTGCCCCCGCTGAAATAGGAATTCCGCGTCAGATACTCCCTGTGGCGCTGAGGGCGTCGGCGTCGCCGTCGGCAACGGTGTCGCTGTTGGGTCGCTACCGCAGGCGGTCAGCAAGACGGCGCCTGACGCCAGCATAACCAGCAATACAACTAGGCCCTTAATCTTTGACGACAATCTCAGACCTCACAATGTAGTCTTGGCTTTACGCCAGCGCGGAGCGGTTAATTATTGTACGATGTTTTTGCATAGAAAGTTTGAAGACGTGCCTATTTACGTTTACGACTCGCGGCTTGTCTACCACGCTGTTCCGCCCGACGCTTCAATTGGTTAGGTCGTTCCCGGCTTTTCATTTTTGCCTTGGTCTTTATAGGTTTGGCGGGCTTGTGGATTTTTGGTTTCGCTTTGGCAGTTTTGTGAATTTTAGCCTTGGCGTTGGTACCCTTGTAGATTTTGGGCTTTACCTTAGCCTTGATGCTGCCAGAGCGCGCCGCGGCGGCGCGAGGCTTAGGGCGTTTCCCTAAGCGTATCGTTGTGCCGCGTCTATTCCCGTTCTGAGGGTTCTCCGGCTTGGCAGCGCGTTTCGGAGGCTGCTTCTCGACTGGCTCTTGTTCGTGAATGTACTTAACGGCTTCTCGTGGGTCTTCCGGGTAGGCTCGGCGGGCTATTCCGGCTAGCTGGACATCTTTGCCAAAACCCCAAAGGCGCCTCAACGCGCCGCTCCTCTGCAGCTCCGACCGGATATAAACGGCCTCACTTAGCCCCAGCAACCCAGCCCAGCCGGGCTTAAGCAAACGCTTGTCCATTAGTCCTCGACGACTTGTCTTAAGTTAAGGCCGGTTCAGGCGTTCCAAAGTGTTTCGTAACGTGCGCCGGCGAGGACCAACTCGAGAATAGCTGCGCCCTCCCGATTTAGATCCATCATTACAAACCCGTGACGCGGACTGCCCTCAACCATCCCTTGTTTAATGTGCCCCGGCCGCATCTCCACCGCGCGTCGCGGCCCTGGGAATGCAACTAGAACATCATTTCTTATATATTGTACCTGAATTCGTGCCTGGATTGTATCTGCCGCGGGCACTAATCTTGTTGCTTATGAAACGAGAGGGTCGCCGCCGTTGATTCAGCCGCAGTCAGGCTAAAGGGCCGCCAAGCTCTATCTATTAATATTGACCAAAAACCGTGGGGGTTTCCCTGATACGGCTCTAAACCAATCTGAAATGATTAAGGTTGCCAGGGGAGTCCTCACCCCATTAACCGTAGGAAAGGTCCCCTTTATCGGGCCTCCAATGCTAGCACCATCAAAATATCTCTAAGGCGCCGCAAATATGCTATGTGTTAAATGCGATAAAAACGTAAAGCCCGCTAAAGGCTTCAGTTGGCAATGGCTCCTCTTATGGCTTGCTCCAGCCATATTGCCCGCCATACTCTATCTTGCTTACTTCCTTGCTAAGACGCCTGCAAAGTGCCCGAGTTGCGGCTGACAAAACACCCCTGCCAAGAAAAACGCGCCCAGATTTCTGCCCGGCAGCCAGATATGCGTCTTGCGCGGTGACTATCGTGGCCAGTTGGGGTGGATTGACGCCGCCACGCGGCGTCATCAAGGGTCCTGGCTCTACACCGCCCGTCTCCTCAACAAGAAAAGGGTAAATGAGACCGTCATCGCCCATAACCTGGAAGAGAAGTGGCTGGACTTTGCCTAGGGGCGCTCACTAGGCAAACGGGCCAGACTTCCCTGCGGCGCAAACAGGGTCTCCTCCATCTGCTGGACAAGCGACGCGAAGGACGGGGTCGGTCGAGCAACGTCAAAGGTTATTACCACCACCTCATCAGCGTACCTAGGCGCCGCGATAGGCCCCACGTCCTCCACTCGTCGCCCGCCAATCCGCATAAGCGCCGCGTCCTGCCCGTCGCGAGTGCCCGCGACAGCCACCACGGTTTTGAGGCCCAGCCGCCTTGCCACCGCCCATGCTCCAGCCACAAGCCGCAGCCCAACCTCCAGGCCCCGCGCCTCAGGCACGGCCACCCACCGTCCGGCCTCCCCGGTGTCGCTGCGTTTTACCTGAAGGCAGTCCAGCAGCTTCTGAAATCGTCCCGCGCCCAGCAGTTCCTCCGTGGTAGAACAAGGAATAGCATCCAACCTGACCATCCGGCAGCATCCAATAAGCTCGCCCTCAGATCGGGCCAGAACGTGGTATGCCGCGTGGTCGGTTGGGTCGGAGTCCACCAGCTCACCTGCGGCGGTCCTGAACATAGGACGGCGGTTATTTGCGTAGAGAACCCTGCCGCGCATATGGACCAGCTCATCCAGCCATTGGCCTTGAGATGAAGACTCATCCTCGCCTAGAGGCGGAGGGCGAAGTTCCCAGAAGACCTTTCCTCTGCTCATACCGCTTCTGCCCGCTGTGTCCCGGCTAACTCCAGGCAATCATCTAGGAAAATCCCATAGGCAGCTAAGGCTGCTTTACCTGCGTAGGCCAGCTTATTGATTGCCTGCGGATGAAAGGCCAGTAAGTTTTCGATTTGCCGCTGGTTGAAGCTGGTATGCCCTACGTCTGCGGCCACATGGTGCTTGATGAAACTTAGCCCCTGCGCCGTCTCCTGCCCTAGACGGTTTATGACTTGACCTATTAATCGAGGGCCATACTCAATAGACAAGGCCTCAATCTCATACTCGATGGCGATTTGAGCGTACGGACTGTCTCCTTCAATGACGCGCTTATGTAATTCGCGGTAAGCGTCTATACCAGGGGTGTCAGGCATCGCGAGGATAGCGGCGAGGTCAAGACCTATCCTATGAGTCGCGTCGGCCCTTGCCGCCAGGGACTTCGCGTCCTGGAGGAAGAGCAGATGGTGGCCCGCCTCTTGCTTCGAGTGGACCAGCAGCGATTCGCCCAGTCGACCAAACCCCAGCTTGATGCACCGTTCCCCCGCCTGCCTGATCCAACCCTCTACTGGCTCGGTTATGCGTACTCCGTACGCGCAGAAAAACAGGAGAAAGTTTTCGAGAAGCCCTTTGGACACTCCGGGCGAAAAGATAACAGAGACGCTTCGCCGGCTTTTGAAATCCTTCCTGGCAGCGGCCACCAAGGCCTCATAGTCATCCAGTGACACGCCTATCTTTCCCAACGTCCCCCCCACAGTCACCCATAATATGGCCTGCAAGGCCTTAAAGAACAACGATAGTAGAAAGCACGGCCATTCTATCCAACCTAAATGGCCGTGGCAACCCGCCGTCACGCCTCAGGTTAGACTCTGGAAGCAGGGGCAATCGTCCCCTATGGCGCTTCCCTCTCTTCTAGCCTGACCAGGAAAGCCAGCCTACATTGGTACGCGCAAATGCCAAGAGGCCAATAGCTGCTAGACCTAGAGTCAACAGTTTGCTTCTCATTAATTAACCCCTCCCCATCTCCCTTTTTGTTGCCTGCTAGGTTTGAAGATAGCCTGTGTGTATAGAACTAAACTCCTCTTTTTGATACTCCCTTCGGTTCTTTATGACTAGTCGTGCTGCGTGTGTCTGTCTACTTATAATGTCTGGCGCTAGGAGTTTTTACTCGGTGGCATAAAAAGAGGGCCTCCTGGCGAATCGGAGGCCTTCTTGTGTATCTAAAAACATGGAGCCAACGGTGGGATTTGAACCCACGACCTGCGGTTTACGAAACCGCTGCTCTGCCACTGAGCTACGTTGGCCTGGAACCCTAGTCTACCACAGCCCAGACGCGGAAACGCACCTCCCCATACCATATTACCCTGCCGTCACCTAGAATTAAATTATGCGTTATGTCGCCGACCTCCACATCCGCTCCTCCTACGCCCGGGGCACCAGCCCCCAGCTCACCCTGGAAAACCTCGCCGCCTGGGCCAAGCTTAAGGGCATTCATCTCCTCGCCACCGGCGACTTTACCCACCCCGCCTGGATGGCCGAGCTTCGCTCCAAGCTGACAGATGCCCCCGGCGGCCTCTTCGATTTCAACAACTGCCGCTTCATCCTCGGCACCGAGGTTAGCTGCGTCTATCGCCAGGCGGACCGGACACGCCGGGTCCACATGCTGCTCTTCGTCCCCTCCTTCGACACCATGGAAAAGCTAGCGCAGTCCCTCGCCCAGTGGGGCAACCTGGCCGAGGACGGACGTCCTACCCTCTCCCTCTCCGCCCGAGACCTCACCTCCCTAACCCTGGAGACCGACCCCCGCTCCATCGTCATCCCTGCCCACGCCTGGACGCCCTGGTATTCCGTCTACGGCTCCGAAGGCGGCTTCGACTCTATGGAGGAGTGCTTCGGCGATATATTCAGTGCCATACCCGCCATCGAGACCGGCCTCTCCAGCGACCCCGCCATGAACTGGCGTATGCCTGAGCTGGACGGCAAGTCCATCGTCTCCTTCTCCGACGCCCACTCCCTCCCTCGCCTGGGCCGCGAGGTCACCGCCATCGACGGCGATTTAACCTTCGACGGCCTTCGCCAGTCTCTCCAAGACCAGTCCATCGCCTATACCATCGAGTTCTTTCCCGAAGAAGGCAAGTACCACTTCAGCGGCCATCGAAACTGCCACGTCCGCCAGTCTCCCCAGGAGACCCTGGCCTCGCCCACCGGCAAAAAGTGCCCCCGATGCGGCAGGCGAATGACCATCGGCGTGGCCCATCGAGTGGAAGCCCTCGCCGCCCGCCCGGAACACGTCACCCTCGGCGATGCTGGACTTCTCATCGATCCCTCGGAGCAGCGCCCTCCCTACCTCCGACTGGTCCCCCTCCAAGAAATCATCGCCGGCGCCCTGGGCAAGGGCGTAGCCACTAAAGCCGTAGAGCAGGCCTATAAAAGCCTTATCGAAGAACTCGGTCCCGAACTCCCGCTGCTGCAAGAGGCGTCGATAGAAAAAATCGCCTCCGTCGCCGGTGAGCGCGTCGCCGAAGGCGTCCAGCGCGTCCGCGACGGCAACATCACCGTCGACCCCGGCTATGATGGCGTCTACGGTAAAGTCCACATCTGGCCTACTGAGGAAAGCCGTGGCAGTAAGCAAAACCAATTGAGTTTTACAGATTCACCTAATCCCAAATAGATTGTCTGCCAGGGGAATCGGCTTTGGAGCGACATTTCCAATCTCTGTCCGTTAAATAAAACTCCTTCACACTAGTCCCAACTACCTTATCTGGAATCCCTCATCTCCCTAATCCGCCGCGCGGAGTCGTCGCCAGTTTTTATTCCAAGCTTGCTCACATGCTTCGATAATTCCCTCACTGTAAGCTTCTGATCTTTCGCCGCCTCCTCAAAAATTGATAAAAGCTCTTCCTGCAGAGACCGGTGGTTGCGTTTAGCCTGCTCCTGCAGCTTCTCCGCCAAATCCTCAGGAACGTTTTTTATCGAAAGGGTAGCCACTGATATTAGCTCCAGGACGATGGTGCAATACTAACATTTTTAAGTGGCCCACTTTAAAGTCGAAAGCAAGTTCCTCTAAGTCTGCCATTCATAATGGTAGTCATTCATCGGAAGCTTATCTAAACTGGCGAGACGGGCTCTTTGAGACAATTCAGTAATAGTTGCTGCTAATCGCATAGTGACAAATGCGGAGATTACAACTTCTCGCGATGTGAAGCGATGATCACGCCGACCTGTCGGTAGCTTGAAATCGTGCTTTGCAGGAGCATAAATGAAATTGTTGAAAATCCTGAGCTTTGATAGCAAATCATCGGAGAACGTACGTCTGGGTAGTTTAGCAATTGCATCTATAGTAGAGCCAAAAGGATTCCTAAACACTCTCTCGTTGCTCGTGATCTCATATAGTGCTTCTTTTAAAAGGAGATCTATGTAATCGCCTAGGTCTCGGAGAGCATCCCGCGTCCAGCGAGGTAAGAACTGAAGCTCGTGCTGGCAATAGTAGAGTGGACGCTTGGGAGGTGGAGCGACTAACTGTATCAGTTGTTCTCTCGCTGAGTCAGCCTGACGTTTCGTTCCCAAGAGCATACGTGCAACGTCCTCTGCCCTTGCGAGGTCTGAGCGAGTAGGACACTACTTGCCAATGCCAGAAGATTTTGGTCTGCCAAGAGAGCTTCAGCACGTGAGCCTGTTCTGTATTTGCTAACCATAGCTCTTCAGACTGCCAAGTCTATCCTGCGAGCAATGGTTGACAAAGCGGGTTCTTGTCCAAAATGGCGGCTTGAATTTTCGCTCTTAACAAAGTTCTTAGGTCTTTCTGTTGCTCCAGCAGTAATACGATCTCTTGTAGAGTACACAGTGAGAATACAGTCCGCTGTAAAGATTCTCTACATGACTCTATCGCGGCGGGTGTGAAACCACCAGCTGCAATAAATAGGCCACGCGAGTATCCTCTATTAAAAACGCGAACCAAATGCTGGGCGATATCGCCCGGACCTAATTTTTCCGCCCACCATTTCATTTCAACAAGGTATATATTACCTTCATACTCTATAGCGCCGTCGATCTGTTCCAAGATCTTTCCGTCTTCAGTACGCACGGTAAATGGCTCACGAATCGACAAATCATACGTCTTAAACAACCTGGTCAAAACGCTTTCTAGCCTATGCCCCCGTTCAGCAGGGTTCTCAATCAGGAAACAATCTGTAAGATCTCTTCGCACGCCGTCTATTTCCAGTTGTTTTCTGCGTACTTCCTCGGCCTGTACTCTCGCAGCTTCTACCCTCTGGAGGCGCTCATGCTCACGTTCAAGGTTCATCCTTGTAAATGAGTCTTTTACCCCAACAACGCGCCGAACCTCAGTCACAAGACCTTTAGCCTTCAATTGGTCGTCCGCCCAGCATGTTGAAAAATCTTCCCATTCTGTCACCCGTTTAAGAACCTCACGGCGACAAGCTATCAACGGGTCTCCAGCGGAATTGATGGCCTCCAAAACCGATCTAACCATTTGAAACTTGTTGACGGATTCCTTACTACGGACCTGATCTTGTAAATTCTCTAAGTACCGACTCGGGATACCGGCACCTTTAAAGAAAAGCAAAACGTCCCGCTTCGACTTGCATAAGAGGGGAATGGTATCCACTAGGAGCAATGTAAGTTCAGGCGGGAAATGATAGACAATCGTCTCTGAAGCTTGGCTGGACATCAGCATTCACCACTGTACAAACATTGGCATCACTAGGTGTATGTACTGGTCGCTCCCCGGCAGTCGGAACACCCCTGCACGGCTCGGGCCGCTGGTCTCCAGCCACACCTTCTCCCCGCCCATGGCCTGCAGCACGTCCAGCAGGTACTTGCTGTTGAACGCTATCTTGGACTCTTCCCCCTCCACCGAGCACTCCACCTCCCCCACGTTCTCCCCTACCTCCTCCGCCCGCGACGACACCGTTAGCTGCCCCGGGCTCCCCGGCGTCACCTGTATCCGCACGATGTTGCTGCTGTCCCGCGCGAAAATGGACGCCGACCTCGACGCCTGCAAAAGCTCAGGCAGCGCCACTTCCGCCTTGGCCTTTGTCCCCTTCATGGCGTCGTTGACCAGGTCGCTGTAGGGAGGGAAGTTCCCCTGGATGAGTTGCGACACTACCTCGATGTTCTCCAACCGAAACATCGCCTGGGCCTTCCCCGGCGCCACCATGACCTGCACCAGGCTGTCCCCGTCCTCCAGCATCCGGCTTACCTCGTTAAGCGTCCTGGCCGGTATGATGACCGACACCGAGTCCTTTACCGCCTCCTCCGTCTTCCCCCGATGCACCGCCAGCCGGAACCCGTCGGCGGCGGCCATGGTCATGTGGTCGCCCACTATCTCCAGCTTCACCCCCGTCAGCACCGGCCTCGACTCCTCCGTCGCCGCCGCAAACACCGTCTGCCCCACCGCCGATCTCAACACCTTGCTCTTGATCTTCACCGCCGTCCCCTGGTCCACCGACGGTATGGGCGGGAACTCCTCCGAGTCCGTCCCATTAATCCTTGCGTCAAAACGACCAGACTTCAGTTGTATGCTCTTGGGCCGGTCCATAGAGGTTATGTCGATTTGCCCCGGCGGCAGCGACCCCACAAACTCCGTCAAAAGCCTCGCCGGCACCGACAGCGACCCCTCCTCCTCGACGCTGGCCCCCACCCATGTAGTAATAGCGATCTCTAGGTTGGTGGCCGACAGCCTCAGGCGGCCCCCGTCAGTTGTCAGCAGCACGTTTTGGGTGATCGGCAGGGTAGTACGGGTAGCCACCGCCCTCCCGACTATCGCTAGTCCTTTGCTCAGGTTCTCCTGAAGACAGGAAAGTTTCATAGTACCCACCCCTGCAAATAGTGGCAGTATGATACGTGCTGCCACCCTGAGCGTCAACACGCGATCTTACTATATACAACGTGTAGTTGTTTAACTGTTTTTTAATACTACACCTTGGGTTTTGGCACAGTAACTCCATTCCCCACCGTCGCCTGCCGGTCTGACGTTAGCCCGCAAAAAGGAATCGGCCAGTCCATCTGAGACGGACCGGCCGATTTATCCTTGATATACTTAGGTGGGTCGCTAGTTAGTTATCCGCTTAACTTCCAGGGTCTCGCCGGGGGCCAGGGCCACCCGCCGAACGTTGATGCCCAGCTTCAAGAGCCAGTACCCCAGGGTAGCCTTGCTCACCCCCAGGGCCGTCGCCGTCTCGGAAAGCCCTACCTCGTTTACCATCTCGGGCAGGAGCCGTTCCAACGGCTGCTTGTGCTCCTGCTCGACTCGCCTCATGAGTTTGGTCTTCCTTGCCACTGTGACACCCCCTTGTTGGGTTATCTTGCTGCTTTGTTGTATGATAATAGCCCCGTTCCAACCGATTGTCAAGTATATACGAGAAATGTATAAGATAAGTTTTAAACAAAGTCTAGAACATACACTACTTTTTAGAACATTGTAATTACACTACATATTACACTAGCTACTCTTTACATTCTTGTTCTAACTTTACACTCAGACCGCCGTCCTCTATCCTCGACTCGATGATATGAAGCTCGGCAAGGTTCCCCCTCACGTCCTGGAAAAGCTCTTGGCCCGGGTCCCCATCAAGGACCCGCGAGTCCTCGTCGGCCCCGGCATCGGCCGCGACGTGGCCCTCATCGACGCCGGCCCCCGACTCCTCGCCGCCAAGACCGACCCCATCACCTTCGCCACTGACCTCATCGGCTGGTACGCCGTCAACGTCAATGCCAATGACATCGCCTGCGCTGGCGCCCGCCCCCAGTGGTTCCTCGCCACCCTCCTCCTGCCCCAGTCCACCCCCGAGTCCCAGGTCTCACCCATCTTCGACCAGATCACCGAGGCCTGCCAGGCCCTCGGCGTCACCCTCGTCGGCGGCCATACCGAGGTCACCGCCTCCGTCACCCAGCCCGTCATTGTCGGCTGTATGCTCGGCGAGGTCGAAAAAGGCCGGCAGGTGGTCACCGACGGCGCCCGCCCCGGCGACGCCATCGTCCTCACCAAAGGCATCGCCATCGAAGGCTCCGCCCTCTTGGCCCGAGAGCGCGGCCCCCAACTCCAGACTGCCGGCGTCCCCCCAGCCACCCTGAAAAAAGCCGCCAATTTTCTCTTTGACCCTGGCATTAGCGTCGTCAAGGAAGCCCTCGCCGCCTGCGACGCCGTTCAAGTCCACGCCATGCATGACCCCACCGAAGGCGGCCTCGCCACCGGCCTCCAGGAGCTGGCCCACGCCGCCGATGCTGGCCTATATATAAATGAAAGCGCTATCCCCCTGCTGACCAAGTGCGCCGACATCTGCCGCGCCCTTGGCCTCAACCCCTTCGGCCTCCTCGCCTCCGGCTGCCTAATCATTGCCCTCCCCAAACCCCAGGTCCCCACCCTCCTCTCGCGCCTCCGCCGAGAAGGCATCCAGGCCTTTGAAGTCGGTGAAGTCGTCGATAAAAAACGCGGCATGGTCCTGGACGGCCTCAACGGCCCCAAACCCCTCCCCACCTTCCCCCGCGACGAGCTCGCCCGTTACTTCGAGGAAAGCCCGGAATAAGCTCGGGTTGGGACTCTAAGGCTTCCGTTCACCCAGTTTCCTCTGTTGTAGTGCGGCCTAAGACCCGCTCTCTCCCACCCACTTTCCTCCTGTTATCCCAACCCAATTCTACGTCTACACTTATTACATTTTTACATTTATTAGCTATGAATACGCTCGATTAGACTCTACTTCCCATCTCCTCCCGCCGGCCCTTCCGCCGGCCGCGGCGTCCCCTTGGCCCTCGGCCCTGATCCGGGGCCGCCGGGGACCGCCGCTGGCGCCCTCCCCCTCAACGGTATCTCCTTTATGAAAAATGTTACCACCCACGCCGCCGCTATCATCCCCACCGCGATTATAAATACCTCGTTGATCGCTCCACCCAGGGCTTCCTTCAAGGTATCCAACAACTGGGCCTGGGGTGACGGCCCCTGTTCCCCCGCCCCCCTGAAGGCCTCGGCTAAATTCGCCCTCCCCTGCTCGCTCACCAGCGCCTGGGGGTTATGGGCTATCGCCTCCAGAGTTCCCGGAGTCATGGCGTCTTTGACCTGCTGAGGGGTGTCTTGCAGCAGGCTCTTCGAGAACCGGTTAACCATCACCGAACCCATAATCGCCAGGCCCAGGGTCCCACCAATCGTCCGGAAGAACTGCGTCGCCGACGTCGCCACCCCCATGACCCTATACGGCACCGCGTTCTGCACCGCGATGGTGAAGGTAGGGAAGGTGATTCCCATTCCAAAGCCCATAATGATTAGATAAAACACCGCCAGCGGGTAATTGGTGTCCCTGTCCAGCGTCGCCACCAGCGCCGCCCCCACCGCCATAATCCACAGCCCAGCCAGCCCCTGCCGCCGGTAATGCCCCCGTGACCGTCCCCAGCATCATCGGTGTCAAAAAGCTGCCGCTGCTGGTCGCCGACTTCCCCAGCACTCCCTGGAAGAACAGCGGTACAAAGATAATGGCCCCGAACATCGCGAACCCCGTGAAGAAGATGCTCAGGTAAGACAGGCTCACTCCCCGGTCCTTGAACAGCGATAGCGGTATGATGGGCTTCGCCGCCCGCATCTCGATAAATATCAGCGCCGCCAGCATCACCGCCGAGAACACCAGTAGTCCCACCACCTCCACCGAGTCCCACGCATACTCGACGCCGCCCCAGGTCAGCGCCAGCATCAGCGGCACCACCGTCAGCACCAGCGCTATGACTCCCAAGTAGTCCAGCCTGTGCTTCATCAGCGACGGCCGGATGTTGGGGAAATAAGTCAGCAGCAGCGCTACCAGGGGCATCCCTATCGGTATGTTGATGAAAAACACCCACCGCCAGGAAAGGCTGTCCGTCAGGAACCCTCCCATGGTCGGCCCCACCACCGACGACATCCCAAAGACCCCGCTGATGTAGCCCTGGTACCGCCCCCGGTCCTTGGGCGAGAACAAATCTCCGATAACGATGAACGACAGTGCCAGGTATCACTCCCCGCCCAATCCCTGCACCGCCCTGAATGCGATAAGCTGGCCCATGGTCTGCGACAACCCCGCCAGCACCGACCCCAGCAGAAACACCAGCGTCCCCGCCAGCAGGAACCACTTCCTCCCGTACATGTCCGTCAGCCGCCCCACAATCGGCACCGCCGCCGTCGACGCCAGCAGATACGCCGTCGTCACCCAGGTGTACTGCGAGAACCCGCCCAGGTCGGAGATGATTTGAGGCATGGCAGTGCTGACCACCGTCTGGTCCAGCGCCGCCAAAAACAAGGCCAGCATTACTCCGGCCATGGTCATAACTAGCTGTTTCTTTGGAAGCTCCGGCGCTTCGTGGAGCTCCCCCGGTCTGACTGCCTCCGGCCTCGCCTCAGCCATTTTTCTCCTTCCTCTTAAGACAGCCCTGCAATATCACTTCTTGCATCTCCTTAGTCAAGTCATGCCCTAATCGGAAGCGCTTTGACGGTACGTTGGCATGTCCTGTCTGGTTCTCCCCCTTCGGCCTGGAAGGCGAAGGGGGAGTTAGAGGGGGTTGTGGTTCCTTTTTTCTCTTCCCCTTCCAGCAGGCTGTACTCAGTCCCGATGCAGTCGGGAAAGGGGACAAAGGGGGTGGTATCCCGACTAGACAACGGAGTCTTTTAGTATAAGACGTCTCAACTAAAAGAGAACAATGGCTTCAGTTCGGCTTGCGCAGATCCAGCGCCCCCCGCAGCGCCTCCAGCGTCACGTTGCTCCCGCTCACCACCACCGCCACCCTCTTCCCCTTGAGCTGCTTCTTTATGCTCAGCGCCCCTGCCAGGGCCGCCGCTCCCGCCCCCTCTGCCAGCGTATGCGCCTTCTCGATGAGCATGACCATGGCCCGGCTAATGTCTTCGTCGCTCACCAGGACAAAATCGTCCAGCAGGTCCCGTAGTATCGCCTGCGGCATCTCGTACCCCGTCCCCGTCGCCAGCCCCTCCGCCCTGGTCCCCATCGGCGCCTGCACCAGCCGCCCCTCCTTCCACGATAGGTATCCCGCCGGCGCCTGCGATGACTGCACCGCCACAACCTTCACCGTCGGATTTATCGCCTTGGCGACGATGCACACCCCCGCCGCCCCGCTGCCGCCACCCAGGGGGACAAGGATATAGTCCACATTCGGAAACTCCTCCATAATCTCCAGCGCGTACGTCCCGACGCCGGCGATGAGCAGCGGCTCGTTGACCGCGTGAACATACCGCATCCCCCGCTCCGCCGCCAGCGACTCGGCGTAAGCCCTCGACTCATCGAAGTGCCCCCCATGAAAAAGCACCTCGGCGTCCAGGTTTCGCATCGACTCCACCTTCAGCGGGTTGGCCCCCTCGGGCACCACCACCGCCTTCGCCCCAAACAAACGCGCCGCGTTAGCGATGGACTGTCCGTGGTTCCCCGTCTATGCCGTTATAACGCCTCGCTGTCTCTGCTGCGGGCTGAGATGCGCCATCAGATTGACGCCGCCCCTGACCTTAAAGGCCCCCAGGGGGTGGTGGTTCTCGTGCTTCAGCCGCACGTCGGCGTCAAACACCTTGTTCAGCGCGGTGTAGCCCGTCAGCGGCGTGGGCTGAACATACGGAGATATCGTCCTCCGCGCCTCCAGCACGTCCCTCAGCGTAGGCCTGTTCATTAACTCCCTCGATTAAGCTCTAAAAATCATGTTATGGACTATCCCGAAGCGCCGCAACCCCTGCGCTCTGCCCATCACCCCTCTGTCTCCTCCCGCCACTTGCCCTCCTCCCCGGCAG
>Ga0194132_10005604_pt1 | contig 20164 bp, 18 predicted proteins | sample TA2KigOf80mmetaG_FD_148612 | JGI IMG/M metagenome (GOLD analysis project Ga0194132, IMG submission 148612) | Freshwater microbial communities from Lake Tanganyika, Tanzania - TA2015054 Kigoma Offshore 80m | ecosystem: Environmental > Aquatic > Freshwater > Lake | place: Tanzania: Lake... | reverse complement strand
TGGTCTACCGCGATCACCTGTGGGTCTTCGCGGGCTGGTCCAAGGAGCACGGCAACTTTGCGGACGTCTGGTTCAGCGCCGACGGCGCGGAGTGGACCGAGCTGAGATCCGACCGGATCTGGAAGGCCCGCCACGAGATTGCCCCCTACGTGTTCAGGGACCGCATCTGGCTTGCTGGCGGCCACGCGGAGCCCCTCAACAGCGAGGTCTGGACCCTCGCCCTGCCCACAGGATGGCCCGGGGCGGAGTGACCTGGCCGGTGCCGACGGCGCGCCGAGAAACGGATCTTCGCCGAATGGGAGGAGGGCGGCGTGCGCGGCCTGGTGGTGGGCCGGGCTAGCTCAAAACGCCACAAACCCCCCGCACACGGGGATACACTGCCCGGTCACGTAGTCGGAAAGATCCGTGACCAGGAACTCCACCACCCCGGCGCAGTCCTCGGGGGTGCCCAGCCGCCGCAGGGGGATCTGGGCTTCCAGGCGGGCGCGGGTTTCTGGCTCGTTGCGGCCCTGGGCGATGGCCCGGGAGGAGAGGATGAGGCCGGGGGCGATGCAGTTGACCTGGACGTTGCTGGGGCCCAGTTCGGCGGCCAGGACCCGGGTGTACTGGATGATGCCGGCCTTGGCCACCTTGTAGGGCATGCCGCCCCCGTCGCGGCCGCTCCACATGCCGGCCTGGGAGGCGACGTTGACGATCTTGCCCGAGCGCTGCGTCTTCATGGGACGGGCGGCGGCCTGGCAGCAGAGCAGGGTGCCGGTGAGGTTGATGTCCATGATGTAGTGGTAATGGCTTTCGGAGGCCAGGCTGGCGGCCTGCTCCTCGTGGGAGCGCAGGTTGCCCCCCGCGTTGGTCACCAGGATATCGAGCCGGCCAAAGGTGTCGAGGGTCTGCTCCACCATCCGGTCCACGGCCTGCTGATCCGTGACGTCGGCCACCACCCCCAGGCTGCGCCGGCCCAGCCCCTCCACCTCCCCCATCACCGTGGGGGCGCTCAATTCCTCGCCGTATTCCTGCGCCGCGTTCAGGTCGATGTCGTTGACCACTACGTCCGCCCCCAGGCCGGCCAGGCGCAGCACATAGGCCCGGCCCAGGCCCCGGGCCCCGCCTGTCACCAGGGCCACCTTGCCTGTCAGTTTCATCCGCTCGTTCCTCCGGCTAGAAGTCGGCGCAAAGATAGTGCCGCTGCCGGCGCCCTTCAATAGAGGAAATTCACCCCCAGCCGCAGGGTGAAGGGAGCGCCGGGCACGAAGTTGATGTCCGTGGGGGGCGGCGGGCCGCGCTGGGCGTGGCCGCCCTCGCCGGGGATCAGGGAGTCGCCGGCGAACTGGGCCTCGCGCCATTCGACATTGAGCAGGTTTTCGGCGGCCAGTTCAAGGAGGAAAGGCCCCAGGTGGCAGGCGGCGTGCAGGTCGAAGAGGGTGTGGCCGGCGGCGGTGAGGTGGTAGTCGGCGGTGGCGGGCCGGTCTCCCAGATGGCGGCAGCGCAGCCCGGCCTCGAAGCGGTGGCTGGGCCGCAGGGTCAGTCCCCCGGCCGCGGTGAAGCGCGGGGCCAGGGGAATGCGGTTGGCCCCTGCGGGCGCCCCACGCAGGCGGGCATGGGCCCAGCTGAGGTCCAGGTCGGCCCACAGCCAGGGCCCCAGTTGGGAGCGGGCTTCCAGGTCCATGCCCCAGCGCCGGGTGCGGCCCCGGGGCTCGGCGGTGCCCACCTGGGGGGTGTAGAGGATCTCGTCCTCCATGTCCATCCACCACAGGGCCCCGCCCAGGGTGAAGCGCTCGGCCAGGCGCACCGCCGGGGCGTGGAAACGCACATCGCCCCCGTAGTGGCCCAGCGAGGGGCCCAGGTCCAACGAGCCGGCCTGGCTGCCCTGCAGGCGGAGGCGGAAGCCCAGCTCGGTGCCCACGCTGCGCGGCAGGAGCCGGGCCTGGCCCAGCCTGGGGTCGAAGTTGAGGGTGTCGAGCACTGCCTCGACCTGCGCCGGGGTGGCCCCGCGCCGGGCCAGGTACGCCGACTGCTGGCGCACGAACTGCCCAAGGACGGCGCTGCGGGCGTCGCTGGAGTGGAAGCCGGCGCCGGCGTTGGCGAACAGGTCCAGGCCCGGCCCGGCGGCCCAGATCAGGTTGGCCTTGGGGCTGAGCAGGGCGGCCTGGGTGGTGCCCGAGGCGTGGGGCTGCACCAGCGGCACGTGCAGGGCCTTGGAGCGCGGCATCCGGTCGCGGATCTGGAAGATCCGGAGCCACTCGTCCAGGGGCAGCACCCCCTGCGGGGCGGTTTCGAGGCGGTCCTCCACCTCAAAGGTGAAGTAGTCGGCGCGCAGGCCCAGGACCAGCCGCCACTGCGGGCCCCAGGCCAGTTCCTCCTGGCCCCAGAGGAAGGCGTGGTGCTCCCGGACCCGGGCCTCGAGCAAGGGCCAGTAGCGCCGGCGCTGCACCACCTGCCACAGCTCCAGGGCGACGTCGTCGGCGCGAAAGCCGCCCCCGCCCTGCCAGCGGGCCAGCAGCGGGCCGAGGCGGTGGGCGAGGTGGTGCTGGGCCTGCAGGCCGGCGGTGTAGCGGTCGTCCCCCTGCTCGACCATGTCCCCGAAGATGGGATCCTGGAGAAAGAAGCTGTAGTCGGAATAGAGCTTGAGGTTGTAGTCGGCCAGGTACGCGGAGGCGGCCAAACCCTCGGCCCCGCCGCGGCCCTTCTTGCGGTAGTTGAGGACCAGGTAGTGGCGGGCGGTGTGGCCGCCCTCGGCCGGGTTGATGGTGCCCCAGCGCGAGACCTGGCCACCCTCCACCGCGCGCAGGGGCAGCTGGCTGGAGGCGTTCCAGGAGGAGGAGAAACCGCCGATGGCGGCCCGCAGCTCGGCCTCGTCGGGGAACCGGCGATAGACCTTGGCGAAGAGGGAGAGGCGGCGCAGATCCTCGGGCTGGTCGAAGGGGCCGTCGGACAACTGGTAGTCGCCGGCGAAGTAGGCGCTGTTCTGGCTGCTGTCCGGAGAGACCTGGTACAGGGCGGTGTAGCGGGCGGCGTTGAAGCGGCCGCGCTCCGCCCGCAGGGTGTTCTGGTCCAGGCGGTCGCGGGTGTGGAGGGAGAGCTGGCCGGCATTGGCCAGGTTGCCGTGCTGGGCAAAGTAGGGGCCCTTGAAAAGGTCGAGGCGCTCCACGGTTTCGGGGATGAGGAAGTTGAGGTCCGCGTACCCCTGCCCGTGGCCGTGGGAGACCAGGTTGACGGGCATGCCGTCCACCGCGATGGCCACGTCGGTGCCGAAGCCCCCGTCGAAGCCGCGCAGGAAGAGCTGCTGGGCCTTGCCGCCGCCGTGGCCGGCGGTGAAGAGGCCGGGAGCCGCCTGCAAAAGGTCGCGGGCGGAGGCGCGGGGCCGGGTGCGCAGGTCAAAGGCGCGCAGGGCCGGCGAGGAGGAGGCCGAGATTGCGGCCGGATCGGCCTGCACCAGGATGCTGTGGAGCTGGATGGGCTCGGGCTGGAGCTGGACCAGCAGCGAGGAGGATTGGCCCTGGCGCGCCGCCACGGGCAGGCGCTGGGAGTGATAACCGACGAAGCTGACAGAGAGGGTGTACTCGCCCGGGGGGGGCAGCTCGAACTGGAAGAGTCCCTCCTCGCCGGTGGTGGCGGCCTGGCGGGTCTCCTCGAGTTCCACGTACGCCCCGACCAGGGCCAGGCCGGTCTGGGCGTCGAGCACGTTGCCGCCGAGGGTTTCGTGGGCGCGGGCCGGATGGAGGGAGATGAGGGCCCAGCCAATGAGCAGCAGGATGCGCGACATGAGCAGGTCTCCAAAATGGCGTCGGGCGTCGGGGAGCGACCCATTCCGGTCTCTCTCAAGGCGCGTCCTTCCCCCTCGCTCGCAAGCTCCGCTACCCAGCTGCCCCACCACGCGGACTTCCCTTCCCCACCACTCCCCGAGAGAGCCCTCCAGGGTCATCTCCCCGCCGCAGTCGTCGTCATAGGGTTAATATTCGCAAGTGTCCGAGGGCTTGCCAGAGAAAGCAGTGCAGGTGGACGGGTGGGCGGGAGGAGTGTAGATTTTTGTAGATGAAGATCTTCCGTTCCTTCCTGCTCATACTGGCACTGGCGGGCTGCGGTTCCTCTGAGTCGCGGCCCGAGACCTCGGCGGCGACCAACCCGCCGGCCAGCGCGCAGCCCACCCTCCTCTATACCTACCGGGTGCTCAAGGCGTACCCGCACGATCCGGAGGCTTTCACCCAGGGACTGGTCTTTGTGGACGGGGCGCTGTACGAGGGCACCGGGCTGGAGGGCCGGTCCAGCCTGCGGCGGGTGGATCTGGAAACCGGCGAGGTGCTGCAGCAGTACGATCTGCCGCCGCAGTACTTCGGCGAGGGGATCGCGGTGCTGGGCCAGCGCATCTTCCAGCTCACCTGGCGTTCGCACGTGGGCTTTGTGTACGGGCGGGAGAAGTTCGACAAGCAGGGAGAATTCGCCTACGCCACCGAGGGCTGGGGCCTCACCCACGACGGCAAACGTCTGATCATGAGCGACGGCACCGCGGTTCTCTATTTTCTCGACCCCGACAAGCTCACCCAGACCGGCAACCTGGAGGTGCGCGACGAGCGCGGGCCGGTGAGCCGGCTCAACGAGCTGGAATACGTGGAGGGCGAGGTCTGGGCCAATGTCTGGCAGACCGACCGCATCGCCCGCATCTCGCCCAAAACCGGCCAGGTGCTGGGGTGGATCGACCTGCGCCACCTGCTCTCCGCCGCCGACCGGGTGCGGCAGGTGGACGTGCTCAACGGCATTGCCTACGACGCGGCGGACAAGCGGCTCTTCGTCACCGGCAAGTGGTGGCCCAAGCTCTTCGAGATCGAGCTGGTACTCCAGGAAAATTGACTTCCGCCGGGCTTGCGGGTATACTTCCCCCTGATGACTGCCCGAGCCTCAACTCGCCCTCTCCCGCTCCTCCTGCTGGTCCTCCTGGTGGCCGGCGCCCTGCTGGGCGTTTCCTGCCACCTGGCCTGGGCCGACCACGGCCACGAACCCTTCTCCTGCGCGGTATGTGCCTGGTTCCACTTCAAGGGCTGGATCAGCGCCGCCCTGGTGCTGCTGGTCGCCGGCCTGGCCCAAGGCCGCCGCATTCCGGCCTCCCCCGCCGGGGGGTTCTCCCTCTTCCCCGGCCTTCATCCCGCCCGCGCTCCGCCCCACGGCTGAGTTCTCCGCGCTTCCTTTGCTGAATGCTGGCTGCGCCGGGCCCTAGCCCTGCGCCGGGTCCGGCATTTGGCCGCCCCAAACCCACGCCATAGGAGGACTCCATGCGCGGCGCCATCTGCGTTGCTGCGGCTTTTGCCTGCGTATTCCCGCACCTGAACGCGGCCTTTGCCCAGGGGGGCAGGGCCAGACCACCGCCACCGGCCTGTCGCGGGCCTTCAACCCGGCCATCAGCGCCAACGGTCTCTTCCTGGGGGCCTATCTCTCCGGCGAGGAGGAGGGGGAGGCGCCGGCCACCGGGCTGCACTTTGAGGAGATGGAGGTGCAGTTGGCCTCCACCGTCGATGCCTACCTCAGGGCCGACCTGATCCTGGCCCTGCCCGGCGGAGAAGGGGTCGAGGTGGAGGAGGGCTTTGTCACCACCCTGGGTCTGCCCTACAGCCTGGCCCTCAAGGCGGGGAAGTTCTACGCCGAATTGGGGCGGCACAACCTGCTGCACGCCCATGCCTTTCCCTTTATCGACGCGCCCCTGGTCTCGGAACGGCTCCTGGGGGAGGAGGGGTTGAACGAGACGGGCCTGGGTCTGAGCGCCTTGTTGCCCCTGCCCTGGTACGCCGAGTTGAACGGCCAGGCGCTCAACGGCGACCACGAACTCTTCGCCAGCCCAAAGGGGCGCGATCTGCTCTACCTGGGCCACCTGAAGAACTTCTGGGAGCTGGGGCCCTCGGCCACCCTGGAACTGGGCAGCTCGTGGGCCGGGGGGAACAACCAGGAAGGCCATACCAGCGCCCTGGCCGGGGTGGACCTGACCCTCAAGTGGCGGGCCGCCGGCCCCCGCACCCGCGCCCTGGTCTGGCAGTCCGAGTACCTGCGCGCCCGCAGCAACCTGCCCGCAGGGACCGAGAAACAGGGCGGGCTCTACTCCCTCTTGCAGTACCAGTTCGCCCGGCGCTGGTGGGCCCAGGCCCGCTGGGACCTGGTCGGCCTGCCCCGGCCTAGGGGGGCAGAGCGGGCCCACCGGCTCAGCGGTCTGCTGGCCTTGGTGCCCAGCGAGTTTTCGGCCCTGCGCCTCCAGTACAGCCGGCTGGACGAAGGCGGCGGTGGGACGGACCAGGTGCAGATGCAGTACAACTTCACCATCGGCTCCCACCCTGCCCACCGCTATTGAAAGGAGGCCGCGCGTGAACTATCTGATCCTGGCTTCGCTGCTGGCCCTGGGGTCCGGGGCCGGGGCCGAGGGGTTGCGGGTGGTGGCCACCACCCCGGATCTGGCGGCCATTGCCCTGGCCCTGGGTGGGGAGCGGGTGGAGGTGAAGACCATTGCCCGGGGGGACCAGGACCCCCACTACCTGGAGGCCAAGCCCAGCTTCATGAGCCTGGTGAACAAGGCCGATCTGCTGATCTACAACGGCCTGGAATTGGAGGTGGGCTGGCTGCCCCTGCTGGTGCAGGGCGGGAGGAATCCCAGGGTGCTGCCCGGCCAGCCGGGGAACCTCGACGCCTCGGAGAACATCCCAGTGCTGGAGATTCCCACCGGCGAGGTGGACCGCTCCCAGGGGGATATCCACCCCCTGGGCAACCCGCACTACACCCTGGACCCGCGCAATGGCCTGGTGATCGCCGGCGCCATCGCCTCCCGGCTTCGGGATCTCGACCCTGCCGGGGCGGAGGGCTATGCCCGCAACCTCGGGCTTTTCGAGCGGGAATTGCAGCAGCTCCTCACCAACTGGGAGCGCCGCGCCGGTCCCCTGCGGGGCCGCCAGGTGGTCACCTATCACCAGAACCTGGAATACCTGGCCGACTGGCTGGGGCTGGGGGTGGCTGGCTATATCGAGGATAAACCCGGGGTGCCCCCCAGCCCGCGCCACCTCGCCGAACTGGTGGAGCAGATGCAGCGCGACAAGATAGGACTGGTCCTGTACGCCAGCGTCCAGGACGCCGCCGCGCCCGGGCGGGTGGCGGCCCAGGTGGGGGGGAAGGCGGTGGCCCTGCCGATTGCGGTGGGGGCGGAGCCGGGCATCGCCACCTATCCCGAGCTTTTCGAGGCCATCCTCGCCCGGCTCGAAGCCGGCTTCGGGGGCGGTTGAGCCGTGGAGGACTTCCTGCGCTTCATGGCCGCCCCCTTCGCCGCCTGCCTGGTGCTGGTGGGCATCCACGCGTACCTGGGCATCCACGTGCTGGCGCGGGGGGTGATCTTCGTCGATCTGGCCCTGGCCCAGATCGCGGCCTTGGGCCGGACCCTGGCCTTCCTGGCCGGATACGAACTGGACAGTGTGGAGGCGTACCTGATCTCGCTGGCTGCCGCCTTCATCGGGGCGGCGGTGTTTTCCCTGACCCGGCTGCGCCAGCGGCAGATCCCCCAGGAGGCGGTGATCGGCATCACCTACGCGGTGGCCGCCGCGGCCGGGATCCTGGCCATCGACCAGGCCCCCCACGGGGCCGAGCACCTGCGGGACCTGCTGGTGGGCTCCATCCTCTGGGTCACCTGGCCCCAGGTGCTGGAGATCGCCGGCCTCTACGCGCTGGTGGGGCTTTTCCACTGGATCTTTCGCGCCCGTTTCCTGGCCCTCTCCTTTGCCGAGGAGGAGGCCGTGGGCCGGGGGTGGTCCCTGCGGTGGTGGGACTTTATCTTCTACGCGTCCTTCGGGGTGGTGATTACCAGCTCGGTGCAGGTGGCCGGGGTGCTGCTGGTCTTCTCCTTCCTGATCGTCCCGGCGGTCTGCGGCACCCTGCTGGCCCAGGGCCTGGGCCGGCGCCTGGCCATTGCCTGGGGGGTGGGTTTTGCGGCCTCTGCCCTGGGTTGCAGCCTCTCCTATGCCGCGGATCTGCCCACCGGCGCCACGGTGGTCTGCACCTTTGGCGCGGTGCTGGTGGCCCTGGGCCTGGGATGGCTGGGGAGGCATTTGCTGAAAAGGGAGCGCAAAGTATAGATGTTGCTGCTGCTGATCCTCTGCTGGGCCCTGCCGGCCGGCGCCCTCACCCTCGCCGAGGAGCAGGCCCTGCTGGCCCAGGTCGGGGTGGTGGCGGGCCGGGAGGAGGGGGCCGCGCCGCCGGACCATGCCTTTTGCGGCACGCCCCTGCTGGTAGAGGCGCGTGCGGCCCTGGGGGCGGAGGGCCGGCGGCAACTGGCCAAGCTTTTGCAGCGGCCCGCCCTGCCCAGGCAACACCGCAGTCCTTCCGGGCATTTCCGCATCCACTACGAACTGAGCGGCCGCAACCGGGTGGACCCCGCCGACGGGGACGGCAACCAGGTCCCCGACTACGTCGATACCGTGGCCGCGGCCCTGGACCGGGCCTGGGAGCTGGAGGTGGGGCAACTGGGTTACCAGGCCCCGCCCGGCGACGGCGGGCTAGGGGGCGGGGACGAGTACGACGTGTACCTCGTCCAACTCGGCTCGGGGGGGGCGTACGGGTACACCTACCCGGAGCAGGGGGGCAACCGCTCCTCCAGCTATCTCGAACTGGACAACGATTACACCGATGCCATCTACGTGCAGACCCGCGGGCTGGATGCCCTGCACGCCACGGTGGCCCACGAGTTTTTCCATGCCATCCAGTTCGGCTATTACCAGGGCAGCGACGGGGTGTGGTGGCAGGAGGCCAGCAGCACCTGGATGGAGGAGGTGGCCTACCCGGAGGTGAACGACTACCTCCAGTACCTCTCCGGGTTCGTGGGGCAGCCGGGCAAATCCCTCAATAGCGGCAGCGGTTTTTCCGCCGATTACCATATATATGGGGCCTGCCTCTTTGCCCACTTCCTCGATCTGCGCCACGGCCGCGACCTGATCCGCGCCATCTGGGAGGAGTTGGGCAGCCGCTCCAGCGCCGGCCTGGAGCACTTCGACCGGGCCATCCGCCAGGAGGTGCCCGGCGGCTTTGGGGGGGTGATGGGCGAGTTTGCGGTGTGGAACTACCTGACGGGAAGCAACTACCGCCTGCCCTCGCGCTACCCGGACGGGGACCGCTACCCCAAAGTGGGGGATACCCACCTGAACACCCTGGCCAAGGTGGCAGTGGCCGACAGCGGCCAGGTGGACCACCTGGGCAGCGCCTACGTGGTGCTGGAGCCCCGCCTCCAGCCCGGGGGGGTGGTGGTCGAGGTGCAGACCCCGCGTGGCCGATGGAGCCAGCAGGCGCTGTTGATCGGGCGCGATACCGTCGAGGTGCGGGCCCTGGCCGGCGGGCAGTTGCGCCTGGCTGGCTGGGACCGCTACGACCAGGTGGTGGTGGTGCTGGCCCAGAACGACCAGGTCGGCAACAGCTACGAGTACACCGTCGCCGCCGAATACGACCCCGAACTGATCGACGAGCCCGTGCCCCAGCGCTCCACCCTGGCGCAGAACTACCCCAACCCCTTCCGTCCCGGCCAGCAGCCCCACACCGCCATCACCTTTGGCCTGAGCCAGCCCAGCACCCGCACCGCCCTTTCCATCTTCACCGCCGAGGGGCAACTGGTCTGGCGCCGGTACCTGGGGGTGCGCTCTGCCCGCACCCATACCGAGGTGTGGGACGGGACCAACGAGGCCGGGGAGCCGGTGGGCTCGGGCGTCTACTATTACGTTTTGGAAGGCGACGACTTCAGCGCCTCCCGCGCCCTGGCCGTGGTGCGGGGGGACTAGGGCAAACCAACCAGAGGAGGCAGCGTGGCAGGTCTCGACCATCCCTATCGGGAACTCAGGGGCGGCAGGTGGCTCAAGGGCAATCTGCACACTCACACCACCAGCAGCGACGGGCAGCGGCCCCACCAGGAGGTCATCGACGACTACGCCCGGCGCGGGTACGGATTCCTGATGATCTCGGACCACGACATCCACACCTCGGAGCGCGACTACCGCGCCTTCGATACCCGCGGCCTGATCCTCATCCCCGGCAACGAGGTCACCGCCCAGGGGCCGCACATGCTGCATGTGGGCGCCGCGGACCTGGTGCCCCCCCACCTCGACCGGCAGCGGGTCATCGACGAGGTGGGGACCAAGGGCGGCTTTGCGGTCTTCAACCACCCCAACTGGCACGCCAACTTCAACCATTGCCCCCAGGAGTTGCTGGAGTCCTGTCAGGGGTACGTGGGCCTGGAGATCTACAACGGGGTCATCTGCCGGCTCGAAGGCAGCCCGTACGCCACCAACCGCTGGGACATCCTCCTGACCAAAGGCCGGAGGCTCTGGGGTTTTGCCAACGACGACAGCCACGCGGCGGTGGGCGACGTGGAGTTGGGCTGGAACATGGTATACGCCACCGAGCCCACCCCCGCCGGGGTGGTGGAGGCCCTGCGCCAGGGCCGCTTCTACGCCTCTACCGGAGTGGTGATCCGCCGCATCGAGGTGGAGGGGAGGCGCATCCTGATCGAGACCGAGAACGCCGCCCGCATCGTGGCCCTGGGCCAGGGGGCCAAGCGCTTTGCCCAGGTGGATGCCGCCGCCATCGAGGTGGAGGTGCCGGCCGAATCGCGCTACGCCCGCTTCGAGTGCTGGGGCGCGGGGGAGTCCTTTGCCTGGACCCAGCCCTTCTTCAGCGCCTGAGCGCGGCATGAGGACGGGCCTCCTCCTGGCCCTGGGGCTGGCCCTGGGCGGGGCGGCTCCCGCCGGCCCGACCGAGCCGGTGGCGGGCGACTTCAATGGGGACCAGCGCCTCGGCCTGGAGGACCTAGCCCTGCTGCGGGAGGCCCTGGGCGGGGCGGACCTGCGCTACGACCTCAACGGGGACGGCCGGGTCGAGTTGGGGGATTTCTTCCTCTGGGCTGACCGCATCGGGTCCGTCCCGGTGGTGGCGCCGGTGGACACAGTGGCCCTCCCCGCTCCGGTGGACAGCGCCGGGGCAGTTCCAGATTCAGTGAAGGCCCCAGAACCCCCTCCCGGTACGGCGGTGAGGCCGGATTCATCGCTGGCGGCGCCGGCAGACACGGCGGTCCTCGCCGCGCTGCCGGATTCGCCGATCCTGCCCGTGGACACGGCGCTTTCTCCTCCAACCGGACTCTTGGATTCATCCTCGCTGGTGCTGCCCGGTTTTCCGGCGCCGGCGGACAGCGCCGCGCCCCCGGTGTTTCCGCCGCCCTCCCCGCCCCTGCCGCCGGCCTATTATTCGTTTGCCTCGACGCCCAAGACCACCTCGGTCTGGCTCACCCAGTACCATATCGCCATCCACAACACCCCTCCCTTTGGCATCGCCTCGCTGCGACTGCAGGGCCAGCCGGTGGACTTCGCCCATCCCGAACTGCCCCTGGGGGATTGGGAGTGGTTCTGGTTCGTCGAGCCGGGCCAGCCCCAGGGGCGGGCGGCGATCAAGCTGCTCGAAGCGGATTGGGACCCGCCCCAGGTGGAGCGCCGCGCCGACGAGGTGGTCGTCCGTTTCCGCCGCCCGGATACCCTGCGCCGAGGGGTGGAACTGGAGGTGGCGTACCGCCTGGACGCCCGCCGCCCGGGATTCGCGGTGGAGTACAAGATCACCAACAGTTCCAACCGCTTCCTGGCCAACCCTTATGCCATGGTGGGGTTCCCGGGGTTCGCCAACCAGCAGTGGGTGGTCGCGGTGGCCCATGCCCTGAGCGCGCGCACCCCCGCCGCGCCCTTTGCCAACTTCAGGGACGAGGCCCTGGGCCTGGGCAAAGCCGACTACCTCCTCCTGCGGCAGGACCTGGACCTGTCCGGCCAGGAGGAGGGGACCTTGAGCAGCAAGGTCTCCCTGCGCCGCGCCGGCCGGACCTACACCGTGGAGACCATCCTGATGTCCACCTCGGGTCTGTCCCACGTTTACATGGCCCACACCAACAAGCCGCGGTACCTGACCAGCCACCTCTACGCCTTTCTCCGGAGCATGGCCCCAGGGCAGAGCCGGAGCGTGGCGGTGCGCTATCTCCTCAGTGAGGAAGCAGCCGCGACAGGAGTTGCCCGATGAAACGCGTCCTCTTCGATGACTTGTACTTGTGGTCGGCGTTCAACGAGACCCGCCAGCTGGACTTCAACGGCCACCTCTGGGTGCGGCCCGAGGGCAACGTGCTCATCGACCCGGTGGCGATGATCCCCTCCGACCTGGAGCAGCTGGAGCGCCTGGGCGGAGCGGCCTGGATTGTGCTCACCAACGTCGATCACCAGCGGGAGGCGGAGTTCTTCCGCCAGCGCACCGGGGCCAAGGTGGCAGCGCACGCCCTGGACGCGGCGGCCCTGTCCGTCCCGGTGGACCGCCGCCTGGCCGACGGCGAGGAGCTGGTGCCGGGATTGCAGGTGATCCATCTGCGCCACGGCAAGAGCCCCGGCGAGATCGCCCTGTACTGGCGGGCCAAAAAGCTGGTGCTCTCCGGCGACCTGGTGGTGGGCGCGCCGGTGGGCCGGATCAGCCTGCTGATGGACGAGAAGCTGAGCGACCCGCCGCGGGCCGCCCTCGAACTGCGCAAGCTGCTGGCCCTGGATTTTGCCCACCTGCTGGTGGGTGACGGCCACGCGGTGCTGCACCAGGGGCGCGAGCGCCTGCTCGAATGCCTGGAGGGCCGGCGCGACATCTACCTCAACAAGATCAATGTGGATGAGGTGCCGTGGGTGCCCACCGCCGCCACCGGCCGGATCAGCAGCACCGGGCGCCCCGAGTCCTACCACTGGGACGACAAGAACCTCGACGTGCTGGTCGGCGCCCGGCACCTGGGTTACCGGCTCCTCCGCCTGCCCCCGGGCCGGGCCACCTTTCCGCTGCATTTCCACCATTTCGGCGAGGAGGTGTTCTATCTGCTCGAAGGCAGCTGCACCCTGGTCAGCGACCGGGGGGAGTTTGCCCTGCGCCAGGGCGATATCCTCGCCTTTCCGCCGGGGCCGCGCGGGGCGCACAAGTTCAAGAACGAGGGCGAGGCTGCCTGTGTGCTGCTGGCGGTGGGCAACGAGTTGCCCCACGACCTGGGCGAGTATCCCGATTCGCAGAAGGTGCTCACCAAGGCCTTGCCGGGCTGGGGCATCTTCCGCAAGCGCGACGCCGTGACCTACTGGGAGGGAGAACAATGAGCAGCCTGATCGTCGTCCATCCGGAGTTCGACCGCACCTGGCCCTTCGCCGCCGACCATTTCCGCGCCCTGTGGGAAGGGGAGGGCGAGGTGGAGTTCGTGCGGGTGGGCGACGGGGAGCAGCGCCCCCTGCGCCAGCTCGTTTCCCGGCCGGAGCGTGTTCGGCGCCTGGCCTGCCTGGGGGTGAAGGTGGAGCTGGCCTGCCTGCAGGCCTGCGCCGCGCTGCGCGAGGCCACCTTCCAGGGGGCGTACAGCAGCAGCCTCTCGCCGGAGTGCCGCGACCATCTTGAAAAAGCCGGGGTGCGGGTTTACCATCATCCCAGCGAGGGTTTCTGGGGCCAGACGGTGGCCGAGTACGGCCTGGCCCTCACCCTGTGCGGCCTGCGCCGCATCCCGCAACTGCACCACCAGATCCTCACCTCCCTCGACCCCTGGGATTACGAGCCGCCCGGTGGCCTGGGCCGCCCCGGGGTGCGGGGCCATCAGTTTGGCGACGACCCCCGCTTCACCAGTGGCACCCTGGCCGGCAAGCGGGTGCGCATCGTCGGGGCCGGCAACATCGCCAGTCGTTACGCCAGCTTCGCCCACTTCCTCGGCGCCGAGGTGGCCGCCTGGGATCCCTTTGCCTCCGAGCCCTGTTTCCACCGCAGCGGCGCCCGGCGCGAATGGCACCTGGACCGGCTGGTGCAGGACGCGGAGGTCTTTGCCCCCATGGTGCCCCTCACCGATTCCACCCGCGACCTGGTCAAGGCCCGCCACATAGAGGCCCTGCCCAAAGGTTGCCTGGTGGTGCTGGTCACCCGGGCCCGCATCTGCGACACCGACGCCTTGCGCCGGCGGGTGCTGGCCGAGGAACTGAGCCTGGCCGCCGACGTGTGGGATGTGGAGCCCCTGCCCCTCGACGACCCGCTCCTGGGCCGGCCCAATGTGGTCCACACCCCCCACAACGCCGGCCGCACCATCGACGCCAACCGCACCTGGACCCAGAAGCTGGCCGAGCAGTTCCTTCCGGTGGGCTGAGGGCGGCGCTCCTTGTCAAAAAGAAGGTAAGATGGTATTCTTAATGGAGTTTTTCTTCTTGCCGACAGGAGCATACCCGTGAAAAGTCTGCACGCCCTCGATGCGGCCCAGCAGCAGCGCAACCAGGCCCTGCTGGGCGCGGCCCGCCACCTCAAGGACGAGAGCATCACCTCCCAGGTCCTGCCTTTGCACCTGGACATCGCCGCCCTGGAGCAGTTGGGTCCGGAGCAGGTCCACGCCCTGGAAGGATTGCAGATCGAGGCGGCCCGCATCGCCATCCGCTCCCTCGCTTCCCTGGCCAAGATCAACGAACTGGATCACCTGGGCGGCGGCCTGGAGCTCATCCCTTCCCTGTTGATGAGCATAGCGGTGAGCGACTACGAGCGGGTCGAGTACACCATCGAGCACGCCCATACCAGCATCGGCTATTTCTCCTGCCTGGCGGCGTTGGGTTTTGTCGATGCCGAGCTGGTGGTGGAGGGTTTCCGCCGCGGCCTGGACATCCCCGGCCACGTGTCCTGGCTGCCCGGCGGCACCCAGCTCAACGGCGGCCGCCTGGGGGTGATGGTGCCGGTGGCGGTGGGCCAGTCCCTGGGCAAACGCGCCTTCTACGGGGAGGGCAGTTGGGTTTTGACCCACTGCGGGGATGCCGGCTGGATCTCGGGCCAGGCCCTCAACGGCTTCAACGGCGCTTCCTTCCACGGGGCGCCCATCACCTTTGTGATGCACCGCAACGGCATCCAGCTCTCCGGCTCCACCAAAAGCGTCATGGACCGCGACCCGCGCCGCATCATCGGGGCCCTGGGCATCGAGGTGCTCGAAATCCCCACCCTGCACGACACCGCGGCCCTGTACCAGGCGTACCGGCACGCCTTTGCCCTGGCCCAGGAGGGCAAACCCTCGCTGATCTATCCGGTGGGCTTCCGCTCCTCGGGGAAGGACAAGGTCACGCTCCGGACCTTTGGCGAGCGCTTCGGAATCCTGTCCCAGGTAGAGGAATTCGCCGGCAAGCACGGGGTGGGGATGGAGCAGGAGGTGTGGATCCCCGGCTCGCTGATGAGCTTCCGCGACACCATTCCCATGATCGAGTGCGTCTTTCTGGTGAACCAGCTCCGCGGGGGGGAGGGCCACCACGACGGCCACATGAAGGGACGGAAAGAGGAGGAGGTGCTGGCCGGGCCTCTGCTCCAGCAGAGCGCCGCCCAGCAGGAGGCGTTGGCCCAGTTGCGGCGTCAGCCGCCCCGGATCGTAGTCACCCAGCCCCGACCCGCTCCCGGCGCCCCCAACTTGGTCCTGCCCTCCGAGGCGCTGGCCGCAGTGAAGCTGCCAGGGGCCGGGGCCAAGGCCAGCCCCCGGGTCGGCTGTGAGGCCGGGTACGAGGCCGTGGCCCGGGCCTTTCCCGAGAGGGTCTTCGTGGTCAGTTGCGATTTAGACGTCTCCACCCGCCTGGCCAAGGCCGGGGCCCTCTTGCCCAAGGGCCACCGCTTCGAGATGAGCATTGAGGAGCAGGCCGCGGCGCTGATGGCCGACGGCCTGGCCATGAGCACTCGCCAGCCCCAGCTCAACGTGGTCTCCACCTTCGCCGCCTTCTTCGAGGGCATTGCCCGCGAGGGGTTTGAGCTGTGGCGGTACCAGCGCAACCTCAACGGCATCAACGAGGGGCTCAACGTCGCCTTCCACCTTTCCCACGTGGGCTCCTGCACCGGCCGCGACCACTTCTCGGGCTGGAGCCTGGACTGGATCAACATCGGCCTGACCTACCTGCCCTACCTGCGGCGCTTCTACGCCCCGGCCGACGCCAGGGCTGCCTTCCTGGCGGTGCGCGACCTGGCCGCCCACTACGGCGGGCACGTGCTGGCCATCCCGCGCGACAATCTGCCGGTGCTGGACCGCCAGGACGGCTCCGGTCCCTTGTGGGAGGTCCACGCCGCCTGGGAGGAGACCACCCAGTACCGGGCTCATGCCGGCGCCCGGCGGGCCATCCTCGCGCTGGGCGCCCCAGCGTACCTGGCCGGCGAGGCCGCAGCCCGGTTGGAAAAGGAAGGGCTGCCAGTGGATGTCCACATCGCCAACAGCCTGCCCCTGCCCCAGGGGGCGCTGGAGAAGTGGGTCGGGCGTTACGACCAGGGGTTGGTCACCGTTGAGGACGGGCTAATCGGCACGCCAGAAAGCGGTCTGCGCGGCTTTGCCGGCCTGGTGGCCAGCGCCGCCGAGGGCCGGGTGCCCCTGGCGCACTTAGGCATCGCCGATCCGCGCGTCGCCCCCGCTGAAGGCCACTTTGAAACCTGGGCCTATTTCGGGCTGACCGCCACGGCCCTGGCCGAGGCGGTGAAGGGCCTGTAGCTGGAGCGCCCGCACCGAAAAAACGCCATCAACCCACCGGAGAAGATCCCGCATGTCCAAGTTCGCCTGTCTTCTTTTCCTCGCCGCTCTCGCCAGTTGCGCCTCCAGGGGCGGCAACACCCAGATCCTCGCCAACCCAGGTCATCCCAAAATGAATGAAAAGGCCCCTGCCAGCTTCAAGGCCGAGTTCTCCACCAGCGCCGGCGACTTCATAATTGAAGTAACCCGCGACCTCTCTCCCAACGGCGCGGACCGCTTCTACAACCTGGTCAACAACGGCTTCTTCGACGGCCAGCGCTTCTTCCGGGTGGTCCCCGGCTTCGTGGTGCAGTTCGGCCTGCACGGCGATTCCCAGATCTCGGCGGCCTGGCGCGAAGCCAAAATCCCCGACGATCCCGTGCAGGCCACCAATGCCCGGGGCACCATCAGCTTTGCCACCGCCGGCCCTAACACTCGCACCACCCAGCTTTTCATCAACTACCGCGACAACGGCCGCCTCGACGGCATGGGCTTCTCGCCCTTCGGCAAGGTGGTCGAGGGCATGGAGTTGGTGGACAAGATCAACAGTGAATACGGTGAGAAGCCCAGTCAGGGCAAGATCCAGGCCGAGGGCAACGCCTACCTCGAAGAGAAATTCCCCAAACTCGACTATATAGAATCCGCCCGCATCAAATGATGGTCAGGGGTGGACAGGAGGGGTGAGCGGGGACCAGCCCATCGGCCCGCGCGCCGGCCTCTGGGCATTTGCCGCGGCCCTCGTGTGGGGGGGCAACGGGGTATTCATCAAGATGGGCTTGCAGGGCATGCCGCCCATCGCCATGGCCTGGGCGCGTTTCGCCATCGGCGCCCTGACCGTGGCGGTGGGCGCGCTCGTTTCCGGGGTCTCCCTGCGCGGCCCGGCCAGCAACTGGCGGGGCCTGTGGGTCCTAGAACTGGTCTTCATCGCCCAAATCCTCCTGCTCAACGTGGGGGCGCTGCTTACCACGGCCAGCCGCGCCGCGGTGCTGATCAACGCCTATCCCTTCTTCACCGCCCTCTTCGCCCACTTTCTGCTCCAGGGCGACCGCCTCAGCCCCGTCAAGATCCTCGGACTGCTCTGCGCTTTTGCCGGGGTAGGCCTGCTCTTCGCCGAATCCTTGACCCTGCTGGACACGACCTACCTACTGGGCGACGTCATGGTGTTGGGCAGCGGCATGTTCCTGGGGCTGCGCCAGGTGGTGCTCAAGCGCCTGGTGCGGGGCCTGCATCCGTACCAGCTGCTCTTTTGGCAGGCCACCCTAAGCCTGCCGGTCTTTGCGGTGCTGAGCCTGGTCTGGGAAAGGGAGGCCGTGTACCACTTTGACCTGGAGGTGGTGGGGGCGCTACTGTACCAGGGCGTGATTGTAGCCGGGTTGTGTTTCATCGTCTGGGCCTCGCTCCTGCAGCGCCACAGCGCCAGTCGGTTAGGGGTTTTCGGCTTTGCCACCCCGCCGGCCGGGGTGCTGCTCAGCGCACTCCTGCTTGGCGAAACCATCTCGCCTTTTTTGTGGGCGAGCATGGGGTTGGTGGCCGTGGGCATCGCCATTGTCAACCGGGAGGGAGGATGAGATGGATATCATCAAGATGATGATGTTCGACCTGAACTGGTCCAAACACGACGCGCCCTACCGCTACCACCTGCCCAGCAGCCCCCAGGACTGGGCCTAGGTGGAACCGCAGGCGTACTTCGACTGGCATGGTGGAGATCGGCACACCACCATCATCCTGCAAGCCTATACCTACGGCGGCTACGCCTTCTACCCCACCCGTCTGGGGCCGGTGCCCCCGGGGCCGGGCCAGCAGTTGTTGCCCAAGGTCTTTGAACTCTCCCGCAAGGCGGGCCTGCACTTCTGCTCTTACGTTTGCGTGGGGGCCGACGTGACCACCAATGGGTATTACGGCGAGTGGGTGATCCCCGGCAGCCGGCGAACCTGGAGCCGAGGCTTTCTGGGACCAAAGAGCCCCTGGACCGAGTTGCTCTGCGCCCGGGTGCGGCAGTTCCTGCAGAGTACCTGATGGACTAGCTGATGTTCGACTGGCACTGCTACGGGGATCTGAAGACCGATTTCCAGGTACAGCCCTATTGGTTCGTCAAAGAGCCTTTTGCCCGCATCATCGGCCGGCCCATGCCCCAGGACGCCGCCCAGATCACCGCTGAGGAGAGCCTCAAGTATAAACGCCAGGTGCTGGCCGAGCAGTTCGGTCGGCGGCGCGACGCGGTGAAGGAGACCAGCCCTCAGACCCGCATCTGTTTCACCACGCCCTATTGGGGCCCGGCTGACCCGCAGTGGGTGGACCATCCCATGCTGGCCGGAAGCGACATGCTCCTGGCCGAGTTCTCCAGCGAGGACACCATGCACTGGCGGATGGACATCCGCCGGCCCGACCAGCGGGTGATGGGCACGGTGATGAACGTCCACGGCCCCATGTCCTTCGAGGAGATGCTGGGGTGGGCGCGGCAGGGCTGCGATATGAGCGGGTACCTGTGGGGCACGCCCCCCGTCCTTTCCCTTCATCCGGAGCATCTGGCCGGCATGGAGGCGGTAAAACGGGGGTTTGAGATGATAGGATAGATAGCCCGCTTCTTGCAGCATATATTACCAGATCAAGTTGAGACCAATCCTTGTGCAAAGGTATTGAATGGCCAGCAAAGAGGCAGCCGCCCGCATCAAGATCAACAAACTGTTCGAAGCAGCAGGCTGGCGCTTTTTTTGTAAAGGAAACAGACCTGCCAAAATCCGTCTTGAAGCCAATATCACGGTCAAAACAGCGGATCTCGACGCGCTGAGAGAGGATTTCGAGAAAGTCACCAAGAGGTTTATCGACTTTCGCCTACTCGACCCTAAGGGGTTCCCGCTGATCGTCCTTGAGGCCAAGTATGGGGATAAGAACCCCCTCGCCGGCCGACACGCATCGCTTCCTCGCGCCAGCGTTCAGGAAATTGGCGCGGTGGATATAGCGTAATGCTAGAACTTGCGCGGTTTTCGGGAGGCACGATGAGGCATCCAATCTACCGCAACAGGGCATTTAAGATCGTCAGCCCTCACCGGCTCAAAGTGGCATTTGACGATGGTCTCCGCTAAGAGATCGATTTTCGTCCTATCCTCCGCGGCGAGCTGTTTGGGCCTTTGGAGGATCTGGCGCTTTTCAATAAAGTGAGACTCGACCCAGAAGTAGAGACCCTGATCTGGCCTACGGGTGCGGATTTGGACCCTGCCACCCTTCACGATTGGCCCAGCTTGTTGCCCGAGCTCGAAAAAATGGCTCGGCAGTGGGAGCTGGCGAGCACGAGGAGCTAAAGGATGAAAATCGCCCTTCACGCCAGCCTGGACCCGGCCCACCTACAGTTCATGCAGCAGATGGGGCTGCGACACGTGGTCAGTGGGGTCGATGCCAGCCCCGAGGGGGTGGTGGAGTTGGAGCCCATGCAGCGCCAGCGCGAAGCCTATGCCAAGGCCGGCATGTCGTGGGACGTGATCGAGAATTTGCCGGCCCTGTGCTACGACAAATTGATGTTTGGGTTGCCCGGCCGCGACGCACAAATCGAGAAGGTCTGCCAGTCCATCCGCAACATCGCCAAGGCCGGCATCGAGGTATTGCAGTACCAGTGGATGCTCCTGGGCGGGCTGCGCACGGAATACAGCC
>Ga0194132_10005603_pt1 | contig 20165 bp, 20 predicted proteins | sample TA2KigOf80mmetaG_FD_148612 | JGI IMG/M metagenome (GOLD analysis project Ga0194132, IMG submission 148612) | Freshwater microbial communities from Lake Tanganyika, Tanzania - TA2015054 Kigoma Offshore 80m | ecosystem: Environmental > Aquatic > Freshwater > Lake | place: Tanzania: Lake... | reverse complement strand
GCGCTTCCATCCCAAGCTGCGTGACGCTCTGGACGGCGAGCTGCCCGAGGAGATGCAAAAGTACATCGCCGAGGCGCTGGACATCGAGCCGGAGCAGGCCAAGGAGCGTCTGCTCCTCCTCTCGCTCAACAGCAGGCTGCTGCCCAAGGAGGCGCTGGAGGTCGTCGACATCCACTCGCCGCTGACCCGGCTCAAGGCCGAGCTTGAGGCGACGGGCTTCTCCAAGCGGCTGGACACCTACGAATTAATCTTCCAGTCGTACATCAACAGGCTCATGGACGAGGGCGTGCGCGCCCAGCGCCACCTGGCCGAGGCGAACCTGCGCCTCGTCGTCAGCGTCGCCAAAAAGTACATCGGGCGCGGCATGTCGCTCCTCGATCTGATCCAGGAAGGCAATATCGGTCTCATCCGGGCCGTCGAAAAGTTCGACTACCGCAAGGGCTACAAGTTCTCCACGTATGCCACGTGGTGGATACGCCAGGCCATCACCCGTGCCATCGCCGACCAGGCGCGAACCATCCGCATCCCCGTCCACATGGTCGAGACCATCAACAAGCTGCTGCGGGTCAGCCGCCGCCTCGTGCAGGAGTACGGCCGCGAGCCGACCAGCGAGGAGATCGGCGCGGGCATGGAGGTGCAGGCGGAGAAGGTTCGCGAGATTCTCAAGATTTCACAGGAGCCCGTATCGCTGGAGACGCCCATCGGCGAGGAAGAGGACAGCCACCTCGGCGACTTCATCGAGGACCGCAGCACGCTGGCCCCGGCCGAGGCCGCCTCGTACCAGCTTCTGCGCGAGCAGGTGGAAGACGTGCTGTTCACGCTCAGCGAGCGTGAGGCCAAGGTGCTCCAGCTCCGCTTCGGCCTGGAGGACGGCCGCGCGCGCACGCTGGAAGAGGTGGGCCGCGACTTCGGCGTCACCCGCGAGCGCATCCGCCAGATCGAGGCGAAGGCGCTGCGCAAGCTGCGCCACCCGTCGCGCTCCAAGAAGCTGCGCGACTTCCTGGAGTAGGGGAGCCCGAAAACAATGCGCCTCGGGGAATGCGGCTTTGCTCTCAGTCTACTCTAATTCGACTAGCCCAAACACCTCCATGGCGGGGTTTTCATAATCCTGTCGCAACTCTTCCGCATCCGCTTCTGCTTCCTCTCGTGTCCTATACACCTTCCCCTCCTCCGCAACTACAACCACTCCGTAATAAATCGAATCCAAGTTCAAGATGGTGAAGAACTCCGGTTTGGCGCTCATTGCAAGCACTCTCCTGCTGAACTAATCAATCTTGCTCGAATTCTCAATTAGCTTTAGCGACTTATGCATATTCAGAAGGAGGACAAAATTCAGGCCCCCTGGGGTAACGAAATAAGAGTCTCCTATCTTTCCAACCAACCCCAAGTCTATCGCGTAATTTGAGTACATCTTCACACCCTTGTCGACGGCTTTCGTGCTATCCCAGCGATAGCGCAATCCCGCCGCGTTAATGAAGTGTCTTGACACCAACTCCAGCGGTACCGGATAGGTATTCTTCGAAAGCTCGAAGATACAAGTTGTCATTGTTAAAATCCCGAATGACACGCCGCTGTAAAACGGATTTGTAATGATGAATTTCCGGAGGAGGTTCGCTTGTTCTTTTGAAATACCACTGGTCGCTAGATGTTTATCTCTTGCCTCTACGTACTGCCTACCACGCGGCGTAAGGAGATATTTCTGCCGGTCTCTTTGAACCAAATCAAGCTCAACCGCAAATGCTAGCTGATTACCCATAGTCTTTGGTGAGCGGTTCCTTTCCAACGAGATTTCACTTGCTGTCGAAGGTTTCTCGAGCAAATACAAACTTTCATTGATTAGGCCGATTCTCCAAATCCCTTTGTCACTTGGTCGGACAGTCAGATATTTTGTATCGAGGGGAGCGTTGTTATAGAACTCAATCAGTACTTCCGCAGGGTCGTACACATGGGCCTCAACGCCCTTCTGCCGAGCAAACATTAGTGAATCTTTATTGACACTGGTACACAACAGTATCGGAGTTAAACTGCCTTGAACGAACTCTCCCTTCGCTTGGAGGGTAGTAAGGTCAGCTCTGTAACTCAGGATTTGCTTGAGGAACGACTCCCTAAAGCTCTCTACCTTCAGTTCGACCAAGAGCAAGTTGGATAAGCTTGAGTACAAGAGATCCAATCTTCCAGATGGCAAAATCATCTGGCGGGCTATCAAAGTCAACTCATTCGGCAGACGCAAGGTCTTTCGCAGCAACGAAGGGTATTGGGCAAATATGTCTTCGATTTCGCTCTCGCGGATTTCAACCGTCACCATTGTTGCCTAGTACCTGCCTCTCAGTGTTGTTCAGCAGTCGAGATGCGAAGTCATTACTGGCGAACAGAGAAAGCTTGATGTCCTCTAGGTTGTGAATTGTACCGTCAGAATCTGTGTGATCACAGATGACGCAGACCCAACTTGCTTCTGGAACTTTTCTGCCCAAGTCGCGACGCGTTTCAACATCGTTCAACTCTGGCACTCTATCAGCATAAAGGAGACTCCCGAAGCTAACATCTTTGCCACAGATGCAACAAAGCTCTTCACTTTCTTTACGTTCTTTGCCTGTATACCGAACCATTGCCCAGTCCTAGCAGCCAAAATCCTGCCCATTCTAGCAGGATGAGATTGGTTCCTTAGCCCAGCCCCGCTTGTTATGATGGACTGACACTTCACACTCCCGGGTGATTATGGCAGACACAACACAAGCTAAACCCAGGCAGCCGTCCGGCACCCCCACCAAGACCCGCTCCAGGGTCGCCGTGGTGCATACAACGCCGGCGTCGGTGCTGGACGACGTGGGCACGGCGATGCGGCTGGCCGCCTATCGTGAGCACCTGCCCAGGGACGCCGCCACGCTGCTGAAAATCAACATCTCGTGGCAGCACTACTACCCCGCATGCTCCACGACACCGTGGCAGCTCGAGGGCGTCATCAAGGCCCTGCAAGCGGACGGCTACAAAGACCTGATACCCGCGCACAACGGCACCGTGGTCGTTGACCCGTTCGAGGGGTCGCGCAACAACAAGCACAAGACGGTCGAGCAGAAATACGGGCTTGAGGCCGTCTATCTCGACGTACCGCCCGTGAAGTGGACGCAGTACCGCCCCAAGTCGAAGATGCTGGTGCTCAACGACGTGTACCCCGAAGGCATCTTCATCCCCGATGTCATGTTCGGTAAGAACATCGTGCACCTGCCCACGGCCAAGACCCACGTGTTCACCACCATGACCGGCGCCATGAAGAACGCCTTCGGCGGCCTGCTGCACAGGAACCGCCACTGGACGCACTCCGTCATCCACGAGACGCTGGTGGACCTGCTGTCTATCCAGAAAGAGATACACCCCGGCATCTTCGCCGTGACGGACGGGACGTTCGCGGGCGACGGCCCCGGCCCGCGCGCCATGCGCTGGCACGTCAAGAACGTGCTCATCGCCGGCGCCGACCAGGTGGCGGTCGACGCCGTCGTGGCGAAGATGATGGGCTTCGACCCGCTGTCGCTCAAGTTCATCCGGCTGGCGCACGAGGCCGGCCTGGGGTGCGGCGACGTACGGGATATCGAGGTCGTGGGCGAGGACATTTCAGATGTGAACTGGCACTTCGCCAGCGGCGAGAACACTTTTGCCAGCCGCGGACAGAAGCTCATCTACTGGGGCCCGCTGAAGCCCCTCGAGAACGCGCTGCTGCGGTCGCCCATCGCGCCGTGGTCGTTCTTCGCGTCGAACCTGTACCACAACGGGTACTGGCTGAAGTTCATCGGCAACAAGCGCGTGCGCGAAGCGATGAAGACCGAGTGGGGCAAGCTGTTCCAGAGCTACTAGGCGGGGCTGACGCCATCAGCAACCCTCATCCCTTCGACCTCGTTCAGGGTAAGCTTTGATCCTGCCCCGCAGATACGTGGTGCTGATTCCTAACCCGCACCCGCCTCCAACGTAGGGGCGCACAGCCGTGCGCCCTGCACTCCTACGGGTTGCCCCCTGTAATGAGCAACAGGCATCTCCCGTCGTGCAACGCGTCGCTACTTCCGCCCCTTCAGGAACGCCTGGATGGCCTGGCTGACGAGTTCGGAGCGCTCCGGTTTCTTCCCCGTGCGTCGGAACTCCTCGCTCTGCAGGTGGTCTATCGCCAGCACGTCATCCGGCTCCAGGTAGAACGTCGCCTTGATGCGCTGCCTCTTGGGCGCCTGGACCGCCCTCGGCCCTATCTCGGGGATGCCCTCGTTGGTGCGCTGGAACAGGCTGTTTCGGGGACGCAGCGTGCGCTTCGGGTCGTTCATGCCACAAGCTCCTTGGCGAGTTCTCGATAGGCTGCAACGGCTTCCATGGCCGGCGGGTGCTCCAGGGCGGTCATGCCCAGGGACGCCGCCTCGCGGAAGCGGACGGTCTCTCGAATCATCGTATCGAACACCTTCACCCGCCCGTTCAGCTCGCTCCTGGTGTGGTCGAGCACCTCGCGCGCGTTCACCGTGCGCGTGGCCCGCGTGGGCAGGACGCCCAGCACCCGCAGGCCCGGGTTCAGCTCCGCGCGCATCTCCTCGATGGAGCGCAGGAGCAGGTCCACGCCCAGCATCGAGTAAAAGTCGGTGGTCATGGGGATGAGCACCTCGTCGGCGGCCGACAGGGCGTTCACCGTGAGGATGCCCAGGCTGGGCGGGCAGTCGATGAGGGCGATGTCGTAGCGGCCCTCGACGCCCGCCAGGGCCTGCTTGAGCTTGTCCTCGCGGCGCGGCTTCAAAAAGAGTTTTACCTCAACCGCTGACAGCCGGATGTTGCTGGGCGCCAGGTCGAGGTTCGGGCGAACGTTCCTGATGACATCCGAAATCTGGGCCGCGCCGTCCAGCACCGCCGACATCTCCGTCTCCAGGTCGTTGGAGAGGATGCCGAACCCCTCGGCGAGATGGCCCTGGGGGTCGAGGTCGACCAGCAGGACACGGCTGCCCATCTCGGCCAGGGCGTGACCCAGGTTGATGGTGGTGGTCGTCTTTGCGACGCCGCCCTTCTGGTTGGCGATAGCGATTTTTCTCATGGCCTCACACCACCTGCACAGGCTATCCACAAGGTGATACAGCCAGCGTAGGAAGCAGCCTGCCAACCGTCAAGCTGTTTCCGTGTCTAAACTTTCAGACTTCCAGACAGCCAGGCGTCCACGGGAACCTTTTGGAAGGTTTCACCATCTAATAGGCATAGAGGATTTGCCATGATTGACCTGAATGAAAACATCACCACCCAGGGGACGGTCGCGTCACCGATGCTGCCAGGGGAGCCTGAAGAGATCTTCGAGGGGCCGGAACAGGGTGCCGCCCTGGACCTGGTGGTGAATGCCGGCATGTTGAGCGAACAGGCTGAGGAGGTAGCGCTGGCCCTGCCGGTGGGCGAGCCGGTGTTCTACTTCGACGGGGAGTTCCGGACGTTCGCCGAAGTGCAGAGAAGGGCCGCGCTCAATCAGGCCATCACGGTGGCGCTGGCACAGCGCAGGCTGCCCCGCGCCGCGTAAGCCGCGCTAATACTCCCTGGTGCTGACCGACCGTACGGGCTCGGTGCGCCAGAAGGGGCTGGAAAGGCTGGACGGGTCGTCGTCGAGGCCGGCCAGCATCGCCCTGTAGATAAGGTCGAGGCTCCGGACGAGCTGCTCGGCACGCTCCTGCTGCATCGGCGTCATCCGCTGCACGACCTGGGTGCGGCCGGATACGATAATCTGGCCGTCCTGCTGGATGGTGATGCGTAGTGACGTGATCTGCTCATCGCCGGTGATGCGGTGCGGTGCCCTGGGAAGCTCCATGCGGCTGACCGAGACGACCACGCCGGCGTATTCCGCTGACCTCGACAGGTGGTATCGCACCTCGGCGAGTGCGTTTTCGGCGTCCACCAGGCGCCCCTTCGACATGAGCACCTGCATCTCGCGGCCTCGCTCCCCCGCAAGGCTGGCGTGCATGTGGGCGCGCGAGGCGTCGGACTTGGGCATCCAGAGCTGCACGCTCTCCCTGGTGGTCTTCACCCAGTAAAGCGCGTCACCGGGGACGGTCCCGGACGACTGCACGGCGGCGATGCTTCCCAGTCCCATAAGAGCCACAAGAGCGACAAGGCCGATGGCCACCGGCCTCGCGGTGCGGGTCTTCCAGAACGGGAGGCCTTTGGGCTTGCGGTCGCCGACGCCCCGGCTGACGGCGGCTTCGTTCAGCCGGTACAGGCCGCGCGCCTTCGCAGTGGTGTCGACCGGGATGGCCTCGGCTGCGGTGAACCCCCGCCAGGCGGCTTCCAGCAGCGGCAGAAGCTGCTCGCGGTGCTCCGGATAGGCGGCGACGCACGACTCGATGCTCTCGCCCGATGCGAGACGCTCGATACACTCGTCGAGTATCTGTTGCAGTTCCTGGCTCATGTGCAAGTATTGGGCAGCTACGTTACCAGATTGCCGGCTGTTCGACGGGGCGCCCGGCAGGGGCAAGAAGCCTGCGCAGCTTGTTGATGCCGGCGTGCTGGAGCGCCTTCACGGCGTTCTCTTTCTTGCCGACGGCGCGCGCGGTCTCGCGGACGGACAGGCCGCCCGCGAAGCGGAGCGTGATTACCTCGCGCTGGAGGTCGGTAAGGCCGTCCATCGCTCCGTTGACCTGTGCGATGGCGAGCCCGACGTCGAGTCGCTCCTCGATGCTGTGATGCGAGCGGTCGGCGATTTCGGCGGCATCGTCAAGCGGCGTGAGCCGCTCGCGGGAGCGCTTGCGGTGGTGGTCGACGATGAGGTTGTGGGCGATGCGGAAGAGCCAGGCAGCGAACGGGACTCCCTGGTTCTTGTACGAGCCGATGGACTCGAGCATCCTCAGGAAGACCTCTTCGGCGATATCCTCCGCCTCGGCAGCGCTGCCCGTCTTGAATGCCACATAGCGGTAGATGCGTTCGTAGAAGTGGTCGTACAGCCCCGCGAGAGCGGCACGGTCACCGCTCTGGGCGCGCACCACGAGCGAGTCCACGTGCGCCAGCACTTCCGCTGTGTCTTGCTTAATCATCGCACCCGCCTTTCACCCCGGCCCTTCGGGGGGCGTTCCCCTCGACGAGATAGCGGGGACGCCAGGTTATATATATAACATACAAAGCAATTGTTTAGTTTCCATCAAGATTGCGTAACTCTTCCTCTTGCAGCGGCGATCCTGTGATTTGCCGCATGGCCTTGCTCTTCGTTGTGCTAGACTAGCTCTCCAGGTAATCAGGAACACGCCGTGGCGATAGAGCAACAGACCCCGTGCCGGACGATGCCGTACTATGTCCGCCCCATACGGGAAGAGGACATCCCTCAGTGCGCGCGTGTAGAGAGGGACGCCTTCCCGACCCTGTTCCCGCCTACGTCGTTTCACCGCGAGCTGAAAAACCCCCTGGCGTTCTATCTCGTGGCGTGCCGCACTCAGGACGGCGGGGACACGACTCCGGCGCCGGACACGACGAACAACACGACGGACAGCGGCGGACATGCCCGGCCGGGCCTCTTAAGCCGCCTCCAGCTCCTGGCGCCCTGGCACAGCAGGGTGCGGGCAGCCCCGCTCTCCGGCGAGAGGATTTCGGGCTTCATCGGGCTCTGGTACATGGCCGGCGAGGCGCATATCGTGACCATCTGCGTGGACTCGGAGAACAGGGGCAAGGGCCTCGGAGAGCTGCTCCTGCTGGCTGCCATCGAGCACGCCGGGGAGCGCGGTGCAAGCTTCATGACGCTGGAGGTGCGGGCGTCGAACCATGTGGCGCAGAACCTGTACAAAAAGTACGGCTTCACCGAACGGGGTGTCCGAAAAGGGTACTATTCGGACAATCGGGAGGACGCTCTCATCATGAGCACCGATTCGCTGGTGTCGCCCGGTTTCAGGGAGCGGTTCGTGACGCTGGTGCAGGAGCACGAGGCGCTCTGGGGGCAGGCGGCCCGCACACTCCGGTAGGACGCGCGACCCGGGTCAGTTCCGCACGAAGGCCCGGCCGGGGGTTGCCGGCGATATGAACACTGACAGGCAGTTGCCCTGGAGGTCGGCAAGTACCCACGGATACCCTCCGAACGACCCCTGGGTGCCCCGTGACCATGGTTGCAGTGTGCCGAACAGTTGCCGATCACCGTTGAAGTTGAGCCAGTGGAGCTGAACAGCCCTCCCCGTCGCATTCACGAACTGGATGTCCACCTCCGGCCCCTGGTTTTCCGAACGCAGTTCTGTTTCCATCTCACAGCTTTCCGGCTGCAGCCTGTCGAAGATCTGGGCAGGCCAGTCGACGGGGAGCACTGCATCAGAAGGCGGCGGCTCGAAAAACACGCTCTTGGACAGGTCGGGGCAGCCCGCGATGGAGTGGCCGTAATAGTCGTCGCGGCCGGAATCGAGGATGAGAGCGGTCAGCGGGGCGAACTGCGCGGCCATGATGTCCGCCTCGGCATCTACGACGTGTCCGTTGCTTACGTTCGGCGCACAGTCAGGCACGAAGCCCAGCGCGTGAAACACCTCATGTACCAGCACGTACTCCCAGTAGTCCGGCGCGCTCTCGGAGCCCGTGAGCGTCGTCGAAAAGCACGGGATGCCTGAAGTCCGATTGAGTTGGCCGCCCTGGAGATACATCACGGAGAACGAGTACGGAGGATAGGTACCCACGCCGCAGAAGTTCCCGTCCATGTTCCCGCCGTAGTACACCACGTAAATCTTGTCGGAATGGTCGAATCCCGCCGCCAGCAGTTCGATCTGCAATTGGCTCTGCGAGTCCAGCCCGAAGCTGCGAACATCCGCGTCGGTGCGCGACAGCTTGAAAAAGCTGATATCCAGCTCCCCCTGGTACGTGTCGAAGCGCAGCTTCGGCCCGCTTGTCTGGGAGATAAGCCAGTTTTGCATGGCGGCCACTGAGCGGTTGAGCGCGCCGGTGGTGTCCAGGCTCAGGTCGCCGCCATCGGAGGGAATCACATACAGCAGGTGAAGCTGGTACCCCTCGACCTCGTCGGGACGGTCCCGCAGAGAGCGCTGGCCGACGGGCGCGGGCGTGGGTGTCGGGGACGGCGTCGGAGTAACCGTAGGGGTGGCGGTAGGGGATGGCATAGGGGTGGGAGTTTGCGTGGGCGAAGGTGTCCTGGTTGTGGTGGGGGGACGTGGGGTGGCGGTAGGGGTGCGGGTGGGAGTGCGTGTTGGTGAAGGAGTGACTGTCGGGACGGCGGTGTTGGTGGGTGCGACGGTCACGGATGGGTGGACTGTTGGCGAGGAGGGGACACGTGTTGGCGTGCCTGTGGGTGTAGCCTGCACGGTCGCCGCAGGGATCGCCTGTTCGACCGTGGGCGTGACCGTCGGCTCTAGCTGGGCGACCTCGGTGGGCGACGCCGGGTCGGTGCAGGCGGCGATTGCCCCGATCAAAACCACGCACGCCAAAAGGCCGCCCATCAAGACGCGGCCGTGGCGAACGTTTTTCATCGCTACGCGAACAATGGATCGGGCTTTTCGATGAGATCCTGCAGCGCCTTCATGAAGCTGGCGGCAACGGCTCCGTCGACGGTCTGGTGGTCTACGGTGAGGCTCAGCGTGACGAATTCGCGGACGGCAATCTCACCGTTGACGACGGCCGGCTTGTTCTTGGCGCCGCCAACGCCGAGGATGGCGGACTGGCCGCGGTTGAGGACGGGTGTGAACGTGTCCACGGTGGGGATGACGCTGATGGTGAACGTACCGCCGGTGACCTCGTCGGGCGACAGCTTGTTGTCCTTGGCGCGGCCTGCGAGGTCGTGGGCCTCCTTCGCGATGTCGAAGACGCTCTTGGCCTGGGCGTTCTTGATGACGGGGACGATGAGGCCTTCGGGCAGCGCGACCGCCATGCCCATGTTGACCTGGTCGAAGTGGTAAATCTTCCCGTCGGCGAGGACCGTGTTGAGCTGCGGCACTTTCTGGAGGGCCAGGGCGCACGCCTTGATGAGCACGTAGGGGTTGGTAAGAGCGGCGCCAGCGCTCCGGGAAGCCTCTTTGCGCTTGCGGGCCAGCTCTGTGATGTCCACGTCAAGGGTGAAGGTGAGCTGCGCGGTCGTCTGGATGCTGGCGCGCATGTGGTCGGCGATGTTCTTGCGCATCCCGGACATGGGAACGGTCTTGGAGGGCGCGGGCAGTCCGGGAGGCGGGCCGGACGGAGCGGGCGCGGGCGCGGCGGACTTTGCGGTCCCGCCCTTCTCGTGAAAGGCCTGGACATCCGACTCCACGATGCGACCGCGCGGGCCCGTGCCCGCGACCTGCGATATGTCGACGCCGAGCTTTGCGGCGAGCTTCCGCGCGCCGGGGGTAGAGACTACTTCTGCGCCTGCCGAGGGTATGGCCGCGGGCCTGGGCGCGGCGGAACGGGCAGGGGCTGGAGCGCGGCCGCCGGGGGCCGAGGCGGTTGGAGGAGCGGGAGGGGCGGCGGGGGGCTCTTCGCCTTCGGCGAGAAGGTAGCCCATCACACCGTAGACGGCTACGGATTCGCCCTCCTTGGCGAGGGTATGGAGAATGCCGCCCTCGGTGGCCTCCAGCTCATAGCTGATCTTCTCGGTCTCGATGTCGGCGATGACTTCGCCCTGCTTGACGACGGTGCCGGGCGCGACGCGCCACTTGGCCACCATCCCTTCGCTCATCACCATTCCCAGCTTGGGCATCACGATCGGCGTCGCCATAGTCGAAACCTCCAGAAGGTCTATATTTATATCGTATTTTATACTTGTCTAAAAACTGTCTTAAAAGTGCCGGGGCCTAGCCGAGGAGCCCCAGCGCCGCATCGAGGATACGCTTCTTGGACGGGATATGCAGTTCCTCTAGCACGGGGCTGTACGGCACCGACGCATGGGGGGCCGTGACGCGCACAGGCGGGGCGTCAAGCACGTCGAACGCCTGCTCGACGACCAGGGCCGAGATGTCCGACGAGACGCTGCAGCGGGGGTAGTCCTCGTCGGCAATGACGATTTTCCGTGTCTTTTTCACCGAATCGAGGATGGCCGCTTCGTCCATCGGCGAGACGGACAGCAGGTCCACGACGTCGGCGGAGTAGCCCAGCTGCTCAAGCCCGGCGGCTGCCTGCAGACAGGTCTGGGTCGTGTAGCCGATGCCGACAAGGGTGACGTCGGCGCCTTTTCGGACAGTCCGTGCCTTGCCGATGGGAATGGTGTACCGCTCTTCGGGCACATGGACGTCGAAATTCATGCCCATCAGGGTGATGCTCTGAAAGATAATCACAGGGTCGTCATCGCGGATGGCTGCGATTTGCAGGCCCTTGGCCGTGTACGGATCGGACGGGACGACGCATTTGAGACCCGGCATGTGGGTGAAGAGCGCATAGAGCGTCTCGGAGTGCTGGGCCGCCGAGCCGTGCCCGGCGCTGGTCTGGCACTGGATGGTGAGCGGGAGCTTCACCTTGCCGCCGAACATGTAGTGCATCTTGGCGGCGTTGTTGAGGATCTGGTCGCCGCAGACGCCGATGAACCCGACGAACATCATGTCCACGAGGGGACGGAGGCCCGAAGCCGCTGCGCCGACGCCCGCGCCGAGGAAGCCGTTCTCGGAGATGGGCGTGTCACGGACGCGCTCGGGGCCGAACTTCTGGATGAGGTTTTTGGTCAGTCCGAAGGAGCCGCCGAAGTGGTCGATGAAGCCCTGGTCGGCCCTGCCCGCCGCGCCTGCGACGTCCACGCCCATGACGATGACGTTGGGGTCGCGTTCCATCTCCTGGCGGATGGCCTCATTGATGGACTGTACGAAGGTGAGATTGCGTGTCTTGGTCTGTGTCATAGCCGCATCCATATCGATTTAGACAGGGTTCCAAGAAAGGGCAGGGAAACCCTTTCGCTTGTGAAAAGGTTTCCCTGCCCTTCCGAAAAAACGTTCCGGATTACTGGAGAACGTCGAGGGCTGCCTCGACGATGCGCTCCTTGGAGGGGATGAACAGGTCCTCCAAGACGGGGCTGTACGGCACCGAGGCGTGGGGCGCCATGACGCGCCTGGGCGGCGCGTCGAGGACGTCGAAGGCCTGCTCGGCGACAAGCGCGGAGATGTCGGACGCCACGCTGCAGCGCGGGTAGTCCTCGTCCACGATGACGATTTTGCGCGTCTTCTTTACCGAGTTCAGGATGGCCTCGTCGTCCATCGGCGAGATGGACAGGAGGTCGATGACCTCGGCGGAGTAGCCCTGCTGCTCCAGCTCCTGGGCGGCCTGCAGGCACTGGTACGTCGTGTAGCTGATGCCGACCAGCGTCACGTCGGTGCCTTCGCGCGCGATGTTGGCCTTGCCGATGGGGGTGATGTACGACTCCTTCGGCACGTGCTGGCCTCCCCCTATGCCGCCCATGAGCAGCTTGTGGTTGAAGACGATCACAGGGTCGTCGTCACGGATGGCCGCGGCCATGAGTCCCTTGGCGTTGTACGGGTTCGAGGGCGCGACGCACTTGAGGCCGGGCATATGCGCGAAGAGGGCGTACAGCGACTCGGAGTGCTGCGCGGCGGAGCCGACGCCCGCGCCGGTGGCGGTGATGATGGTCAGGGGCAGCTTCACCTTGCCGCCGAACATGTAGTGCATCTTGGCGGCGTTGTTGAATATCTGGTCGCCGCACACCCCCACGAAGCCGACAAACATCAGGTCGGCGACAGGACGCAGGCCTGTGGCGGCCGCGCCGACAGCGGCGCCGATGAAGCCGTTCTCGGCGATGGGGGTGTCCAAAATCCGGCCGGGGCCGAACTTTTTGTACAGCCCCTGTGTGAGCTTGAACGGGCCGCCCCAGGCCTCCTTGAACTCTTCGCGCCCGGCGCCGCCCGCCACGTCTTCGCCCAGCACGACCACATTGGGGTCCCGCTCCATTTCCTGGGCGAGCACCTCGTTGAACGCCTGCACGTAGGTAAGCTTTCGGACTGCTTGCTGTGTAGCCATGTTGTTGATCTCCTCCTCGAAGTTGGGAGTGGATTTAGTCGTACTTGATGTACACGTCGGTGGTCAGCTCGTCCAGGTCGGGGAAGGGGCTGTCCACAGCGAACTTGGTCGCCGCGTCTATACGGTCGTGGCACTTCTTGTCTATGGCATCCAGGTCCGCCACCGTAGCAACCTTGTGCTCGGTCAGGTGCTTGCGCATCTGCTTGATGCAGTCCTTGGCCATGTAGTGATCCTGCTCTTCCTTGGTGCGGTAGCCCAGGGGGTTGTCCGCGCCGTAGTGGCCGAAGTACCGGTAGGTCTGCGCCTCGATGAGGGTCGGGCCTTCGCCGGCGCGCGCCCTGCGGACGGCCTCGCCCCCGACTTCGTACATGTCCAACACATTCTGGCCGTCCACGGTGACACCCGGGACGCCGTAACCAGCAGCGCGGTTGGCGACGGAGCCGCCGGCCACCGAGTACTCGAAGGGGGTGGACTCGGCGTACCGGTTGTTCTCGCAGACGAACAGGACGGGGAGCTTCCAGATGGCCGCGAGGTTGAGCGACTCGTGGAGGCTGCCCTGTTGGGCCGCGCCGTCGCCGAAGAAGACGACGCTGACCTGGTCGGTCTTGCGCACCTTGGCGCTGAGGCCGACGCCTGTGGCAACGGGGATGTTGGAGCCCACGACGCCGTTGGCGCCGAGCATGCCTTTGGTGATGTCGGCGATGTGCATGGTGCCGCCCTTGCCGCGGTTGGTGCCCGTGACCTTGCCAAGCAGTTCCGCCATCATCTCGTTCACATCCACGCCCTTGGCGATGCAGTGGTGGTGGCTGCGGTGGTTGCCCAGGACGAAGTCGGTGTCCTTGAGGTGCGCGCAGATGCCCGTGGGCACGGCTTCCTGGCCGATGGCGGAGTGGGTGCCGCGAAGGCGGCCGGAGTCCTGCTCGCGACGTGCCTGCTCCTCGAACTTGCGGATGAGCACCATCGTCTCGTACAGCCAGATGAGCTTCTCTTTGGATATCGCAGAGGCACGTGTGGCGGTTGCCATGCTCTTCCTCCTCGGTTGTGGATTCCCAAAATTTGCACGGCCTACCGTGCAGGGGCGCACGATAGGGGCCTGCTTTCGGGCGGGATTATAGCACGCGCTCACGTGTGACTGCACCCGATTTTCCCGGCGGGCCACATCTCCCATGCCGGGGAGCCGCACGCTTAGGGCTAGCCCGATTCTCATCCCTTGCCTCACCTGTTCGAGCGATGCCCTGCAAAGGGTTTGTTTGGATACTGTGGGCACGAACCATGGTTAGCAAAGCACGAAATAAGCTGCGATTGGCAACGACCGACAAGCCCCGTCTCGCCAACCCCAACGAGGCCCAGGGGAGTCTTTCCTCCGGGACGAACGGACATCCGGTCTTCTACGACTCGTGTCCCCGCTGTACGGGAACCCGCTATCTCGACCGCGACCACTTCGGCTGGTTCCTGACCTGCGTGGCCTGCGGATGCGTGTCCTACCCGCTGGTGAAAGAAAAGGCGAAGAAGAAAAGGCACCTGCCGGATGTGATGGACGCCGACCAGCCCGTGCGCCGGGCCAGGCGTGTCTCTTTCAGCGCCCTTCGCCTCGTCTAGGCCCCGGCCGCTCCGCGCTATCGCGCGGTGATTCCCCCGTCGATGTGGATGATCTGTCCCGTGACGTAGTCCGACTCCGGCCCCGCGAAGTACGCGGCCATGAGTCCGACCTCCCGCAGTTCCGCTTCCCTCCCCATCGGGATGTGTTCGATATGCCTCTGGTACGCCTCCGGGTCCGCCCATGACGGCTCGGTCATGGCGGTGCGGAACTCGCCCGGGCCGACGGCGTTGACGCAGATGCTGTACGGCGCCCACTCCAGGGCCAGCACGCGCGTGAGCATGTTCATGCCCGCTTTGCTTGCGTTGTACGCGGCGACATAGGGAAAGGCCTGCGAGCCGTTGTTGGAGCTGATGTTGATGACCTTGCCGTACCGCTGCTTCATCATGTGCGGCCCGACGGCGCGGCAGCAGTAGAACGCGCTGCTGAGGTTGGCGTCCATGATGCGGCGCCACTCTTCGTCGGACATGCCCGTGGTGGTCTCGCGGTCCATGCGGGGCGGCCCCAGGACCTTGTCGGGAAACGGCGCGACGGGCATGTGCAGCACCTGGCCGGCGTTATTAACGAGGATATCGACTTTGCCGAACTCGTCCACCGTTCGCTGCACCATCGCGTCCACGTCGGAAGACTTGCTCACGTCGGTGGGCATCGCCAGGACGCGGGCGCCGAGGGCCTTCACGTCGCGGGCCGTCTTTTCGACTTCGGGGACGGTGCGTGAGGCGACCACGACGCTGGCGCCGCGCTCGGCGAACACCAGGGCGATGGCGCGCCCGATGCCGCGGCCCGCGCCGGTGACGATGGCCACGCGGCCCTTCAACGTTTTTTCTGCCGGCATCTGGCTACTCCCAGCCCGGAAGCATCACTTCGTAGATGAAGTGCGGCGCCTTTTTCATGCCCAGCGACTCGTAGGTCTTCATCGCCCTGTGGTTGTCCTTGTACACGTAGAGCTTGATGCCGACCACGTCGCCCCGGCGCTCTCCTTCGTAATACACATGCCTATACAGCGCGCGGTAGATGCCTTTGCGGCGCCATGCCGGGTCGATGTAGACGCTCTGTATCCACCAGTAGTCCCCGTTCTCCCAGTCGCTCCACTCGTAGGTCACCATCAGGCTGCCGACGGCCTTGCCCTCGCTTTCAGCCACGAAGAAAAGCGCCTTGGTGGGGTCTTCCAGTGCGGCGAGGGTTGCCACCCTGACCGCCCCGGGGTCGAGTCTTTTGCCCTCGGTCTCCATGCCCATGGCGACCGCGAAGCCCGTCAACGCGTCGGCATCCGAGGGGGTTCCGGGCCTGATGGTGAAAGCGGGTTGAGTCATGCGGCGAAGTATAGCACCAGTATCCGGAAGTTTCCGTCGAAAACCTGTGAGGATGTGGTATCATGGGCTGTCGTGCCCCAGGAGCGTGGGGCCTCCAAGCATCGCTCAATACTCCACGAGGTTGTCCATGGACGTCGTATCAGTGAAGTTGTTGCCCCGTGAAATCACGGGCAAAAAAGTCATCACCTTGCGCCGCAAGGGGGTCACTCCCGTGCACATGTACGGCGGCGACTCGCCTGCGCTCGCCTTGCAGGTCGACGCCCCCACGCTGCGCCGCATCCTGCCGGAGGTCGGCACCAACCGGCCCCTCTCGGTGCAGGTGGAGGGAAAAGACGGCGAGGACATCTGCTTCGTCCGCGACATCCAGCACCACCCCGTGACCGACGAGGTCATCCATGTGGACTTCTTCCGTGTGGACGTTTCCAAGACGGTCACCGCGGAGGTCCCGCTGGAGTTCGTGGGACAGGCCCCGGCCGTGCGCACCATGGGCGGCACCCTTATCCACGCGCTGAACAGCCTTGAGGTCGAAGCCCTGCCCATGCGGATGCCCGAAAGCATCATCGTGGACGTGTCCGTGCTGGACGACTTCGAGAAGGCGATCCACGTGAGCGACCTGAACGTGTCCGCCGACGTCACAATCACCGCCGCTCCCGACGAGCTGGTGGTGCGCGTGATGCCGCCGCGCAAGGAGGAGGAGCCCGCCGCCGCAGAGGCTGCCGAGGGCGCCGAGGTGGAGGTCATCTCCAAGGGCAAGGATGAAAACGATGAGGAAGAGGACGAGAAAAAGTAACGCTCGTTCCTCTTCTCCAAAAGTTTGGAACTCAACTCGACCGGCCCCGGGGCCGGTCGAGTTTTTTTGTAAGATACCCCTGCAGCACGGCGCATTCGCCGAAAGGGGGAGGGCGTGAGCACATACAGGTACTCCCGCTGGGACGGTACCCAGAACCCCTTCGGGGCAGACGACGGGCAGGTTCTCGACCGTCTGTCCGAGGAACTGATGGCGCACGGCGACCTGCGCCGCGCCTTGCGCAGCCTGTACTTCCACGGCCTCAATCCGCGCGATGTCGCGGAGCCCGCCGGCGGGCTCCGCGACATGATGGAACGGCTCCAACAGGCCAGGCGCAAAAAGTTCAAACAGTACGACCTCGACTCCGTGATGGACAGCCTTCGTGAGAAGCTCAAGGACGTCGTCGGCACCGAGCGCGCAGACATCGAGCAGCGCCTGAAGGATGCCCGCGGGCAGCTTGCGCAGTCACCCGAACAGGCTGCCGGCATGTCCGGCCCCATGAAGGTGCTGGAGGACAGGGCGACAAAGAGCCTCGAAGCCCTCGACAGCCTCCCGGACAGCCCCGCAGGCGCCGTCAAAGAGCTCAAAGAGTACGAGTTCATGGACCCGGACGCGGCGCGCAAGTTCAAGGAGCTTCTGGACTCGCTCCGGCAGCGCATGGCCCAGGACATGTTCAGTGGCATGAAAGAGCGCCTGGAAGGCATGACGCCGGAGCAGATGCAAGGGCTTCGGGACATGATGCGCGCGCTGAACCGGATGCTGCGGGACAGGGCTTCCGGACTGGAACCTGACTTCGAAGGGTTCATGGAGAAGTTCGGCGACCAGTTCGGCCCCGGCAGGCCCCGGTCGCTGGACGAGCTTCTCGAACGCCTGGCCGGGGGCATGGCGGCCATGGGGTCGCTGATGGCGAGCATGTCGGAGGAGCAGCGCCGCGAACTGATGCAGCTTACCGAAGCGGCCATGGGCAACGAGGCGCTGGGAGAACTCGCGGAACTCGCATCCCGGCTCGGACAGATGATGCCGATACCGGCGCGGGAGTACCCGTTCTCGGGCGCCGACCCGCTGGATTTACAGCAGGCCATGGAGCTGATGGGCCGGCTTCAGGACATGGACGCCCTGGAGCGGGCGCTTCAGCAGGCGGCCAGGACAGGAAATCTCCAGGGCCTCGATGCGTCTCAAGTTGAAGAGCACCTTGGTGAACATGCGCGCAAAGACCTGGAAGCGATGCGGGATGTGGTGCGGCAGCTTGAAGAGTCGGGCCTGCTGCGGCACGAAAACGGGCGGCTCGACCTGACCCCAAAAGCCGTCCGTAAGCTGGCGCAAAAGGCGCTCAAAGAGGTCTTCGCGGACATGAAGAAGGACCGGGCGGGCGGACACGAGGTGCGCCTGCGCGGCGCCTTCGGCGAGAGCATCGGCGTCACGAAACCGCTCGAGTTCGGCGACGACCTGGACATCAACCTGTACCGCACGCTGTTCAACGCCGTCATGCGGCAGGGGCCGCGCGTTCCCATCAAGATGGCTGTGCAGGACATGGAGGTGGAGCAGACCGAGCACCTGGGCCAGGCAGCCACCGCGCTGCTCCTCGACCAGAGCCGCTCCATGGGGATGTTCGGCAACTGGCAGGCGGCGAAAAAGGTCGCGATGGCCCTGTACTGGCTCACCAGGACGGCGTTCCCGCGTGACCAGTTCTACATCATCGGCTTCTCGGACTACGCAACCGAAATCAAGGGCGATGAACTCCCCGGCTCCATGTGGAACTCGTGGATGTCCGGCACCAACATGCACCACGCGCTGGGCATGGCGCGCGAGTTGCTCGGCAAGCACAAGGTGGCCACGCGCCACATCATCATGATTACCGATGGCGAGCCCACCGCCCACCTGGAGCGGGGCCAGTCCTGCTTCAGCTACCCGCCCAGCTACCGCACCATCGAGGAGACGTTGCGCGAGGTGAAGCGTTGCACCCGCGCGGGCATCACCATCAACACCTTCATGCTCGAAACCACCAGCTTCCTCATAGACTTCGTGGACAGGATGTCCCGCATCAACCGCGGGCGGGCGTTTTACGCCGGCGCCGGCGAGCTTGGCAGATACGTGCTTGTAGACTACCTCCGGGGCCGGCGCAAGCGCGTGGCGTAGATACGGGAACACGCACCCCCCCAGCGCAGGTATAATTCCTCAATGTTCACTACCCCGCATGCAAGGGGTGAAACGGAGCGCACGGGCTTTGACCCAGAAAGCACGGAACGAGACCAAGTGGTGGGGAGCCAAAGGACGGGAGACGAACCGTCCGTCGATCCTCAACCTCGTGAAAAGCAGCACGCTAGACGTGGAAATGGCGGCGGTGCTGTGGCTGTTGATGGAGCGAAAAGGTTCCGTCGTCGTTGCCTCGGAAGCCCCCCAGGTCGGGAAGACGACCTTCCTCAGCGCGCTGCTGGACCTGATGCCGCCCTGGTACAACGCCGTGTATGTCTACGGCAAGGACGCCGACCTTGGCCCGCTCAAAGAGAACAAGCCCGGAAGCAGCTACATCCTGGCCCCTGAATTGGGCCCGGACTCGGCCGCGCACGTCTGGGGGAAGTCCGTAGTCAGCATCTTCAAGGCCATGGACAAGGGTTTCTCACTGGGAACGACGTTCCGCGCCGATTCACCGGAAGAGGTGTTCACCACGCTCCAGGGAAAGCCCGCCTCGGTGCCGCAAAAACTTCTCGGCAACGTCCACGCCATCGTCAACCTCAGGCTCGTGCAGGGAGTCCGGTCGGTGAACCGGCGTGTGTGCCAGCTCACTCTCACTTCGCATGCCGAAAAGGGCGACGGCTGGCGGCTGGTGACGTTGACAGGCTGGGAGCCCGATTCCGACTCCCACATCCATATGAAGTCCTCCGAAACGCGCTCGGCGCTCGCCGCCCGCATGGAGATGGACGGTGACGAGCTGGAAGAGGACCTGACCGCACGTCAGCGGCGTCTGCGGGCGTGGCTGGACATCGGCCTGACCGGCACCGAAGACCTCCGCAAGGCCATCACCAAGCACTACCGCTCCAGGGAGTAGCCGCGCCTCTCCCTCACGTCGCGCGGTATACTTGCGCAAACCCGTACCTCGAGGACAAACAGAGGCGATTCCGCTCACCCTGAGCCTGCCTGCCCTGAGCGGTGCCGAAGCGTCGAAGGACGGAATTGCCCCCGGGCAAAGGACGAGCCGTGATTCCTCTGCGCCTCACCGTCAAGAACTTCATGTGCTACCGGGACAACGTCCCGGCCCTTGACCTCGCACCCATCCACATCGCCTGTTTGTGCGGGGAGAACGGCCACGGCAAATCTGCGTTGCTCGATGCCATAACGTGGGCGCTCTGGGGGCAGGCGCGGGCATCGAGCCAGGACGAGCTCATCCACCAGGGCCGGCAGGACGTATCCGTCGAGCTGGAGTTCCTCGCTCGCGACCAGCAGTACCGGGTCGTACGCAGCCACATCCGCGCCGCGGGTTCGCGGCAGGGCAAAACCGACCTCAACCTGCTTATCGCCTCCAACAGCGGGTTCAAGTCCATCACCGCCAACACCGTCCGCGAGACCGAAGCCCGCATCC
>Ga0194132_10005602_pt1 | contig 20172 bp, 16 predicted proteins | sample TA2KigOf80mmetaG_FD_148612 | JGI IMG/M metagenome (GOLD analysis project Ga0194132, IMG submission 148612) | Freshwater microbial communities from Lake Tanganyika, Tanzania - TA2015054 Kigoma Offshore 80m | ecosystem: Environmental > Aquatic > Freshwater > Lake | place: Tanzania: Lake... | reverse complement strand
GCCTGCGACGAGCGGCCGCACGTGGCTTTCGTTCGTGACGGTCGACGACCGGCTGGGCGAGGCGGCGCGGCGCCAAGGGTTCTCGGTGCTGTCGCATCCCGATTAGCCGTGGCGCGTGAGCGCTCGCGATGTCGAGCCCGGCGGGAGCCCTTCAGGACGCGGCGCTCGCTGCCGTCGCTCGGGCCCCGGCCGCGGACGCCGCGCCGTCGAGCCCCGCCGCGCGCCGCAGGTCGGCGAACGAGCGCTCGGTGTCGAGCACCAGGTCGTGCAGGTCGGGCACGAGGTCCCAGTCGGCGTTGAAGCCGAACTGCATGCGCCCGTCGTAGGTGAACACCGCGATGCCGAGCGCCTGGTTTGCGAGAAGCGTGACCAGCGGGTTCGCCGACACCATGCGCGAGCCGAGCACGTAGAGCGGGAAGGGCGGTCCCGGCACGTTGGTCACGATCAGGTTCGACGGGTTCATGCTCTGCTCGAGCGCGACCACCGCGCGCAGCGCCGCGGGTCCGCCGAGGTCGGCGACCTTGAAGAGGTACCGTGTCGGATCCGCGTGCGCCTGCTGCTTGAGCTCGCTGGTCGTCGCATGGACGCGGGCGAAGCGCTCGCCTGCGTCGCGCACGTCGAGCGGCAGCGGTGCGAACCACGCAGCGACCTTCGTGCCGCCCTCGTGGTCTCCGGGCAGGCGGATGTTGACCGGAATCGTCGCGAAGAAGTCGAGGACGTCGACGTTCACGCGCCGGCGCCGCAGGAACGTGTGCAGGGCGCCGGTCACGACCGTCAGGACGACGTCGTTCAGCGTGCCGCCGAGAGTGTTCTTGACGGCCTTCGCATCGGCGAGGTCGACGCCCGTCCAGTCGAAGCGGCGGTGCGGTCCGATCGGCCGGTTGAGCGGCGTCTGGGCGGCCCCCTGCCAGGCGAGCCCGCTCACGTGCGCGAGCCCGGCGAGGTTCGCGCGGAGCGAGGCGGCGGTGGTGCGCCAGTCGCGCAGCAGCGGCAGCGTTGCCGCGGCGAGCTCGAACGGCAGCTTCGCGCGGTCCTTCAGCTCGTCGAGGGCGAGCGCCGTGGCCGACGGCATCGGCCGGGGCTGCCACGGCGGTGCCGCCTCGGTCGCGGTCTCGTCCGGGGTCATCTGCATGAGCACGGTCGAGATGTCGACGCCCGACACGCCGTCGATCATGCAGTGGTGCGTCTTGGTGACCAGCGCGAAGCGGCCGTCGGGTAGGCCCTCGACCACCCAGAGCTCCCAGAGCGGACGGCGGCGATCGAGGCGCTGCGAGAGGATGCGTCCCGCGAGACGCTTCAGCTCGCGCTCGTCGCCGGGACGCGGCAGGCGCGTGTGCCGGATGTGGTAGCGGACGTTGAAGTGGTCGTCGTCGACCCAGATCGGGTCTCCCGAGAGCGGCATCGCCGCGAGGCGCTGCCGGTAGCGCGGGATCATGTGCAGGCGCGAGGCGACGTAGGCGCGGAAGCGCTCGACGTCGACGCCGCCGGTGGGGCTGCTCAGCGCGCCGGCCTCGTAGACCGAGAGGCCACCGACGTGCATGTGCGCCGCGGCGTCCTGGTCCTCGTAGACGAGGAAGGACGCGTCCTGCGCCGAGAGTCGTTCGTACCAGGCCATTGCTTCGAGCGCCGCGGCGCGGCAAACCCTCTTCACGAGCGCCGGGGACGTTGTAGGATGTCACGTCGCGCGGATGACGTGAAGCGCGGATTCAGGGGTCGAACCCGATGCCACATTACATCGCCGAGCGACTGCCGGCCGAGGACGCCTCGTACCTCCTGTTCGAGAGCCCCAACGCACACATGCACCTCGCGTGGGTGTGGGTGTTCGAGGGCGGCTCGCTCGCGCGCCCGGACGGCGGCGTCGACATCGAGGCGATCCGCCGGCACGTCGCGGCACGGCTGTTCCGCTTCCCGCGCTTCCGGCAGCGCCTGGCGTGGACGCCGATCGAGGGACGCCCGGCGTGGGTCGACGACGAGGGCTTCAAGCTGCGCTACCACGTGCAGCACGCAGCCGTGCCCGAGCCGGGCGACGAGGCCCGGCTGCGCATCATGGTCTCGTCCATCGTGTCGCAGCCGCTCGACCGCTCGAAGCCGCTCTGGGAGCTCTGGGTGGTCGAGGGCCTGCCCGAGGGACGCTTCGCCGTCGTCACGAAGATCCATCACTGCATGATGGACGGCCGCTCGACGGTGAGCCTGATGAAGGGGCTGCTCGACGCGGTACCGCACGCCGCCCCCGAGGAGGCGGGCGACTGGATTCCGCGCCCGGCGCCCGGACCCGAGGCACTGCTCCGCGACGGCCTCGTCGATCGTGCGAAGGTCGCCCTGCAGGCCGCTCAGGCGTCGGCGCGCTGGCTCGGCGGTGGCGCGTGGCGCGAGGTGGTCGAGATCGGCGGCGAGGTCGTGCGCACGGCGCTGGCGCCGCCGCCGGCGACGCCGTTCAACCGGCCGATCGGGCCGCACCGCATGGTGAGCTGGGTGCAGGCCCCGCTGGTCGAGCTCGAGCGCGCGGCGCTGCGCGCGGGCTGCGGCGTGCAGGAGCTCGCGCTCACCGCCGTCTCCGGCGCGGTGATGCGCCTCCTCGCGCGCATGAGAGCGCGCGTCGCGGGCGACGAGATCCGCGTCGTCGTGCCCGTCGTGACGGTGCCGGGCGACGGGCGTCCGGCAGCGGCGGGAAATCGCACCGCTGCTGCCGTCGTCTCGCTCCCGGTCGCACAGGGCGACGTACGCCGCCGGCTGCGCGCCGTGACGCGGGCCATGGCCGACGCGCGCCGCGAAGGCCGGCTGCAGAACCTCGACTTCCTGCTGCAGGTCGCGGCGCTGGGCGGGCGGCTCGGCCTCGGCGCGGGCCTCGCCGCGCGGCGCCGGCTCTACGGCTGCAACCTGGTGGTTGGCGAGATTCCGGGCCCGAAGAGCGCGGTGCACCTGCTCGACGCCCGCCTCGTCGCGGCCTACCCGCTGGTGCCGTTGCTCGATGACCAGGGCCTCGGCGTCGCGTTCTCGTCGTACGACGGCGGCTACCACGCCGGGATCGCCGCCGACTGGGAGATCGTCCCCGACCTCGAGACCTTCGCGCAGGACCTGCGCGCCGAGCTGATCGCGGTCTGCGACGCCGCCGCGACCATCCCGCGCCCCGTCGCGCGCCGCGTCCGGGCGGACTCGTGAGCACGCCGGCACTTTTTCTTCTGGCGAGCGTCGTCGGGCTCGCGTTCACGGCGAGCGCGCTGTTCCGCGCGCGACGCCTCGCCGCTCTGCAGATACCGTACTTCTTCGCGGCGTGGATGACCGGCGAGCTCGCGCTGCATCACGTCGCGTGGCAGGCGGTCGCGACGCTCGTCTTCGTCGCGTTCGGCGCGCTCGGCGCGTGGCCGGGATGGCTCGGCCTCGGGCTCACGCTGGTCTCGTGGGCGGGCCTCGTCGTGCTTCAGGGACGCTCGGCGCACAGCGCGGAGGTGTTCGCCCGCGCGCTGCGCGACGGGCTCGCGCACGACCCCGACGCGGCGGCGCGCCTGCGCGAGCTGCCGCCACAGGTGCCGTTCCGGCAGATCGCGCGCCCGTTCCGCATGCGCCGCTCCGGCGTCGAGCGCGTCCGCGACATCCCTTACGGGCCGGCCGGGCACCGCAACCACCTCGACGTCTACCGGCCGCGCGAGCGCAGCGGGCCCTGCCCGACGCTGCTGCAGATCCACGGCGGCGGCTGGACGATCGGACGGAAGGACCAGCAGGCGCTGCCGCTGATGAACCGTCTCGCGTCCGACGGCTGGGTCTGCGTCGCGGCGAACTACCGGCTGTCGCCGCGCGCGACGTTCCCGGATCACCTGATCGACGTCAAGCGCGCGCTCGCGTGGATCCGCACGGAGGGGCCGCGGTTCGGCGCCGATCCCGACTTCGTGGTCGTGACCGGCGGCTCCGCGGGCGGACACCTCGCGGCGCTGCTCGCGCTCACCACGAACGACGCGCGCTTCCAGCCGGGCTTCGAGGACGTGGACACGTCGGTTGCGGCCTGCGTGCCGTTCTACGGCGTGTACGACTTCCTCGACCGCAACCAGACGCGCGGCAGCGCGTCGATGGTTCCGTTCCTCGAGCGCGTCGTCATGAAGTGCTCGCCGCAGGGCGAGCGTGCGCGCTGGGACGAAGCGTCGCCGATCGCGCAGGTCCACGCCGGAGCGCCGCCGTTCTTCGTGATCCACGGCACGCACGACGCGCTCGCCTACGTCGAGGAGGCGCGGCACTTCGTCGAGGCGCTGCGCAGCGTGTCGGCGAATCCGGTGCTCTATGCCGAGCTTCCCGGCGCGCAGCACGCGTTCGACCTCTTCCACTCGCGGCGCAGCGCGCACGCGGTGGACGCGGTGGCGTGCTTCCTCGGCTACCTGCACGCGCTCTACGCGCGGCGCGTTGCCGCGTGACGACCGCCGGGCGGGTCACCGGGAGGCCGTGCGGCACCGGCCGCGGACCGGGCGATCCACGGTGAGCATCTCAGGCCCTCACCGGTCGGCGCAGCCCCCCGGCCGGATGGGCACCAGGTCCGTTCCGGCGCCACCGACGTTCCGCGGGACGTTCACGAACGCGCGCACTGTCTATCGGCCGGCTGGTGCGGCGGGTTACCCCGGCCGCACGGTTCCGGTACCGGCCGACCTCGTGAGCGCTCTCAGCCGAGCGGCGCGACGCCGAACAGCGCCCGGTGCAGCCAGAAGGTGAAGGCGAGCCACAGCGCGAGCCCGAAGCCGGTGGCGAGGGCGTCGCGCGCCCAGCTTCCCGCCGCGTACGCGGTGGCCGCGGCACGATCGCGCCGCCGCGCCGCGGTGTAGTCCGCAGCCGCCCACAGGCCGAACGCTCCGAACAGGAACGCGTCGGCGAGCGTGCCGTTGGCGAGCAGGTGGGCTGCGGCCCAGATCGCCACGGCGAGCACCATGGGATGCCCCACCGCACGCTTGACGTGGGTGCCGGGAACGTAGGCTGCGGCAAGAAGGACGAAGGCCGGGACGGTCAGCAGCGCCGCCGCGTGACGTGTCCACAGCGGCGGAGCCCAGAGCACGACGGGCGCCAGGCGAGCCGCCGCGTAGCCCTGGATCACCAGGACGAGCCCCGCGATCGCGAGCAGCGAGTACGCGCCCTTCCAGGCCGGCTCGCCGACGGCCGCGATGCAGCGCGCCCGCCAGCCGTCGGCGAGGATCCGCACCGAGTGGACCCCGAGGAAGAGCACCAGCCCGAGAGCCAGCAGCAACATCCGTCATCCGTAGTGGAAGTGAGAACCGCGGGCCAGGCCCGGATTCCGGAACGCGCGAGATTCCTCGAGTCGGCATTCGCGGCGGCAAGGACGCTTGGGGCTACACGCTCGACGAGCCGTCGCAGGGACGCATCGGCGTCCGGCTGTCCTTCGGCAGCAGGCTCGACTGGCGCGCCGAGGCGTCGGCAAAGACGTCGGGCAGCCCGCCGTCGACCGCGGCGAACGACCGGCAGGACAAGTTCGTCGCGGCATCGAAGACGCCGCCGCCGCCGCCGTCGTCGTGCCCGATCCCGTAGCCGGCGCCGCGGCGCGAGCCTCGTACGTCGCGAATCTCGTGTTGTGGGGCCCGCGCCCGCCGTGATAGCGCGTCGCGAGCGATGTACCGCTACCTCGTCGACGGAGCCCAGCTCGCGGCGCGCTCGGCCGCAACCCCGGCCATGTTCGGCATGCGCTGGATCGCCGACTGGGAACGGCGGACGACCGACTGGCTGATCCCGAGCTGGTCGGACGTGCTCCTGCAGGCGAAGGTCGCGCTCGACGAGATCTTCTTTGCCAGCGAGCTGATGGTCGGCGCGAACATCGGCGCGTTCCTCGACGGCCACCGCGTGCGCTCGGAGGTCGAGAGCGCGATCGACCTGTTCGCCGAGAAGGGCTGGATCGACGAGCCCGAGGGCTACCACCGCACGCCGCCGCCGCTCGAGCCGGGCAGCGTCGCGCGCGAGACGGTGCGCGGTCTGCCCTTCGAGCACCTGACCTTCGACAGCGGCTACGAGCCGTGGGACGGCGAGCCCGGCGCCGAGCGCTGGATGTCGTACGAGGCGAACCAGTTCGGCCACGTGCGGCTGTTCCGCCACCCCGGTCCGCCGCGTCCGTGGCTGGTGTGCATTCCCGCGTACCGCATGGGTCACCTGCAGGTCGACGTCGCCGGCTTCCGCGCGCACTGGCTGCACCGCGACCTGGGACTCAACGTCGCGATTCCCGTGCAGCCGTTCCACGGTCCGCGCACGATCCCCGGTACGCGCGGCGGCGACGGCTACCTGTGCGGCGACTTCGTCGACACGCTGCACGCCCAGGCGCAGATGCTGTGGGACCTCCGACGCTTGACGTCCTGGCTGCGTTCCGAGCACGGCGCGCCCGCGATCGGCATCTACGGCGTGTCGCTCGGCGCCTACACCGCGGCGACGCTCGCCTCGATCGAGGAGGGCTTCGACTGCGTGGTGATCGGCATCCCGGCGGTCGACTTCGTCGAGCTGCTGCACTCGCACATCCCGCCGGCGCTGCTGCGCGGCACGGAGCTGCTGGGCTTTCCGTGGGAGCGTGTCGCGACCATGCTGCGCGTGGTGTCGCCGCTGGCGCTCCGGCTGCGGAGCGAGCGCACGCGCTGCTTCCTCTTCGGCGGTCTGGCCGACACGCTGACACCGCCGCGCCAGACGCTCGCGCTGTGGGAGCACTGGGGACGTCCGCGGCTCGTGCAGTATCGCGGCGGCCACGTGTCGTTCCTGGTCGAGCGCGAGGTCAGCGACCTGCTACTCGAGGCGTTCGTGCGGACGGGGCTCGTCGGGCGCGCGGCGTAGGCGGGATGCCGCACGACCTGATCATCCGCCACGGAACCGTGATCGACGGCACCGGCGCGCCCGGGCGCCGCGCCGACGTCGCGATCGACCGCGATCGGATCTCGGCGATCGGGGATCTCGCCGGCGGCAGTGCGGCGCGCGAGATCGACGCTCGGGGGCTGGTCGTGACGCCCGGCTTCGTCGACCTGCACACCCACCTCGACGCGCAGGTCGCCTGGGATCCGTACCTGACGTCGAGCTCCTGGCACGGTGTCACGACGGTGGTCACGGGGAACTGCGGCGTCACCTTCGCTCCGGTGGCGCGCGACGACCGAGAGTACCTCGCGTCGATGATGGAGAGCGTCGAGGACATCCCGCGCAGGGCCATTCTCGAAGGCCTGCCGTGGGACTGGGAGACCTTCCCCGAGTACCTCGACTCGGTGCAGCGCCTGGCGCCGGCGCTCAACGTCGTCGGCCTCGTCGGACACTGCGCGGTGCGCTGGCAGGTGATGCGCGAGCGCGCGCTGACCGACGAGGCGCCGACGGCCGCCGAGATGGCGCGCATGCGCGAGATCGCGGCGGAGTCGATCGCGGGCGGCGCCGTCGGGTACTCGACGTCGCGGCTGCTCGGCCACGTCGTGCCGGACGGCCGCAAGGTGCCGGGTACGTTCTCGCCGATCGAGGAGTACCTGGCGATCGCCGACGGCATGAACGACGGGGGCGGCGGGCTCTTCCAGGCGGTGCTCGACTTCGACACCAGGTTCGAGCACGAGATCCGTCTTCTGCAAGCCATGGCCGAGCGCTGCGGCGACGTGCTCTACTCGGGCGGCGTCGGCAACGCGCCGGCCGCGAGCGGCGACCGGGCCGCGCTCGACTTCTTCGGCCGCTTCCTCGAGGACACGCGCGCGCGGATCGGACGCATCACGTCGATCGCGATGACGCGGCCGAGCGGCATGCTGGTCGGTCTCGCGCAGGTGTCACCGGTCGCGGGCCGGCACTGGGCGCGGCTGCTTGCGCTGCCGACGATGGCGGAGCGTCTCGCGGCGCTGCGCGACGCCGCGACGCGTGCCGAGCTGATCGCCGAGGGCCAGCGCAAGGGGCTCTGGTTCGACCCGCAGCACGTCTACCCGCTCGGCAACGACGACACGCCCGACTACGGCATCGAGCACGGGCGCTCGGTCGCGGCGCTGGCGGCCGACGCGGGCGTGCACCCGGTCGAGGTGATCGTCGACCGGCTGCTCGTCAGCGAAGGCCGCGAGCTGTTCAACGCGTGGTTCTACAACCGGAACACGCCGTCGCTCGCCGAGTACCTGAAGCTCGACGGCGTCTGTCCGGGGCTCAGCGACGCGGGCGCGCACGCCGGGCAGATCTGCGACGCCGACGCGCAGACGCACTACCTCGCGTACTGGTGCCGCGAGCGCGGGACCGTGGCCCTCGAGGACGCGATCCACCGGTTGAGCGCGCGTCCCGCCGCGGTGCTCGGGCTCGTCGATCGCGGCACGCTCGTGCCCGGCGCGTACGCCGACGTGAACGTGCTCGACCCGGCGGGCTTGCGCTTCGGCTACCCGGAGTACGTGCACGACTTCCCGGACGGGAAGGGGAGGCTGCGCGTGCGGTCGGAGGGCTACGCTGCGACGCTGGTGAACGGCCGCGTGGTCACGGAGCACGGCCGGCACACGGGCGAGCGTCCGGGGCGCGTGCTGCGCGAGTTCGCGCGCGCCTGAGGCGTGACCGCGGCGCGCGTGTGGGCGCGCGTGTGGGCGCGCGTCGCAAGGCACTGGTCCTGCGCGCGGCGCCCGGGACAGGAAGGGACCCTGGTTCGAGATCGCGGACGACCTGCCGCACTCCGCAGGGCCGCCGCGCCGAGGGCGCACGGCTTCGCGGCTCTGCGCTCGTGGACACCGGCGGCGGGTTTGCGTAGATCGGCGGCATGACGGAGCACGCCCCTGCCGCAACCACGTCGTCTCCCTGGGAGCAGGCGCTGGCCACCCTCACCGCACAGGGCGAAGCCTTCGAGTTGGCCGACGGCGAGGTGCGCGGCGTGCCGGTCCGGATGTTCCGCAACGCGCCGCCGTCGCTGCGCGAGTTCGTCGCCGCGGCGCGCGCCAAGGGCGAGGCGACCTGGCTGGTGTACGAGAACGAGCGCTGGTCGTTCGCCGACGGGCTCGCGCGCGTCGACGCGCTCGCGAGCGCGCTGGTATCGCGCTTCGCGGTACAGCCCGGCGACCGCGTCGCGATCGCGATGCGCAACTACCCGGAGTGGATCTTCTCCTACTTCGCGGTGACCGCGATCGGCGCGGTCGCGGTCGGCGTGAACGGCTGGTGGACGACGGAGGAGCTCGACTACGGGCTCCGCGACTGCGGCGCGCGCGTGCTGCTCGCCGACGAGGAGCGCATCGAGCGCGTGACGCCGCTGCTGGGCGCACTCGACCTGAAGCTGGTCGCGGTGCGCTGCGACGCGTCGGTCGCGCTTCCGCCAGGGGCGGAGCGCTACGAGGACGTGGTGGCGCCATTCGCCGGTACGGCGCTGCCCGACGTGAAGGTCGATCCCGATGCCGACGCGATGATCCTCTACACCTCGGGAACGACGGCGCACCCCAAGGGCGTGGTGTCGACGCACCGCGCGATCCTGCAGTCGCTGTTCGCGTTCGCGTGTCGGGCGATCGCGAACGTCGTCGCGCGTCCGCCGAAGGAGCCGCACCCGTACCCGACCAGCTACATCCTGATCGTCCCGCTGTTCCACGTCACGGGCCTCGTGCCGGTGATGCTCGGCGCGACCTTCGGCGGCAGCAAGCTCGTGATGATGTACAAGTGGTCGCCCGAGCGTGCTCTGGAGCTGATCGAGCGCGAGCGCGTGACGACCTTCGTCGGCGTGCCGACGCAGTCGCACGACCTCCTCGAGTCGCCGAAGTTCGCGACCACCGACACGTCGAGCCTGCAGTCGGTCGGCGGTGGCGGCGCCGCGGCACCGACGGCGCTCGTCAAGCGCATCGAGTCGAGCTTCAAGCGCGGTCGTCCGAACATCGGCTACGGCATGACCGAGACCAACGCCTTCGGGCCGGGAAACACCGGCGACGACTACGTGCGCAAGCCCGCGAGCACGGGACGCGTGGTGCCGATCTGCGAGATCCGCGTGATGGATCAGGTGAGCGGAGCCACTGCCGCGACCGGGGAGGTCGGCGAGGTCTGCTTCCGCGGACCGCACCTGTTCAGGGGATACTGGAACAAGCCGAAGGAGACCGCGGAGGTGCTCGGCGAGGACGGCTGGCTGCGCACCGGCGACCTGGGCTACCTCGACGACGAGGGCTTCCTCTTCCTCGTCGACCGCGCGAAGGACATCGTGCTTCGCGCGGGCGAGAACATCTCGTGCTCCGAGGTGGAGAACGTCGTGTACGCGTTTCCCGACACCTACGAGTGTGCGGCGTTCGGCCTGCCGCACGAGCGCCTCGGCGAGGAGCTCGCGGTGGCGGTGTACCCGAAGCCAGGGCGTGCGCTCGATCCGGAGGCGCTCAAGAAGCACGTCGGCGAGCACCTCGCGGCGTTCAAGGTGCCGTCGCGGGTGTTCGTGTTCGACGAGCCGCTGCCGCGCAACGCGAGCGGCAAGCTGCTGCGGCGCGCGCTGCGCGACCAGCTGGCTGCGGCGGCGGGGGCGTGAGGCCGCTCGTGTCGTGACACGCTGCGGCGAGCAGGAATCGGAACGGAAGAGCCGGACGCTTTGCGTCCGTGGGAAGGGCCGATGGCTCCGCTTCGCGATGGGCTTGTGGGGGCACCCGCGGCACGCGCGCATCGCTGGCACGCCGGCTGCAAACGGCTGAACGGTTTCCGCTGCCGTGGCACGAGGCCGCGGCGTCGAGGAGGTCCGACATGTCGACGACGACCGCTGACGGCCACGTCCACCTGAGTCAGGAGGAGCGCGACGCGCTCCGCGCGAAGTACCGCCGGGAGCGCGACAAGCGCATGCGTTCCGACGGCAACGATCAGTACATCGAGCCGACGGGTCGCTACGCGCACTTCGTGGAAGACCCGTACACGCCGAAGGTCGAGCGCAAGCCGGTCACGGACGAGGTCACCGTCGCGTTCATCGGTGGCGGCTTCGCGGGTCTCTGCACCGGCGCGCGCATGAAGCAGGCCGGCATCGAGGACTTCCACATCATCGAGGGCGGCGGCGACTTCGGCGGTGTCTGGTACTGGAACCGGTACCCCGGCGCGATGTGCGACACGGCGGCGATGGTCTACCTGCCGCTGGTGGAGGAGGTCGGCACGCGGCCGACCATGAAGTACGTGCTCGCGCCCGAGATCTGGCGCCACGCGCTACGCATCGCCGAGGTCTTCGAGCTGCGCAAGAACGCGCTCTTCTCGACCAACATCACGCAGCTCGAGTGGGACGACGCGGACTCGCGCTGGATCGTCCACACCGACCGCGGTGACCGGATCCGCGCGCGCTTCGTCGCGATGGGCTTGGGCCCGCTGCACAAGCCGAAGCTGCCCGGCATCCCCGGCATCGAGAGCTTCGCGGGACACGCCTTCCACACCAGCCGCTGGGACTACGGCTGGACCGGCGGCACGCCGGACGGTGCCCCGATGACGAAGCTCGCGGACAAGCGGGTCGGCATCATCGGCACGGGTGCGACGGCGGTGCAGTGCATCCCGCCGCTCGGTCGCGACGCGAAGGAGCTCTTCGTCTTCCAGCGCACGCCGTCGTCGATCGACGTGCGCAACAACCACCCGCTCGACGAGGCGTGGTTCGAGTCGCTGAAGCCCGGCTGGCAGAAGGAGTGGCTGATGAACTTCGCCACCCTGCAGACGGGCGGCTTCGCCGAGGAGGACCTGGTCAAGGACGGCTGGACCGACATCGCGATCCGCGTGCGCGACCGGGTCGTGCGCGACCTCGGTGCGAGCGGCAGCATCCTCGACATGGCCACGATCCAGAAGGCCTTCGAGGACAGCGACGACGAGAAGATGACCGAGATCCGCGCCCGCGTCGACGCCATCGTCAAGGATCCGAAGACGGCGGCGCTGCTGAAGCCCTGGTACCGCCAGCTGTGCAAGCGCCCGTGCTTCCACGACGAGTACCTGCAGGCGTTCAACCGCCCGGGCGTCCACCTGGTCGACACGGACGGAAAGGGCGTGGAGCGCATCGACGAGAAGGGCGCGTGGGTCAACGGTGTCCACTACGACCTCGACTGCCTGGTGTTCGCGTCGGGCTTCGAGTTCGCGACCGACTTCACGCGCCGCGCCGGCTTCGAGACCGTCGGTCGCGGCGGCGAGAAGCTGTCCGATCACTGGCAGGACGGCATGCGCACGCTGCACGGCATCCACGTGCACGGCTTCCCGAACCTGTTCGTCGTCGGTCTCGTGCAGGGCGGCGGCCTGATCTCGAACATCACGCACAACCTGGTCGAGGCCGGCACGACGATCACGGCGATCGTCAAGCATGCACGCGAGACCGGGCAGGAGCAAGTCGAGGTCACTCCCGACGCCGAGAGCGCCTGGACGCAGCAGATCGCCGACGCTCCGCAGAGCTTCCTCGGCAACCCCGAATGCACGCCCGGGTACTACAACAACGAGGGGCGGGAGATGACCCGGCGCGACAAGCTGAACGTCGGCAGCTACCCGCTCGGGCCGGTCGCGTATTTCCAGTACATCGACGACTGGCGGAAGTCGGGGAAGTTCGCCGGACTGACGTTCCGCAGGGCGCACGCGCCGGCGGCGAAGGCGAGCTGACCGTTCGCCCGCCTTCGCTCGACTCCGGGGCGTCACGGCGGTAGCGAGGCACCATGCTGCAGATGAACGTGAAGCCCGTCCCGACGCTCGATCCGCGGATCAACGAGATCCGCACGCTGACCGCGCAGATCGTCAACAAGGAGATCCTGCCCAACGAGCGCAAGCTCTGGGTCGCGCGCTCCGACGGCGCCACGGAGGAGCAGCGGGCGGAGGCGCGCGAGCTGCGCGAGGGCGTCAAGGAGAAGGTGAAGAAGGAGGGGCTCTGGGCGCCGCACCTGCCGCCCGAGTACGGCGGGTCGGGGCTCAACTTCCTCGAGCACGCGTACATGAACGAGATCCTCGCCTACAGCATGGGCGCGGCCTCGCTGTTCGGCGTCGTGGCGCCGAACTCCGGCAACCAGAAGATCCTGCTCAAGTACGGCACCGAGGAGCAGAAGAAGAAGTGGCTCGTGCCTCTCACCGAGGGCAGGATGGAGTCCGGCTTCTCGATGACCGAGCCCGAGTCGGCGGGATCCGACCCGCGTTCCATCAAGACCACCGCGCGCCGCGACGGCGACCAGTGGGTGATCAACGGCCGCAAGTGGTTCACCTCGAACGGCTTCCGCGCGGACTTCTTCATCGTCATGTGCCGCACCGAGGGAGCGGGCAAGGACAACGGCCGCATGACGCAGATCATCGTGCCGAAGAGCACTCCGGGCCTGAAGATCGTTCGCGGCATCGAGGTGTGGGGCCGGCACAGCGACCACTGCGAGATCACCTACGACGACGTACGCGTGCCGCTCGAGAACGCGCTCGGTCGCGCCGGGTCCGGGCACGAGGCGGCGCAGGAGCGCCTCGGCGCGGGCCGCGTCTACCACTGCATGAACTCGGTCGGTCAGATGTGGCGCGCGTTCGACCTGATGGTCGAGCGCGCGACGATGCGCGAGGTGCACGGCGGCAAGCTCGAGACCAAGCAGTTCATCCAGGGCTTCATCGCCGACTCGTACATCGACATTCAAGCCGCGCGCCTGATGACGATCCACTGCGCGGAGAAGATGGACGGCGGCGGCGACCCGCGCACCGACATCTCGGCGCTCAAGATCTTCGTGCCGGCCGCGTACGAGCGCGTCGTCGATCGCGCGATCCAGGTGTGGGGGGCGGCCGGCGTGTCGGGCGACCTGCCGCTGGCGGCGATGTACCAGGGCGCGCGCACGCTGCGCCTCGCCGACGGTCCGGACGAGGTGCACCGCATCCTGATCGCGAAGAACGTGCTCACCCGCTACCACGCGGGCGAGAGCTGGGACTTCGGGAGCTAGCGCGCGGTGTCCGGAGGCAAGACGGCGAGCCCTTCGAGCTTTGCGGCGTCGCGAAGCTTCCGGTCGAACGCGACGAGCTCCACTGGCCCGCGCGTCGTTGCCTGCAGCAGCAGGCAGCTCGCGAGGTGGATCGCGTCGGCTGCTCGGAGCGGATGACGGCGGACCAGATCGCGTGCCCGTGACGTCACGCGGGACGCGACCTCGATGACCGGGATGCGGGAGAGGTCGCTGATCAGCGCCTCGAGCGCGAGCTCGTGGTCGCCCGTCGTGCAGACCCCTTCGCGCTTGCGACGCGACAGCGCCGAGGCGACCCCGACCTCGCTGAGTCTGCTCGTCGTGAGGCCTTCCGGCTCGAGGCCGCGAACGACGTCCCCGTCGGCTTCCGTCACGTAGCGCTTCGCGAGGGCGCTCGAGTCGACATAGCGCAAGCTCAGAAGCGGTCCTCGCGGTCCTCCAGGATCGCGTCCGACAACGTGGCGCCGCCCCTCAGGCGGATGGGATGGGGCGGTCTCAATCCGCCGGGACGCGACGGAAGCGTCACCACTCCCTCCGCGACCAGGCGCGCGAGGCCCGGGTTCTCGACCGCCGGCGCCAGCGGACGGAGCTCGGCGACCGGCTTGCCTCGCTCGGTGACCACGACGGTAGCGCCCCGCTGAACGCTGCGCAGGACCGCTCCGAGGTGTGATCGCAGCTCGCTCGCGCCGACGGACTTCGCTCGTCTCATGCGCGAGTTCTCGCTGCCGGGCGCGGAGCAGTCAATGTCGTACGCGACAAATCCTACGCGAAGCACCCGCCGTCGACGCGCACCTCCGCGCCCGTCACGTGGCGAGCGTCGTCGCTTGCGAGCATGGCGACGACGCCGGCGACGTCGGCCGGATCCCCGGAACCCTTGGGTGCCATGACGCGCTTGACGAGCTTCCAGTCGCCGCCCTCGGGCATCTGGAACTGCGAGAAGATCGGCGTGGCGATGTCGCAGGGCAGTACGGCGTTCGCTCGCACGCCGTGCTTGACGTAGTCGATCGCGATCGACCTGGTGAGCGCCAGGACGCCGCCCTTCGAGGCCGCGTAGGCGCCCGCGTAGGGCTGCCCGTGGACGGCGGCGGTCGAGGCGACGTTCACCACGTTGCCCCGCGAAGCCATGAGATGGGGCAGGGCCGCGCGGCACATGAAGAACGTGCCGGTCAGGTTGACCGCCAGGACACGGTTCCAGTCGGCGGTGGCGAGCTCGTGCAGGTGGTCGGCGCGCAGGATGGCGGCGACGTTGACCAGCGCGTCGAGTCGTCCAAAGCGTCCGACGCAGTCGGCGACAGTCTCCGCGACCTCCGATTCGTTGCTTACGTCGCAGCGCCGCGTCGCGACGGTGCAGCCGTCGTTCGCGAGCTTCTTCTCGAGCTCGGCGAGCGGCTCGTCCTGGACGTCGACGGCGTAGAGCAGGGCGCCCTCCGCCGCGAGGCGCTCGGCGACGCCGCGGCCGATACCGGAGGCGGCGCCGGTGACGAGAGTGACACGGTCCTGGAATCGCTTCATGTGTGGCAGGGTAGGCAGCCCGGCATCGTCGATCAAACGTGCGACCCGCGACGGGCTGCGCGGGGCGCCGGCCGTGTGCTAGGCACGGCCGGATGCCCCGCGAGTCCGGCGAGAAGATGATCACGGTCAACCGCAAGGCGCGGCACGACTACTTCATCGAGGAAACCGTCGAGGCGGGGATCATGCTGCTCGGCGCCGAGGTCAAGTCGCTGCGCGACGGCAAGGTCAACCTCAAGGACTCGTACGCGAAGATCACCAAGGGCGGCGAGGCCTATCTCGTCGGCGTGCACATCACGCCCTACGGCTACGCGGCGCGCGACATCCCCGACCCGGAGCGGCAGCGCAAGCTGCTCCTGCACCGGCGCGAGATCGACCGTCTCGCCGGCAAGACCCGCGAGCGCGGCTTCACGCTGGTGCCGACCAAGCTCTACTTCAAGAACGGTGTCGCCAAGGTCGAGATCGGGCTCGCGCGCGGCAAGGAGCACCACGACAAGCGGCAGGACCTGAAGGCCGCGGAGAGCAAGCGCGAGATCGACCGGGTGATGAAGTCGCGCAACCGGACGCGGTCGTAGGCCGAGCCGGGCTGGCCGATCATCGCAGAACTCTTCCAGAACCGGGTGCTGGTCTGCCAGAAGCCGCTGGCTGCAGGTGGCGGAACCCCGGCTGTCCCCGGCGACAAGGGCGATCGCACGGCCGATCGCGTGCTCGGTCAGGGGTCACTGACCTCGGGCGCCGGCTGCAACCAGTACAACGGCATACCGGCGCGGAGCGCGCAGAGCCTGTGCGGACCGTCCGATGTGGCACTCGACCTCGACGGCGCCCTGTGGGTGGTCGACGCGAGCAACCACCGGCTGCTGCGCCACGGCCAGCCGCTGTCCGGGGACGACACCGCGGACACCGTCATCGGCCCGCCGGAGTTCACGACCAGCGGGACGCGATGTCCCGACGTGCTGCGCTCGGCCTCGGGCTTCTGCTTCCCGGACGCGATCGCCTGCGACCCCGCCGGCAACCTGTGGACGTCGGAGGCGGGCGGCAACCGGGTTCTCCGCTTCGACACAAACTGATCACGCAGGCTCCCTGCGGGTTTCGCTGCGGCGTTTCTGCGCCGTGCTGCGGCGCCGAAAGAGCCGTTCGCGCCGGGTGCCACAGGTGCCAAAGGTCGACCCGCGCCGTCGCCGGCGCATCCGTCGCCGGGAAGCCGTGCGCGCCCCGAAGGCATCGTCGCCGAGCCGATGGAGTCGGTGGACCAGGCAACTGAGCGATCGCGCGACGAGGCCGCGGCGAAGGCACCCGGCGGGTCGCTGCGCGAGCGGCCTCGAGCGCGCATCTTCTTCGCGCGTGGAGCAAGGGGGGGTGGCGTAGGCTGCCCCCCGGCCTTATAGTCCGAACGTCGTTCACCTGGGGGCGACCTGGATTCGACGGAGGTTACAGAGTCGGAGGTGGCACGCCGAGGTTCCGGTTGGCCTCGTTAAACAGCCGGACTGCTTAACCGCAGACAACGATCAGTACCTCCTCGCGGCTTAAGTCCGTGAGGCGTTCGCCCGGTCCTCTCCTGCGGGGTCGAAGCGAATGTCATCAATGCGGGATCGGTCATGGGCTGCAGCTTGGAGGCTCGTGACTCAAATCTCCCAGGCTGGTCTCGAAGGAGCCCGCTCATCGGCGCCGACGGGATGACGACAAAAGGTGAGCTAAGCGTGTAGAGGCTTTCGATCGAGTGCTTTCGGACGGGGGTTCAATTCCCCCCGCCTCCACTGTTGCAATGAATTCGAACCGTCGTCGGAGGCCTCGGCTAGCAGGTCGAGGACCTCGACGGCGGTTTCGGCACGGTAGCACGAGCGACCAAGCTCCGGCGTGACCGGGGTCAGCTTCACCGTCCCGAGGACTCTGCGGAGGAGCAAGGCGGAGCGCTCCGTCGCCGACCCGAGAAGCCCGTCGAGCTTCTGCAGCCGGTGCGCGATCCACTCCGCGGGCGGCGCCCGGAGGACCGACTTCGCGGTGGCCTCGAGGGCAGCGAGTTCTTCGGTCAGGTCCCGTGCCCGGAGCTCGGCGTTCTCGAGGGCCTGCCCGAGCGCCGGCGTGCCCTTGCCGTCGCCGATGAAGCCGATGAAGTTGGCGATCCGACGCTCCTCCGCTGCGAGGGCGGACCGCTTGTCGCGGATGATCTCGGGCAGGTGTCCGTGCAGGCGGCGGACCTCGACCTCGACGCGGCGCAGGACGTACGCGATCGCCTCGCGATCGCAGACCTGTTCGCGCAGGGTGGCGAGCAGGATCCGCTCGACGAGCCAGGATCCGGCTCATGGTGGAAGGCGTCCAGCCGTGGGCGGACACGCGGCGGCCGGGGATTCCCTCGGCGTTCAGGTCCTCGACGATGGCGGTGACCGCCTTCCCGGTTGCGAACTCGAGAAAGATCCGTCGCACGATCTCCGCTTCGGGCGCGTAGACCGCCGCGCGGTAGCCTTCGGGACGCGGACGGCCACGACGATCGAGGCGCATCTTGCCGACGGGCTGCGACGTGTTCTACGCCGAGTTCCGCTTCGACGGCGTCCGCAATCCTCTCCCGCGCAGACAGCCTCGACAGCGACGACCTCACGCAGTCGCTCGAGAGCGGGGCGGCTGCGAAGCGCACCCGACTTCGCCTCGTCCTGGAAGATGTGCGCCGGGTCGACCGAGAATCCCCGCGCGACGGCGACCTCGAGGCCGGCACGAACCTGGTCGTCGATGCTCTCGGGCGCTGGTTGCGCGACGAGTAGCGCGCAGATCGCAGGCTTCATCCGGCGTGCGTCGCGGCGTTCCGAAGGGCAAGGTCCTGCCGACGGTCGCCATCGATCCCGAGCTGCGCGAGGCGGCGAGGGAGGCTCCGCAGAAGGAAGAGGTGACGCTGACCGTGTTCGTCGCTCGAGCTCTGCGGGAGCGGATCGCGCAGGCACCTTCTCGACCCGCGCGTCGCACGCAACGCCGCTGACGAGGTCCGCGGTCGGTCCCCGGGGGCGGGCATCAGCTCTCGACCGATGCGGGCGGCGCAAACGCACACTCGAACGGCCCGACGAATCTACGCTCCGGTGACCAGTCGGTGACGGCGAAGACCACCCTGTCGAACGAATCGCCAACCCGGTCTTCCAGCTCTTCCCGGAAGAGCCGCGCGATCAGCGCCGGATCATTCCCGAAGGCGCCGCAGCCCCAGGCTCCAAGCACGAGGGCTCGGCAGTCGTGGGCCGCGGCGACCTGCAGCACGCGCCGGAGGCGACGTCGCATGACAGGCTCGATCTCGTCCGCTCGTTGCGGGCAGTACTTCCGGACGCCATTGGCCTGAACCGCCGGTGACGTGATGATGCCGCAGTTCCAGGAGGCATCGAGGAGGGCCCCCGCGTCTCCGCGGAAGACCGGCACGGCGGGCGTGTGGATCACGAAGTCGTCGTAGAAGGGGTCTGGGCGGTCGCGTAGCTCTGCATACATTCTTCGACCGTCGAGGCATGCGTAGAGTCCCGAGGACCGTGCGAGGTACTCCTCCTGCGCCCTTGCGCCGCGGAGAAACCCTCCACCTGGATGCGTCGCGGCGGCGAAATTCAGGGCGGTCGGCTGGTGACCCGCATCGAGAAGGCGGCGCGCGGCCGCAAGAGTGGTCTCGCACGTCACCTCGATGACGGGCCCGGTGGTTCCTCGTCGAGCTGCGGCCGGGACCGAATCGTCCGGCCCGTACTCGACGGTGCCGGAGCGCGCAGCCTCGAGATCGGACGCGATCGATACCGTCGAACCCGAGGGCGCCGTGTACTGACCGAGTCGCGCGATCTCGACCGCCTGGTGGCCGAGCCGCGCGGCGCTGTCTCTCGGGATGTCGAGAAAGCGCTTCGTCGTCAGGATGTCGCGGACCGCCATCAGCGTGAATCCGAGCAGGTTCCTTCCGCGCCACTGCGACGGGTCGTGTGCCCGAGGATCGTCATCGGACAGACCGATCCCCCAGATCGCGTCCTTCGGGCTTGCCTCGATGAGGACGTCGGTTCCGGTTCCGAGCAGGAAGCTCTCGAGTCGGCGGTCCTGCCCGAACTTGGCGAGGTTGCCGCGGAGCACGATGTCCTCGCGTCGCGCCTCCCAGATGCTCGCCACGAACCGGGCCACCTTCTTGCCGAGAGCCTTCGCCTCCTCCGGCGCAGATGTGCGCAGGATCCGGTCGAGGGCGTCGTCGTCGCGGAAGAGCCGCGCCTTCTCGGCCATCATGAACTGCTCGGCGTTCGCGTAGGGAACCCCTTGCACATCGAAGGACGCCGGATACCACTGGCTCAGGCACTCGTTCGCTGGCCGCCGAGAGCTCGGGGATGTGCCCACGACCCGGAAGAACCGGGGGCGTAGGGGCTGGCCGGCGGCGAGGACCTGCACCAGGCGTTCCCTGGAATACGGAGAGTGCTTCGTTGTTGCGCGTGTCGGTATCGGACCCGAATCACGGTTTGCGCGACGCGTCGCTCGACGCAAATTTCGACCACGAGCCCGCTGAGCCTTCGATCGAGCCCACCTCGTCGTCGACCGTGAAGTCACAATCGCGATCAGAGGCCACGAATGGAAAGGCCTTCGTCGAGCCCGCCGGCTTCAGTCCCGCAAGCTCGTACAGGCGCAGCGCGTCACGGTCGGAGAGATCCTGCAGGATCGTCCGCAGCCGGCGCCCTTCGCGAACAGCCGCCCGAGCTTCCATCTGCACTCGATGCGCGACGGCTCGGGTCGTGCGGGGCGGTCGGATCCTGCGGGTGGGAGATGTCCTTCGGTGACACGGCGGATTCGGGTCCTGACGGACGACGCGCGTATCATCGAGGAGCGAGCGAGGAAAAGAGGCGAGACGTGCCGTGCGCCGTCTCTCGGCGTCAGA
>Ga0194132_10005600_pt1 | contig 20181 bp, 16 predicted proteins | sample TA2KigOf80mmetaG_FD_148612 | JGI IMG/M metagenome (GOLD analysis project Ga0194132, IMG submission 148612) | Freshwater microbial communities from Lake Tanganyika, Tanzania - TA2015054 Kigoma Offshore 80m | ecosystem: Environmental > Aquatic > Freshwater > Lake | place: Tanzania: Lake... | reverse complement strand
TTTGTTTGTCACCCATTGGGTGCTGTCCTCCGCAGGGGTCTTCGCTGCCTTCAAACCCCTATCGATATTGATGCGGACGAGCATCCAGGAGATTCGCACGCGCGGCTCAAAACGGAAATGTGGGCTATATTCAGCCCACCTCGCCCGGCGAGGGTCCCGGCCGCGTCAACAACTACATCTACCCATCGCGCTGGGTGGCCAACATGGACCAGTGGATTGGGCGTATGGACTACGTCATCAATTCGAGCAATACGCTCTTCTTCCGCTATGGGCAAAATCCATTCGAGGAGTACCGCGGGCTGGTCTGGCCCGAACGCAGCCCGGCTGAAACAAGCGGCAATACACCGTTGAACCGCAACGGCCGCAACTGGACCGCTGATTGGACGTCTACCCTCAGCCCGAGGATGACCTTCAACCTGCGGGCCGGGCTGGCACGCTGGGAAGAGGCGGGAGGCAGCGGCTACGGCACCGGGTTCGACCCCCGGCGGCTGGGGTTCGCGGATTCGCTGGTATCGCAGTTCACCCGATTGCAGTTCCCCGGCTTCAACCTGGGCACGTACCACCAGATCGGCAACGGACGGCCGGTGTCGCCCGGGACCAACGATACGTACACCATTCAGCCCAATGTGAGCCGGGTGCAGGGCACGCACTTCATGAAGTTCGGGTTTGAGGCTCGCCGGTTCAATGACAATCGAGCCAACCCAGGCAACGCCAGCGGCTTCTATTCATTCGGCAAGAACTGGACGCAGTTCAACGCCAACCGCGCCGATACAACCAGCGGCAACGAGTTGGCAACGTTCCTCCTGGGGTATCCAACGGGCGGAAGCGTGGATCGAAACATCGACACAGCCTACCGGTCCCACTACTACGCCGTGTTCTTCCAGGATGACTGGAAGATCAGCCAGCGGATGACCATCAACCTGGGCCTGCGGTGGGACAACGAAACCGCGTTGGTGGAACGGTATGACCGTATGCTCAGGGGCTTCGACTTCAACGCCACCAGCCCCATCGCTCAGCAGGCTGCCGGGCTGAATCTGAAAGGCGCCGTGATGTTCGCCAATGCCAACGGGTTGCCGCGCACGGCGTTCAACCCGGACCGGAATAACTTCCAGCCCCGCGTGGGCGTCGCCTACAAGCTTGCGCCCGGCTGGGTGCTGCGCGGCGGCTATGGCTCCTATTTCCTGGGTCAGAACGAAGCCGGTGCGCCGCAGGGCTTCAGCCGCAATACGGGCGCCATCACCACCACCGACGGCGGGCTGAGGCCCGCGGTGACACTGCAGAATCCCTTCGCACTGCTGCCAGGCGGGCGGTTGTTGCAGGCAATCGGGAATAGCCTCGGCGCCGCCAGCTTCCTTGGAGAAGGGATCGGCGTGAATAATCTGGACCGCAAGATGCCCTCCTCGCATCAGTACTCCATCGACGTGCAGCGTGAGCTGCCAGGCGACATCCTGGTGGAAGCAGGGTATGTAGGTAATACCTCCCGCAATCTGCCGGTGGGCGCCGCCGTGAACGTTCTGCCAGCCGATCAGTTGGGACGGCGCACTGCTGCCGGCGTCATCGATTCAGCCTATTACACCGCGCCCGTGCCCAACCCAATGCGCGGGCTGATTCCGAACAACGCCGGAAAGAACGGCGCAACCATTCCTCGGCAGGACCTGCTGTCGCCGTACCCGCAGTACGGAGGCCTCTCCCTCGGAAGCATTTCGATCGGCCGCCAGCAGTATCACGGCTTGCAGACCAAGTTCACCAAACGGTATTCGCACGGTCTGGTGTTCAACGCAAGCTACACCTTCATCCAGGTGTTGGAAGAGGTCTCGCTGCTCAATAATCAGGACTACAGCTTGGCCAACCCGTCGTCGTCGCGGCTGGAGAAGCGGTCCGGCACTCAGATCGACATCCCGCACAAGTTCGCGATCGCGGGCGTCTGGGAAGTTCCGGTCGGCAAAGGCAAGCCATTTGGCAACGGCTTCTCACGCGGAATGGACCTTCTGTTGGGCGGCTGGCAGATCAACTATGACGTGACCTATCAGAGCGGGTGGGCCGTCGACCATCCGAACGCCAAGCCCGCCACCGCCGGCAGCGCGAATCTTGGTTCGGATGCTACGTTCGGCCGCTACTTCAACACGTCCCTTTGGGACGTTAACGGCCGCCGCGTGGCAGCGCAGGAGCCGTTCACACTGCGCGACTTCCCGACGCGCTTCAGCGACGTGCGGGTTCCCGGCTACCGCAACTGGGACGCCTCGCTCACCAAGTACTTCCCCATCCACGAACAGGTCCGCCTGCAGTTCCGCTTCGAAATGGTGAATGCGATGAACCGGCCATGGTTTTCGAACGTGGCGCAAGGTGCTCTGGACGTCACCCGGCCCACGTTCGGGCAGCTTGACCCCACCCAGCGCAACCTGCCCCGGTTCATCAAACTGGCGCTGAATCTAAGCTGGTAAACATGCGTTGGGCAGCCGTGGGACTGTTGGGCGCCTGCGCATTGGCGCAGCGCCTTCCGCGTGATCCGGCCGCGCTCGAGACGGGCCGCCAGATCTACCAGGGGTCCTGTTCCGGCTGCCACGGCGCCACCGGTGAAGGCAGCCAGGGCCCCAGTCTGCTTTCCGGCCGGGCGGCGCGAGTGACCAATCAGCAACTGGTGGCCACGCTTCGCAATGGGTTGCCGGGAACCACCATGCCCGGGTTTCCCATGGCCGATGACAAGCTGCTGGCGGTGGCGGGCTATGTCCGCTCACTCACCACGACGGCAATCAACGTTGCCACGGCTGGCAACGCCGGCCGCGGCCGGGAGCTCTTCTTCGGCGCTGCGCGCTGCGCATCCTGCCACATGATTCGGGGCGTGGGAGGCCATCCCGGCCCCGACCTTTCGAACATTGCCGCGGAGCGGACGCTCCACCAGATCCGGGAATCGATTCTGTTACCATCGGCGCGTATCGCGGCCGGCTATCGCGCGGGCACCGTCAAGACGCGGGCCGGTGAGACGCTTTCCGGCGTCATCCGCAACCACAACAACTACGCGACGCAGCTCCTCGACCCGCGGGGCGAGCTGCACTCGCTGGACGCGGCGGCCGTTCAATCCGTGCGCATTGACGATGCACGGTCCCTGATGCCGCCCCTCGCCAACCCGGCCGATGCCGTGGATCTGGTGGCCTTTCTGGCGCGCCAATCCCTGCGCCCGCCCGCCGAAGGAGATAAGCCATGACCTCACTGCTGTTGCTGCTGGCGGCGCAAGTCACTCCCGAGGCGATCCTCCGTTCGCCGAACGATGAATGGCTCACCTACCACGGCGACTATCGCGCCACACGCCACTCCCCGTTGCGCCAGATCACGCCGGCCAATGCACGGAACATGGCGGCCTCCTGGATCTTCCGCATGGAAGGCGCAAAGAAGCTGGAGGCGTCGCCGCTGGTGCACGCCGGGCTCATGTATGTCACCAACACCAATGAGGTGTACGCGCTGGACGCCCGGAATGGCCGGCAGGTATGGCGATTCCGGGCGGAAGGGGCGCAGGGTTCGCGAGTGAATCGCGGCGCGGCCATTCTGGGGAACAACATCTACTTCGCCACGGCCGATTGCCACCTGATCGCGTTGAACCGCGTGACAGGCAATCTGATCTTTGACGCTGCCTTCGCGGCGTTCGAGAAAGGCTACACCACCTCGATTGCGCCGCTGGCGCTGCGCGACGGCATTCTGGTGGGCGTGGCCGGCGGCGGGTCCGGCCAGCGCGGGTTTGTGGCCTCACTCCACCCGGATACAGGCAAGGAGCGATGGCGGTTTTGGACCGTGCCTGCCAAGGGCGAGCCGGGCTGGGAGACCTGGGGCGGATTTCCGGCGGAGATGGGTGGAGCTCCCACCTGGACCACCGGTTCCTACGATGCGGAGTTGAACACCGTCTACTGGCCCACGGGGAATCCGTGGCCGGATTTCTATGGCGGCCGGCGCCCGGGCGACAACCTCTATTCGGACTCCGTGCTGGCGCTGGACGCGGCCACCGGCCGTCTCAAGTGGCACTTCCAATTCACGCCCCACGATGTGTGGGATTGGGATGCGAATGAGAATCCCGTCCTCATCGACGCGGAGTTCCGTGGCCGTCCCCGCAAGCTGCTGGTTCAGGCCAACCGCAACGGCTACTACTACATCCTGGACCGGGTGACCGGCGAGTTTCTGCACGCCAAGCCGTTCGTGACGAAGCTCGACTGGACCACCGGTCTGGATGACCGCGGCCGGCCGAAGATCCGTCCGGAGAAGATCCCCACACCCGCCGGCACCAAGGTCTGCCCGTCGGTACGCGGAGCGTCGAACTGGATGTCGCCGGCGTACAATCCTGCCACCGGCCTGTTCTACGTGGTGACGCTGGAACAATGCGACCTGATTGTGGCCTCGGCGAAGGAGCCCATTCCCGCCAGCGGTTTCCGGGGCACCGGCAACGAGGGCATTCCGGCCGAACCCGGCAAGTTCTACATGCGGGCCCTCGACGTGCTGTCGGGCACAATGAAGTGGGAGTACCCCATGCCGGGGCCTGGCGTCATGTGGGCCGGCACCGTTTCAACCGCGGGCGGCGTGCTCTTCAGCGGCGATGACGACGGCAATCTGGTGGCCCTGGACGCCGTGACCGGCAAGGACCTTTGGCACTTCGCCACCGGGCATGACCTGTTCGCATCGCCAGTGACCTACAGGGTGGACGGCCGGCAGTACGTGGCGATTGCCGCCGAAAACATCGTCATCGCCTTCAGCCTGTTCCAGCCGGGACGCTAGAAGACGCCGCGCCCCGCCTGATATCCTGACAATTTCACGCCCATGGTTCTTTCCGACGTCGACATCCGCCGCTACATTGAGGAGGGCAAGATCCGTGTGACGCCCCCGCTGCCTCGCGAGCAGTTCGGAAGCTGTTCCGTTGATTTCCGCCTGGGCAATGAGTTCAGCGTGTTTGAACACTCACGGCACGCCTACATCGACCTGCGCGAGAAGACGCCCATCCAGGAACTGATGCGCACGGTGATTGTGCCGGAGGGCGAACCGTTCATTCTCCAGCCGCGGGAGTTCGTGCTGGCGATCACAATGGAAGAACTGGAACTGGCGGACGACGTTCTGGGGCGCCTCGAAGGGCGGTCGAGCCTGGGCCGCATCGGCATCATTGTGCATGGCACGGCGGGGCTCTTCGACCCGGGTTGGATCGGGCGCGCGACGCTCGAGCTGAGCAATCTCAGCCGTATGCCGGTGGCGTTGTACCCGGGGATGAGGGTCTGCTCGTTCACCTTCGAACAGCTTTCCACGCCCTCATCCATGCCGTACAGGCGCAAGCCCGGAAACAAGTATGCGGGGCAGATGGCTCCGGTGGCCAGCCGGCTGGCCGGTGAGATGGAGAAGTGAGTGCGTCACCGCCCGGAGGAGCCGAATCCGCCCGCGCCGCGATCGGAGCCGCCGAGTTCGCCCTCCAGCCACTCCACTGCTTCATAACGGGCGATCACCATCTGGGCGATGCGGTCGCCGGCCTGCACATGGTAAGCCTGGTGCCCCAGGTTGAGCAGGATCACCTTCACCTCGCCGCGGTAACCGGGGTCGATGGTCGCCGGCGCGTTGGGCAGTGTAATGGCGTGTTTGAACGCAAGACCACTGCGGGGGCGCAACTGCGCCTCATAGCCCGGTGGAACTTCGATGGCAAGGCCGGTCGGAACCAGGGCCGCTACACCTGGATTGAGAAGAACGGACTCCACGGCGCAGAGGTCCATGCCCGCGTCTTCGGCGGGCCCATGGGCGTATTGAGGCAAGGCTGCATTGGGGTGCAGGCGGCGAATCTTGATCTGCATGAATCCGCCAGCATAGCGCACCCTGCCTTCGGAGGCCGGCAATGACGCAACGTGTGCTGGCGGTTGGCCCCATGCCGCCGGAGAAGGCCGCCTACGCCCTTGCGCGATACAGCCGGTCCGCGGATTCGATCCGCCAGTCCATCGAGTGGGTGCGGACGCACGATTCCGAGAAATTCCTGGAGAGTTTCTACTTCCAGTACGGCCATGCTTCAATTGCCGACCTGGGCCACGTGGTGCTCTGTTTCGAGGGGATCTCGGAGTTGGCCGCCACGGAAATCGAGGATGAGAGCCTGTGGGACGGACAGGCCAAATCGTCGCGGTATCAGGATTTCTCCCAGGCCGGTGTCGTCGCGCCGCCCGAGTTCAGCGAAGAACAGGCGGCGAAGTATCGCGATCTGGCGGGCCGCCTGCTGGACACGTATCGCAACGTGCAGCAGCGCGTCGCGGAACATCTGGAAGAAAAGCTGCCCATACCCGATGGAATGAAGCCGGACGCCTACAAGCGGAACCTGGCCGCGCGCGCGTTCGACGTGGCCCGGTACCTGCTGCCGTTCGGCATTCCAACCAACATCGGACAAGTCACCAGCATTCGAACGCTCGAGCGCCAGATCCGGCGGTTCAAGGCCTCCGAGTACCAGGAACTGCGCGATCTGGCGGATGAAGTGGCGCGCGCCTGCGCGGCCCCCGCGGCATGCCCCTGGGACCCGGAAGCGGTCAACGAACCCATCGCACCCACGCTGGCGCGGCACGTCGATACCGACACGCATGAACGCGACTCGCGGCGCGATCTGGCGCTCTGGGCCGCCCAGAATCTGGGTGACCTGCCGGCGATGGAAGTGGAGCCGGTGGACCTGTTGCAGCCGGGTGACACCGAGGCAGACATTGCCGCAACCCTGCTCTATCCGGTCACGCGGGCCCCGTACCGTGCCTTGTACCAGGTCACATCCGCGTGGCCCGCTGCGCGGCGCCGTGAGGTGATCGACGTGGCGTTGCAATCCCGCACGCGCCGTGACGAACTGCTGCGCGGATTCCGCACCGCGCCGTTTGTTTATGACATCGTGATGGACATTGGCGCATACCGCGATCTTCACCGGCACCGCCGCTGCCATCAGTTCCGGCAGGACTACGCCGGGCATCTGGGCTATGAAACACCCGCTCTGGTGGCGGAGGCCGGCCTCACCGCGCCGTATGAACAGGCGATGGGTCAGGCGCTGGCGGCCGCTGCCGGCACACCGGGCCCCGGTGCGGGGTACTTTTTGCCGTTTGGAGCCCGGTCGAGGTTCCTCTTCAAGATGGATTTCGCCGAGGCCGAGTACATCGCGCGATTGCGCAGTGGCGTGAAGGGCCATTTTTCCTATCGCCTGGTCGCATGGCGCATGAAACAGCAGATGGAACGATTGAATCCCGCCCTCGGGCGGCTCATGCGCGCGACGCCTCCTGAAGTGGAAGATCCGCTGACGCGCTAGGATGCTCAGCCGCGGGGTGTTCTCAGCCGGAGTATCCTCAGAAAGATGTGTATCACCCGCCTTCTGCCCCTCCTTTTCGCCGCCGCTGCCTTCTCCCAGACACCAAACACCTTGACGGCGGATGAAAAGAAAGCCGGCTGGAAGCTGTTGTTCGACGGCACAACGTTCAAAGGCTGGCGCGATGTGAGGCGTGGCACTCCGCCCGGAGATTCCTGGACGATAGAGGACGGCGCACTGAAAGCCGTTCCAAAGCCAAAGCTGCGCGAGGACCTGTTCACCGTCCAGGAGTACGGCGACTTCGAACTCGCCTTCGAATGGCGCATCGCGCCTGGCGCGAACAGCGGGGTAAAGTACCGCATCCAGGACCGCTTCCTCATCAACGAGAAGAGAATCAAGGAGTTCAAGCGATTCGAAGACTTGGCCAATGACGCCATACGCAGCCGGGCCACCACCAGGGCAGAGGCCACGCAGGAGTACGTGGTGGGATTCGAGTATCAGTTGATCGACGACGCGGGCCACGCCGACGCGCGGCGCGGGGAGTACTACCAAGCCGGGTCCCTGTATGACATCGTGGCGCGGACCAAACCCATGGCAAAGCCGGTGGGAGAGTACAACCAGTCCCGAATCGTCGTGCGCGGAACAAAGATCGAGCACTGGCTGAACGGCGAGAAAGTGGTGGAAGGCGACCTGAGCGCGGAGACCATCAAGGCTCGCGCGGAGCGCCGCTGGACCAGGGAGTCACCGGTCTACGCCCTCCTGGCCAATCAGCCACGCAGGAAAAGCCCGGTCGCGCTGCAGAATCACGGCGACGCGGCGTGGTTCCGGACAATCCGGATCAGGCCGCTTCGGTAGCCCTGAAGCCCACGATCATCAACGCGGGGTGACCAGACCGCCCAATTTATCCTGCTCACTTGCCGCCTGCCGCGGGAACCTCGTCGAATAGGCTTCAAGGTACTTAAGCCCCGCGCCGGTGTTGTAGATCACCATCCGCTCTCCCGCCTTCAGGAACCCGCTGGCCAGCAGTTTCCGCAGCGCCGCGACACAGGCCGCTCCCTCGGGCGCCACGAACATGCCCTCTTCCGCCGCCAGTTCAATCCCGGCGTCCAGCGTCTCCTCGTCGTCCACCGCGATCGCGGTTCCGCCACTCGATCGCACCGCGTCCAGCACCAGAAAATCCCCCAGCGGCTTCGGCACCCGCAGCCCGCTCGAAATGGTGCTCGCGTTCTCCCAGAAGGTGCTTCGCTCCGTGCCCTGCTCAAACGCGCGCACCACCGGCTGGCAGCCCTCCGCCTGCACCGCGATCATCTTCGGCCGCTTCGGTCCAATCCACCCCAGCGCTTCCATTTCGGCGAACGCCTTCCACATCCCGATCATCCCCACGCCGCCACCGGTGGGGTAGAAGATCACATCGGGCAGCTCCCAGCGAAACTGTTCCGCCAGTTCGTAGCCCATGGTCTTTTTGCCCTCGATGCGGTACGGCTCCTTGAGCGTCGAAACGTCGAACCAGCCTTCTTCGGCCTTGCGCTCCGCCACAATGCGTGCGCAGTCGCTAATCAGTCCATCCACCAGCGTCACTCTGGCGCCGAACGATTTGCATTCCACAAAGTTCGACTGCGGCACGTCCACCGGCATGAAGATATGAGCTTCAATGCCCGCGGCCGCGGCATAAGCCGCCATGGCGCTGGCCGCGTTCCCGGCCGACGGGATGGCCAGTTTGGCGATCCCGAGTTCCTTCGCCATCGAAACCGCGCAGGAAAGGCCGCGAGCCTTGAAGGATCCCGTGGGATTGATCCCTTCGTCCTTCACCCAGAGATCCGAAGCGCCCAGTCTGCGGCCCAGCCGCTGTGTCCGCACCAGCGGCGTCAGGCCCTCGCCCAGCGATACGATCGACGACGGCCGCGTGACAGGCAGTACCGGCGCATAGCGCCACATGCTGGAGGGCCCACCCGCGATCCACTCCCGGCTCCAGCTTTCACGCGCCTTGGCCAGATCATAGCGGACCAGCAACGGGCCGCCGCATTCGCAAAGATTATGAACAAGGCCGGCTTGAAACTGCCTGGCACACAGAGAGCACTCCAGGTGCGTGACGGTGGTCATGGGATAACACCAGTCTAGCGGGGATACGGATGCCCTCGTAAGATTGTGGCGGCGCGGTAGATCTGCTCGGCGAGCATCGCCCGCGCCAACTCGTGAGGGAAGGTCATGCGCGACAACGAGAGCAGCGGGCCGTTGTCACGCCAGCCCGCGGGCAGTCCCTCAGCCCCTCCCACAATGAACACCAGATCGCGGGCTGCCGCTTCGGCGCCCCCAACCAGCCGGGCAAACTCCTGGGAATCGTGCGCCGTGCCCGCCGGATCCAGCAGCACGAAACGCGCGCCCTTGTGCCGCTCGAACGGATCGAAGCGGCGCGGGTCGATCTCGCGCATCTCACACTGCAGGTACCGCGTCGACCGCTTGACGAACTCGGCCGCAATCGAGTTCGCATGTGCGTCGCGAGCCTTTCCGATGTAAAGCAGCCAGATCTTCATGAAACCGTTCATTCAAGGTACATTGAAAGGGAAAGCTCTCGCCAGCCCTGTCGCATCCACCAATCCATGCAGCGCGAACTCCAGATCAAGACCCCCGACGGCGCCTCCCAGTCCTACCGGCTCGACAAACCGGAGGTGGTGCTGGGGCGTTCCGGTCTCTGCGAGCTCTGTTACGCCGACGATGCCGGCCTTTCGCGCCGCCATCTGCGCATCCGCAAGGACGGACGCGACTGGATTCTTGAGGATCTTGAGAGCAAGAACGGCACGCTGCTCAACGGCATCCGTGTGTCGGGCCCCACGCGGCTCGGCGTAGGCGATCGCATTTCCGCCGGGCATCTGGTGATGTACTTCGCCGACCCGCACGTGGATGCGGGCCACACCGTCGTCTTTGTGGATGAGAACGCGGAACCCACCACGTCCTCAACCCTGGTCGCCAAGCTTGATGGCCTGGTGAGTGGCCACACCCTGGTTGCCGGCGCCGCCACGCAATTCGAACTCGCCGGAGCCAGACAGGTGGAAGCGCTCATTCGGGCCGGACGCGAACTGGCCGGACACAGCCCCCTCAACGACCTGTTCAACCTCATCATGTCCCTCTCCGTCGACGCCGTGGGAGCGTCGCGCGGCGTTTTGATGGTCCTGGAAGAGGGCAAGCTGATCGTCAAGGCGAACAAAGGCGAAGATTTCAAGATCAGCCGCGCACTCAAGGACTCCGTGCTTAACACCAGGAGTTCGCTTCTCATCCGCGATGCCCAGGCGGACCAGTTGTTCAAGGACCGCATGTCCATTGTCGAACAGCAGGTCCGTAGCGTGATGGCCGTGCCGCTGCAAACCAACGATTCCGTCATCGGCCTCATCTACGTCGACTCCTACAATCTGGTCCGCGATTTCACCAAGAGCGACCTGGGCCTGCTCACCGTCATGGCCAACGTGGCCGCCATCCGCATTGAACACGCACGCCTGGCCGAACGCGAGCGCCAGGAAGAACTGCTGGCCCAGGAACTCCGCCAGGCGGCCGAGATTCAGCGCGGCCTTCTGCCGTCGAATTCTCACGGTATCGAAGGCGTCGAAATCGCGGGCTACAACGCGGCGTGTCACACCGTGGGCGGCGACTATTACGACTTCTTCCCTTACCCGGGTGACCGCATCTGCTTCCTGGTGGGCGATGTGGCGGGCAAAGGCATGCCGGCCGCCATGATGATGTCCAGCCTTCAGGCGCGCGTGCGGATGCTGGCCGAAGACGGCCTGGACGCAGCCACCCTGGTGGCCCGGCTGAATCGCGCCGTGGCGCTCAATTGCCCCGCGAACCGGTTCATCACCTTTTTCCTAGGAATCCTCGACCCCGCCACCGGCGCCATCACGTACTGCAACGCCGGCCACAATCCGCCTCTCATGATCCGGCGAAACGGCCGCGTCGAGCCCTTGAAAGGCGGCGGCCTCGTGCTCGGCATTCTGCCCAAGGCGAAGTACCAGCAGATGCATGCCACACTGAACCCTGGCGATGTTCTGGTGCTGTACTCGGACGGGGTCACTGAAGCGGCGCGCCCGGCCGACAACGAAGAGTTCGGGGAAGAGCAGCTTGCCAACGTCATCGCCACCGCCCCGCCGGAAATGCGGCCTACGGACCTGGTGGGCCACGTGAATCAAGCCGTGGAACACTGGCTGGAAGGGACACCCGCCGCCGCCGATGTGACGCTGGTTGTGATCCGGCGCCCCACCCCGGAGACCACCCCCGCATGATTCCGGTGGCCAACCTCCGGCCGGCCATCTTGCAGGCGGAAACCGGCTGGCGAAATCGTCTGGACGCCCTTCTGGACCGTTGCCAGTTTATCCTGGGCCAGGACGTGCGCGAGTTCGAAAGCGCCTTCGCGGCTGCCACGGGTGCACGCCACGCAGTGGGCGTGGCCAGCGGAGCGGCGGCCATTGAGATTTCCCTGCGCCACCTGGGCATCACCGGCCCCGTGCTTACCAGCGCACTCACCGCTCCATTCTCCGCGGTGGCCATTCAAGCCGCCGGCGCCACCCCGCATTTCGCCGACATCCTGCCGGATACCCTGCAAATCGACCCGGATGACGCCGGCAATCGAATCACACGGCGCACCGCCGCGATCGTCCCCGTCCATCTCTACGGTCAACCCTGCCAGATCGCGCGCATCGCGGCGCTGGGCCGTCCCGTCGTTCAGGATGCTTGCCAGGCGCACGGCGCCCGCGTGGCCGGCCGTGCGCTCACCCGCTTCAGCCCGTACGCGGCGTACAGCTTCTATCCCACCAAGAACCTGGGCGCCCTGGGTGACGGCGGCGCCATCTGTGCCGACAACGCCGCCACAGCCCGGCGATTGCGGGAGATCCGGGATGGTGGCCGGCGCGGAGGACAAGTCAGCTACGTACGGGGTGTGAATGCACGGCTCGACGAGTTGCAAGCCTGTTTCCTCAACGCGTTTCTGCCGCATCTCGAGGAGTGGAACCAGGAGCGCCGTGGGCTGGCCGCCTTCTATGACGCCGCGCTAAGAGATTGTCCCGGCGTTCGGCTGGTGGAGCGGACATCGGATTCGGTCTGCCACCTCTACGTGATCAGGGCCCGCCGGCGCGCCGCCTTGCGGCGCTACCTCGCCGAACGCGGCATTGGCAGCGCCATCCATTATCCTGTGCCGTTGCACCTCCATCCCGCCTTCGCCGATGCGGGCTTGAAGCGCGGCAGCCTCCCGCACGCCGAGCGGGCGTGCCGTGAGATCCTCACTCTACCCCTGTGGCCCGGCATGGCCGTCAGTCAGGCGTCGCAAGTTGCGGACCGCGTCCGGACATTCTACTCTGGAACGCAATGACCTATCTTGGCGCCCGCGTGCTGGTGACCGGCGGGCTGGGATTCATCGGAAGCAATCTGGCGCTCCGCCTCCATCGCGAAGGCGCGGAGGTCACCGTCGTGGATCCGGCCCTGCCCGGCTGTGGCGGCAACCTGGCGAACCTCGATGGCATCGAAGCCATCCGGGTAGCCACGGCCGGCATCGGGGAACCGGCCGCCGTGCGGCAGCAGATCGAATCCGCGGACGTTATCTTCAATCTGGCGGGCGAGATCAGCCATGTGCACTCAGTCGACTTTCCGGAGCGCGACCTGCATATCAACGTGGTCGCCCAAATGCGCTTCCTAGAGGCCTGCCGGCGATGGCATCGCGGTGTTCGCGTCGTGTATGCCGGTACGCGCCAGGTCTACGGCCAACCGGAATACCTGCCTGTGGACGAGAAGCACCCCGTCAATCCGGTGGACTACAACGGAGTCCACAAGTACGCCGCCAATCAGTATCACCTCATGCTCAGCCGCAACGGCGATCTCGACGCCGTCACGCTCCGGCTCACCAACGTCTATGGACCCCGGATGGCGCTCCACATCCCCTGCCAGGGGTTTCTCTCGACTTTCCTGAGAAAGGCACTGCTCGGCGAGCCGCTTGAAGTCTTCGGCACGGGCCTCCAGCTAAGGGACCCACTGCACGTGGACGACGCCGTGGACGCGTTCCTGCTCGCCGGTCTCGCCCGCCCCCTTGCGACGCGCCAGTACAACCTGGCCGGACCCCAGGCCTTGACTCTCGATCAGATTGCGGCCATGATCGCGGGCCGCGACGCCGGGCACACCGCGTTCCCGCCAGAACGCCAGGCCATCGATATCGGAAGCTATTACGGAGACTCCAGCCTCATCCAGGCGCAACTCGGATGGCGGCCCCGGATTCCGTTCGAAGAAGGGATCGCGCGCACCATGGCCTTTTACCGTGAGCGGTGGGACATCTACCTCACGGCCCCACCCACCTGCAATCTGCCGGAACACACGGGAGTCCGGCCCCGGCTCAGCTACGGACCCGTCGCGTGAATCCAGCCGAGTTCGCCAACATCGCTCGCGCCGAACAGAAGTTCTGGTGGTATCGCGGACAGCGCAAGATTCTCCACGGTCTGCTTGCGCCCCTGCTTCCCGATAGGCCTATCCGCCACGTCCTGGAGGCCGGGTGCGGCACCGGGTATCAGGCCCTGTGCTTCGCGCAGCAATACGGTTGGGCGGTGACCGCTCTCGACCTGGGTTGGCAGGGCCTGATGCATGGGCGCGAACTGGGCGTCCCGCGGCTGGTTCAAGGCGATCTCGCCACGCTTCCCTTCGCCTCGGCCAGCTTTGACGCCGTGGCTTCGCTTGACGTGATTGTGCACTTCCCCAGGGGCCAGGAGTGGCGGGCGTTTGAGGAACTTGCCCGAGTCCTCAAACCGGGCGGCCTCTTCATCGTGCGTGTCTCGGCGCTCGATGCCCTGCGCAGCCTCCACTCCGAGTTTGCCGGCGAAAGGCAGCGTTTCACCCGCCGGCGTCTGTCGGATCAGGCCTCGCTCGCGGGCATCCGCGTGCTCCGCCTCACCTACGCCAACTGCCTCCTGCTTCCCGTCGCGCTGGCCAAGTTCCGGCTCTGGGAACCGCTCTCGCGCCAGGCGCCCGCCAGCGGTGTTCAGCCGGTATCCGGATGGCTGGATTCACTGCTTCACTCCGCCTTGCGGGCCGAAGCATGGCTCACGGGACGCGGCATCGATCTGCCCGTGGGCCAGTCGCTTGTTCTGATTGGTGAAAAGCCGGTTTGATGCCCGATTCGGTAGGATAAACCTACCGGCACACACTCAGGGGCATTGAGCCCGGAAGGAAGTTTCGCCATGCTCAAGTTCGTCCGTTTGTTCATCGCGCTGGCGCTGGCAGGCGCCCCTCTCTTGCCGCAGACCGCCACCGGTACCCTCACCGGGCAGATCACCGATTCTACCGGCGGCGCGATCCCCGGTGCCCGAGTGACCATCGAAAATCGTCAGACCGGCGTGCGCACCACCACGCTCGGCAGCCCCCAGGGAGTCTACATTCAGCCGTACCTGATTCCCGGGCCGTACCGCATCACGGTGGAGCACACAGGTTTTGCGAAGAACGTCACCTCCGACATCCGGCTGAGCGTCCAGCAAACCGTGACCGTTGACGTCCAACTGAAAGTGGGTGAGGTGTCCGCCTCTGTGGAAGTGAGTGCGGCCGCGGCCCAACTGGCCACCACCACGTCCACCGTCTCCACCGTCATCACCAACAAGGCGATGCTCGATCTGCCGCTCAACGGGCGCAACCCCTTCAGCCTGGCAACGCTGGTGCCGGGTGTGTTTCCCGGCGGCGGGTCCACTCCGTGGATCAGTGGCGGCCGGAACGCCTCCAGCGAGATCACCATCGACGGCACGTCGGTCATCGTGCCTGAGAACAATGTCAGCATTCAGGACACGGGGTACCAGCCCATCGTCGATACCGTAGAGGAGTTCGCCGTCATCACCAACGCGCTGAACGCAGAGTTCGGCCGCACGGGCGGCGGCGTCATCACCGTGGCCACGCGCTCCGGAACCAACCGGCTTCGTGGCTCGGTCTTCGAGTTCCTTCGCAACAGCAAACTCGATGCCAATAGCTGGAGCAACAACCGCAATGGAGTCAAACTGGCGTCGTTTCAGCGCAATCAGTTCGGCGGAACCGTTGGCGGCCCCATCCTGATTCCGGGACTCTACAACGGACGGAACCGCAGCTTCTTCTTTTTCGCCGAACAGAGCACCCGCACCCTCAGCGCCTCAAGCGCCACCGCCACGGTGCCCCTGGAGCCCTGGCGGCGCGGCGATTTCTCCACACTGCGCAACGGCGCCGGCGCCCCCGTCATCATCCATGACCCGGCCACCGCCACCCGGGCCCCCAACGGCGTGTTCCTGCGCACGCCGTTCCCCGGCAACCTCGTCCCAACCGGCCGCCATGATCCCGTGGCGCTCAACATGCTCAAGTTCTACCCCCAGGCGAATGCGGTGCCCTTGAATCAATTCACCCAGCAGGGCAACTTCTTCAGTGCGGGCAAGGGTCGCAGTGAGGATGACCGCTTTGACGCGCGAATCGATCACAACTTCAGCGACCGGTTCAAACTCTGGGCTCGCGGCTCATTCTCCAACGGCCTGAACGTTCCCTTCAACGGGTTCGGCAACCCCGGCACTTCGTTCGGCGATGGACCCACCTACAGCAACAACTACAACGTCGCACTGAACTCCGTCTATACCTTCAACCCCTCTACCCTGCTCAACCTCTCCTACGGTCTGGCTCGCAAGGTCAGCCACCGCGACCCGTTTTCGCAAGGCCTCGATCTTCGCAGCCTCGGCTTCCCCAGCGCCGTTGTGGCCGCTGCCGCCGAGCAGAACTTCGAGTTCCCCCGCACCGATATCGGTGGCAACGTGGGGGTATCCTCGCTTGGCCAGGCCACCTTCACCACCCTGCGCATCCAGGCCTATTCCCATGACCTGCGTGGCGATTTCACCAGGATCAATGGCAAGCACCACCTTAAAGCCGGCGGCGAGTTTCGCAAGCTGTTCATGAACTTCCGCCAGCACGGCCAGCCCTCCGGTTCCTATAGTTTCGGGAACAACTGGACACAGCGCCAGGTAGCCGGGGCCAACTCCCCGGTGGAAGGCAGCGGAATGGCTTCGTTTCTGCTCGGTCTCCTGGCGGGTGGCCAGTTGGAACACACCTTCCCCATCGCCACGTCCAGCAACTATTTCGGCGTCTACGTGCAGGACGATTGGAAGGTGGCCAGGCGGCTCACCTTGAACATCGGCCTCCGCTGGGATGTCGACCAGCCCCGCACGGAGCGCTACAACCGGCTCAGCTATTGGGACATCGCGGCCCGGTCCCCCATCGCCGGGAGCGTGCCCGCGTTCCCGGACCTGCGCGGCGCCATGATGTTCACCAGTCCGGAACATCGCCGCCAGACTCCCACCGATCTGAACAACTGGGGCCCCCGGTTTGGCTTCGCGTTCCAGATCAACAGCAAGACCGTGTTTCGCGGCGCCTACGGCATCCTCTATTCTCCCAGCGTGTTGCAGGCCTCCGGCACCTCCGGATCGTCCGGAACCCAGGGGTTCACCGGCACCACCGGAATCAATACAACGTTCGATGGCGGCGTCACCCCCGCCGCCACCCTGCGCGACCCGTTCCCCAATGGCTTCAACCGGCCGCCCGGCGTCGCCGGTGGCCCGGGCACGCAACTCGGATTGGGCATTGGCGACAGCTTTTTCAACGACTACGTGAATCCCATCGTCCAGGAGTGGAACGGCACCCTCCAGCGCGACCTCGGCGCGGGCTTTCTGGTGGAACTGGGCTACCTGGCCAACAAGGGCAACCACCTCATCGACGGCGAAAGCAGCATGGCCCACAACCAGTTGCCGGCCTCGTTTTTCACGCTTGGGAATCAGTTGCTGGGCACCAACACCGTCCCTAACCCGTTCCTCGGCGTCATCACCAATCCGACATCATCGCTCAGCCAGCCGCGCATCGCTTATTCCCAGACCCTGCGCCCCTTCCCCCACTACACTTCGGTGAGCGCGTTCCGCAAACCGCAAGGCAACTCCATCTATCATGCGTTCACCCTCGGCGTCACCAAACGGTACTCCCATGGACTGAACCTGCAGGTCAGCTACACCAAGGGCAAGCTCATCGACGATGTCTCCCAAACCGTCACCTTCCTTGGCGCCGCGGGCACCAAGCAGGATTTCTTCAACCGGCGGGCGGAGCGGTCCATCTCGGCGCAGGACGTCGCCCAGCGCCTGGTGATCAGCGCCAACTACGAACTGCCCTTCGGCCGCGGGCGGGCTTTCCTCAACGCGGCTCCAACAGCCCTGGAATACATCCTTGGAGGCTGGCAGGTCAACGGCATCGTGACATTCCAGAGCGGTACACCGCTGCAGATCAACAACAACGGCAATTTCACCAACCTTGGCTCACCCGGCCAGAGGCCGAACAATGATGGCCGGTCGGCGAAGAAGACCGGGCCGGTCGAAAACCGTCTCGATTCGTTCTTTGACCAGTCGGTGTTTTCGCAGGCCGGCCTGTTCACTTTCGGAAACACGTCGCGAACCTCACCAGATCTGCGGGCGCTGGGCAATCGCGATTTCGACGGGTCGCTCTCCAAACGCTTCCGGGTGCGGGAGCGTGGTGTGGTGGAGCTTCGCGCGGAGGCATTCACTCTCTTCAACCACCCCGTCTGGAACGCGCCGGGCACCACCGTGAATACACCGGGCATCTTTGGCGTCGTCAACACCAAAGGCGGCCAGCGGCGGCAGGTTCAGTTGTCCCTGAGAATCGAATTCTGACCGGATCGCTCACGCGGCGGCAGGCAACAGCGGCATCGCGGGCTCAATCCGCACACCGGCGTTTTCAGACTGCTCGACGCCGGCCAGAGTGATCGTGTACCGGCCGCTGTCGCCGCGTTGGATCCAGCCCTTCTCCCGCAGGTACCAGAGCGCAAACTCCAGGTGATCGAGCGGGCAGCCCAGCAGATCCTCGAACTGCCGCATAGTCACGGCTGGCTGGGCCGGTTCCCTGAGGCGTTTGTTGTAGAGCACGGCGAGAATACCCCCCCGCTTGGCCTTCTCGCCCTCCAGGCCGAACTGGCTTTCGGGGCGTTCAAAGATCTTCCACCGTAGTTGCTTGGATGCCTGCCACCGGAGATCGTAGGCCGTCCGGCGTTCCGGGTCGCTCAGCGTATGGTACGCCTCGTTTAACTCGCGGAAAAGGGCTGAAGAGCCGGTCTCCGGATTGTCCGGATGATATCGCTGCGCCAGCAGGCGGTACACGCGATGGATCGTATCCGGGTCCGCCTTCGAGCTCAGTTGCATCGCTTCGTAGTAGTCCGGAGCATCTGAGGTCGCCACCGCGGCGCCCCCGGTCTGGCCTGTCTGCGCAGCGCCCGCCTGCAAACCCACGGCGAAACTGCCCTGGCCCAGGCTCTTCGACCACACGACCTCGCACCACCGCGAGAAATCCGTGCGGCGGCCATCTTCCAGAACCGCGCCCGACACAAACAGCCGTGTGCCCGCTTGCGGGCGGGACTGCATCTCAATGCGCATACCGCCATCGCTCACATCCAGCACCCGGGCCACTGTCTCCTGAAACTGGCCGCTGTGGGAATGCTGCTGCACTCTCACGTATTGATCGCCGGCCACCGTGCGTCGAGTTTTTCCGCGGCGTTCGTTCATGATTCTCCGGAGTGGCTTATCGGCATCGCCGGCGGTTTCTTGAGCCCGGCCATCCCGCGCGGGACTTCCTATTGCTAATTTGAGTTGCTTGTGATAACGTACTAACTGACGCCCCCGGCTGCTGACCGAGGATTGTCGAATCGAACGCGCTTCCTCGCGTTATCCCTTTCTGTTCAACTTATTTCTGAGCGGCGCTCCCGCGCTTGGCTCCCACGATAACGAGAGGATACGTGTATGCAGGATAAGCGTCTGGAACGGATTGATCGAACCCGGCTTCGCCTGAAGAGCGAATCGGCGATCCCCGTGAACATCTTTGCCAACGACGAGGTTCCCATTGAACCGGCGGCCGTAAGCGAGTTACTGTCTGTTCTTCAGAGCGAAGAAACACTCGCGCGCCTTCGCGCGCGCCCGGACACCCGGGAACAGCCGGACTGGAGCATCCAGTCCGTCGCCGTAACCCCGGATTTCCACAAGGGTGCCGGAATTCCCATCGGCACCGTGCTCAAGTCTCAGGGAGTCATCTTCCCGCAGGCTGTGGGCAACGACATCAATTGCGGCATGCGCCTCCACACCACGGGTATACCTGCAACGGAAATCGCTCCGCATCTGGACCGCTGGGAGACGGTCGCCCGCAGGATGTACTTCGAGGGCGGCCGCCAGATCCCCATGTCGGGCCGGGAGCGTGAAGCGCTGCTTACGTCGGGAATTCAAGGCTTGTTCGCCTGCGCTCCCTGGGACCGGCTGGGCGGCCAATGGTCCGACATCGCCCGGTACGGCTGGCATCGGCAGACCGGCAGAATCGAGCGGCACGGATCGCTTTCGAGCAACAAGGCAAGTTCGCTCCACGACTGGATCGGCAATGAAGACACGGTCTCCTACGATGACCAGATCGGTTCCATCGGCGGCGGCAATCACTTCGTTGAGATTCAACGGGTCGAGCAGATCTTTGACCGCCAGACCGCCTATGCCTGGGGCCTGCGAAAAGGAACCCTGTCGATCATGGTCCACTCGGGCTCGGTCGGCATCGGCCATATCGCCGGCCGGGCAATCCGGGAAATGATCAAGGACATCTACCCGTCCTCGTTCACCCATCCGGAAAACGGCATCTACCCGCTCGCGTCCACCCATCCGGTTGCGCCGCGATTCTGGGATCTGCTGCACAACGCAGCCAACTTCGCCTTCGCCAATCGAATGTTTCTGGCGGCCAGCGCCGTTAGCCCGTTTTTCTCACGGGAAGTGTAGCGGAAAGCCGCATTCTCTGGCATAACTGATTTTTCTAGTAAAAGTTGTGCGAAGAGAGGAGCGGCTTTCCCCTATGACAGAGTGTAGCCAATCAGAGTT
>Ga0194132_10005599_pt1 | contig 20184 bp, 20 predicted proteins | sample TA2KigOf80mmetaG_FD_148612 | JGI IMG/M metagenome (GOLD analysis project Ga0194132, IMG submission 148612) | Freshwater microbial communities from Lake Tanganyika, Tanzania - TA2015054 Kigoma Offshore 80m | ecosystem: Environmental > Aquatic > Freshwater > Lake | place: Tanzania: Lake... | reverse complement strand
TCCTTTTGAATTCTTTTGGGTAATTCTGCTTCTACTTGGGCTTGACTAAAAGGTTTAGTAGTTGTAACAACTCTTTCTTTGCCTGTTTTATCAGTAGTTGTTAAAGTTCCTTTTTTAATTTGTTGTTGATAACGGTCTGTTTCTTGTTTAAGAAATGCATCATCAATCATATTGCCAGTTGTATTTTGATAAACTTGTTTTACAATTGCTTCTATTACATCCCTATCCTGTAAATTAATATCACGATATGGTAAATCTGCTTCATCACCAGGTCTTGTTCCTAAACCAGTTATCCATTTGCTAAAAGGAGTAAATTTAGTTTTTCCATCTATTGTAAATGATTGTGCTTGAGTTACACTATGATTTCTAGCCGCTAAAAGAATTGCTTGATTTAAAGCAGTTTCATCTTTAGTGGTAAATTCAGTTTTATCCATAAAGTTTTTGTCATAAAGTTGCTTACGCAAAACTTCTAGTTTATTTTTATAATTTAATTTTATTTCTTTAATAACCTGAGAAGCAGTCATAATTTTAAAATCTATACCATCAGGTTTAATCCAAAAATATCTTTCATATCTGTCTAATAATTGACCATCTTTGCCGTAAACATTTTCAAAAAGAATTAATCTATTATATTTATCAGTACCAACAATTAATTCACCAATATCTTCGCCATCTTTTCCAAACCTGCGTTGAAGGTCTGCTAATTGCTTGGCTAAACGGTCACGTTGGGTTTTAGTAGCAGTTGCTTTTGCTGTTGCTTCTTGCTCACCGCGATTTTTAGCCGCTTCAGGTGATTGGTCTACCATTATTAATCCCTTTCTACGGATGCGGTAAGAGCATCACGAGAGAACTTATTTAGTAATGGAACAAATATTAAACGAGTTGCTTCTTTTACCGCTGGGTCAAAAGCCAACTCGCCAAGTATTGCCATAACTTCATTTTTTAAACGTTGTCTATCATCGCTAAAAGAATAAGTTCTTTTATTTACAGAGTTATCGGAAAACTCAATAAAAGAACGAACCTGTTCTACCGCTAACTGCATAGCCATTCTTGTTTCTTTGGCTATTGGAGTATTTTTATCATTAACTGCTGCACCAAGGTCTCTTAACATTTCGTTTAAGTCGCCTTTATTATCAGAATCTAACAAGGCTCCTTCTAATTCTGGATTAGAAATAAGAAGTAATTGTTGTTCTCTTTGGGCTAAGGCTATTAATTTAGTTCTTTCTGTGTAGTCACCAGTAACAGCAAGTTTTTCATCAAGTGCTTTACGTATTGAAAAATATTTTTCTTTGTCTGTGGCTATTTGAATTTTTTCAAGATAATTCATTAAGTCTGGTTGTTTAACTAAACCTGCTGCTTCCATCCAGTTATAAACATCAGGATTATAATCTCCTACTTTAGGGGCAAATATATATCCAATGCCAGACTTACTGTAGGTATCTACAAATCTTCTATTGTCTGTAGCCCATTTTTTTAGTTTATTGGTTTTATTAATAAATACACGAGAAGCCTTTTCGTTACGGGGTATTGTGTAAACAATTTTGCCAGGATTTTTTCCTATAAATGTAGCCAACGCTAATTCAAATGGATTAGAAACTTCTTCATCAGATTTTAATATACCGTTATAAATATCCCAAAACGCAGAACTCCAAGTACTTATGCCATTATCTTTAATAAAATCTGGCAATCCTTTAGCATCTTTAAGAGTAGGATAACCTGGACTAATCATACCTAGCATAGCCTGACCAAAGGCTAAATTATCTGCTGCTATTTTAAGACGATATAAATATTGTTTTTTTTCTTCGGCATTTGCATTATCGGGCAAACCATTTCCAAATGCTTCTAAATAAGATGAACCTTGTAAAACATAATTTGTTTTTATTTTATTTTTTTCAGTAGACTTAACTGTTTCCCATCCAACACTTGCTAGCATTGGCATAGAAACTTTCATTAATTCCCCTAAATCAGTATTTTTTCCAATGTGCCCCATTGCAAACATATCTAGAAAATCAGATACTTGACTTGTAAAAGGGTAGACTTTATCTTCCCAATTTTTTGTCAAGAAAATACTTACTACTGGTAAATCACGAAGAAATGCTTTTGCCAATATAATTGATATTCCTGATATTGGACCAGCAAAGGCTGGCTGTCCTGCATCAGGAGCAAAAGAAGGATTAATTAAACGAAACTTAATAGCAAAATTATTAAAAGCACCAACCTTAAATCCTTCATCTCCTGTAAAAACTCTCATTAATTTTTGAGTTGCAGAGTTCATAACAATATCTGTAGGAAAAGTTAAATACTCATCGCCCTTTTCATCTTCATAAACTCCACCAAAATTTTCTAAACCATAATTAAGTAAACGCATTCTAAATAAAGCACGAGGACCTTCATTGCTATACAAACGATAAACACGGCGATGAAAATCTTCCGTTGCTCTAACGAATCTTCCTAAATAACGTATAGACATAGCAAAATTAGAACGTATAGTAGGGTTGTCTACAAACTCTAATACTGCATCAGTAGCCTGATTTACAACAATATTAGTCGTTGTTTTTTCTGCTATAAGTTTTGCTTGTTCTTCTGCTATATCTTCACTTATTGAAGGATTGTTATTTAAAATTGCACTTTTGTGTCTAGCAATAAGCATTGCTTCATAAGGTTTAATATCTTTAAAACCTTTATCAACTGCTACTTTCATAGCAGGTAATCTAAAAAATCCAGTAACTTGACGGTCCATCATCTCTAATGCCTTATCAGGAAACTTTTCAAAGACTTTAGCAATATTGTCAAGGTCTTCTTTAAGGCCATCTAAATCAGAAACTTTACCACTGCTTTGAATACGGGTATTTATATATCCTGAAACAGGACGCATACCCACAGTAGCCTCATCATACTCTTTCCAACTTAAATTACTAGCAGCACGAGACCAAGCAGTAACTTGGGACTTGCCTTGACGTGCTGCTGCTTTGATAACTTCTTTATATTTAACATTCATTAAATCAAATAATTTTTGATTAAATCCATCAGCGCTACCGTGAAAAGTAAAACGCATATCTTGAAGCATACGTTCTGCATAAATACGTGCAATTTCAACATCGCTCAAACCCTTTTGTCTAAAGTAAAGAGTTTCGCTAAAATTATTTAACGATGCTTTTAGACGTGCTCCATTATTTAAAATATCATAAACGCCAGTTACTTCATTATAACTAGCATCCATTTGTTCCATTAAATCAGTACGTGCTTTAGCAAAATCTAAATTAGTTTTTAATCCATCATTATTATAAAAAACATTTACTGGATTTAAATAAGCATTGGGAAGAATCTTAACTTGATTATAACCAAATCTAAGTAAGAAATTATCCCAAGTAGCAATACCAATTTCTTGCTCACTAAGTTTTTTTATTTCTTTAGGAGAGTATCGGCTTAACTTTTCTAAACCCATTTCTTTTATAAACAAAGATAACTGGTCTACATCAAATATAGAATCAAAAAAATCTCTATCAAATTTACCTACTATTAAATCTCTAGCACCCATAGATGAAATTAAACTATCGGAAAAGTTAGAATTGTGACGGAATATTTTTTTCCAATTTTCCCAACCTTCACTGTCTACTTTTAATACTTCTTCTATTCGTGATAAAATAGCATCTTTAATAACAAGTGGAGCAACCTCCGACAAAGGAACTTCGTATCCTACGTCTTTAGATAAACCAGCCCTTATGCCTTCTGCTAACTCTGCTCTTTCTGGAGCAGTAAGAATTTGCCTTGGGTCAAATGGTCTACCATTTATAGTTATATTATATTTACTAGCAAGATAATAGGCAGAGCCTTTCCAGGGCCCTATTGCGCTACTACTGCCAGTTACTGCAGATATTCCTTTAATGTCTTTTTGAAATTTAGTTGCTACTATATTCATTAAATCACTAATAGGTTTAGTTAAATAATAGAAAAAACCCTCATCTACGTTAGTACGAATACCTAAACGTGGGACCAAGGTATAGGTAGCCCAGTTATTATTCCAAATACGAGCAGCGCTACTTCTTGCAAGGCCATTAAGTCCATAAATTACACCTTTAGCACGAGTGCCTTTAGTTAAGGTTTTTAACTTAGCCTGTGATGCTAATTGATAAATTGTATCAAAAGGTAATTGACCAATTGCTTTAGTTAATTGTGCTGGCTGTATAGCACCTGACGCTGCTAAAGTTCCTACATCATTAATTACATTAACAGCCATAGGATGCATTTGTGCTAAAAATTGTCCAGCAACTGGTAAATCTGGAACGCTAGTAAATCCTGCTGTTCCATTATAAGTTTTTTCTAAAATTTGTAAAATATCAGTTTCTTCTAAACCAAGACGTTTCATATACGCATAATGCATATTACGCATTGCGGTCATTTGAACATCCACTGTTTCATCTAAAAGCATTAACGTAATAGGATTTGCTATATTTTTAGGAAGAACAAGATTTGCTGTATTCCGAATATTATCTGCAGATAGAATAGCATCTGGTCCTAAAAATACAGTGCCAGGTAATCTAGATGCAGCAACACCAAGTTTGTACGCTATACGTCTAGCGCCTGTAATATCTTTTTGAATTTTAAAAATATCATTAATTTCAGTATTAAGCAATTTATTTTCATTGCTAGCAACTTTAGTAATTATTTGAAAAGTATCTTTTACTAAACCTTGACTTTGTTCAAGAATTTCTTTTGCAGTAATATCTATTTCACTAGATGGATTAAAAATAGAATAAGCCATTCTATGCACAGCGGATGTTACCAATCTTGACCTACGTGCCGAAGGAATACCATTACGTCTAAAACTAATTCCGTTAACTCGTCCATTTAATATCATTAAAGAATCATCAACGTGAGTAAAAAATTCTTGGGCTCCGTTAGCATCAAAAGTTTTTAAACCATTTGCTAATGTTTTTATTACAGATTCGTTATACCACTCTGGAAAATCAAAACGCATAGATTCTAATACTGAAGCCTTTGTTACGGCATCATCTGCTTTTTTAAATTGTTCTAAACGTGGACCTAGTTGGTCATCCCACAATTTTTTAACATCAGGTTCTTTAAATAACCAAGCATAACCAGATTCAATTCCTTGACGCTCAGATACAAACTTAAATTGTTCTGCTAAACGTTGACCTTTGGTTTTAAAAGCAGACATTTTAAAGGCTTGCTTTAAACCTACTTCTATACCGCTAACACCTTTAGCCATTAATTTTGCAACAGTAGGAATGCCTAAACCAATATAAGTAAGAGGGTCTCCAAAGATTGTATAAAATCCATCTATAGGTCCAGACACTAATTCTTTTGCTTTAGTAATACCTTTTCTGGTCGTTAAATCCATACCTATAAGACTTAATGCTTTATTGCCCCAAAAATTGCCATCTACTGTTTTACCAGAAAGAATTACATCATTAACAAAATCTCTACCTGGCGAAATTTGTGCATCAACTTTTAATGCGTCTTTTATTTCTTCAAATTTTTTAGGATTGTCATACATAAATACAATAGCCTGCATTATTTGTTCATCAGCATTTCCGTATAAGTCTATTGCTCCTTCTACGGTTCTATTTTCTGCCATAGCACGTGCTAATGTTGTTAATGGCACTCCATATTTGTCTTCATAAAGAGCAACTTTTTCCCATTGCCAATTATTTTTGCCATCATAAATATCCCGCAATACACCAGGAGTAAAATCTACTCGTTGTGTTACTGGCAGATTTAATTTTTTTGCTTCTCGTGTTTCTCCTGCTTGACGAGGAACAGAATAATTTGCTGCTTTTACAGTCTTGTCCCAATTTTCAAGAAGTTCTAAACCTTTGATAAAAGGACTTCCTATAATTTTTAAACCAGTTACAGGAATACTAACTATGCCTTCTAAAAATTCTCTTAAAAAACTTTTTTCTTCAGCAAATATTTTTCTTTCTGGAAACAAAGCCCTTATATTTTGTTTAACTTGAGGGTCTAAATCTAAAAATTCTTGTCTACCTTTTACATCTCCCATAGATATAAATTTTTTGCCTAGTTTATATTGTTTAGCAAATTGATTTAATACTTTAGCGTTTGCTGGATTAAGACCAGATTTTACAGCAGCGTCATATAAATTGGGATTTAACTCTGCTACAGCAGGGTCAACAATTTCTGGCACTATAAACCTCTTTCAAGTAATGCCTGAAAAATTAAATCAGTTTCTCCAGTTGGGTCATTTTGTGCTATTAGTCGCAAAGTACTAAGAACAGTTGGTTGAGCATTGGGCAAATTAATAACCTCTGAACCAGGACCAGGACCAAAGTCAACACCTGCTGTTATTGGTTGATTAGGATTGCTAGTGGGAGCAGTTAACTCTGTAATAGGTAACATTAGTGGATTAGATTCTCCACGCATAGGAGCAGCAACTTGTTGGTTATAAGTAGCCTGACCTTCTCCATAATTAAAACCAGGAATATATCTAGCAGCCTGAGTTCCATTTTGCCCATCGCCACCCATAGGAGAAATATTCATAGGATTGTTTTGTGGTGCAGTAGGTCTATATCCGCCCTTAGCCATTAATCCTCGTCCCCTTCATCTAGATATCTTTTTAATTCTTCATCAGTAGGCGCTTTATACGCTACCCAACTTGGGTAAGAAGATTTTTCCATTACAAAACTTAATGCTAACTCGCTTCTAAATCCTGCCTTAAGTAAAGACTTATAGTATTCATTAAGCCAGATGCAATACATTTCTAACTCTGTGTATTCTTCGTTTGCTACAGTACGCGGCTTGCATGTGCGTTGTGGTTTCTTTTTCCGCGGTGCCATAGTTACCTCCGTATAGCGGTTCTTGCGCTAGCGCTTGCCTGTCCACCTGCCGTTAAACTAGATAATAAAGTCTGTAATGATGGTATAGCAGCAGCGCCTCCTACTGGCGCAACGAGAGCAGGGGACGTTTGCTCAACCTGAGGAGCACCAGCAGGAGGTAATTCTGGAGCGAAGACTTCTTCAACAGCGTCTTCAATTGCTACGCCTTTCTGGCGTGACTTGATAACATCAGCAATTTTCTTAATTACCATTGATGGGTCTGCGCCCTGTGTAGCCATCTGTGGGATAGATTGAGTATAGGCTTGCAGAGATTGAACTAACGACTTACGCATATTTTCAATTTCAATTTTTTCTTGTTCTTGAGTTACGTTAATACCAAATGGCAATTCACGCATAGCAAGGTCTGTTGAAATCAAACCGCCACCCAATGCTTGTAACATAAAGATAAGACCCTGTGCTGGGTTAAGCCCTGCCAACATTCCATATCGGACATCGGCTGAGTAATCTTTCTTGATATCTTTACTTGGCTTGTAGGTAATCTGATACGGGCTACCAGCATCTACACCACGGATAGTCTTCTCATAATCAAAAAACTTCTCATCTACTTCAAAACAAATAGATATTACATCTCGCAATGTTGAAGCAAAGATAGCCTGAGCAGACTTAATTTGCGTGTCAAAACCACCCATAAGGGCTTGTACGCCTTGGCCCGTAATGATGCTGGCGTCAATATTTCCAGTACGTCCCTCTGGATAACGGGTGCCAGTTCTTAGTTCTTGCTGTAGTAAAGCCTGTTCAGTAAATGCTCCAGGTGGGATATTTAAATCAACACGGCGAACACCAGCAGGGTTGGCGGTGCGGATAACAGCATCGCCACCCATTTCTAATTCATTGACATCAGCAGGCAGTACAATTGGAGACTGCACAGATTTTTCCGCTGCTTCCATCGCAAGTAATGCGAACCTATTGCGAAGCAACTGAATACCTAGCACGTCATCAAACTGACCGCGCATCTCATTATCAATAGATGGCCTCTTGGCAACAACTACCATCATCTTGTTAATAGGGTTATTAACAGAAGATAACAATAGGTTGTTGCGTTCAGGAACATATAGCACGGATTGCTCGTTATCATAATAACGAATTATTTCAATCTGTGTAGACATATTCGCTCGGTACATTTCTTTACCAAGCAATATATTCGCGTACTCAGGGAACTGTGCAGCGACCTCGCTGACAGGCATGTAGTAGCGTTTTGCAAAGGCAATGCAGCGACCATAGCGGTCAAACTCTGGGTAAGCGCCCACTGGGTTTTCTATGCGGATACGCGGCAGCCCTGCTTCTTCGTCCAATTCAACTATGAAAGGAACGAAACCAAATGTTATGTATACATCGGCTCCTGTATACATCTGAACCTGTAGGTCCGAATGAGCAAAATAATTAGCAGCAATACGGGTACGTGTATCAGCAAATTTACGAGCACGGTCATTCGCTTGATTCGCCGCGGAACAGTTGACCGCAGGCAAAGGCGCCATAACCTCAGATAGGTCTCTAGCAACAACATCAACAAAATTTGCAACGACATTTGCATCTACACCTTCGGGAAAGAAATCAGGATAAACACCAGCAATGTTTCCCTTACGAACAGCAAGGACGTCTTGTTGGCGTGAGTCGCGCCCTGCAGCACGTTGACGTAAGTTCTCAACGCGGGCTGAGATTTGTTCAATTGATAACATTGCCATCCTTAATTCATTGCTTCTTGTTGTAGTCTTTGTTTTTCTTGCATAGTCATTTCTTCAAATTGCTTCCATAAAGAATAGACATCTATGGCAAAACCTAAAACTCCTAAACCTAACATTCCCTTAGGAGTAATTATTGGAAACTTACTAACAGTTGTTGGTTTAGCAATAGTATTATTAACGTAATCGTTTAAGGCTTTTTTCCCAGCATCATTTAAGTCCCTAGTGCCTACTCCAGCAATTGTTGTATAACGTGGAATAGAAGAAGCATCTACCCTTACAAGTTCTTTGCCTTCACCTTTGTACCATTGATTATCCGTTTGGTTAAAAATATAAGCAGGCTTACCTGTTTCTACTGCCATATAAAAAGCCCAAGCAGTTCCACCGCTTACTCTTTTACCTAAATTAGGAACATCCTCTACTTTACCTGCTGCAATCAATGCTTCAGAGTCTACTATTTGATAATAGTTACGGCGTAAAAGATTTTTAACATATTCTTTTGCAGTATTAAACCTTCTGTTAGGTAAATAATCTTTATTTATTTTTTCTAGTAAAACATCCGCTCTTTTAAGTTCTGCTTTACTATGAACAAACGGAACACCGCCAGTTGTTTTATGCCCAACAAATGAATGTGCTATAACATCTGCTTTAATTTTTTTGCCTATGTTAGCCCATTCAGTATCAGCACCAATAGCACCACCTGAATGAATAGTTATTTTTTCTGGTTTAACGGGTTGGTTAATACCAAGTGGAGTTCCTGATTTACTTTCTTCATATAGTCTTAATTTTTCTTTTGCTTCAAATTCTAAGGCTTTCCTCTCTGCTGCGGCTTTTTTTTCTTTAGCCGACATAGACAGGGTACCTTGTTCAAGCCTAGAATAAGTTTCACTTTGCATTACAGATTCAGCCCTAGGGTCAATTTCACCAGTTACTTGACGCACATTAATATCTTTTTCTAATGACGCTTCAGCAATGGCTGCTTCTATATCAGCAAGAATATCTCTTGCTTCTTGAGCAGCACGCATAATTAATTGTTCTTCTGCCCTACTTACTATTCCTGCTTTAGGACTACCCGTTTCGCTTTGATAGATAGTTGATTTTCCACCACGTTCAACAACAAAAGTATCTCTAACTAACTCTTGAATAAACTCTAAAGATTGTTTTCTTTGAGCACGCTCCATGGCAATTTCAATTGACATAGGACTACCTAATGATGAAACAAAACTTCCATCAGGTAATTTAATAACAAATGGTTGTGTAACTGGTGGTTTAGAACCAGGGGCTCTTGACATCCCACCAATAGTTCCACCACGCACGCCTTCCGCAATTTTTAAACGTTCTTGAGTTTTTTTAAAACCTTTTGGGCCAGTAGGCTTTACTTTGGTTTCTTTAATTGTTTTTGTATCAATTGGCTCTGGTGGCATCTCTAAAGGTCTATCTACACCAGTTTTATAAAACTTAAATAAATCACGAGCAGGGTCGCTCTTTGTAAATACTTCACCAGAAGGACCCCTAGGAATAGCACCTGGAATAGAGGAAGTAACTAAAGGTGGTCCGCCTTGAATACCACCAGGAACTAATGGTCGTGGCTGAGCAACATTTCCACCAGGAGCCTTAGGCAATTCCTTAATGACTTCTTTTAAATTTTTATTTAATGGATTTTTTTTTGCCATTTAATCCTACCCGTATGTTTGCTGCCATTGCTCAGCAACCATCTCATCTAAATTAACACTATAACGTTTCTGTGCTTGCGCTCTTGTAGCCCAACGATTATGGGCATACCTTTGCACCACAGAATTCTGTTGCATAAACTCACGGCATCTAATGACGCCAAACCATAGCGCCATCACGCAGTCAGTCTTACCTCTAGTATCGGGCCTCCAGGTAATTAACTGTTGTGTTAAAGCCTTAAGTCCTTCAGAACCTTCAGTGCTAGGCAGTTCAATGGTGTTGTTCTTCTGATGCTTGCCATCGCTTGTCGTTCCGAAAAGTGTGGACATAGATGCGACACCAAAGTTTGTGTCCCATTTGTTTTTTCCTGTGAAGTGAGCATTGAGGCGAACACCATAAGATGCCAGCCATTGTTGTAGGTCTGAGTCAAGGGCGTAGGCTTTTTGATGGGCGTTGATTTCAACGCGGAGTTCCTGCGGTTTATACTTCTGAACAAACTCTTCAATTGCTTGCCTAATCTTTTGCGGGGTTGGCTCTGCCATATCCAGACAGTCCAACACATAAATCTTTCCATCTATCCTGTTATAGGTCATAGCCACAAATGCAGCACGACCAGCACCCATAGCAGGGTCAAACCCAACCACGGTATAGCCTTCTACTTGAGCAGGATGTCCTGCAGCGCCAGGTCTTAACGGACCGCGCTTACGCATCCCATTCAAAGAACCCTGAACTAAGTCAGGTGGAAATATAGAATCTTCAGTTACATCTTCTTGCTGATAGACCAAAGCCCACGTAGACGGAGTAACTTCGCCTCTGCGCCGTGCAAGGGTCGGACCATCCCACTTAGGATATAGTCCCTCCTCATCTGGGGTGTCCGCATCGCCATTCCAGGCAGCATCCGATTTAGGCCAGAGCGTTGTCCAGTCTTTTGGCTTATCAGCATACTGTAGAACAGCAGGCATACCCATATACGTAAATGGGCTTTTACCGCTTGACCAATGCTTCGGGTCGCGGAGTTCTTTATAAAAATCATTTGGCGCAATTCGGGTCCCTACTACCAATAACTTGCCATTCTTACCCAGACGGGTAATAACTTCTTTCTGTAGCCAGTTAATCTGCTTGCTGTGTTCGTGAGCATTGGCTGTGGTTATACAGTCATCAAGAATAATTAAATCGGCACGGGCACCATAGATTTGACCCCCCATACCGAGTGCCTGGATAGTCGGGTCTTTTTCAGATGAATCACGAGCATCGTTACCCAGATAGACGGTATCAACACGCCAGGTATCAGAGTCTTCTTTCCATCCCCCTTCTGGTCCAAAAGTTGTCTGCAACTTCAACCAGCGCGGGTGGCTTAACCTTTGCTTTATTGCGTACACGAATTCCCGTGCTTTGATTAACGTCTTAGAAACTACGATGATTCTAACATTGGGATTTAGCGCGATGCGGTAGGTAGAGTAATTCACCGTAATCACGGTGGACTTAGCGTGCTCAGGCGGCACGTTTACAAGGAGGCGATGTTTATCGCCAGGCTCGTAAATCATATTAGGGTGAAGCCAACTAGGGTCTTTGCCCTCTAGAAGGTCAATCCAGTCCTGATGGTGTGGAAACACCCTTTGGTCTAAAAACATCTGAGAGAACTGTGGGAACGATACATCCTCACGGGCTACCCCTAGCGCTTTTAGGGAGTTCTCTTTAGCGCTGTCTTTGGCATCAGCCAAATCCTGAGCAAACTGTTTATCTCTGGAAATCCAAATACGGACAGTATCTGGCTTTTTGCCCAACTGTTCCATAGCCCTTGCCACTGGCATACCCTCAGATACCAGGGCCAAGACTTTGGCCTTGGCTTCAGCCATAGCCTTTGTCCTAGGGTTATTACCTTTCTGGAAAGTCACAGTATCATCCCATCTGCAATAGTCTGTACAGCCTGTCAGATACAGATAGAGATACAGTCTGTAACGCAAGCCCTAAAGGCTTGCTACTGTCTGTGGGCACTTTGTGCCCCTATATAGTATTAATCCGTTCAAACAGCCATTCCGAACGGTTTATAACAAAATTGTTATACAAATAACAGTTAAATCAGGACAAAATAGGACAGAGCAGGGGCATAGGCTCTGTACGGAAAAATCTTTTTTGGAGTTACAGTACGTAGTAACAAGTCACTTTAATAAGTCTAGGGTCAGAACTATATAGAACTATACGAGCAGATAGCCTATCTATACAGTTCTGATAGGCGTGTAGCAGAAAACTATTTCCCTGCCTGCCTACTGGCTGTCTGGCGCCATAACTATCTGTCTCTGGCAGGCTGATTAATAAATAAAATTAAAAATCAATATCAAAGTTATCAAGCAGAAAAAGCGCCTGCTTGACAACTTTGACTTAGAAGATAGATATAGATATAGGAGATACCTATGTTGAAAGGATAATGATGAATAGAGTATATAAGCAGGGAAAAAACCCTAAAGATGCTATATATATTGGCAGGGGTAGTATTTATGGTAATCCATTTATTATGGGTAAAGATGGTGATAGAAAAACCGTAGTGAATAAGTTCTATCACTATGCTCTATGGCGATTAAGCAGGGAGCCGAACTGGCTAGATGGGCTGAAAGATAAGGATTTAGTGTGCTACTGCCACCCTGCCTTATGCCACGGAGATATAATAATTAGGATTCTGAAAGATAAAGTAAAATAAGATAAAAGAATTATCAAATCTATCAAGCAGGGAAAAACGCCCTGCTTGACAGATTTGACTTTAAGGAAAGTATATATGAGAGATACTCGTATATAGGAAGGAAGTTATGACTAAGAAACTCCTGGACCTGCGTAAGTCTCCCTTGTCTGGACCAACTTGGGAAGTTACTTGCCCAAATGGCGATGAAGTCTTTTGGGTTGATGAACTTGGTCTATATGAACTAGGTCTCCAACCTCGCTGTTATTGCGGTATGTATTACGAAATCAGGGTGATAGCAAATGCCTGAATCCCTTGGTATATCTGAGACCAGCCAGTGTGCTACCTGTCTGGCTGGTCTTAACCTAGTATCTGTATTAGATACAAAGGACGTAATGTGCGCTGACTGCGCTGAAACGCAATATGTAAATCTAGTAGTCAAAGCCCATCTAACAAACGATGAAGCCTATGACTACTACTACAAACACCACTATCTACAAATTGATGACAATACAAAAGCAAGAGTAGATATCCCCATAGCAACATCAGGCTCGGTAGGAGAAAAAAGACCGCTCTCTATCGCAAGCGAAGCAGAGAGCGGTCACGATTGGGTTGGCTCTGTAATCAAAATATCAGAGCGAACCAAACGATACAAAGTCAGGGCAAAAATGACAGAAGATACAATTCGTGAGTATCTAGTCATTGAAGATATTGACGGCGACTATCGGCACGAGTTCCTTGACCCTATCTCAAACCTAACAGATAGGTTTATGGACTTAGAAACTTCCCTAACTATCACACCAGGCGAAACGATATGCCCCGCCTGCCATCTAGTATGCAACAAATACGCAGTGTGTCCAAACTGCAACTAATCCAAACGGGGAACCCCGTCACGATGTGACGGGGGATTCCCCGCCAATAACTACAAGGAGATAACAACAATGACTACAGCAAATAAGTTCCAATTCAACAACGCACAACTCAAAAACGTAAAAGAACGCGATGATTTCCTAACAGCAACAGTGAAATCAACGCAGATGGAATACCAACCAGACGGCACAATTCGTAGTCGCTTCATTGCATCACGCAACGTGACTATCTATGACCCAGAACTGGTAGCAATTCTCAAAAACAAAGTTCAGAATACATCTGAGTTCCCTGTTAATTGCTCAGGATTTATGACCAGCACAGTTCGTGGAAAAGGCGATGACTCCAAATGGTATGACAACCAAATCGTGACAGAACTAGAAATCCTGTCATAAAAAGAAAACTATTCAGAGCAGGGGCTACGGTCCCTGCTCTGAAACTACAGACCCCAGCGTACCAAACAAGGCAGGCTACGAGTCGCTCAACTTTTTAGGAGATAAAATGTATTTAGATGATATGACAACACTAGCCATCATCATAGCATTGGTATCTACAATGACTATGACAGCAGTAGCAGCATACAAAGCCCATCAATGGGAGCAGGCATACCACGATATCTACAGGATATTAAAAATGGAAAGGGCAAACAGATAATGATGACACTGTATGCCACACGCAGATGCCCTGTCTGCTACAAGACAGGCAGTATAATGGTAGATGAATCCGAGTTGCTGCACTATCTACGCGGCAATTTTGTTCAGGATAGTTTCAAGACTATGTCTGCTCCATTGCGTGAGCAGATAATTACTGGCACTCATCCTGAATGCTGGCAAAAAATGTTTGGACAAGAGCAAGAGGAGACTATCAATGATTAGCCTAGAAGCAGAATGTTTTAAGTGTGGCACACCAATATGGGTGCCCAACTATGAGTATGTATCTAATAGAAACTTTTGTTACCCGTGTGCTAGTAGTTATATGGGACTCACAACAGGCGTAAGCCTTGAAGAACTAGACAAGTTACGCACAGATGTAGCAATCGAGAACCAATGAAAAACGAAAGACTAAGTAATATGGATAAGTTCATAATGCTACATCAGATAGGAGTAGCACTAGACCAACTCATCGGAACGATAGAAGATATACGCGATGAGGTCGATAAAATCAAGGCAGAAATGCCAGTAGGAGAACAACCAAAAAGATTAGGAGACTAAAATGGGACTAGATATGTATCTATCTGGTAGTAAATACATAAGTAAAATAAATTGGGACGAAGAAGCAAATCTAGCATTAGCGAAAGCGTGTTCCATAGATACGAAAACCTACGATACTATAATAGAAATCACCAATCTAAAAGAAGCAGCAATAGGAGATTACGGAGCCAGAGTAGAGGTGACTTGTGCTTATTGGCGCAAGGCTAATCAAATACACAAATGGTTCGTAGACAATGTCCAAAATGGTAACGATAATTGCGGTGACTACTATGTAAACAGAAGTAAATTAATAAAATTGCGCGACCTATGTAGACAAGCATCAGATAATAAAGACCCACACCTTCTACCACCGCAACCAGGATTCTTCTTCGGTTCCTATGATATCGATGAAGGATATTGGAGCGACATAGAGAATACAATTGAACAACTTGATAGAGTATTATCCTTACCCGAAGATATAAGTTTTAGTTATCAGAGTTCGTGGTAAAGGAGACTAACTATGAATGAAAAACTAAGTATGGATACAAAAGAGTCTATAAGAATAAGGGGTTTAGCCGCAAGATATGCTAGACAATTTCTTGTTCAAAAATATAAAGAAGAATATACCGAATTATATAATGCCTATCTAAAAAATAGAGGCATACAAAATCGTAGAACCAGAACATTAGTAGATGAAAGGACGGTGCTAAATGAAGTTATCACGGACAATATCCACGATTAGTGACTATACATGGTATTACTTGTATTACATACCACGCTATAGACTAGACAAACGCTATCGTGAGCGTCTCAAAACTATCGAAGAATTGTTACGCAAGGCAAGACAGCAAGCAAAAAAGGAGAGGAGAAAATAAAAATGGCTACAAAGTTAGACACAACAAATTGGGTTTCTTATCCCTTCTTAGTAAGGGGTATGAAATTCAAGACTCTCCTTGACCCCAAAGGTAAATACTATAAAATGGCAGAGATGTGTCCCGAAGGTGAGTTCATTAAAGAAAATATCCAAATGGTCTTAGAATTCATTCACGACCCTAATCTTCTTTCCCCTAAAGAATTACAAGACCAGTTAGATGAACTTAATAAAGGTGCTTCAGAAGCACTCTTGACTATTGCCTAGCCCTTAACTTAACGGAAGGAACATAACGATGAATGAAATTGACCTATATCATATCTCGACATTCGTAACTTGGTTATACCTAATTGCTATCGGATATTGTATATACCGATGGGCTACCAAATGAGAAGAAAAATAGCAGGACTATTCAGTTGGCTATTGGCATTAGCCAGTGTAATATTTCCAATATTAATAACAACAAAAGACAATAGCGAGTCGAGTAATAGTAAAGTAATCAAGTATGAACCAAAAACTCATTGGTCAAAATCTGTAAGCAAATACTATGCAAAGGCATTGATGGCAGCACAGTATGAACAATGGGATACCAAATCAGAATTCCGTGCGTTAGCCAAACTATGGGGTAAAGAATCTGCGTGGGACCATACAGCAGATAACCCTAAGTCAACAGCGTATGGGATACCGCAGTTGTTGGGACTATCACCAACAACGCCTGCGCCCGAGCAGATTGCTCGGGGCTTGGCGTATATAGAACATCGCTATGGCAAACCATCAGTCGCGTGGGCGCATTGGCGCAAACACGGCTGGTATTAGACAAAGGAGACAGTAATGGCAAGACAAGGTAAAGGAATAAAAGTAAATGTTCCTAGACTTAAAGTAATTGAGGCTCTTGAAAAGAGTCTTACTAAACTAGAAATAGATTATGCAGATGGAAAAGAACGAGATGCTGACTATGAAAAACAAAAGTTAGAATGGCAAAAAACAGTTGCTGAACTTACTCTACCTTTCATTGATAAAGCAGAGTCTTACAATGTAAACATTAGATATAATGGCACTATCAATGTAGACTTTACTCTGCCTCCTGGCACTCTTGTATTACCTGAACAACCTACATACGAAGGTAAACCACAAATAGCACAATGGCAGTATGAACAACAAACAGAAGAGATACAAAGCGCACTAAGACTTCTTCGTATGTGCGAAGATGAGACTGTAAATACAGCGACTTATGCATCCATAAGTCAATACCTATAAAGGAGACAGTAAGTGATAATCAAACATATAGTAGAACTAGAAACAGTAATTAATGATAATGCAGACATACCTCAAATTGCAGCAATTAAATCAATGTCAGAGCAAGAACGTCAAGAGTTCTTCACAGAAGCAGGAACATCTTTGGTAGCAGAGATGCTAGGAGATGTTAATCAAGGAAACACTTGGGCACTGCTCAGAGTAGCAGAAAAGGAATCCGTATGACCACAGAGATAGTTAACAGACCACAGATAGCAACAAAAAACCAATCAGCCTGGATTAAATCTGGTGTAGCAGTAACAGCCACATCAGCCAGCGATGTAGCCAGACAGGCAGGGCTTGACTGGTCAGTATCATTACACCCAATAGCAACTCTTTACCAGATACCAGGTAAGGGATTGCCTATGCATATCCCAGTCAACAACAAGCAAGCAGTTGTCAAAACAACACCAACAGGTGAGGTAGTTCCATTAGGTATTGTTGGTAACAAATACAAACCACTACAGAATGCTGAATTATTTTCGGTGTTGGATACCCTGATTGATTCAGGAGATGCACGGTATGCAGCAGCAGGTGAGTATGCAGCAGGCGCAAAAGTATGGATGCTTATGCAGTTGCCCATTGAGATGGAAATCAAAGGCGACCCACATGCAGCATTCCTACTAGCCAAGACTACCCACGATGGGAGCGGTTCAGTTCTTATCCGCCCTATCATTGAACGGTTATTCTGCCACAATCAGATTAACAAAATCTATCGGGCTACTGACAAAAGGCATACCTATATGCTACGTCATACAACTAACTCTAAGTTAGATGTCAATGATGTGCGTGGCATTCTTGATATTGCCTACACAACTATTGATGACTACACAGTTATGTCAGAGGCAATGCTTGAACGTCAAGTTACACACCAGCAAGCAGTGGATTACTTCAAGAAAGTATTTCCATTACCTAGCAAGGTAGAGGATACGCCTTTAGATTTACTATCTACAGGTGAGAAAGTACAACGCACCAATGCCCTCAACCACAGAGCCAGAAGCCTGGACATATACGAGAACAGTCCTACTCAGGAGAATATCCGAGAGACTGCCTTCGGTCTATGGCAGGCAGTTGTTGAGTATGCCGACCACGGCAAACCAGGTAAGTCAAGGTCACTAGGCGTTAGAACAATGTCAGGTGGCAGTGATAGCCTAAAGATAAGAGCACAAGAACTAGCACTAGCATAAGGAGACTACAGTGGAAATTATCTATACAGATAAAGACGGAAACACAGTTAAGTTCACTGAAGAGATGGCTATTGCAGCCATCACTGAGCGTGATGAACTGCGTGTATCACTTAATGATTGTCAAGATAGGTCAACTAGATACTATGGCAAACTAGTAACAGTAAGAGAACAGGTCTATGACTTCTTTAACTCTCGCTATGACGCTGATACAGATACAGCAATAGAGTGTGAGGTAGATGATGTCAATGAACTGCTCAGAAGTATTGGCGCTGAGGAACTAAAAAAACTATGGACAGTCATAGGCACAATCAATTACACAGTCAGTAACATCTCTGCTTCTAATGAAGATGAAGCAAATGATTATGTGATGAATGAATTGACTGTTGATGTAAGCGGCGATGCCGACTTAGATGACTGGACAATTGACATCTCAAGCACAGAACAACAGTAACTAAATGCCTAAAATATCTGGGCATACCTATGATGAGGCACAGCAAACAGGCAAGTGTCTGGTAGGTAAGCACGATGAATGCAAGGGCACCGCGGTCATCGGTATCCACGCACTCAGGAGACTATGTGCTTGCCAATGCCACGCCAACTCAGATAGTTCAGAGGAACCCCCTTCCGTCATCTGATACTATCTGCCTACTGAAACGGGCTGGAGTTTGATTAGTCTCCTTTTCCAGCCCGTTTCTTTTACAAGGAGACAAGGAAAGATTTATGCGAGTAGAAGTAGAACGGGACAGGTATGGACGTCCGTTAATAATTCCTAAAGCAGGAGGCAAACCAGTTGCTTATACAAGAGCAACAACAATTGCTAACAGTTTAGATGACCCATCAGCATTGACCGCTTGGAAGATGCGTATGGCTGCAATAGGTTTAACAATTCGCAGTGATTTATTACTAGCCATAAGTGCGGCACAAGAAGATAAGATGGCTATCAACAAGTATATTGAAGATGCTATGGAAGTAGCAGGCGCTAGCCGTGCAGCAACTATCGGCACGGCACTACACGCAATAGCAGAGAAACTAGATTTGGGCCAGTCACCTGGACCAATACCAGACGAGTGGGCAGGGGACATCCGAGCCTACGAATTAGCAACGGGACATCTCAAGAAGTTCTTTATAGAACAGTTCTGTGTGTTGGATAAGTACAAGATTGCTGGTACTCCCGACAGAGTAATTGAATATAAAGGTGAGAAGTTCATTGCAGATATAAAAACTGGTCGCATTGACCGCCCAAATAACATTGCTATCCAATTAGCAATTTACGCCAACGGCTCCCCGTATGACGTTGCTACGGGTCGCCGTGGTAGTTGGGGTGATATCAATAAGGAGAAAGCAGTTATCATCCATCTTCCAGCAGGAACTGGTCTATGCAAATTAGTTTGGATAGACATAAAAGAGGGCTGGAAGGGAGTACAATTTGCAATGAAGGTAAGACAGTGGCGAGACAAAAAAGGTTTCGTTACTCCATTTGAAGAAGGAGATATCAGTGGCTAGCACTGAAGCACCAATTAGTATCACAGTAAAAACACCAGCAGGTTCACTAGTAACAGTTCGTGCAGAACACGGAAATGAACTAGACCAACTAGTAGCATCAGCACTAGATGCAATCAAGTCAGCAGTATCAGAACTTGAAGCAGCAGCCAAAGGCGTAGCGCCAGTTCAGTATCAGCCAATGGCACCAGCACAGGTAGCAGCAACCCTCGGCGCATCTATCATTGACAATCCAATACCCAGTAATGGTGGTTGGGGGACGGCGCCATCAATCAATGGACGCAATTGCCCACACGGCAGAATGACAGCCATCCAAGGAACAGGCAAGGATGGCAAGACCTATCGTGGTTACTTCTGCGCAGCACCGAAGGGTGCGCTTG
>Ga0194132_10005598_pt1 | contig 20188 bp, 16 predicted proteins | sample TA2KigOf80mmetaG_FD_148612 | JGI IMG/M metagenome (GOLD analysis project Ga0194132, IMG submission 148612) | Freshwater microbial communities from Lake Tanganyika, Tanzania - TA2015054 Kigoma Offshore 80m | ecosystem: Environmental > Aquatic > Freshwater > Lake | place: Tanzania: Lake... | reverse complement strand
TGAGCAGGTGTGGAACTACGTGAAGAACCACGGAATCGGGCGGATGTTGCTGCGCCAAGCGGACGACCTCAAGTGCGCCGTCCTGGCGCGCCTACGATCCCTGCAACGCCTGCCCTGGACTATCAAAATGTTCTTCCTGACCAAGGACACCGTGTACGCCGCAGGTTGAACTCAATGTCTACTAACCAACGGTCTGATTAATATGCCAGAGAATGCGGCTTTCCGCTACACTTCCCGTGAGAAAAACGGGCTAGCCACTCAGGATCAGGCCGCGGTCACGCTGCGTCTTGAGTTCTCGCGGCGGCCCGACTGGATGGCCCAGTTTCCGTTCGCCCACTCCATCGAAATCACCTACCGGCTGCGCGGCACGACACTCGAAGTGGACACCGCTCTGGAGAATCATTCCGCCGAGCCGATGCCGGTCGCCATCGGCTACCACCCCTATTTCCAGTTGACCGCGGCGCCGCGCGACAACTGGAATGTCCACCTTGCCGCGCGGGAACATATGGTGCTCTCCCCGAAACTTGTGCCCACCGGTGAGACCAAGCCTGTTGCCTTCGCCGACCCCCAGCCGCTTGCCGGCGTCCAACTGGATGATGTCTTCACCGGCCTGGTGCGCAACCTGGAAGGACTGGCCGAATTTTCGGTCTCCACGGGTTCTCAAAAGCTCACCGTCGCTTACGGGCCCAAGTATCCGGTGGCTGTCGTCTACGCCCCGCCGGGACGCGGTTTCATCTGTTTTGAGCCCATGGCCGCTCCCACCAACGCCTTCAACATGGCTGCCGAGGGAAAATGGAAGGGCCTGCAATCCGTGGCGCCCGGCGCCCGCTGGCGCGAAAGCTACTGGATTCGCGCCGAAGGATTCTAAGCATGCGCGCTGCACTCATCCTGGTTGCGGTTCTGGCCTCCGCCGCCGAACGAGCGCCGCTCTGGCGGGCCATCGAACACGCGAACCTGGCGGAGGTTCGTGCCCATGCGGCGCGCGAAGCCATCAACGTGCCGGACGGGTCCGGCACCACCCCCCTGATGCACGCGGCCGTGTACGGCGACGCGCGCATGATGAAGCTGCTGCTGGATGCGGGCGCTGATGCCGCGGCGGTGAACACGCATGGACAAACCGCCCTCCATCGCGCCGCGCACGATGAAGCCAAGGTCCGGCTGCTGCTGGATCACCGTGCTCCGCCGCACGCGGTGACCAGGTCCGGTCAAAGCGCCCTGCTGATCGCCGCGGCCCGTGGCGGTGCGTACGCCATCGCTCGCGCATTGCTCGAAAAGTCCGTCCCGGATGCGGCGATGCTGACGCGGGCGGTGACGCTGGCCGCACAGTCCGGTGAACTGGACATCCTGCAACTGCTCATCGCCAAGGGGGCCAAGCCGGCGGCCGCGGCTCTCCGCGGCGCGGCCGGATCGGGCTGCCGGGCCTGTGTGGACCTTCTACGCGAGGCCGGCGCTCCGGTGGACGTGGAACTGCACGGGTCCACCCAACGCGGCCAACTGGTCACCGTGCGCCAACTCCTGGATGCCGGGGCGTCGGCCGGCAAGCCCGACGGGAAGGGCCGGACTCCGCTCATGTTCGCCGTGCGGTCAGACTACGCCACGCCGGAACTCGCCAGCCTGCTGATGGAACGCGGCGCCAAGGCGGATGCGCGGGACCACGCCGGTGAAAGCGCCGCGGATTGGGCCCGGCTCCAGGGCAATCCGGGCATGCTGCGCGTGCTCCACCTGGACGTGCCCTCCACTGCAACCGTCTCTGCCCGGGACACCGCACGCGAGCCGCGCGCGGCCATCGCGGCCAGCCTGAAACTGCTCCAGTCGAGCGCCCCCGCGGTGTTCCGCCAGCGGGCCTGTGTATCGTGCCACAGCAACATGCTGCCCGCCATCGTGGCCCAGGAAGCGCGCCGGAATGGCTTCCTGGTGGATGAGAGCATCCAGTTCCGCGAGATCAAAGCCATGCTCGCCGTGGGCGCCGGCCATCGCGACCGCTCATTCGAAGGGCTCTCCATCCCAGGCACCAACGACACGGTTTCTTACCTTCTCACCACCCTCGCCCACCTCCAGGTGCCTCGCAATGACATAATCGATGCGCTGGCGCATTTTCTCACCACGCGCCAGGCTGCCGACGGACAATGGCGCATGGGCGGCCACCGGCCGCCTCAAGAGTACTCCACGTTCACCACCACCGCTCTTGGGGCCCGGTCGCTCGATGCCTACCGCATCCCCGGGCGCTCCGCCGAATTTGACGATCGAATTGCCCGCGCCCGCCATTGGCTTACGGCCAATCGCGCCGAACACGTTGAGGAGCAGGCATTCAAGCTTCTGGGACTGGTCTGGACGCATGCTTCCCGTGAGACCATCGCCCAAGCCCGCCAGGAACTGCTTCAAGCCCGCAACAAAGACCGAACGTGGAGCCAACTACCCTACCTCCCCCCGGATTCCTATGCGACCGGGCTCGCGCTTTACGCACTCCAGACCGCTGGCATGGCTTCTCAGAGCGCCGAGTTGCACCCGGGGCTGCGATTTCTGGCGGAATCTCAACACGCCGACGGCTCCTGGCATGTGCGCTCCCGCGCCGTGGCCTTTCAGCCCTACTTTGAGAGCGGCTACCCGCACGGCCACGATCAGTGGATCTCCGCCGCCGGCGGAAGTTGGGCCACCCTCGCGCTTCTGGCCGCCTTGCCGTAGCCGGCGGGGTCGCGATACCCGTGAGACCACTTTCAGCACGGATCCCGTCGCTGTAGCAATGGTTCGTCCGACCCCAGCACCTGCCGCGGCATCCGGTTCGTTCGAGTGGCCCGCAATTCCTTGAGCGCCCGGCTGAAATGCGTCTCCTGGAACGCATTGGCTCGATCCGCTGGCGCGTCCCGTTGAATCCGCAACCTTCCGCGCTCCATCCGCCGCATGGCCCAAGCCGCGTGGACCAGTTGTTCAAACAGGCTTCCCTCCAGCAGGTCCTGGGGCTGCGGCTCATCGGATGAACGAACCCGGGCCGATGACGTACTCATGGGATAATCGAGCTTCCCCCTGTCATGAACACCGCCAACGCCAACGCTCGCGGGCTCGCTCTCGCGGAACTTGAAACGCCAACCCTATGCCTTGATCTGGATGCTTATGAGCGCAATGTGCGGCGCATGCGTGACTACTTCGATACGCACGGGGTCCAGTGGCGGCCCCACATGAAGGGCCAGAAGGCCGTCCGTCTCGCCCGCTTCGCGCTTGACCGCGGCGCCATCGGAGTCACCTGCGCCACCGTGTATGAAGCCGAAGCGATGGCGGAAGCCGGGATTACCGGCATCCTGATCGCCAATCAGACTGTGGGCGCCCGCAAACTGGCTCGTCTTGCCCGGCTTCAACGAATCACGCCCGTCATCTCCGCCACCGATAGCCCCGCCCATCTCGCCATGCTGGCCCAGGCCGCGCAGGCGGAAGGCGTCACCATTCCTGTGCTCATCGAACTGAACATCGGCATGAACCGTTCCGGCATCGATTGCGGCGCCCCCGCCGTGGAACTGGCCCATGCCGCCACCCAAACCCCAGGAGTCACACTCGCCGGCCTCATGGGCTGGGAAGGCCACGTCTTGAAGTATGAACCTGCGGAGAAAAACGAACGCATCCGGGAGTGCCTGGGCCGCCTGATTTCCACAGCCGAAGCCTGCCGCGCCGCCGGTCTCTCCATTCCCATCGTCAGTTCCAGCGGCTCAGGAACTTTCCTCGATGCCTGCCCAGTCGCCGGCATCACCGAAGTGCAGGCCGGCGGCGCCGTCTTCTCCGATCTCAGCTACAACAAGTGGGGACTCACCCGGCACGAGTTCGCCCTCACTGTGGCGACGCGTGTCGCCAGCCGCCCCTCACCCACTCGCATCATCGCCGACGGCGGGTTTAAGACCATGAGCGTCCAGCACGGGCTGCCGAAACCGCTGGGGATCGAAAAGATCCAATCGGTGGTCCTTTCGGCAGAACATGGCACCATCGAACTGAGCGAGCCTTCGCCTACGCCCGCCGTGGGAGAGATGATTCAGTGGATCCCCGGCTATACCGATAGCACCCTCTGTCTGCACGACGAGATGTGCGCGCTGCGTGGGGGTATTGTCGAGGAAGTGTGGGTCATCCCCGGCCGCGCGGGCCGCAGGTAACGCCAGACCGCGATTACGCCACCCGGCGTTTGAACAGCGGTGAATTGACCGTGGCCGTCTTCACTGCCTTGGCGAATCCCACCAGTTGCAGGGCACGGATCTGGAGCCAGGTGACGTCCAGTTCATACCAGGCCAAACCGTGGCGCGAGGACGTCGGGTGCGCGTGGTGGTTGTTGTGCCAGCCTTCGCCAAAGGTCACCAGCGCCACCCACCAGTTGTTGCGGGAATCGTCATCGGTGGAGAACCGGCGGCTGCCCCAAAGATGCGACGCCGAATTCACCAGCCAGGTGAAGTGCAGCCCCGCCGTCACCCGGAAGAAGATGCCCCAGAAGATCATCGGCCACCCGCCAATCAGATACAGCACGATCGCCAGGCCGATCATCGGCACCCAGTGAAAACTGTTCAACCAGCGGTAGAACGGATCCCGCCCTAACTCCGGCGCGTACCGCGCCATCTGCGCCGTGTCCGCATGCTTGGACTCACCGAAAATGATCCAACCCATGTGAGACCACCAGCTTCCATCCCGCGGCGAATGCGGATCGCCCACCTGGTCGGACAACTGATGATGAACCCTGTGCGTCGCCACCCAGAAAATGGGACCGCCTTCCAGCGTCAGTGTGCCGAACACCGCCAGCACATACTCAAACCACAGCGGCACTTTATAGGACCGGTGCGTGTGCAGCCGGTGGTACCCCATGCCAATCCCCCACGACAGCGTCATGAAGCACAACAACGCGGCCCCAATCACCGCCTGCCAGGTGAAGAAGAACGGTGCGGCGAGAGCGCCCACATGGAACAGGGCCATGGCGATCGTTGTGCCCCAACTGATCTTGGCCTTATCCACTGGAGGCCGTTCAGCCGACGGTGCTCCCCCCACGGTCTGAACGGCATGTCCTTGCGGCCGGGCGGCCAAAGTCGAACTCGAAGACTTGCTCTGCTTCATGCTGGTCTTAGAAACTCCCGCGATATCGTCTTTGTCAAGGTCAGGCGCAAGCGGACCGAAGGACCATCGGTGGGAGGGTGACCCGCCAAGAGGGTGACGGCTGGCATACGGCTGGACGGATTTCTCAGAACTCCCAGTGTCTCACACCTCATCGTTTATCGGTTGGAGGGCAGATGAACTTTGGGGATCCGTAGGGCCATGCTCCCCGCCACCGTCACCACCTCGTACTTGCCCTGATACCCAACAAGCAAATGCGCCGCCCACGGTTCAATCCCGTACTCCTGCTCAAGCCAGCGGACCATGTCGCTTGTCGCCATCTGCAGGCCCCGGTCGAGCGAACTGCTGAACTCCGCCTGCGCCCCCACCGAAATGATGGAGTCCGCCGTGATCACCCGCGGGCCCGTGAGCCCGGCTTTTTTCTTCACCGTCACCGTGAACTCCACGTCCATCGAGGTCTCCACGCCATTGCCGATCGCCTCGCCATCCCCCTGCAGGGCATGCGAGTCGCCCACGAACAGCAGGCCGCCCGGATGGTACACCGGCAGCAACACCGTCGCCCCTTCCCCAATCCGGTTGTAATCCAGGTTTCCACCATAGGACCCCGCCGGTCCCGACGTCGGTGAGAAGTCGCCCGTTGGCGCCACGCCCACGCAGCCCACCATCGGCTCCGCCTTGAACTCCAGCGGAATCCGCCCGCTCTTCGGTTCTCGTGGCTTCACCGTGCCCCGCGCCAGATCAATGTCCCACGGAATCAGGTTGTCACGTCCCGGCCGCACCAGGTCTTTCTTGTAGCTGTCCGAATGCAGCTTTTCGATGCTCTCCGGCGCCAATGAGACCAGCCCCAGGCGAAAACCCGTATAGCCCCAGTTCCGGTTCGGCCGCACGCGATCAAAATGCACGATCAGCGCGTCGCCCGGTTCCGCGCCTTCCACATAGAACGGTCCCGTCAGTGGGTTTCCCTGCTCGCCCAGCCGCGCGCCTTTCTCATCCTGCCCGCCCGAATCGAGCGTTTTGGTCACCACCTTATCGCCTGACTTCACCCGCTTCAACACGGGATGCCGGGCCGAAAACGTCCGGTAGTACGCCGTCGCCTTGATCTGGTGCACCTCCGCGGCGCACATCCCAGCCGCGGCGGCCAATAGCAGGAGCTTTCTCATGCCTGAAGAGTATATCGCGATGTCTATGCCAATGGAGGCAGCCGCAGCCCGCGCCGTCCGGTCCGCGCCCGGAACAGGTGGCCGTCGATCGACGTCACAAAGAGCGTTGACAGATCCGCTCCGCCAAACGCGCAGTTGGTGGGCCGCCGGCAGGGGACGTCATGACGCTCAAGCACCGTGCCATCGGGTCCGAAAACATAGATCGAGGGCCCGGGGCCCCCCAACTCATAGCCCGCCGTCGCAACAATGTTGCCGTCTTCGTCCAGGCACATGCCGTCGATTCCGCGATGTTCGCCGAAATCGTGCAACACCACCGCCGCCCCCAGCGACAGATCGTCCAGCACTGGATAAGCTCGCAACTCCCGCTTCTCCTCGGCCAGCCGTCCGCTCTGCGCCACATACAACGTCTTGAAGTCACGCGAAAACAGCAGGCCGTTCGGCCGCGTTGTGTCGAACGTCACACGGTTCACCTGCCAGGCTCCATCCGCGGCCGGGTCCAGGCGGTACACCGAGTCATGGTCCAGATCCTTCGCTGCCCGGTCCGCGCTCCACGGCCCCGCCGCGCCCTCATAGTACGGGTCCGTGAACCACACCCGGCCTGCCGCATCAATCGCCAGATCGTTCGGAATGTTGAACCGCTTTCCCTCAAAACCGCTGGCCAGCACCGTCACCTGATCGCCGTCATATCGCACCACGCGCCGCAGGTTCACATCGGCGCCGCCCTCGCAGGCGCACAACCGGCCCTCACGGTCAAAATTCAGGCCGTTGGCGCAGTTGGTGCCCTCCCGCGCGATGCTGACCTCTCCCGTTGCCGGGTCGTACTTCATGATGCGGCTCTGTTGGATGCGCGTGAAATACAACACGTAGCCGTCCCATACGGGCCCCTCCGCCACGCCTCCGTAAGGCTCATCCAGCAGTTCAAATTCCCAGGTCGGGACCGATGTTGGCGACATCACTCCATTCTCGCGTTCGCCCACTGCCACCGCAAGCCGTGCCATTGCGATACCCTGGGGAAACGCCATGAAGACCGCTATCCTCGCGCTGCTCGCCGCCTCTCTCATCTTGGCCCAGAACCGCCCCAAGGTCGACAAGGCCACCGTCGACAAATGGATGAAGGAACTCTCCAACTGGGGGCGCTGGGGCAAGGCTGATCAACTGGGGGCTCCCAACCTCATCACACCCGAAAAGCGCAAGCAGGCTGCGGCCCTGGTGCGCGCCGGCGTCACCGTCTCACTGGCCCATGACACCGAGAAAGCCACCGCCGCCGACAACCCGGATCCGTTCTCCCACGAATTCACCGCCACCGCCGCGAACCCAGTCGCTGGCCAATACTCGGTCGACCGCTACGGCGTCCTCTACCACGGCTGGGCCCACAGCCACATGGACGCCCTCTGCCACATGTTCTATGAAGGCAAGATGTACAACGGCTTCTCGATGAACGAAATCACGAAGGCGGGCGCCGCCAAACTGGCCGTCACCAACCTCAAGAACGGTATCTTCACCCGCGCCATCCTGATGGACATCCCCCGCCTCAAGGGCGTTGAGTGGCTGGAACCCTCCACCGCCATCTACCCGGAAGACCTCGATGCGTGGGAAAAGAAAGCCGGTGTGCGCGTTCAGCCCGGCGACATCGTCCTCATCCGCACCGGCCGATGGGCGCGCCGCGCCGCCAAGGGTCCCTGGCCCATCATGAACGCCGCCGCCGGTCTCCACGCCTCCTGTGCCCGCTGGCTCAGGCAACGCGACATCGCCATCCTTGGCAGTGACGGCGCAAGCGACGTCATGCCCAGCGGCGTGCCCGGTGTCGCCCAGCCCATCCACCAACTGACGCTCATCGCCATGGGCGTGCCGATCTTTGACAATATGGACCTTGAAGCCGCCGGCAAGGAAGCCGCGAAACAGAGCCGCTGGGAGTTTCTGGTGAGCGCCGGGCCGCTGCCGGTGCCTGGCGGCACCGGGTCGCCCCTCAATCCAATCGCCGTGTTCTAGATCGCGCCCGCACGGCGTCGAGCACCATCCGCGGCGTGGCCGCATCCACGCCTCTTGCGATGCCCAGCCGCTTCCCGCTGGTGGTTCTAACTCCAGCGCCGGCTCGTTGCGGTCCGGCTGCCGGTTCTCCAGCAGCACGAATCGCACCGGCGGCTGGTCCCGGAGCCGTTTTCGCCATTGATAACAAGGAATGCTCTTCGATGCCGCGCCCGCGGCAGAACGGGCGGACGGTTTGTCCGCTGGCCTCCTGCTCCGAGATCAGTTTGCTCCGATACTTCCGCCTGCTTTCCGGCATGTCCCGAAGATGACGCCCTCGGGAGGTGCCGACGGGGAGAGCGGCTTATGAGCCGCTTGCGCTTGAGGCACCTTGGTCGGCCACTTGGACAGGTCTCTTGCATGGAGGCATGTGGCCTTGGCCGGTTGCCTGCGTGGGACTGGGTAATGGCCGTGCAGGCTGCCGATTCTTGATGTGGAACTGACGGGGCTAGCGGAAGGTCACCAGAGTTGAATTGGCCTCCGCTCCGTCCACCGACAGCCGGATCGTCGCCAGACCTCTTCCCGCCAGGCTGCGCGGAAGCGCTACATGGACGTGGTCGACTCCAGGGCGATCGCGGTCCGGTCCCGCCAGCAGCACGGGCGCGTTTTCGCCTCCGATGTTGCACGTGACCGCCTCCAGAGAAGAGCGGCCTCGAATACCAGTTCCGTACAACTCAAGCACAGCGAGGCTGCCCGACGGCCCCAGATCGATCGGCGCGTGCCGACAGCCGCTGTCTCCATCGCACGCAGCAACCGCTGCAATGGAAGTAGTCCCGTCTGGCTGCTCCACTCGCACGGTCGCCGCTGGAGGTCCTGATCCCCCTGCAGCCGCAGTGAAGATGCCGGGCGCAACCGGCTGGATCTGCAGCCGTCCATAGGCAAGCAACCCGTCGTCGCGCTCCGCCGCCAGCGTTGCCGGCCCAGGTGCAGTACCCTCGGGAACCACGATGTTCATTTGGCCGGATGATGCATACAGCACGATCGGTGTGCGGCCCGCGCCGCTTGAGTCGATCACGGTTAAACCAGAACTCAAAGCGTCAGGCTCCGTCCTCAAGCGCTCGCCAGAGATGGTCACAATCGCGCCCGTTGCCGTTGCTCCCGGCTGAAAACTCGCTGCGTTTAACGCCGCCAGTCGAGACGCTCCGGCATACGGCGGGCCGGGATCTTCGGGCAGCCTGGCAGAGAGTGGAGCCCGATCGTGGAAGAAACGAGTGATCTCGCCCGCCAGACGCAGATACCAATCGCTCGGCAGCGTGAACCCGTCCGCATCGAGCGTCAGCCAGAAGCCCTGGTCCGGTGCCTCGGTGCGCCGCGAAGCCAGTTTGAACATCGCAGTGCTCTCGTTCACCTCATCGAACATGGCGATCTTCAGTATCTTTGCGCCAGCCGCTTTGGCGTTGAACGCCTGCCGCCACAGAAACTCGCCCTTGTTCCGCGGGATCTGGTTTTGCATTGCGTTGCGGTTCAAGTTGTACCACGAGAAGCCCGGGAACACGACCGGCATGTAGATCTGCTGCCGTTGCGCAGTCGTTGCCAGGTCCGGATCCAGGCGCTCGGTCCGCCAACGATCGATGGCCGCCGGCGTGCTGTACCGCCCCACGCTCCATGGCTGGATTCCGTCCATTGCCTGGTAGACGGTGGCCCAGCGGGGGTCAGTCGCGGCATCGTTCGAAAGTGCGCGCCAGTAGCCGGGTGTTCCGCCAATGTAGTTCACGCGCGCTTCTTCTCGAAACCACTGGATCAGCCGAAGCGCGGCGTCGGGATCACCGGGCGGGTGTCTCGTGCTATTCAGCCCGATGCCCCATACCCCTAACACGGGCCTGCCGTTGTGCCGAAGATAGCCAGGTTGTGCCGTCAGTTCCAGCGTCTCCACAAGGTACTTCCAGTCATCTTGCATCGTGGCGAGAAGCGTGGCCGGGTTGGCTCCGCTGATGTCGTACTCAAGCGCAAAGACACGTCCATAGCGCCGGGCGGCCGCCATCACGTTTTTCAACACGACGTCACCTCGAGACCGGTTGCCGGGGATGTCAGTAATGAACCGTTGCACCAGCACGCCGTCCAGTCCATACTGCTGCATCCAGCGGAAGTGCCGGTCTACCGTCTTGCTGCTGCCGGAGCTGAAGAGATGTGCGGGATTCGCGCCGATCGTCATGCCTGGAACGGCGCAGGTCTCTCCCGGCTCGAACTCGCGCAGGTCCGGATACATGTCGATGACCAGGCTGGACGCCGTCGGTGCTCCGTTGGCCCAATGGCTCCAGTTCGTCCCCAACGGGCCGCCACCCGGACAGCGGAACCAACCCTGGTAACCAAGCAGAACCTTCTTTTCGAGTGTCGACGGATCCGGGGTTTGAGCACAAACGATCGCCACGGAAGAAAACAGGGTTGGCAGAGTTCTTGTCAGCATAGTTATGTTACCGGCGCGCCGGCTCTTTCCACTGGTTTTCGGGCAGCACGCTGGCCCCTGCCACTCTGGCCCCTGCCACTCTGGCCCCTGCCACTCTGACGTTGTAGGCCTGCCTCCAAGGAAACTCAGCCCGCGGCCGCGCAATCCGGTTTCCCTCTGTCTCCCGTTTCAGATTGTGCCAGGAAAAGCCCGGGAAGATCACCGGCGTGTAGATCTGTTTGTCCTTCGCAACCAAGGCCAGGTCCGGCGCGATCATGTCGTCCTTCCACTTGTCTACGCCGGCAGGATCTCGATCGCGGCCGACCGCCCAGGGTTGCACAACGTCCATCTTCTGGTAAACCTCGCTCCACCCGGCTTCTGGCCGCGAGTCGGCGGTGAGGGTCCTACACCGCGAACGCGTGCCGCCCATGTACGTTACCTGGTACTTGGACGGAGACTGTGAGGGGAACCATCCAATCATCTCCTGCGTTATCGCGGGATCGTTGGGGACATAGCGATCTTCGCGCAGCCCGGAATTCCAGATGGACAACACCGGTTTACCGTTGTGATGGAGATAGCCGGGATGAGATATGACCTTCAATTCGTCCACGAGATTTTCCAGTCCTCCCGCATCATTCTCGAGGAAGTTGGCCAGGTTCGATCCCGTGACATCTTAGTCAATCGCGATGACGCGGCCGGGTCTTGACCGCGCCCGAGAGGAAATTCTGTTGAGCGCCGGGCCGCTGCCGGTGACCGGCGGCACCGGGTCGCCCCTCAATCCAATCGCCGTGTTCTAGGCCAACGCGAACGTCAGCCGCGAGTCCCAACAGCAGCCGCGGCCATTCCCGCGGCCGTCCGTCCCAGCACCAGCAAACGGCACCCCGCCGCCTCCAGCCGCGCCCGGTCCAAACATCCGCGGCCATCCAACACAACGGGTGTCCGCATCGCGGGCGCGAACGCCGCCCAATCCAATTCCCGGTACAACGGCCACTCTGTCACCACCACCGCCGCGTCCGCCCCTGCCAGCGCTTGCGTCAAGTCCTCGTTGAAGACGGCGCCCAGCGCAGGATACTCGCGCCGGGCCCGGGGAATCGACACCGGGTCGTGCACCCGCACCCGCGCCCCCCGGCTGATCAACCTCTGCGCGATATCGAGCGACGGAGCATCCCGAAGGTCGTCCGTCTCCGGCTTGAACGACGCGCCCAGTAGCGTGATCGTGCGGCCCTTCAGGATCTTCAACTCCTCCAGCAGCATCTCGACCACGCGCCCCCGCTGGCTATCGTTCACCCGCCGCGCCGCCGAGACAATCGGCATCTCAAGCCCGTACTCAGCGGCGGTCGCCAGCAGTGCCGCGGTGTCCTTGCCGAAGCACGATCCGCCCCAGCCCACACCGGCGTTCAGGAATCTGGAACCAATGCGCGCATCCAGGCCGATGCCGCGCGCCACCTGCGCCACGTCCGCGCCGACACGCTCCGCCACACGGCTGATCTCGTTGATATAGCTGATCTTCAGGGCCAGGAAAGAATTAGCCGCGTACTTCACCAGTTCCGCCGATGCCAGGTCCGTCTCCACAACCGGTGTCGCCACCACCGCGTTCGGACGCGGAAGAAACGACGGCGCGGCGAACGACTGGTCGATCACCGGCCGGTACAGCCGCCGCATCACCTCGAGCGCCCGCGGCTCTTCTGCCCCCAGAACAATCCGGTCCGGGTACAGACTGTCCTCCACGGCGTTTCCCTCCCGCAGGAATTCGGGGTTCGACACCACCGCGAAGTCACCACCCGCTCCCGCCGCCTCCCGCACCAGCGCGCCAACCCAGTTGCCGCTGCCGATCGGCACCGTCGATTTGTTGACAATCACCATGAAGCGTCCCGAAACGTGCCCCGCAAGCTGCTGCGCCGCCGCTGAAAGGTAACTCAGATCGGGCGCGCCGTCCGGTCCCGGCGGCGTGCCGACGCAAATCATCACCACTTCGGCCTCGGGAATCGCCCCGGCGTACCGCGACGTGAACCGGAGCCGCGAGGAAGCCAACCGCGCCAGAGGTTCCAGATGCGGTTCGAAGATGGGCAGACGCCCCGCTTGCAGCGACGCTACCTTCTCTTCGTCCGTATCGAGGCACCACACATCATGGCCAAGAAACGCCAGACACACCCCGGAGGTGAGCCCCACGTAACCGGTGCCGATGATGGCTACGTTCACAGGTTCACTTCCACCACTTCGTCGAAGATATCTTCCGGCAGCTTGATACCGGAAACACGCAGCCTGTCGAGCACCTTGGGCTTGTAGCCGGTCCAGTGGAAACGGCCCTGCACCTTGCCGGCGTCATTCACGCCCAGCCGCTCGAACACAAAAATGTCCTCGGTCTCCACACGGTCGTCCACCACGCCGGCCACTTCCGAAATCGCCGTGATCTTGCGGCTGCCGTCCTGAAGGCGAGCCACCTGCACCACCAGTTTGATCGCGCTGGCAAGCTGCTGCAGAATCACCTTGCTCGGAATTTCGAGATCGGACATCAGCACCATCGCCTCAAGGCGTGAAAACGCATCGCGCGGCGTATTCGCGTGGATGGTGCTCATGGACCCCTCGACGCCCGTGTTCATCGCCTGCAGCATATCCAATGCCTCGGCGCCGCGGCACTCGCCAATCACAATGCGGTCCGGCCGCATGCGCAAAGCCGTTCGCACAAGCTGCCGCTGATTAATCCCGCCCTCCTTGTTCAGGTTGGGCGGCCGCGTTTCGAACTTCAGCAGATGGCGCTGCTGCAGTTGCAACTCAGCCGTGTCCTCAATCGTGATGATCCGCTCCTCCTCCGGAATGAATCGTGACAGCGCATTGAGCGTGGTCGTCTTGCCGGAACCCGTTCCGCCGGAAATCAGAATCGTCGTCTTGGCCTGAACGCACGCCGCCACAAAACGCAGCATGGTCGGCATCAGCGTCCTGTTGGCCATCATCTCATCGGAGGTGATCACATGCCGGCCAAACCGGCGGATCGAAAGCGACGGCCCATCCAACGCAAGCGGCGGAATGATCGCGTTCACGCGGCTTCCGTCGGGCAGCCGCGCGTCGACAATCGGAACGGCCTCATCCACGCGGCGGCCCACCTGGGAAACGATTTTCTCAATGATGTGCAGCAGGTGCGCGTTGTCCTTGAACTTCACCCCGGTCAGCGTCAACTTGCCGGCCCGTTCGATAAACACCTTGTGCGGGCCGTTCACCAGAATGTCAGAGATGCTCGGTTCCTTCAGCAGCGGCTCCAGCGGACCCAGGCCCAGCACCTCGTCCAGAACCTCTTCGATGATCCGGTTCTGCTCCGCCGTCGTCATCGGAACCCGCTCGTCATCCAGCAGCCGCTCCACCACCCGGCCGATCTCCATGCGCACCCGTTCCTTAGGCAGCGACGCCACCTTCTCAAGGTTCAGCACGCCGATCAGCTTGCGATGGATCTCGCCCTTCAGGTCGAAGTAGCGGTCAGGCCGCGCCGCCGCCGGATTTCCAGTGCCTCGCCCCGGCTGCGGTCGTAATGTGGTTCCCACGTGATCTCCCTAACGGACTCCCGGAAGCTCCTTCCGAGTCTTCAATTATAGCGGTGCGGTCCCATCCGGTTGAACCCATCGCTATCCTCGAAGTTCCAGGACCACCGGCAGGTTATAGTGGGGCATGAACCTGGAAGGCTTTGCCGGCGATCTCCGCCCGGTGGGCGTCGTACGCAGTGAAACCAGAGAGCGGAAGGCCATGCCGGCCTTCGGCTCACCAGCCACCGTCGAGATCTTCCCGGAGTACGCCCCCGCCCTCCACCGCATTGAGCGCCACACCCATCTCTGGGTGCTCGCCTGGCTGGATTTCAACGCCGAGCGCGACCTCCTCCAGGTGAAGCCCCGAGGACGCCGCCATGAGGGCGACGAAGCTCTCCATGGTGTCTTCGCCCTCCGCTCACCCGCCCGGCCCAACCCCATCGGACTCACCGCCGCGCGGGTCCTCGGCCACGACGGCCTCACCATCGCTCTCGATTATCTCGACTTCCTCGACGGCACCCCCGTGCTCGACCTCAAGCCCTACTACGCCCCACGCGACATGATCTTCTCCGCCGCCAATCCGCAAATGGGACGGCCCATGGACCGGGAAGCGTCCCTTCAGTTCCTCCGCATGACCGCCATCCAGTTTCACGGCGCCTCAACACCCGACCTGGAGCGCGCCGTCGCCATCTGGGACCAGTTCCGCCGCGATGTGCTTGACCATCGCGACCCCCAGGGCCTTACTATCAGCGTGCCCCTCGCCCGGCCCGCCATGGCCGACGCCTTCATGGGCATGACCCGCGTCTCCCCGGGCCGCGGCACGCTCCGTTTCTCGAGCGAGGACACCGTCGAAATCCACCACGCCGCCGGCGCCTGGCGCTATCCCGCGGTCGAAGAATCGGCAAACAGCTGAGCCCTGCCGGCCGCGCTGAGATGGCCCCGGTGAGATATCATAACTTGCCATGGCCGAAACCACGTACTGGGAACGAACCGATCCCTTCGACACCAAACTCCGGCTCCTCGAATCCGCCTGGCGCCGTGGGGACTTCCGCTTGGCACGATCCCTGACAGACTCCCTCCGCATCTCCGCCCTCCAAGCCCAAGCCGCCGAGGAACCAGCTCCCGAACCCTCATTTCCACCCGCCATCCGGCCGGTCTCCGAACTGCCCGCCCCATGGCGAGCCTTTGCCGCCCCCTGGCGATACTTCCAGGCGTTCACCCTCGCCGAAACCATCGGCCAGAATCGCCCGCCCGAACCTGTTGAACTCCGGCTCACCATCCCAGCCGCCCAGTGCGCATCGGTCGCCCGCGAACTGCGCCTGGTCCGTGTGGAGGCGGGCCGCCTGGTGGAGGTTCCAAGCCAGGTGTTCCACGAACTTTCACGTGGGGAATCCATCGCCGCGAAGCTGCTCTTTCTGACCCCATCGCCTGCCCACGCCACACAGACTTTCCTTCTGTTCCACGGCAACCCCGATGCCGAACTGCCCCACTATCCCACCGGTCTCGCCACCCGCGGCGAAGGCTTCGCGCTCGACATCGAAAACGACTTCTACCGCGCCTCGCTCTCCCGCCAAATGGGCCAGTTGGAGCGCCTCACCATCAAACGCGAACACAACCTTGAGCTGTTTGCGGGCGGCGAAGGCCACGGCGAACCTCCGGGCATCGATTGGGCTCACGACTATGTCACGGCCGGCAACTTCCAGAAGATGCGCATCACGCTCTGGGAGACCTGCCCTGACTACGAAGTGATCCGCGGACCCCTGTTCACCTCCGTGCGCCGCTGGGGATTTCCGTATTCCCCGGTCCACCCCCTGTTTTCACCCGCCCGCGTGCTGACCGATGTCGAGTATCGTTTCTATGACGCCCTGCCGTGGTTCCACAAGTCCGGCGCCATGACGGCCATTCAGGACGTCGAAGCCGACGCCTTGCGCGACGACGAATGGGTCTTCTCCGGCCAGAGCTTCACTCACATGATCTGGATGAACTCCGATGGCCGCATCCGTACCGGACCCGTTCCCCCGGCCTCCGCCGAGGATCTCTGGGCCGTCGGCTTCTATCACGAGGCGAGCCAGGACAGCTTTGCGGCCCTCTTTCTCGAACACACGGCCACCGGATTGCCGTCCATCCGGCACTCCGGCGCGCCCATCATGTTCTACCGCTGGCACGGCCACGTCTGGAGCCGCTATCCCCTCCCGGGCAAGCGCATGCCGGCCGGCGCCTCATTGCACCAACGCAATGCCTACGTCGCGCTCCCATACCGCGCCGACGGCGCCGCGCAGTTGGAGAATCTGCGCCACCGTCTGGTGAATCCGCTCGTGCTCCAGGCAGCCGCGCCCGCATTTCAAGCCAGCGCCCAGACCAACCGCTTGGCCCGTCCGGGCGAAGCCGGCGACGCCCCCATCCCCAAGCAAGCCCTCTGGGAAGCCTTGCGCCAGTGCAAAGACGAGCAGTTGTACACCGCGGATATCAACGTGGTGGACCTTGGACTGGTGCACGATCTGCGGGTAGTGGGTGGCACGGTCCACGTCCTGATGTCCATGCCGCACCGCGGCCGCCCCCTGATCGGCTTCTTCGCCTACGGAAGCGGCGGCAACTCCGCGCCCGTGCGCCAGACTCTCATGAAGGTTCCCGGAGTTCGGCAAGTGGTGGTGGAGCAGACCTGGCACCCGGCCTGGTCGTCAAACCGTCTCACTGCGGAGGGACGCCGGCGGCTCGGCATCCCCCCATAGCCGCATAGGGAGTGCCGGCCAGATGGAGTTTTCCGAAACACCAGTCACTCCGCCGGTTCCCGAGCCCGCCTCGTTGATCCTGGCTGGCATCGGCGCCTTGGCCCTGCGCCTCTCTCGCCGGCTACAAGATTGAATCCACGCGGTTCTCGGGCCGGCCCTCCGGCCAGATCCGGTTCAACACCGGAGCCGCAAGGCCGCGAATCTCCGCCAGTAAACCGGGGTCCACGGGAGCCGCCATCGCCGCCAGATTCGCTCGCACCTCAGCCACACTCTTCATCCCGCAGAGTGTCGTCGCCGCATGAGGATAGTCCAACGCATACCTCAGCGCCACGGCGCTCACCGCGAAGCCCCGCCCGGCGCACAGCGCGGCAATCGCCCGGCCGGCCTGCTTCACGGCTTCTTCCGCCAGATGCCATGGCTGCGGTCCGCCCTCGGAAAGCACACCCATGTGCAGCGGCGACGCGTTGATCAGTCCAATCCCCCGCTCCTGCGCCAGAGGGCGTATCTCCGTGTCGAGATCGTCCATCAACAGGTTGTAGTGGCAGTAGGACAGGATCACGTCCGCGCGGCCTTCCCGAGCCACGTATCGAAGCACGTTCAACGGCAATCCACTCACGCCCACGGCGCGGATCTTGCCCTCGCGCTTGAGCTCATGCAGCGCTGGAAAAGTCTCATCCAGAATCAGGCGCAGGTCCCCGAACTCCACATCGTGCGCGATCAGAAGATCGATATAGTCCGTCCGCAACCGCGCCAGCGACTCATCCACCGACCGCCGGATCCGTGCCGCCGTGAAGTCGAAATCGCGATGGCCGTAGCGCCCGCACTTGGTCGAGATCACCGCCTCATGCCGCCGTCCTTCCAGGCACGCGCCCAGCCGCTCCTCCGATAACGTCAGGCCATAGTACGGCGACGTGTCAAACAGGTTGATCCCCTGATCGAGCGCGAAGTGGACCGTCTGGCGGCACTCCTCCAGCGTCAGCGCACCATACACGTCCCCAAGCGGAGCCGCGCCAAAGGAGAGCTCGGAAACAGAGGGAATTCCAGGGCAGAGTGAGCGGTATTTCATTTGCCGCGAGGATTACTGTACCATGAACCCGATGCGTACTCTGAGCCGTCGTGGCTTTCTTGGGGCCGCCGCCTGCGCGGGCCTCCACTCCGCTCCCGCGCGCCCCAACATCATCTACATCCTGGCCGACGATCTGGGTTGGGGCGACCCGCGCTGCTACAACCCCAACTCCGCCATCCCCACGCCCAACATGGACCGGCTGGCCGCCCAAGGCATGCGGTTCACCGACATGCACTCACCCTCATCCGTCTGCACACCCACCCGGTACGGCATCATGACCGGGCGCTATGCCTGGCGCACGCGTCTGAAAAGGGGCGTTCTATGGGGTTGGGACACCAACCTCATCGAGCCCGGCCGCGCCACCGTCGCCTCGCTGCTCAAATCCAACGGCTACGCCACCGGCGGCGTCGGCAAGTGGCACCTCGGACTCGGTGACGGAGCCAAGACAGACTACGCCAAGCCTTTCGCCCTCAACCCCACCTCCCACGGCTTTGACTGGTTCTTCGGCATCCCCGCCTCGCTCGACATGGATCCCTATGTCTACTTCGAGAACGATCGCGCCACCGAACAGCCCACCGCGCAGACACCCGGCCGCAATGAACCGCGGGGTGTGTTCTGGCGGCCCGGCCCCATCGCTCCCGGCCTGAAGATCGAAGAGGTGCTGCCGGTCCTGGGCGGCAAGGCGCTCGGTTTCATCCGGGATCGCGCCAGGCAGCCGGACAAGCCCTTTTTCCTGTACTTTCCCCTCACCGGCCCGCATACGCCCTGGATGCCTCTGGAACGCTTCCGCGGCAAGTCGGGTGCCGGCGATTATGGAGACTTTGTCGTTCAGGTGGACGACCTGCTCGGACAGGTGATGGCGACGCTCGATGAGACCGGCCTGGCCCGCAATACTCTGCTGATTTTCACCTCAGACAACGGAGCGAATTGGACGCCCGAGGACCGGCAGAAGTTCACCCACCGGGCCAATGCCGCATGGCGCGGACAGAAAGCCGACATCCAGGAGGGCGGGCACCGCATTCCATTCATCGCCCGTTGGCCCGGGCGCATCAAACCGGGCAGCGTCAGTTCCCAACTTGGCTGCCTCACCGATCTCATGGCCACGGTGGCCGGTATCACCGGCGCCGAACTCGGGCCCGCCAGCGGTGAAGACAGCCATAGCCTTGTGCCCGCGTTCGAAGGGAAGGCCGGAACTCGTCAAGCGATTGTGCATCACTCCTCGGAGGGCGTTTTCTCGGTGCGGCAGGGATCCTGGAAGCTCATCCTCGGCCGCGGTTCCGGCGGCTTCAGCCTTCCCAAGACCATCCCCACGAAACCCGGTGAGCCGGCCGGGGAGCTCTACGACCTGGCATCGGATCCCGGAGAGACCATCAACCTGTACGCCGCCCAGCCGCATCGTGTTCTCGAACTGACGGCCCTGCTTGACCGGTATCGCTCCCAGGGGCGCAGCCGGTGATCGGCCGGCGCAAGGCCAGATCTCTCTAAGCCAGCATCGTATGGCCGATAATAGGATCAGGATGAGTTCTTACGCCCCAGAGGTGACGCCACGAACTTGAGAAGTACGCCGGCCTCCCGCTGGACGCTCGGGTCAGCCGGTGTCGGGGTCGCCGTTCTCGCAATCCTCGCCACTCTCCAACTTACACGTTACCAGCCCCCGGTCGAGCCCCTGCGAATCGGGACCTGGCACTCTCCGCCCTATGAAGTGGTCTACCCGGACGGCTCCGTGGGCGGGTTGAGTAACGACGTCATCAACGAAGCGGCCCGCCGAGCCGGCATCAAACTCCGCTGGTTCAACCCCATCGAGTCTCCCGATGTCCTCCTGCCCGCCGGAAAGCTGGACCTGTGGGCCAGCCTTTCAGCAAGCCCCGATCGCAAGGGCCGCTTTTTCATGACGGAGCCGTGGTCGGAAAACCTCTACGGCCTTGCCTCGGTCCCTTTCCACTCCTCCGAGAACCCCGAACAAAACCGCGTCGGCCATCTCTCCACTCCCGTGCAGACTTACATTGCGCGTACCTTTGTGCGCTCCGCACGGCTTACTCCGTATCCGAATCGCGGCAAGCTGTTTGAAGCCCTCTGCCGCGGGGAGGTCCATCAGGCGGTGATCGATCAACGGACGGTCCTCGCCGTCGGTTTCGAACGGCCCCAGGGTTGCCGCAACTATGACCTGAACTTCCAACTGCTTCCCGGAGCCAAACTCCTGGTTATTAATGAGTGCATAAGTAGGTAGACATCTGGTAAAATGG
>Ga0194132_10005595_pt1 | contig 20191 bp, 21 predicted proteins | sample TA2KigOf80mmetaG_FD_148612 | JGI IMG/M metagenome (GOLD analysis project Ga0194132, IMG submission 148612) | Freshwater microbial communities from Lake Tanganyika, Tanzania - TA2015054 Kigoma Offshore 80m | ecosystem: Environmental > Aquatic > Freshwater > Lake | place: Tanzania: Lake... | reverse complement strand
TCGCTTTTCGGAGAAGTGGAAGCTGCAGTTCCGGTCCGAATTCTTCAACCTGTTCAATCACCCGAATTTCAGCGCTCCGCAGGGTGTAAGGGGTCGCGGCGATTTTGGCCGCGTCACCTCGGTCAATGCTGCGACGACGCCGAGACAGGTCCAGTTTGCGTTGCGGGTGGAATTCTGAGCGATCGCCGCCCGGCAGTGATATACTCCACCACAGTTTTCGCCGGCCGCGATCAGCCGGCTTGACCCTTGGGTTCTGTCTGCTGGGAATCATGGCGTTACCTCGAGCAGCAGAGCGTTCGCATCGGTGAATCCGGAGGTGGCTGCGGAGCTTCCAAGCAATCCGGTGGCATTGCGAATCCGCTAAATCCAAATGCCGGGCAGAAGCCGTACTCTCCGGCATGAACCAACGCATTTGGATGGCGCTGGCCGCGGTTGCGGCCGTTTATGGACAGGAGATCCAGGCGGTCCCCGCCACGCAAGGCGGGGAGTACGCGCGGCCGGTGGACGCGGCCCCGGATCCGGATGGCAGCGTGTTCTACTTCACCGCTGTCGGACCGAACGGAGCGGGCGTGTTCCGTGTCGCATCCAACGGAGGCCCCGCGGCGCAGGTGGCGGCCGGGGCTCCATTCGTGTCACCGCGAGGGATCTCGGTGAGTGGAGATGGGCGCATGATCTTCGTCGCCGATCCCGATGCTTGGACTGGACGCGCGCGATTGGGGCAGATCCTGATGGCGCCGGTGAGCGGAGGTCCGGTGACAGCGGTGCGGGGCGCGGAGGGACGGGGCGCGACTGGAATCGAGGTGGTGGCCGAAGGTGGCCAGGAAGTGATCTACTTCACTGGCCACTCGGCGGATGGAAGCGTGCGGGGCGTGTACAAGATCGCCGTGGGCGGGGCCGAGGCGCCTACCGCCGTGGCCGAAGGCCATCCGCTCATCCGGCCCGAAGCGGTCGCGATCACACGCGGCGGCACGGTCTATGTCAGCGACCGCGGCGCGTATCCGAACGCGGGGAGCGTGTGGAAGATCGAGCGGGGCGTGGTGTCGAACGTGGTCGAGGTCCTGCGTCCTGGCGGCTTCGCGGGGATCGCGCTGGCGCAGGATGAATCGGCGGTGCTGGTATCGGCGCTGCAGCCGTACCGGAATCGGGCACAGGTCCTCATCGTGGATGTGAATACGCTCGAAACGAGCGCGTCAACAGCCGGGGTCGGCGAAAATCCGGACGCGGGCGGATTGCACCGGGCGCGCAACCGGGGCCTGTTCGCGTGGGTGGATCAGAGCGGAGGCGGAGGGCGGGGCCGCGTGTACCGGGTAGGTCCGTGAAGGGCTACAATCCCGCCACGGCTTCGATCTCGATGAGCGCGCCACGGTCCAGGCGTGAAATCTCGACCGTGGTCTTGGCTGGCCGGTGGGGGAAATAGGTCCGGTAGACCAGGTTCATTTCGCCGAGGAGCGAGAAGTCGGTGATGAAGATGTTGACCTTGGCGACGCGGTCGAGCCCCGACCCAGCCGCCGCCAGAGCCGCCGCGACGTTGTCGAGCGCCTTGCGGGTTTGGGCCTGGATCCCTTCGAGCGGCTGTCCGGTGCTGGGATCGAGTCCCAACTGGCCCGACACGAAGACGAGATCGCCGAGACGGACGACTTGGGAGTAAGTGTCATTGTTGGTGGGGACCCCGGGGACGGGGAGCGGCTCTGGTTTCGGCATGGCTTAGTTTGTGTGAATTGGCCGCGCGGACTGGACCACGGCCAGGATCTCGGGCGCGCGGCAGGCGAGCAGGTCCGCCATCTGGTGCTCGGAACAGAGCAGGTCGCGCAGGGTGATCTTGCCGAGCACCTCGTGGAGTACGCTCTGAATCGTATTCCAGAGGACACGCAACGAGCAGTCGACCGCATGGTTGCACACGTTCTGGCGTCCGGCGTGGCGCTCGCAGAACTTACTGGAGAAGAACTGGCCGCCCAGCAGGTCCAGCACGTCGCTGAGGATAATCTTTTCGGGGGGCCGGGCGAGGGTGTAGCCGCCTGCCTGCCCGCGGGCGCTTTGGACCATCCCGCCCATGCGCAGCAGGCGCATCAGCTTGGCGACGTTTGGCACCGACAGGCCTTCTGCTTTGCTGATTTCCGGAATCGTCAGCGACTGGCCGCCGGGGACACGGGCCAAGTGGAGCAGACATCGCAAGCCGTACTCTTCCTGAGTACTCAGCTTCATGCGTCGATTGTAGCGCGTCCGCGGCGATAGCATGGTTATGCGATGACAGCGCTACCGGAACCTGCGGCGTTCGCATGGTGGTTTTTCATGAAGCCGGCCGGGTGCGCGGGGTGCAGTGTCTGTTGGTATGCGCGCTCGCGGGAGGATCGTGGGAGGCAGTGTTGCGCTGGCAGTCACCGGGAATGTCGCAACTGGTGGCGCGGGTGCCGGAATTTTCCTGCGCTTCCCCGTATTCGTGGTGGAGACGGCGGTTCAGGCTGCGCTCTACGCGGTCCACCGGGTGGCGGGCCTGCGAGGGAGGCCGGCCGGGATCCTGATCTGGCGCAGCGAATCGTAAAGGCTTGTTCGGCGGCGCCGGGGCAGAGAGCGACAGGCCAACGGATCGAAGCCAGGCTCCAGGCCGAAGAGCTGGCGGGCTTGGCGGGCGGTGCCCGTGTTCGGCTCGTGGCTGCAACACCATGGGATCTTCAGCGGCAGGGGAGCGTCCGTGTCATAAGACGCTGGCCGGGATTACTCCGCCGCATCCACGTAGCGGTCCATCCGGAAACACCGCCGCCGCCCGTTGTCGATGACCTAGCCCTCGAACTTCTTCACCCCGTTCAGATAGAACGTCAGAGGCTTCTTCACGGCATAGTCGAGCTTCAAGACATCCCCGATGTCGAGCGCCAGTAGATCCTCGGTAGTAATCGACGCGCCGACCAGCCTCGCATCCAGGTTCACCCGGGCGTCGCGGATCAGGTGCATGATCCGTCCCTGCTCCAGCTCAGTCGACTCGGTCTTGCGGACCGTCCACTGCTGGTCGAACTTCTGGCGCAGCATCTTGATGATGATCGAGGGGATCCCGATGTTCATCATCCCGACATGGTCGCCCAGCCGGACCTCGAGGCTCACCGCCACCACCGCTTCGTTGGGCGCGAGCAACTGCAGCATCTGCGGCTCGGTCTCGCTCGCCTCGATCGTGAATTCGAGCGCGGTCACCCCCAGCCAGGCCTCGCGCAGATCGTGAAGGATGATCCGGTAGATTCCGTCGAGTATCGACTGCTCGATTTCGGTGATCTCGCGGTCGATCTTGAACGGCGCGGCCTTGCCGGTTCCGCCGAGCAGGATCTCGATAATCGGGAACACCAATGTGGGGTTCAGCTCGAGGACTGCGCTGCCGTCGTAGGGCCGCATTCCGAGCGCCGAGACCACGGTCGGCGAGGGGAGACACTGGGAGAACTCCATGAACGACAACTGCTCCACCGACACCAGGTTCACGATGACATAGGCGCGGAGGTAGGCCGATAGGCTCGAGGCAAGTGTGCGAGCGAAGTTTTCGTGCAGCAGGTGGATGGCACGGATCTGGTCCTTGGCGATCCGGTCCGGACGGCGGAAGTCATACGCCTGTGCACGCTTGGTGAGGTCCTCTTCGGTTGAGGACTCCCTCAGGTTGCGGAATACATTGTCGATCTCCTCTTGCGAGAGGACACGGTCCAGCGCCAATTATTCACCTCTTCCCTCCCCACGGAGGTCCAATTTTCTGCCGCTTGCTAAAATCTGGTCATGAGCCGGTTTCTCATCCGGAACTTCGGTTGCCGCGCCACCCAGGCCGACGGCGCCGCTCTGGGTGCGATGCTAGGCAAGGCGGGACACACTGAGACCGGCGCCGCGGGCGAGGCCGATCTGATCATCCTCAATACCTGCACGGTCACCGCGGCAGCCGATTCCGACGCGCGCGAAGCGGTACGGCAGGCCCATCGCGCCAACCCCGATGCGCGCATCCTGGTGACCGGATGCTACGCCCAGCGCGCGCCGCAAGAACTGGCGTCGCTGCCGGGGGTGCACTGGGTGGTGGGGAATTCGCACAAGCCATTCATCCCGGAGATCCTGCAACTTTCCTACCATACCCAGACCTTCCTGTCCGACATCACCCAGGAGATCCGTTTTCTCTCCGCACCTGTGGAGGATGCGGGGGACCGCACGCGTCCGAATTTGAAAATCCAGGACGGGTGCAACAACCGGTGTTCGTTTTGTATTATCCCGTCGGTGCGGGGACGGAGCCGGAGTGCACCGGCGGATCAGGTGGTCGGCCAGGTCCGGCGGCTGGCGGAGAGCTACCGGGAGGTGGTGCTCAGCGGGATCAACCTGGGCCGCTGGGGACGGGATCCTGGAGATCCGCAGGGCCGGCTGGTGGATTTGCTGCGGCGGCTGCTGGAGGAGAGTCCGGCCGAGCGGATCCGGCTGAGCTCGATCGAGCCGATGGACTGGAGTGACGGCTTGCTGGATTTGGTGGCGTCCTCACCCCGGATCGCCAAGCACATCCATGCGCCGCTGCAGTCCGGATGCGACGCGGTGCTCAAGCGCATGAAGCGGCGCTACCGGACGCGCCACTACGCGGACCGGATCGAACGGGCGCGGGCGCTGATGCCGGACGCCGGGATTGGCGCCGACGTGATGACCGGGTTCCCCGGCGAGACTGAGGCCGAATTCGAGGAGAGCCGCCAATTCATCGAGCGAATGCCGTTTACCTATCTGCACGTGTTCACGTACTCGGAACGGCCGGGGACTCCGGCGGCCGAGGCGCGTGATCCGGTGCCGGTGCCCGTCCGCAAGCGGCGCAACCAGATCCTGCGCGAACTTGCGGCGGCGAAGAACCTCGAATTCCGCCGGCGCTTTGTGGGGGGCACGCTCTCGGTGGTCACGCTCGATCCCGGGAGTCCGGCGCTGAGCGGCAACTACCTGCCGGTGACGCTGGCGCGGCCGCTGCCCGCCAACACGATCGCCGATGTCCGGATCGGAGCGGTCAACGCGAAGGGACTGGCCGAGGCCGGAGCGCTCCCGGTGCTCAACTAGGACTCTATGGTCTACGCGGTTTGGCTCGCCGGACTCGGCCTGCTGTTCTGGATTCTCGAGCGGATCTGGCCGCGGCGTCCACGCCAGCCGTTCTTCCGGCAGGGACTGATCAGCGACGTGGCGTATGTGGTCCTCAACGCGCACGTCCTCGGGGTGGCGATCGGCAATCTGAGCATCCCCTTGATCGCGTGGCTGGACGGGGCGCTCGCGGCGTGGAACCTGAAGTCCGCGGTGTACCTCGGCGTGATGAGCGGACAGCCGTTCTGGCTCCAGGCAATTGTGCTGCTGTTGACGATCGACTTCGCCAAGTGGTGCATCCATAACCTGCTGCACCGGGTGCCCGCGTTATGGCGGTTCCACCAGGTCCACCACAGCATTACCGACATGGACTGGGTGGGAGACTGGCGGTTCCACTGGATGGAGATTATCGTCTACCGCGGGCTGCTCTATGTCCCGGCCGCGTTTTTCGGATTCCGGGGCGAAGTGATGTTCGCGGTGGGGGTATTCGACACGCTGATCGGACACTTCGCCCACGCGAATCTGCGCTGGAATATCGGTGCGCTGCGGTACGTGTTGAACAGTCCCGAGATGCACATCTGGCACCACAACCATCCGGAGACCGGGCCCACCAACCGGAATTTCGGCCTCAGCCTGGCTATTTGGGACTGGATCTTCGGCACCGCCTATCTGCCGGCTCACGACCCGGCGCGGCTGGGTTTCAACGGGATCGAAACGTATCCGCGCCAATTACCGGGGCAGTGGATCGAACCGTTCCGGGCAGTCTTCAGGCGCTGATAGACTGGGAAGAACTAAGAAAAGTTCCGGAGGCGGAATAATCTCCCCGTCGTACGTCATGAACACGGTATACAGCGCCAGCCGGCGCGCGATTTCAAACGTGATGGACCTTTTCCCTACATGATCCATTTCCTATTCGTTTTCTTGTGTGCCGCGCTTGCCGCGGAAGACCGTCCCCGCCTTCGTCCGGTGCCCGACGCCGGACGCAACCTGCAGACTGGCCCCGAGGTGGGCCGCAAGATTCCCGTGTTCCGGCTTCCGGACCAGGGAGGCACCGCGCGTGACTTCAAATCGCTGCGTGGACCCAAGGGTCTCGTGCTCGCCTTTGTCCGCTCGGCGGACTGGTGACCGTACTGCAAAGCCCAACTGGTCGAGTTGGAAGAAAAGCAGAAAGAGCTGGCAGCTCAGGGCATGCGCGTAGCCGTGATCACGTATGACACACCCGCGGTGCTCAAGCATTTCGCGGACCGGCGCGGGATCACTTATCCGCTGTTGTCGGACGCTGGTTCGGCAACCATTCGCGCGTTCGGGATCCTGAACACCAACGTCCCCGCAGGCCCGTTCCATGGAGTTCCCTTCCCCGGAACGTACGTGGTCGATGCGAAGGGTGTGGTCCGTTCGAAATACTTCGAAGAGGACTACCGGGAACGCGTGTCGGCTGGCGCGATGCTGGTGCGCGAGTTCAATACAATTTCGGGTCCACGAATGGAGACCCGTACGGACCACTTGACGCTACGGACTTCAGCAAGCAACGCCACGGTTTACACCGGCAGCCGGATCGCGCTCATCGCCGAGATCGAGCTGCCCAAAGGAATGCATCTCTATGCACCGGGCGTCGAGGGTGGATACAAGCCAGTGGGCTGGGAGATGGATGCGTCCAAGTCGTCGCTCGCGCTGCCGGTGAGCTTTCCGCCCGCGCGGCGGATGCATCTGAAGGCGATCAAGGAGACCGTGCCGGTTTATGAGAACCGGATCCGGCTCACGCGGGACCTCGTGGTTGGACAGGCGAATGAGCTTGGACCAGCGCTGAAAGAAGGCCGGATGACGGTGGAAGGCAAGATGCTCTACCAGGCCTGCGACGCCAGGGTTTGCTACACTCCGCAAGTGGTTCCACTGAAGTGGACGTTCGCGATTCAAGAGCCGGACCGGACGCGGACACCCGCGGCGTTGCGCACGGGAGGTGTGCAGTAGGGCGGGTGTTGCTCTGCCTGTCCTGGTGGGAGCACTGTTTCAGGAGTGCCTGCGGCATCCGTCGATCCGGTTCATCTGGGCGGCGAGCGCCGAGCGGCTGGTTGCCGGATTTGCCACGGAGTCCAGAGCGTGGAGCAGCCAGGGAGCCGTGAAGACGGCGGTCAGAACTCGGACCGCAGCACGTCAAACATGATGCGGAGCCCTTTCTTGAACTCCTCAACCGGAATCCGCTCCTGATCGCTGTGCATGGTGCCGGCGGTGGCGAGATCGAGCACCATTGGCGTGAGTCCGTAAGCGGTGAGGCCGCGCATCCGCAGCTTGACGGAGTCGGTGCCATGGGGAACGATGATCGGCGTGACGGTGGCGCTGGGATGATAACGGAGGATCGCGCGAGAAATAGCCTCGAATAGCGGAGTTTTGTGGTTGCTCGCGCCTGGGTCGTTGGGTGTGCTGATCAGCTCGACGGTAACGTTCGGGTCGTTGATCCGGGCTCGCATCTCGGAGACGAACTCCTCGGCGTTGACGCCCGGCAGCAGGCGGCAATCGATCGTGGCCTCGGCGGCTGAAGGGATCACGTTGGCCTTGAGCGGCTCGCCGACGCCGGCCCGCAGCGTGGTCAGCGAGAGCGTGTTTTTCTGGATCGCGTTCACATATTTGTTTGAGGCGAGCGCCCCGCCGAGACTGCGGCGCATCTCATCCACGACGGGATGGACACGGCCGCGGGCTGGCGCGTCGAGCGCGCGGGCCAGCGCGGAGATCAGGCGCTCGTTGGCGTTGTCCGGGATGGGTTGCGATCCGTGTCCGGCGGTCCCTTTGGCGCGCACCCGGATCCAGGCCACCTGTTTCTCGCCGACCGCGACGCCGAACACGAGCTTGCCGGGCGAGAACACGTCGCGCGTCCCCATGCCACCTTCGTCAAGCACATACTCGGCGTCGATTTCGGGGAAGTGGTTCTGGGCCATCCAGACCACGCCGTAGGTTCCATTGGTCTCTTCGTCGGGCGTGGTCAGCATGACGATGTCCCGTGAGGGAGTGATCCCCGCGCGTTTCAGCGTCGTGAGCGCGACCAGGTGCATGATGCCGATGCCCTTCATATCCAGAGTGCCGCGGCCCCAGATGGCGCCGTCCTTGATCTCGCCGCCGAAGGGGTCAATGGATCCCCAGGCGGCGCGGTCCACCGGCACGACATCGAAGTGATTGAGCAGAAGGAGAGGCTTCTTGGAGCGGTCGCGGCCTGGCAGGCGGACGACAAGATTCACCTTTCCTGTTTCGGGCTGGCTGACGAAGCGGCGGGGTTCGAGTCCACCTTGTTTCAGCTCAGCCTCGAACAGCGCCGCGGCTTCGCGCGCGTCGGCGGGCGGATTCACCGACTGGATGCGGACATAGCGCTGGAGGAGATCCACCGCGTGCCGCTCAATCGAGGTCCAGTCAGGTTCGGCGAAAAGGAAGGCGAGCAGTGCGAGAGTCATTTTTCAATATCCGGCGGATCCGTGAGTGTAACGCGCTGTCCGGCCAGCCGGAAGGCTTCAATGAGCGCTCCCGCCGCGGGGCCGTACCGTGGGGCCTGGCACATGTTGCCGTCGGTGAGTTCCACGAGCAATTGATAGCGCTCGAGCAGGATTGCGCTCTTGAATACGCCTCCGATGTGTGCGACCACGGCGCGCCCGGCCGGAGAGAAGAGCTGGCCTCGCACGGCGCCCGCGAATGTTGCCAGATGCTGCGCTTCACTCCTCAGGATGTCGAGCGCAACCATGTCGCCCGCGCGAGCGCATTCATCCACGAACCTGGCGTATCCGGCGATGCGCGGCTTCGGGAACTCCGGCGTATAGAACCAGTGCATCATTTCATTGGCATCGCGCGCGCCGGTCTCGGCAAGCAGCCGGTCATGCAGCATCGTCCGGGGACCCCAGCCCTCGTGCTGCCGCAACGCCGCGCGGACCGCCTGGCGCGTGATGTTGAATCCTCCGCCCTCGTCGCCGAATACGTAGCCCCAGCCGCCCGCGCGTGCGGTGCGTCCGGCAGCGTTGCGTCCGAACGCGATCGACCCGGTGCCCGCGATGGTGATGATTCCGGGTTCCCCGCCCGTGGCGCCGCTCAACGCGATCAGCGCGTCGGTGGTGACCAGCAGTTGGTCCACGTGAAACATTTCCTCGATCAGGCGTTGTTTGTCCGCGGGTCCGCCGCTAAAGCCGAAGCACGCCGCGCGAAACGACCGGGCTCCGCCGGAGGCCTGCTCCACTGCGGATCCGATGGCGTCAATAAACCGGGTGCGCGCTTCGGATCCGCTGACGTGGTTGCAAGGACCGCCGCGGCCGTAGCCTGTGACACGCCCGGATTCATCCGCCACCACGGCGGTTGTGCTGGACTGGCCTCCGTCGACGCCGAGATAGAGTTCCGCCACTCAAACTATCGTATGGCATAGAGACGGAATCCCGCGGCTTCGCCCAGCTTCATCAGATTCCAGGCCGCGGTTTTGCGTTCCACATCGTCCGCCATGTAGTCGCGCTCGTGCAGCAGGACATGTGTGATGCCCCGCTCCTTGAGGATCGCGGCGCAGGCTCGGCGCAAACCGAACGGGATTCCGGTGTCGTACTTGCGCGGCGCTCCGCCTGCCTGGCGCCAGACACCAGCTCTATCCTGAACCTCAATGATGACGTCGGAGAAGTGTTCCACCGGAAGCGTGTCGATGGCCACGCCGTCCACCAGCCGCTCTTCAGGGAACCGCACTTCGACGAACATCCCTTCACGCATCGGTTCCCAGGACCTCCAGCCTGTCAGGATGCTGCCGTCGAATGCTTCCTGGACATCCCAAGGATTGGGGGCAGCACGCAGGCGCCAGCCGGATTCCCGCGGCAGCTCCGCGCCTTCGTTGTAGAGCCGGAACTCGGACACATGCCATTGGTCGTTCGCATGCGCCTTTCGCTGCAGCGCCCGGACCGCGCGCGTTCGCACGGGCGGAAAGCGGAAATCCAGCCGGCGCAACCCGAGCCAGTCCGGAACAACGGGAATGTAAAGAAACGTTCCGAGCATCTGGCCGCGCGCGGACTGGTGCGTGACGATCATGTCACGGGAAGTGTAGGCCTCGCCGCCAGCGTTGGTGGCAAGCATACTGGCGCCGGGCGGGGTCCGCTCTTCGAGCAGGCGGGCGGTGAGATAGGACGGCGAGCGGCCGGACAGAAATTCGTATTCGGACTGGATCCGGAGCGCGGCGCGGAAATGGAGATCGTCCAGCCGCCACGCATATTGGTGGCAGTAAAGGGAAAGCACGGGCGGGCATGCCGAGATGGCGTGGCCTACGGCGAGCAGCGCCAGCAGCCGCGGCCAGGACGCCAAGGCGGCCGCCATCGCCAGGGAGAGCAGCGGCAACGCGGGAATGAGGAAACGCGTGCCAACGTTGGCCGCGTAGGGCACGGCGAACAGCAGCGCGGCGAGCAGCAACCGTCTTCCGTGCGGCGCGCGTAACGCGGCCAGCGCCACCGGCGCCAACAGGTACAGCGGTCCCACGACACCGTTCAGCTTGTAGCCGCTGACCGTAAGCTCCAGCGGAATGTCCGTCTTCCGCTCGACTCCGTAATGGGACAGGAACGCTTTGTAGTCGGCTTCGGATGAGATCCGGAAGTTCGGATTGGGGAACCAGCGGTTGTAGAACGGGGCGACGGGATTCGCAAGGTACACGGTGTTCTTGACCAGCCACGGAGCGGTCATGATCGCGGCCCCGGCGGCAAACCGCGCTAACGGCTTCCATCCGGCGCGGCGGACCACCAGCCACGCGGTTGCGACCATCGCCGCGGGAACGGCGGTGTATTTGATTCCGAACGCAAACCCGGCGAGCACACCAATGAGGGGGACGATCGCGATGGTACGGGTGGAATCCCAGATCTGGAGCAGGTAGAAGCAGGCGAACATCACCGTGGCGGCGGCGACGTCGTTGTATGCGCTGGCGGCGTCCACGGCGGCAACCGGACTGACCATGACGAACACGCTCCCGATGGCGCCAGCCACCGGAAATCCGAACCGGCGTCCGTAGCAGGCCATCAGCCAGCCGAGCACGGGAAGGAAGGCGAAGTGGGTCAAGGCCGCCCCGGAGTGGCGCCCGAAGCCGAAGGCGAACAGAAACAGCATCTCGGCGCCCATGGTGAGGCCAGAGTACATGTTCGTCACCACCGGGGTGAATCCGCGCGCACGGTAGTAGCGGTGGACGAGTCCCAAGTGGTAGGCGATGCCGTCGGGGCTGTTCTCAGGCGCCATCGCGAAGAAGAACGCGTACGCCAGATTCACGGCCAGCGGGACGGTGAGGGTCCACCAGACCCAGCGTGGCAGAGCCGGAAGCGCAGGGTCGCGCGGACCCGGCAGGCGCCACGCCCAGGCGATCAGCGCAAGGCCCACGGCGAGGATGGTTCCCTTGTAGACCACGTGCAGCGCGGCCATGGTGAACACGGCCATGCTCAGCACCGCGGATCCGAGAATGAACTCGAACGCCCAGCGCTCCTGGCGGTAGAAAGGGACGTCGAAGCGGCTCAGGAGCAGCCGCCCGCAAGCCTGGCACGCCGCCAGGGTGAGAAGGGCTCCGAACAGGACGTAGAGAACCTGCGGCATCTAGTCGCGGAACCCCAGACTCGACAGCGCGATGCCCAGCTTCACACCTTCAGGCGAGGTCCAACCCGGGACGGTTTCCACTTCGACCAGCGTGTCCTGGCCCGAATGCAGCCAGGTTGAGTCGACTTCATGGCTAAAGGCGTGATTTTCGCCCTCGCCGTACTTCACCCGGTCGACCACCCGGCCGTTGACGCGGTAGATGACCGTGGCCGGACCAACCTCCTCGCGGATCGAATTCGGATAATAGAACGCCGCGGTGAGGCTGAGTCCGCCGGTATGCGGCAGGCGGAACCGGAACACCGACTTCCCGCTGGTCCAGCGGAGGCCGTTTGGCTGAGCCTCTCCGACATCGCGCACAAAGTGCGGGGGCGCCGCGGGCTCGCCCATGGAGATGAATGGCAACAAGACGGGCGGGGCGGGGTCCGCCCGTTGTACCGGCGGCTGGTAGCTTTCGGGCCACCGGCTGCAAGCTGCGGCCAGCAGCCACAACGCGCCCAGATGGTGTTGTCTCAAACCGCCTTGTCCTTGGCGTAACAGTCCGGCGCGATGGGACAGGCGCCGCATCGCGGACCGCGCGCTACGCACATCCTCCGTCCGTGATGGATGATCTGGTGGGAAAAGAGAATCCATCGATCCTGAGAAAGCAATTTCATGAGATCACCCTCGATCTTCCCCGGGTCGGACTCCTTCGTCAGGTCCAGCCGGCGTGCGATCCGTTGGACGTGCGTATCCACCACAACTCCGCTTGCGATTCCAAACGCGGTGCCGAGCACGACGTTGGAGGTCTTGCGCGCCGCACCGGGAATCGTCAGCATTTCCTCCATCGTGCGCGGGATCTTGCCGCCGAAATCCGATAGCACCTTACGGGCCGCGCCAATCACCGACCGCGCCTTGTTGTTGAAGAATCCGGTCGGCTTGATGTCCTGCGCCAGCTCCTCTTGATTCGCATGCGCGAAGTCTTCCACCGTTGGGTACTTGGCGAACAGGCCTGGCGTCACCATGTTGACGCGTTTGTCGGTGCACTGGGCCGACAGGATGGTGGCGACCAGCAGCTCCCACGCGCTGCCGTGGTTCAACTCGCAAGTGACATTTGGATACAGGCTGTCCAGGTGCCCGAGAATGCGCTGTAACCGCGCCTTGCGCTCCGCTGCTGTCTTCGGCCTTGCCAGTTTCGCCATGCCGCCAGGATGAGTGACCTAAAATAATAGCATTGCAACGGATTTTCCTCGCAGCCCTGGTGGTGTTCGCGTTCGGAGCGTGCCTTCAGGCGCCGTTCCAGTTTGACGACCACGGCATGCTGGCGGATCCGGCGGTGACCTCGCCCGAGGGATGGGCGGATGTCTGGCGGTGGCAGCAAACGCGCCCGCTGACGTACTTCACGTTTTGGCTGAATTACGCGCTGGGCGGCGCGAATCCCGCGGGATACCACGCGATGAACCTGGCCTTGCACTGCGGAGCGGTGGTCCTGGTGTGGCTGTGCCTGCGGCGTCTGATTCCGGTTGAAGCGGCGGTGATCGCGACGTTCGTGTTCGCGCTGCATCCGGTGCAGTCTGAGGCCGTGAACTATATCTTCGCGCGCAGTACTCTGCTGGCCGCGTTGCTCACGCTGGGCGCGTTCCTGGCATGGTTGCATGGCCGCCACTGGTGGTCGGTGGCGATCTTCGCTGTGGCGCTGCTCGCCAAAGAGGAAGTAGCGGCGTTTCCGGTGCTGCTCGCCTTCCTGCACGTGACGGTGTCCTACAACCGGGCGGAGCGCAAGCCCATCGCGGTGATGCTCGCGCTCGCGGCGCTCTTCACGGCACGGCTTGCCTGGGTGGCGGCGGTCGCGGGGTCGGGCGCCGGAGCGCAATCCGGAGTCCGCCCGGCCGACTACTTCCTCACTCAGGGCTGGGTCATCCTGCGCTACTTTCAGCTTTTGGCGGTACCGATCGGCTTCACCGCCGACCCGGACATCGAACTCGCCACCCCCTGGCGGGGCGCCGTGTGCTGGGCCGCGATCCTTTTCGCGATCTACGTGGCGTCGCACTCGGTGACCAAGCTCCGGGCCGGATTTTGGTTCATTGGAGCGCTCATCCTGATGGCACCCACTTCGTCGCTGTTCCCCGCGCAGGATCTGGCAGCCGACCGGCGGCTGTACCTGCCGATGCTCGGGTTCGCAGCCGCCGCGGGCCAGATCCTGCGAGGCACGCGATTCCCGGTGGTCCTCACCGCCGGAGCGGTCGTGCTCGCGATGTTGACGCACGTGCGGACGAACGTCTGGGGATCGGAGGTGACGCTCTGGGAAGACGCGATGCGGCGGGCGCCAGGGAAGCTGAGGCCGCGGCTCCAACTGGCGCGGGCCTCGGAACCGGGAACCGGCATCCGGCTGCTCGAAGAGGTCAAAGAAAGTCAATCCAACAGCCCCGAGCTTGCATCCGAATTAGGTAGAGCGTATCTAAACACGGGAAGGCTCAGCGATGCGTTGAGCGAATTCGGACGTGCCCTGGCCTTAGAGCCGAACGATCCGATGACCCTGAACAATCGCGGTGTCACACTGGCTGCGATGGGGCTGCGGGATGCAGCTCTCGCGGACTTTATTGCCGCGGCCGGTCGGGATCCGTGCTTGTTTGACGCCAGGCTGAACTTGAAGAAGCTGGGCGCGGTGGTCACTCTGCCCGGCCACTGCCGTTATTCGGCCCGGCAACGGATGCTCTGGGAGGAATTGGTACTACATGGCCCGAGTCTACCGGCTACGATGCGAAATGACGGTTCCCAAGGGAATCGGTGAGACCTTTGCGTTCTTCGCGAATCCGCGCAACCTGTCCGCGATCACTCCTCCATGGCTCAACTTCACCCTGGTGACACGGGACCCGCGAATGCGCAAAGGAGCGGTGCTTGACTACCGCATCCGTTGGTTGGGAATTCCGATGCGGTGGAAGTCTGTGATCGCGAGCTATTCGCCGCCGTTTTCCTTTACCGATTCCCAGGAGCAGGGTCCTTACAAGAAGTGGATCCATGTCCACACATTCCAGGAGGCCGCGAATGGCACGCGGGTGGCCGACCAAGTGGACTACCAGCTCCCGTTCAGGCCGCTGGGCGCGCTTGCCCACCCATTGGTCGCGCGGCAGCTCCGGGAGATTTTCGAGTACCGGCAGTCGGCCCTCGCCACTTTGCTGGGCGGCGCCGGGGTTCTTCGTCAGCCGGAAATCGTGCTAGCGGAGGAATCCGAATAGGACCTGGCAGACCACCGCGCCCACCAGCGCCATTGACCAGCCCCACAACAGAAGTTTCCGGAACAGTGCGTCGCGATCCTCCGTCGCGGGGACGGCGGCGATGCAGAGAGCGCCAATCGTTGAGAGCGGCGAGACATCGACCAGATGCGCTCCGACGTTCACCGAGTAGGCCGCCATCAGCGGATCGCCTCCGCCCAGCCGGGCAATGATGCCCGGGATGGTTGGCAGGAACGCCGGAAGGACGACGCCAGAGGAAGAACTGTAGACGGACACGATCCCACAGACAAGTGCCAGCATGCCAGGGAGCCACAGCGGATTTGCGATGCGGGCGAGCAGCGAAGTGAACAGGTCCATTCCGCCCGTCTTGTCCATTACGCCGATCAGCACCGTGACGCCGCTCACCAGCATCAGGACGCTCCAAGGCACGGCTTTGAGCGCGGCATCATCCTCAGCGCAGCGAAGCAGCGACAGCACGGAAGCCGCGATCAGAGCGGCAACACCCACATCCAGCCGGAATCCCACCACGGCGATGCACACGGCGGCGATCACAGCCAGGGTCATTTTCTGCGCACTCGTGAAGGCCTCGATTCTCGTTTCCGCAAGGTCCAGGGGCGGTTCGCGCAACATGCGCCATCCGCCCGCGATCCCGTAACCGCCGAGCGCCACCGCGCTCTGGGCCAGGAGTGAGTTCCAGAAGTTCGACCAGCCTGGATCGGGGAGTCCCATCCTGGTCATCAGCTCGACTGCGATGATGCCCGTGGGCGCGATCGGCGACAGCGTCCCCGCGTTGGCGCCATTGGCCACCATAAGCGTCATCAGGAATGCCCCGGTGCCCGACTCGGCGGCGACGCTCATCGCAACCGGCGCGAGCAGGGCAGCCGCCGCGATGCCGCCCGGGCCAATCGCACCGAGGACAACCGCCAGCACAAAAAACACCAGCGGAATCACTCCCCGGTTGCCACGGGCCAACCGGACAGAACGCCGGGCGACCGCTTCCAGCGTGCCGTTGGCGCCCGCCTGCGCGAACAGAAACATCACCCCGAACAAAGTGAGGAAGAGGCTCACCGGAAATCCCGCGAGAATCGCCGCAAGCTTCATCCCTCCAAGCAGGTGTCCGATCAGGAAGGCGAAGGCCAGGCACAGCACGCCGACGTGGACGGGAGCAAAGCACGACAGCACGATCGCCACGAGTAGCGCGGCGAGCGAGAGCGCGGCAATCACCGCAGGGTCAGTTCAGCGCGCAGGAACTGCCAGTCCGGCAATTCGTAGGCGCGCATCGTAGTCAGGATCGGGACCGTGTAGTCCTTGGCCTCGAGCGGACCCAATTGCGCGAGTTTGAATGGAACGGTGGCGACGGTCTTGGATCCGTCCTTGGTCGACAGCTTGATGGATCCCTCGAGAGCCATCATCTCGGCGTTCGAGTGGTTCACGATGGTCATGGTGACGACCGTCCGGCGCCGTTCTTCCGAGATGCGGATCCCGGTGGCTTCGAGGTATTTGGCCAACTGCTGGCCACCCACTGACTCGCTGGAGCTGGCTTCCGCGGCCTGCTTGGGCCTCTCAAATGGACCGTCCTTCTTGACTTCCGGCTGCTTGGTTTCAACAACGGCCGGAGTCTCCACCACAGCGGCGGCTTGAGGGGCGGCTGGCTCACCGCGCTTTGACACCCACCAGTAGAGTCCCCAGCCGAGTCCGCACATCGCGGCCGCGACTCCCAGCGTCACCAGCCAGCCGGGAGGTCCCGGCTTCGGCGGTGCGGCGTACGGAGCGGCGTACGCGTACTGCTGCGGGGGCGCAGGCGGCGCTGGTGGAGGCGGTGGCGGGGGCGGTGGTGGGGGCGGTGGTGGGGCGGCCACCACTACCGGCGCCGGAGGGGAGACTTGTGCGGGAGTGGGCTCGGGCACCGGGGCGCACCGCGGACAGTCAGCGGCCGATGGTGGAACCTCAGCGCCGCAGTTGGGACAAATCCACGAGAACATTGATCAAGAGTGTAGCGCTAGACGAGCTCCGCGGTTGTAAAAAAGTACGGAATCTCAACGGCGGCTGACTCGGGCGAGTCGCTTCCATGGACACAGTTGCGCTCGACGTTCTCGGCGAAGAGCTTCCGGATGGTCCCGTCAGCCGCGTTCGCGGGGTTGGTGGCACCCATGAGCTGGCGCCAGTCCGCGATCGCGTTTTCCTTTTCAAGGACCAGCACCACCACCGGCCCTTCGGTCATAAACGAGACCAGCGCTCCGTAGAACGGGCGCTCCTTGTGGACCGCGTAGAATCCGCCGGCCTGCTCCTTGCTCAGCCGTGTCTTGCGCATCGCCAGGATGCTGAATCCCGCCTTCTCGATCATCGTCACAATGCCGCCGGTGTAGCCCTTGGCCACCGCGTCCGGCTTGATAATTGCGAATGTACGTTCCATAAACTCCTAGAGCAGCGATTTCACCGTCTCGCCGATATCGGCGGGCGACTCACAGACGTGGATGCCCGCGGCGCGCATCGCCGCGATCTTGTCGCTCGCCTTGCCGGATCCGCCCGAGATGATCGCGCCCGCATGGCCCATGCGGCGGCCGGGAGGCGCGGTCTGTCCGGCGATGAATCCGACCACCGGCTTGCGGACGCTCTCCTTCACGTAGGCGGCGGCCTGCTCTTCCGCCGTCCCGCCGATCTCGCCGATCATGACGATGGCATGGGTATCGGGATCTTCATTGAACAGCCGCAGCGCATCGGTGTGGTTGGTGCCGATGATCGGATCGCCGCCGATGCCGATGCAGGTGGACTGGCCGATTCCCAGCTTGGTGAGCTGCCCCACCGCCTCGTAGGTCAACGTGCCCGAGCGTGAGACCACACCGACATGTCCGGAAAGATGGATGTGGCCCGGCATGATCCCGATCTTGCACTGGCCGGGAGTGATGATGCCCGGGCAGTTGGGTCCAATGAGCCGCGTGTTCTTCCCTTGAAGGAACTTCCAAGCCTTGGCCATGTCGGCCGCGGGAATCCCTTCGGTAATGCAGACCACGAGCGGAAGTCCGGCATCGGCGCCTTCCATAATCGCTTCAGCGGCGAACGGCGGCGGTACGAAGATCACGCTCGCATTCGCCCCGGTGGCGCCCACGGCCTCCGCCACGGTGTTGAACACCGGGCGGTCGAGATGCGTGGATCCACCCTTGCCGGGAGTGACTCCGCCCACGACTGTGGTTCCGTATTCGATCGCCTTCTCGGCGTGGAACGTGCCTTCCTTGCCCGTGAAGCCCTGCACGAGCAGGCGGGTGTCCTTGTTCACCAGTACAGCCATGTTATTGCGCCAGCCTCACGACCTTCCCGGCGGCGTCTTTCATGCCGTCGGCAACGGTAAAGTTGAATCCCGACTCTTCGAGAATTTTGCGTCCCTGTTCGACGTTGGTGCCTTCCATGCGGATGACGATCGGAAGCTGGATCGACAGCTCGCGCGCCGCGGCCACGACGCCCGCGGCAAGCGTGTCGCACCGGAGGATACCGCCGAAGATGTTGATCAGCACGGCCTTCACCGCCTTATCCGAAAGCAGGATCCGGAACGCATTCTTGATCTGGTCCGCGTTGGCCCCGCCGCCGACATCCAAGAAGTTCGCCGGACTGCCGCCCGCGTACTTGATAATGTCCATGGTGGCCATCGCCAGGCCCGCGCCGTTCACCATGCAGGCCACGCTGCCGTCGAGCTTGATGTAGTTCAGCCCGTGGCGCGACGCCTCGACTTCGAGTGGATCCTCTTCGTTGATGTCGCGCAGCTCCATCAGATCCTTGTGGCGGAACATCGCGTTGTCGTCGAGATTGACCTTGGCGTCGAGCGCCAGCACCGCGCCGTCCCTGGTGAGGATCATCGGGTTGATCTCCGCCAGTGAAGCGTCCAGGTCGTCATAGGCGCGAGCCAGCGCCATCATCATCTTCACCGCCGCGCCCACGCTGGCCGCGGGCAGCCCCATCCCGAACGCCAGCTTGCGCGCCTGGTAGGACTGCAGTCCGAGTCCCGGCTCGATGGTCTCCTTGAGCAGCAGCTCGGGAGTCTTCGCGGCCACTTCCTCAATGTCCATGCCGCCAGCCGCCGAGGCCATGAATACGTTCTTGCCCTGCGCACGGTCGAGCGTGATGCCCAGGTAGAGCTCGCGTTCGATGGGCAGTGTCTCTTCCACCAGCAGGCGCTGGACAACGCGGCCTTCAGGTCCGGTCTGGTGCGTGACGAGGGTCATGCCGAGGATCCGGTCGGCGAGCTGCCGTGCTTCCTCCGCGCTCTTGGCGAGCTTCACTCCGCCGCCCTTGCCACGCCCACCCGCGTGGATCTGCGCCTTCACCACCACGTTTCCACCGAGCTCCTTGGCCGCCACTTCCGCCTCGTCCACCGTGAACGCCACTTTGCCCCTGGGCACAGGAACCCCGTATTTGGCCAAGAGGCTCTTGGCCTGATATTCATGAATTTTCATGGGATATGGTAGACTGACTTTCCACTATAGCATGGGCTTTCTGGACTATCTGCATTCAACCGTGGACCGGCGGTCCATGACCGAAGACGAGGCGGAGGCGGCGATGATCGCCATCCTGTCGGGGGAGGCCACGCCCGCCCAGGTGGCCGGGTTCCTGGTCGCGTTGCGCATGAAAGGCGAGACCGCGGAAGAGCTGCGGGGATTCGCGCGGGCGATGCGTGCCAAAGCCAACAGGATCATCGTGGAGGGTCCGTTGGTGGACACCTGCGGGACTGGCGGCGACGGCTCCGGCACCTTCAACATCTCGACCACGGCGGCGTTCATCGTGGCCGGCGCCGGAGTGCCGGTGGCCAAGCACGGGAACCGCTCGATTTCGAGTAAGTGCGGCAGCGCTGACATACTCGAAGCGATGGGCGTGAAGTTAGCGATCTCCCCTCAGGCGGTGGCGGCGTGTATTGAGGAGGTGGGTCTGGGATTCATGTTCGCGCCAGCCTTTCATCCCGCCGTGAAGCACGCGCAGCAGGCACGTGTCGAGCTGAAGCTGCGGACGGCGTTCAACTTGCTGGGTCCACTCGCCAATCCGGCGGGTGCCCGGTTCCAGGTGATCGGCGCGCCGCGCGAGGATTACGCGGAGCTGATGGCGGCTGCGCTGGCGGGACTGGATCCCGAGCGCGCTTTCGTGGTGTGTGGTGAAGGCGGGCTCGACGAGGTCAGCACCAGCGGGCGGACGGCGGTGTTCGAAGTGCGCGCGGGCTCGGTGTCGCGGTTCAGTCTGCATCCGGATGACTTCGGTGTTCCGGTGTCGCCGGCGGACGCGATCCGCGGCGGGGGACTCGAGGAGAACCTGGAGATTATCCGCGGCGTGCTGGCGGGTGTCACCGGTCCGGCACGGGATGTTGTGCTGGTGAACGCCGCTGTCGC
>Ga0194132_10005594_pt1 | contig 20192 bp, 19 predicted proteins | sample TA2KigOf80mmetaG_FD_148612 | JGI IMG/M metagenome (GOLD analysis project Ga0194132, IMG submission 148612) | Freshwater microbial communities from Lake Tanganyika, Tanzania - TA2015054 Kigoma Offshore 80m | ecosystem: Environmental > Aquatic > Freshwater > Lake | place: Tanzania: Lake... | reverse complement strand
CTCTCACACCAGAATGTGTTCTCGATTTGATTGAAAGTAAATCGTGAAATCAACTTTTTTACGACTTATTGACAAAGAAGAACTTATTAGTTTGTCAATTGGCTGCACCGTACTTGCCGGTGGTGGTGGTGGAGATCCGCGTGTCGGATTAATGATGGGTTTAAACGCAATAAGCAAATACGGGCCGGTAAAGGTGATTGATCTAAGTGATCTTAATGATGATGACCTAATAATTCCGGGAGGCATGATTGGTGCGCCAACAGTGATGATTGAAAAGATTCCGAACGGTTCTGAGCCGATAACCATTCGTCAAATGTTGGAAAAATATCTTAAAAAGAAGGCAGCTGCAATGATGCCGATCGAAATGGGAGGCTTGAATGGGGTGCTTCCAGTGACATGGGCATCAATCAATGACTTACCTATTGTCGATGGTGACTTGATGGGAAGAGCATTTCCTGAATTGCAAATGTGTACACCTCACTTGTATGGAATTCCTGCATGGCCCGGAGTAATAGTCGATGAACGATCTCAGGCAATCTTGTTTGAGCCTTTGGATAATGTGTGGTTCGAAAAACTCGCTCGTAATGCTGTTTCAACTCTCGGTGGGTGTGCTTGTGCAGGTCTTTATCCGATGACAGCTAAAGCCGCATCAGTTCCAGTTATCAGAGGCACAATTTCTGCGGCGTATCGTATCGGAGCCGCAATTAGATCACCTTCAATGGATCCGTTGCTTGCTCTTAACAGTCAAGTCGAAGTATACAGATTGATAACAGGCAAAGTAATAGATGTCGAGCGAAATACAGCCGGTGGGTTTGTTCGTGGATCAGCAATAGTCGAAGGGATCGAACATGATCGTGGGCGATTAGTTCGTATTGAGTTTCAGAATGAAAATCTCGTCGTGCTTGAAGATGGCGAGCCACTGGCTACAGTTCCTGACATCATTACCTTGCTTGACCGTCATACCGCGATGGGTATCGTCACTGAGCATATTCGATATGGGCAACGCGTTGTGGTTGGAGTATTCAAGTCTCCAACTCAATGGAGATCCGATGCAGGTTTAGCAGTCGTTGGGCCACGTGCCTTTGGTTACGAAATCGATTATGTGCCTGTAGAGGAGCGCCATGAACGGGTCAGTTGATTTGAAAATTGGGATCGACGTTGGAGGTACCAATACAGATGCAGTAATTATGGATCGAAATGATTTGTTGTTGGCCAAGTTCAAAACCCCAACTACGCCCGATCTCTCTACAGGAGTTTTCAAGGCATTAGAGTCAGTCTTATCTCAAATTCCAGAATCTAAAGACCGAGTCACGCATGTAATGTTAGGGACCACGCACGCCACAAACGCTATTCTTCAACGTCGTGACCTACTTAAAGTGGCAGCAATTCGCATAGGGGCACCAGCAACTCTTGCTATTCCTCCGCTTTTGGATTGGCCCAAAGATTTGCGAAAAGCTATTTCGGCCGGAGAAATAATAGTCAGTGGAGGAAGCGAATTGACTGGAAAGGCACTCGCACCGTTTGGTAAAGATAGCTTGATCAGATTTATTGATTCAGTTGCAAACGTCGCTCAATCTGTTGCAATAACTGGGGTTTATTCTCCAGTCAACGCAGAACATGAACTTGAAGCAGAAGAGATCGTTCAAAAAATGCTCGGAGAAATTCCAATTTCGTTATCGAGTGGAATTGGCGGGTTAGGACTTTTGGAGAGAGAAAATGCGTGTGTGTTAAATTCGGCATTGATAGGAGCAGCTCGCAAAGTCGTAGAGGGGTTTAGCGAAGCTTTGATCAAGAACGGTATCAACCCCGTAAAATTTTTAACCCAAAACGATGGAACATTGATGAGTCTTGACTCTGTTTTGAAGTATCCCGTTTTGACAATTGGAAGCGGACCATCGAACAGCATGCGTGGCGCATGTCATTTAACGAAAGTGTCTGATGCAATTGTGGCTGACGTTGGCGGCACGAGTACGGATGTCGGAGTGTTGATAAATGGTTTTCCTCGCGAGTCCACCACCCCTATAGATATTGGGGGAGTGCGAACAAATTTTAGAATGCCCGACTTAGTGAGCATTGCTGTTGGTGGTGGTTCAATCCTGCGTAAAACGGGCAGCGATGTAACTGTTGGTCCAGACAGTGTTGGTTACCGACTTCCAGATGAAGCGATTGTAATGGGCGGGACGACTCTAACTTTGTCCGACGCGGCAGTAGTTGCTAAACGCATGAAGATGGGAAAAGCGAAACTTGCTATGCCTCATAAAGATTTTCTTTCCAGCGCACTTGAGATTTCCGATGATCGCGTTTGGGCGGCTACTGATCAGATTAAGACTTCGCGGGGAGATGTACCTCTAATAGCAGTTGGCGGCGGAAGTGTAATCTTGCCTGAGTCAATTGAAGGAATTAGTGAAATCCTAAGACCTGAAAATTTTGAAGTTGCAAATGCAATTGGGGCAGCGATTGGATCAGTATCTGGTCAAGTTGACAAAGTGTTTAAGCTTGGCGGACGGAAACGTGAAGAACTGATTGAAGAAGCTCAATCTGCCGCATGTGCCCAAGCAATTAGTGCGGGAGCTGATCCTGCTGGAGTTGAAATTATTGAGGTTGATGAAGTTCCAATGGCTTATTTAACAGAACCAGTGGTTCGAATCCGGGTAAAAGCATCTGGTCCCCTTGGGTTCGTGTAATGAAGCAAGTTGATTTAATTTCGAAGTGTTTATTTAGATCATACACGAAAGGAAGGGAACGGTAATGACTGATTCAAATAGTCCAATTGGGATTCTGATACATGGTGCTACGGCTCCAAATCGAGTCAGTGCATTGAGTGAGAAAATTGAGAATTTCGGATTTGGTTCACTCTGGTTAAGTGAGGATTACTTTTTTCTTGGAGGAATTTCGAGCGCGGCAATTGCGTTGGAGGCCACAGAATCTATTGAAGTTGGGATTGGAATCCTGTCAGCTGTAGTAAGGCATCCCGCAATTACAGCCATGGAAATTGCAACGCTTGTGAGCGCCTATCCAAATCGTTTGTTGACCGGAATTGGACATGGTTTACCGGCCTGGACTCAACAGATGGGTTTGTATCCGAAGTCTCCACTAAGTGCCCTACGCGAAACTATCGAGTCTGTAAGAGCTTTGGTCAAAGGATCGACGTTAAACAAGACAGACGGACTTTTTGAGTTTAACAACATTTCTCTGACACACCCAGTTGAAGGAGATGTCAATCTCTTGACGGGTGTTATTGGACCGAAGTCACTTGAATTGTCTGGGGAGATTGCCGACGGCACAATAATGTCAGTTTTGGCGGGACCAAAGTATCTCGAATATGCAAAAAAGCATGTCGCAGTTGGTGCCGCCAAGTCAGGCAGAGATCCAAATGCGCACAAGTTGCCAACTTTCGTAATTTTCAACGTTGATGAAGATCGTGCCCAAGCCCGTGCTGCAGCAAGATTAGGTGTTGGTTTTTACCTTGGGGCTGTTGGACCATCACCGATGACAGAGGTATATGGGCTAAATGAGCAATTGACTGAACTGATTGAAGAAGGAGGTATAGGGGCCGTAACCGAACAAATGCCTGAAGAGTGGCTAGATCTATTTTCGATTTCCGGGACTCCTGGGGATTGTGCGGCGCAAATACCTAAATTTATTGATGCGGGTGCAACTTCAATTGTTCTCGCACCCTATCCTTCCATAGAAATTGATCGAATGATCGAAATCACTGCTAAATCGCTTTTACCAATATTTTGAACGGAGATAACTCAATGTCAGATAGTAAAATAATTTTTTTTCTCACTAAACTTTTAGATCCAGCAAAGCGAGAAGCCTACGAAACTTGGGTTCGCGAAGTGGATGTGCCTTCAGTTTTGGCGTGGCCGTGCACAAAAAGTTATCGCGTAGTCCGATTGGAAAGCGCAGTACTTGATGGCGTTGCTGTTCCAAGTTACGACTATATAGAGATTATGGAAGTCACGAGTCTTGAGGGCTATCAAAAAGCAGTTTCGGAATCTCCGCCCTCACTTTTCAATCAGTTGCGAACGCACATTGGTTCATTTGATGCTTCAATTGGTTCAGTGGTGAAGTGATTCTCACTTCAATCTCAGCAAGAGGGTCGGCTGGCATGCTTGCTGGGTTGAGATCAAGCTCTGTTTCAAGGGAATTGTCTGGCTCACCGGTTCTCCTTATCCATCCGATAAACATGCGGGGCCAAATATGGACAGATGTTGTCGCAAATTTGAGCGGCCGACATCTTTGTATAATGCCTGACTTAAGAGGGCATGGTCAGTCGGATGTTAGGGGAGACTTTAATCTGGCCGAGTGGCTAGCAGACTGTGTTTCAATTCTGGATGGTCAAGAAATTTTTGAGCCAGTCCACGTAGTTGGTGGCTCGCTCGGCGGTTCATTGGCGTGTTGTTTTGCCGAAAAATATCCAGCTCGGACAAGATCAGTTGCAGCAATCGGTAGTTCACTTAACTTTGATGGCGTCGATGTACATGGGGTCATTCCGATGATTGATGAATTGGGAGTAGAGGGAACATTTCGTAAAGTTTTCCCTACCATGACATTCGGCCCAAAGTGTTCTGCTGAGGTGATCGAACGAGGCATATCACTCGCAAATCCGAATTCCGCAGAGATCGTTAAGAGAATTTGGTCTGCCACAATTGAGTCTGATTCAACATCGATAGCGGCAAAGGTAAGTTGCCCATCGCTCGTGATTTCTGGGGAATTTGACGCAACATGTACTCCCGCGCTTGGATTGCAAATGGCAAGAGTCTTGCGTACTGAGCAAATTCTGTTGCCAGACATTGGTCATATGCCAATGCTTGAATGCCCAGATTGGATTGCAAGACTTTTGGTACGCCACTTTGAATACTCAGAATTACTTGCAAGCGAGATTCCGAAATGACTTATTCAATAGTTGCTCGCGACAAGGAAACTGGCAATCTTGGGGTTGCGGTGCAGTCACACTATTTTGGTGTAGGTCGTCTTGTTCCATGGGGTATGGCCGGAGTAGGTGTGGTTGTCACTCAATCGTTTGTTGAGCCATCTTACGGCGCGAGAGGTCTTGAACTTTTGAAAAATTGTCATGATCCGCTCGTTGTTTTGGAAAATCTTTTGGAGTTGGATGCGGGTTCTCAAACTCGTCAAGTTTCAATTTTGAATTCGGAGGGGAGAATAGCTACTCATACAGGGTCAAGCTGTATCGCAGCTGCGGGACATGTAGTTGGTGATGGAGTTAGCGCACAGGCGAACTTGGTTGAATCAGAGAAAGTTTGGTTTGCGATGATTGAAGAGTTTGAATCATCCACTGAATCTTTCGCATTAAGTTTGCTAAATGTGTTGAAATCCGCCGAATTAATGGGTGGAGATATTCGAGGTAAGCAATCCGCAGCGATTTTGATAGTCCGTGGTGAGGCTACGGGTAGGTTGCAAGACGATCGAGTACTCGATTTACGTGTTGATGACTCGGATGATCCATTGATAGAGCTAGAGCGCCTCATGAAAAATTCAGATGCGTTGGGGTGTTTAGTTGAGTTGCTTGAGACTGACGGTTTGTTCAAAGGCAAATTGACAGTTCCGCCTCATGTTGTTGAGTCAGCATTGTTAAAACTTTCTGAGGCTCAATTGATTCTTGGTCCCTCGAATCGAGAAGCATCGATTTGGCGCGGCTTGTTGCTAGGTCGCGCTGGCAGGGACTTTGAAGCAGCAAGGGAACTTAGTTTTGCTTATGAGTCAAATTCAAGAGTTCCACTTTTGATTCGGCGTTTATCTGATTCAGGTATGTGGAATCGCTCTGAGTCGGAGTTGGAAAGGTTATTGGAACTTTTGGATTTTCAAGTGATGTCATGAGGCTTTGATTCATATAGGAGGTAGCAAACAATTGAGAACTGGAAAGTAGGTTCAGGAAAACTATCAATGTACCCAAAACAACAATCCGAAAGGAAGGCATTATGTCAGACGTAGAAAAAGACAGAAAAGATATTCTTGAGTTACACAAGAATTGGTGGGAGGCAAATCACCAACTCGTTATTCCACTAATGGAGCCAGTATTTCCAGTAGGTGATGGTTCTTACCTCATGTTTAATTTAAATGGTCATCCTTATTTTGGGATTAAAGAAAAAGTCAAACTTTGGGAGCATTACCAAAAGGAACTGGACATTGTTATGTTCCCAGATATCGAAATCATGCGGCTTACGATTTCTGGAGACCTCGCATACATTGCTTGTGAAGGAATATTTCCACTTCGGGCAATTGGGGCGTCTGGAACCGGATCTGCGACATGGTCGCTTAAGGATGGCGATTATGATAATTTCCGCTTAAGAGCTACTGAGGTGTATCAACGTAATGATGGGTTAGGAAACCCGGTGTGGAAAATGTGGCATTTTCACTGCTCTCCAATGCCGGACGGGGATGAAGTTCGTCCATCATCCGGCGGAACACCGAATTCTCGTGGGCTCGGCAAGGGTCCAGGGATCTCGCCATTGCGGGTGACAAGAATTGGAGTTAGACCTCGATAACAAATCGATGTGATCGGTTCATACTCTTTAATTGGGCGTATATCTGTATCCAATCTGTGCTGATTGCACAAAGTAGGAAATTAATTAAGGATTTGGCCCATTGACTTTAATGGGGTCTTAACCTACGGTCTCGAGGGCAACCAAATTTCACCGATTCCGAAGGGGGAATCATGCGCAAAAGGTATTCGAAAGTTAAAGAGTTATTTGCCGTTGTCATTATGGTAGCGGCGTTGGGGGCTTGCTCCGACAGCTCGCCTTCCAGCGATAACGGTGTTACGGATGATACCAGTGGGGATGCAACAGACGACACAACAGACGACACAACTTCGTCTGTTACATCATCTGAGATTGTTGTGGCGTTAAGCGATACAACCAACATGATTGAGTTGCACTCATTTAGATCAACTGCTGCATATTCGATTACGAAGTCAATTTATGAGCCATTACTGCGTCAAAAGTTTGAATTGAATGACGATGGTTTACTCGTTGGAACGCTTGAGCATGAGGGCGCTGGTGCAGAAACTTATTCGGTCGTAGAGTCACCAGATGGTGGATACGTAGCAACGTTCAAGTTACGACCAGAAGCAAAGTTCTCGGATGGAAGTCAAGTTACAGCCGCGGACTATAAATATACACTCGACAGAACAATTTTGGGACCTGGTTATATCGGACTGTTACTTCCATTCATTGGGGTTGATTCAGTAGATCAAATCAAAGTAGTTGACGATTTAACATTAGAAATTACAACAAAAGTGCAGAGCCCGCTTTTTGAGCGATTCATGACCTTTCAAGTTTTTGGCGCTATCAACAAAAAAGTTGCTGAAGCAAATAAGACTGCCGATGATGAGTGGTCGTTCAAGTATTTTGCAACTCATGCAGCGGGTAGTGGGCCTTATATGCTTGAAACATATGATCCGGAAAATAAAATTGTTCTCGTACCAAACCCCGGATACTGGAACGCATCGAATGTAAAGAACACCAAAGTTACAGTTCTTGCTATCCCAGATGCGACCCAGCGAGCGTTGATGTTAGAAAAAGGTGAACTAGATTTGGCTGATGGATTGCCACCAAAAATGCTTTTGGATCTTGCGGGTAGCCCAGACGTCAAGGTTCACAAGTCAGCTTCGAGCGGGGTCAATTGGTTGGCAATGAATGTTGGGTTGAAACCATTTGACAACGTGGCATTTAGACAAGCAGTGCTCTATGCAGTTCCCTACGAAGCGATTATTAGTGGGGTCATGTATGGCTATGCTGCTCCGGCAAATGGAGTTGTGTCAACTTCAATGGAAACTCATGACGCAGCAATTGGTGCAGGATACAGAACTGATTTGCAATTGGCTAAAGAGAAGCTCGCTGCATCAAAAGTTGATGTATCCAAGTTAACTATTCCGATCGCAGTTAGAGAGTCACGACAAGATGATCAAGCCGCAGCAGTGCTAATTCAAGATGGACTAAGGGCAATTGGTGTGAACACTGAGGTCCAGATTCTGCCCGATGCTGACTATGCGACAAAACAAAATGCAAATGAATTGCCTTTGCAGATTGGTGACTGGTCTTCGTGGGGCGAGGATCCGTTCTATCAGATGAAGTTCTTGACTAGTTGCGGTTCATTCGTCAATTACGCACGTTTCTGCAATAAGGAATATGACAAGTTGATTGAAGAGGGAATTTTCACAACAGATCGAACCATCCGTCAAACGGCATCATCGAAGGCTCAGAAGATATTTATTGAGCAGGCCCCTTGGGCACCTCTATGGTCCGCCGATCGAACTCTTGTCGTTAGATCCTGCGTGACTGGAGCAGACCGTGACTATACCCTTGTCGCTGGATTCGCCAATTTGAGTCGGGAAAACTGCTAGAACTTGGTAATGGAAAGTAACCCACATTAGTAAAAGAACAAGTAGTTACTAATGTGGGGCTTTCTTCTGCGTCGTATTGCGACTGCTTCATTAGTGATCGTTGGTGTTGCAGTGGTGGTCTTCCTCGTGATCAGAGTTTTGCCGGGTGATGGAGCGGCATTGCGAGCTGGTCCTTATGCATCGGCCGAAAGAATTGAGCAAATTCGTAATGATTATGGATTGAACAAGTCGTTGTTTGAACAGTTTATTTCGTACGTGAGCGACCTATCTCACGGCGAACTTGGTATTTCAATGCGGACTGGTAGTAGCGTAACCGGGGAACTTTTGGAAAGATTACCAGCGTCTCTTGAAGTTTCGTTTTACTCAATCGTTTTAGCCATAGTGATCGGTTTGCCCATGGGGGCGATTGCCGCAATAAACAGAGGCAAACTAATCGACCAGTTAGTTCGTGTTTTTGCCGTAATCGGTTCATCAATGGCGTTGTTCTGGCTTGGCATCCTACTTATCTATTTGTTTTTCTACAAGCTTGGGTGGGCGCCAGGGCCCGTTGGGCGATTGTCAGTCGGACAAGCTTTCCCGGAGAGCAAGACTCGAATTGTCACAATTGATGCTATCTTGTCCGGGCAATTTTACATTCTCAGTGAGGCACTTAAGTATTTAGCGCTTCCAGTGTTAACTCTTGGCTTTGTCTTGTCGGCGCCAATAATAAAAATCACGAGAATTGCTGTCTTGAATACTTTAGATATGGAGCATGTTCGAACTGCAAGATCAATTGGTGTGTCATCAATCAATCTGTTTTGGCGTGATGTATTCAGAAATGCAGCGATACCGATCACTACGACGATTGGCATCGTGTTCGGATATATTCTTGGAGGTAATGTAATAGTTGAATTTCTTTTTTCTTGGCCAGGGGTTGGTCGCTACGCGTATGTAGCTATTCAAAACAATGACATCGATGCAATTCAAGGCTTCGTACTTCTGGTTGGAATTCTTTATGTGATTATGAATTTGGTAATTGATTTTGTTTATCTGTTGATTGATCCAAGAGTTCGACTTGGAAGCAAGCAAGGTGAATAATGCAATCTCGAGCGACTGCATTGATCAGCAACAAAGCAAATTCTAAAACCTATCTTGTGTCTCTTTGTTTTTTCAGCAATTGTGTTGCCATTTTTCTTACGAGATCCGCTCTCTACCGATGTATCAATTGCGTTTGAACCACCGTCACGTAGGTATCTCTTTGGTACTGACAAATTCGGGAGAGATATATTTTCTCGGTGCGTCAGTGCGGCACGAATAGACTTAGTCGTTGGCTTTTCAATCGCCATTGCTGCAATGTTTTTCGGAGTCATCATCGGCCTAGTTGCAGGGGCAAGTGGGGGCCGAATTGACGAGACTGTGATGCGATTAACTGATCTTGTTTTGGCTTTTCCTGGATTTGTTTTGGCTTTAGTTCTTGTTGCGGTCATAGGCGACTCAATTTTCAAGGTGAGTGTTGCAGTTACTGTCGGCTTCATACCCTATTTCGTTCGACTTATTCGCTCCGAAGTTCTCCTGCAGCGTGAACTTGATTATGTTGATGCCGCAAAGCTAGTGGGCAACAATCCTGTTCGGTTGACTCTTGTTCATATTCTTCCAAATGCAGTTGGCTCGTCGATCGGCCAGGCGACCCTTGTGGCCGGTTGGAGCATCAATACGGTAGCCGGTTTAGCTTTTTTAGGAGTAGGCATTCGTCCGCCAACAGCAGAGTGGGGGGTGATGGTTGCGGAGGGAGCAAATGACATTGCAACGGGGTTCTGGTGGACTTCACTTGCGCCAGGTGTTCTCATAGTCATCACGTCTTTGGCGTTTCATTTGATTGGCGATCAACTTAGCGAAAAGACAATCTGAGATGCTAAAGGTCGATGGGCTTTCAGTTGGAATTGGGGATCAATATAACAGCATCCTCAACAATGTATGTTTTTCGGTTGACGAGGGTGAGATCATCGGTCTTGTCGGCGAATCAGGTTCTGGAAAGACGATGCTCTCCCTTGCATTAATGGGTCTTCTACCAAAACCAGTGAAACTTTCATCGGGGAGCATAATTGTCGATGGTCAGGAGTTAGTTGTAAACGAGTCAAAAAGAGTTGAGCGAACTCCAAAACAACTTGCGATGGTTTTTCAAAATCCTAGGAACGCGTTAAATCCAACTATGCGCGTTGGCTTGCAAGTTCGACGGGCACTCGTGGTGAACCAGAAACTTGGCAAGAAGGAGGCAAAACTAAAGAGTTTGAAGTTTATGACAGATGTAGGACTACCTGATCCAGAACAAATTTCAAAGAAGTATCCTCATCAATTATCGGGCGGAATGTGTCAGCGGGTTGTTATTGCTATGGCGTTGGGCTGTCGGCCTCGAATTCTTATTGCTGACGAGCCGACAACTGGGCTTGATGTGACGATTCAAGCGCAGATATTCGATTTGATCAGAAGCGTTCGTGATGAAACTGGTTGTTCAGTGATATTTATTAGTCATGATCTCGCTGCAGTTTCAGAACTTTGTGATCGTGTTGCCGTCTTGTATCGCGGCCAGTTAATGGAAATGACCACTCGAGATCGATTATTCAAAAATTCCCTACACCCTTACACGAAGTTACTCATAAGTTCCGTGAATTTGAATGTAAAACCAAAGGTCATGGACCGTGGTTCGGATTATTTTCCGAATGGCTGTCGATTTGCTCATCGATGTCCAGAGGCTGTTGAAATATGTGTTGAGATGCCAAAGCTTAGGGAGCTCAATACAGTTCATTCTATTTCTTGTCACTTGATGAATGGCAATACCAAGTAGGTGGTAAGAATGACATTAATCGAAATCAAAAATCTCACTAAGAACTTTGGGGCAAGAAGGAATACTTCCACAGTTATACGCGGAGTTGATTTACGTATCCAAAGAGGTGAGACAGTCGGTTTGGTCGGTGAGTCTGGGAGTGGAAAGACGACTTTGGGCCGAATGGTTGCCGGTCTAATTGAACCAACATCTGGTGAGATCATTTTTGACGGTGTAGACATCTCGCAGCGGATCAATAGATTGCAATCTCGTGGCCGAATTCAAATGGTGTTTCAGAATCCAGTCCAGTCATTGAATCGCCTAATCTCCATTGGTTCCCAGATTGCCGAGCCTTTTAGACTTCTTGGGAAGATTGGCAAGTCCGACGCTATTGAGCGTGCTAGGGACATGCTGGGCCGTGTTGAGCTTGAAGGCAAACATTTCAATCGAAAACCATCGGAGTTGAGTGGCGGGCAACTTCAGAGAGTTGCTATAGCGCGAGCTTTAGCAAGTGAGCCGAAACTTATAGTTTTGGACGAACCAACGGCCAGTCTTGATAAGACGATCCATGCAATTATCATTGCTTTATTACTCGATGTTCAAAGAGAGTTTGGCGTCTCGTTCTTGTTCATTACCCATGACCTAACGCTAGTTAGGTCAATCTCGAATCGTATTGGAGTTATGTATCTTGGTCGCATTGTTGAAATGGCTTCTGCCCAAGAACTATTTGAAAACACTTTGCATCCTTACACCAAGGCACTTTTGTCTGCAGCTCCTAAGTTTGGAGGTGAGGTTTTATCTGAAAAAATTTTTCTCAAAGGAGAAACCCCAAGCGCTAAGGCGATCCCATTCGGGTGCTCGCTGCAAAATAGGTGTCCACTAGTTCATGAACGCTGCAGAGCAGAAATTCCAAAACTTATCGAAGTTGCTCTAGGCCATCATGTTGAGTGCTTTGCAGTTAAATAATTTCCTGCGTTTAAGTGGGCGGGTTAAAATAGTTCTTTATCTTTGCAATCTTGCCGTTTTGTAAAGTGCACACAACCGTAAAAATCACCGCAGATGTCTGTTTGTCTGTTTTGCAACCCCGAAGACTTAATTCGGCCACGACTAAGTCTCCTTTACCCACCATTACGTCAATGGTTATGATGCACTTAGGGTTATCGATCCGAAACGCAGCAAGTTTGCTCTCGATTGCATCGATTCCTAAAACCGTACCATTTGAGGGATCCCAGTATTCGATTTCCCGGCTGACAAAATTGTCTAGATTTGTCACAGATTTTTTGTTGAACAGCTCTACAAAACTTGAGATAATTTTTTTTACACTTATTTCTGACATATATCTAATTTGCAAATTTCATGTATGATCGAGTAACAATTGTAGTTAAAACATATGTATCGAGTTGAATTGTGAGTAGTAGGGTTGGGTTACTTTTGGGTAGCTCGATACCTCCTGAGACAATATCGTCGCTTGCCCGTGATGCGGAAAGCGTCGGTTTTGGTGAGTTATGGATTGCGGAAGACATGTTTTTTACCGGCGGTATAGCCGGAGCGAATATTGCATTAGCAAGTACTGCGAATATTGCAGTAGGTCTGGGAATTGTTTCTGCAGTAGTGAGACATCCGGCGTTGTTGGCGATGGAAGTGTCGACCACTGCTAGGGCCTTTCCTGGCCGCTTTATACCAGGAATAGGACTTGGTGTACCCGCGTGGATTAGGCAAATAGGGCTGTATCCGAATTCTCCAATGGGGACAATTCGAACTTGTGTTAACTCGCTTCGTGAGCTTTCTGCAGGTCAAACTCTTAGTTCAGCAGGAGATTTCTTTTTTGACCAAGTGCGTCTTGAGTATCCAATTCAGGTACCGCTAAGTATTCGAGTCGGTGTTTCGGGACCCAAAATGCTTCAGCTTTCAGGGGAGATCTCAGACGGCACCATCATTTCGGTCTGTTCTGGGTTGAAGTATTTATCCTGGGCAAAAACCCAGATAGATATTGGAATGAAGCGTGCTGGACGATCGGCACACCATGAAGTGACTCAGTTTGCAATCTGCGCGATAGATAGTGATAGGAAGACGGCACGGCAAGAAGCAAGGCGCATCTTGTCCTTTTATCTAGCAGCAGGTGGGGGAGACTCTCTCACTGAGGCGGCTGGGATTTCCGATGATTTGAGACGTATGCTAAAGAATGGCGGCGGATCATCAGCACTTGAAGAACAGATGCCCGAATACTGGGTAGAAGAACTAACAGTCTCTGGGACTGCTGAAGATGTAACTGAAAAAATTTGGTCACTTACTGATGGTGGAGCCGACAGCGTTATACTATTTCCGACTTCCGGGCACGGTGCTGCACAGATAATCAAACTCACAGGTGAGTTTATGCACTTGCTTCCTACTCGATGATCGGAAATACAAAAGTGTCAAAATTTGATCAGGCTGGGGGAAAGTGAAGGTAGTGCACACTTAGGTCGTTATTTTCGTGCAAAAATTTTATCTTGGAATCTTTTATTAAATAGACATCGACACCATGATTAGCCCAAACATTGCCATCTTTTGTTAGTGCAGTTTCATTCCAAATAACTGCAGCGTATGGTGAATCAATCACAGTATCGCTGATTTCGAAAACGAGATTATCCAGTAGCGCATTGCTTTTTTTGAAAAAATCTGAGGCTAGTTTCTTACCACTAAATTCAGCTTGTCCCAAAAACCTTATCCAGACATCATCTGCCATTGCCGAGATCATGCCATCGTGGTCTTTTTGGCGAAAACTATTATAAAGACCTTTGATAACTGCTTCGATTTTCACATTATCTTCTTTTTGAGTTTTCAACGTTCCTTCCTTTCCAGGAATCTTAGTTCATGAACTACGAAGTCGCCAGCCACCATCAATTGGAATGGTTACTCCTGTAACGATGTCAAATGAACTTTCACAAAAACTGATTGCGATATCAGATACTTCGCGCCTTGTCGGAAATCTTCCTAGAGGAGTTTGCGCCAACGCGGTTGCATTAAATGTGGGATCAAACGAATTCATCTCGTCGGCACTTTCGAGTATCTGTCCAGGCGCAATTGCATTAACAGTAATGTCTGGACCTAATTCCACAGCGAGCGATTCGGTAAATGTGATTAGTGCTGATTTTGCGAGTGTATAAATTGAATGATTACGTATATATGCAGACCCAGCCGAGACATTAACTATTCGTCCCCAACGCTGTGATCGCATTGATGGAGACACGGTCTTTGAGCAAGCGAAAGCAGCACCAACATTCGAATTCCAGAAATTCTCAAATTCAGTATTACTCAATTCGACAAAAGGCTTGATAATAAATGGACCAAGATTGTTGACCAAAATATCAATTTTTTGAACTATGTCTAGCGCATTTGAAACCAAATTTTCTGCCTTGGAAATTTCGGACAGATCTCCCTGTACGGCTACATTCTCAAGGGCATTCTCATTAAAAAGTTTTTCAAGCAACAAATTTGCCTGATCTACTGAATTCCTATAAGTAATTACTACGCGCGCACCGCGCCTAGCTAGACCTATCGCAAGCTCGGCTCCTAAATTTCTAGATGATCCGGTAACTAAAGCCGTACGACCTGATAGTGATTTATCTGACAAATTGTTTAACCATTCTTTCGACTGGAGTAAATTTTAAGTCATAACCAAAGCAATTTGGGCCCACCAATTGAAGGCCACGTTCAGTTCTCCATCGAAAATCGCACGGTATTCCAATTACAACCACTCTTAAACCGTACCTCAATTCTTCAGTTGTTATCGGTCGACATGTATCCGGCGCCACGAAGCAAATCAAATCAGGCACCGTGGCCACTACGCGACCATTCAATTCTGCGATTAGGTTTTCATTTTGAAAACTCACCTTAAATTTGTCTTTTAGACAACTACCGTATCCAGTCAGCTCGACGGTGCCCCGTGCGAAACCATCTTGTGTTTTGCGATCTACATCAGTTATCTTGCCTTCAAAAAGTGGTATGCCCTTTGTGAGTCTGAGGAGCGAATTTAAGACGTCATCGCCCTTGGCTCTCGTTTTTGACATTTCGTAACCAATATCTTTTGCAAGGCTAATAGTTCCTGGGATCATCGTCTCTTTCAGCTCTTTTCCGGACAGCGGATAGAGGGCGATGTATGAAACTGCACCCATCTCTATAGTAATTCGCCGGGCAATTCTCTCGGTCTTCAGATTACTAGTTGAATCAATAACTACGGTATTCCCACTCTCGTCTGCGAGCGCCATTGGCGATGTACTTTTGCCAAATAATGATGGCGTGCACATCTGAAGCTCAGGAAATGCTCGCCCCATTGCATCGCAATCGACAAGAGGTAGTTGAGTCCGAGCAGCAGAGACGATAGGCAGCATTGAATTCATGCCACCAATTTCAAGTCCCACTAGATGAGTAATACCTTTACTGATATAGCGCTGCAGTGAGAGTATCGCAACATGAAGCTCATCTCCACTTGGAAGTCTCTCAACAGCAACAGTTGGAGCTCCCATGCTTGCGACCATGACACACACTGCATCGTCGGGAACCGCTAAATGATCGATTAGTTTTGGTGATCCGAAAGTTTCAATTGCCTCCGACGCAAGGAGCTTACCTATATAGGGGTCGCCACCACCGCCGGCACCTAAAAGTGATGCACCGATTGCCAAATTTTCAACAAATTCGGAATCAATTGCTTTCATGTAATCTTGTTTGGATCTCTTGAGAAATCAAGATTTCCAACGGCACGCATTTGCATGCGGACACTTCCCGCAGGTAGATATGCCAACGGTATTTCCTCGATATCGATGATCTCAATACTTTGTGCAAGCGCCCCAGCAGTCGCGCAACGCGAAATGGTCTCTCTTCGAAGCGATTCGATCGCGTGTTCTCGAGTGCTTGGTGTGACAGAAATTATTTGATCAACTTGGCTTCCAATTTGAGATATTGCCGAACCAACGGCATTTGCGACATCGAGATTGGGTGGTCTGACCACTGATTTTGCACTTTTGATTTCATTTCCACAAATTAGGTGTCCACCCCCAACTAAGACGACAGGGATTGGTTCAGAAGAAGTTGCCATAGTTTCCAGTGCTTGGCCAATTGTCAATTGAATTAACTCAAGTCCATCGCGGACTATTCCTGGATCAAGATGCTCCACTCTACTTGGGTCGCCAATCACTCCGCGACCCGAAGCAACGGCAAGGTCAGTTGCAGTAAGTGTTTTTCCGCCAAAAATTAGAGCTTCGGAGCGAATATTGTAACCAACTGAGTCAGGTCCAACTGTTAGACAACCGTTATCCCTGACGATGCTTCCACCGCCGAGACCAATTGAGACTACATCGGGCATGCGAAAGTTTGTTCGCACTCCATTCACACTTACAGCAGATGATGCTTCTCGCGGATAACCCGAACGCAAGATCCCAATGTCGGTCGTTGTTCCACCTATATCAATTACAGCACAATCAGTTTGGCCGGATAAGTAGGCAGCCCCTCTCATTGAATTAGTTGGACCAGATGCAAAAGTCGTGATCGGATAGCGATTGGCGTGCGCTGCGCTCATTAAGGTCCCATCGTTTTGGGAAATGAACAGTTTGCAATAGATTCCAAGCTCAATTAAGGATCTTTGAAGCGCAGAAACAATTTTTTCTGCAATATCCTTAAGGCACGCATTTAAAATTGTGGCATTTTCGCGTTCAAGGAAGCCAATTCTGCCAATCTCTGAGGAAATACTCACTGAAATGTTCGGTGCATGTTCGTAGAAGCGCTGGGCAACAAACAATTCATGAGACTGATTTAGCGGAGAGAATACGGAGGAAATTGCAACCGCCCTAATTCCGGCGTTGTTGATCTTTTCAATAACGTCGTCAATCTGACTTAGGTTTAAGGTACCTATCGTTCTTCCATCAAACTCGTGCCCACCCTCTAAAAAGAAGGTTTCGGCCTGAATTGCTTCGCGGAGGCGAAGAGGCCAATCTCGAAATGGGTGTATCGCTTGGGTGGTTTTTCCACATAATCGGACCACAGCAGTTGGAATCAAATGTTTAGATTCAATAAGCGCATTGACAAAGTGAGTAGTTCCGACCATCACAGCTGAAACTTCTTTTGGTTGAAGTCTTCCGAATTTGATAAGACCTAGGATTGCGTTTGTAACTCCGGAAGTTACATCTTGAGTTGTCGGAGACTTGGTAACAGCTATTAATTCATTCTTGGAGAATGCCACTGCATCAGTGTTTGTTCCACCGACATCAACGCCAATTCTGATGTGCACGAAAATGTCTTATTTGGTTCTCTTAATTAATTCGGAGTTTCGTATACCGTCCAGCACATCGATTGGTCGCACTGGGATTGAATTAATCGGCCAATCAATCGCGTTCGATATTGCATTAGCTATCGCCCCTGCCACCGGAACGATAGGAGGTTCGGCTACACCTTTTGCTCCATAAGGTCCTGAATGATCTGGATGCTCCAGAAGGATGATTTCAACTCTGGGAATATCGGCAGCAATCGGTAAGCGATAAGCCTCAAGTGTTTTTTGGAGGTATTGCCCGTCCATCCCAACATCAAGGTTTTCGAAAAGCGTGTAACCGATTCCTTGCGTCACCGCACCTCTGATCTGACCACATATGGCGTTTGGATTTATTGCCTTGCCTACTTCTTGCGCTACGACATATCTCAAAATTCTTGTGTTGCCTGTAAGAGGGTCTACTTCGACTTCTGCTAAATGGACATGGTATGTAGGTGTTGGGAAAGTAGAAAACAGCAATCCAGATGCACAGGATTTGTTAAACATTGGTTCTTGGGTCATGTAGGCACCTGACGCCATTAGTGGGCCTGCGAGAGTTTGCGCATGCACTGCAATTGTTGCCAAAGATAATCTTGACGATGGGACTCCAATGACGCCAACTGATCCATCAACTATCTCAAGATCCATTATTTGCGCCTCTAAAACTTGTGATGCAATCGCGAAAATTTTGTCTTTAAGCTCGCTTGAAGCTTCCTGAATTGCTCTTCCAACAATGTGGGTAGTGCGAGAGCCTTGTGACCCTGCATCATATCCAGCAGTATCTGTATCGGGCATTGAAATTATTATTGAATCCGGTGAAATTCCAAATTCATTCGCAGCAATCTGTCTAAGACCCATAGCAACTGCGCCAGAACCGTTTTCTGTTGCTGCCGTAATTACATGAAGGGTTCCATCCTCATTGAGTTTCAAGAAGGCTGAACCAGGTAGTGGATTCGTCAGCCAAACAACTGAAGCAATCCCTACACCGCGCAGGTTTTTGACGCCACATTTATCCCAAGGGGCTTTCATCTCGACTTTCGAAAATGCTTCGCCAAGAATCGATGCATCTGGTAGAACTTGTTCGTTCAAAAACTTGTCGTTATCTTGAATCAGATTTTTGAGCCGAAGTTCTCTGCGGTCCATCTTTAGCGCAATTGCTATCTCGTCCATTTGACGCTCGATTGCAAAATTCAGATATGTCCCGCTAACGCCGCGAAATGCGCCCGTCGAAGGTGTATTTGTATACACAACTTGGCAGCGAACGCGAGCAGCCCCTGGTCTGTAAGGTGCGCTCGCGAGAAAAAGTGGTATCGAACTTAAAAATGGAGTATCGCCTGCGGCTGCGCCAGCATCCATTATCACATTCATCTCAGTAGCGGTTATTACACCATTCTTTGAGACCCCTGTCCGTAAACGAACAATTGCATTTTCTCTAACTGGGCAAGTTGCCATGTCTTCAGCACGACTTTGAATGATTTTGACCGGTCTTCCTGTCAACTTAGCGAGAATGCATGCGTAAGGTTCTATACTAAGATCAAGTTTTGCTCCAAATCCGCCACCAATATGATGTCCGATCACGCGAATTGCTGATTGCTTGATATTCAGAGCTTGTGCAAGTCGCTCTCGCACATTGAAGGGAAATTGGTGCGAAATGTGCACTATGAATCTTCGATCCTCATAGATGGCCACCACACCTTTCGGTTCCAAATACGCCTGATATTGTCGACCAGCCTTGAACTCATTTTCAACAACTAAGTCCGCACTTTTCATCTTCTCCTCAAAGGTGTCATCCTCGTAGACCATTTGCCCGACAATATTGTTAAATCTGTGAAGTTCGTCTGGCGACACAAATGTCTTCCAGTCACTATGTACTGCCCGGGATTTTGGATTAATTGCATCTAATAGGTCGACTATCGGTGACCTTGGTTCAACTTCTAGTTTGATTAGCCCTAATGCTGCTCGAGCTTGGGTTAATGTTTCTGCCGCAATGGTAGCAATTGGTTCACCTGCAAAAGTTATTTCATCTTTCGCGAATATCAGTTGATCAGCGACAACCAACCCATGGCGACTTGAGGGTGCATCTTTAGACGTGATTACTTTAACCACTCCATCTGCAGTTTCCGCAACGGAGGTATCGAGTCCGACAATCCTTCCTGCTGATATCGGGCTCCGATAAATCGCACCGAATAACATATCCTTAAAACTTAAATCAGTTGTGTATTTTGCTTCGCCTCGTACTTTGACTTCAGCATCGCTTCTTAGATGATTTACCCCGATTGATGTCATCGGTTAGATTTCGCAAAGTTCAATGCGGCATCTACAATTTGCTCGTACCCAGTGCATCGGCATATATTTCCCGCGAGAGATAACCGAATATCTTCTTCGCTCGGCGAGCTATTCTTTTTTAGTAATGCGGTCAGGATAACTACAAATCCAGGAGTGCAGAACCCGCATTGAATTCCACCCGAATTTACTAATGATTTTTGGATGAAAGAGAGACCTTCTGCCGCTTCAGCGATTCCTTCAATTGTTGTTATTTTGGTTCCGGCGCATGCGTTGGCAGACATGATACAAGAATCGATTGGATCGCCATCTCGCAACACAGTGCAGGCACCACATTCTCCCTCGGCGCATCCTTCTTTGGTGCCTGTTAGGCCCAAGTTTTCGCGGAGGAAATCAAGCAACGACAGTTCTGCTCCAATTTCCAAAGGGTAATCTACTTTGTTGACATTAATAATAGATTT
>Ga0194132_10005593_pt1 | contig 20205 bp, 17 predicted proteins | sample TA2KigOf80mmetaG_FD_148612 | JGI IMG/M metagenome (GOLD analysis project Ga0194132, IMG submission 148612) | Freshwater microbial communities from Lake Tanganyika, Tanzania - TA2015054 Kigoma Offshore 80m | ecosystem: Environmental > Aquatic > Freshwater > Lake | place: Tanzania: Lake... | reverse complement strand
ATCTGCTGCCGTCACCGTCACGACGATTCCGTTGCGCATTCCCTCGACTCGCATACTTGCGACGCCCAGGGAATCCCCAATCGGACTCGCGTGCTAGATTTGATCCACTAGCTCGGCCAGCGCCGGTGGAGCCACAGCCACTCGGCCGGGCGGGCGCGGATCCAGCCCTCGATCAGCGCGTTGATCGCCGTCATCGCCGCGACGATGTCGGCTTCCGTGTCGCCGCTTTTCACGAACGCGAGCGGCGGCAGGACCGTCATGCGGAAGCGGGCGCCGCCGAGGCGCTCGATCCGGGCCGGCACCACCGGGCAGTCGTACTTCAAGGCGAGCCGGGCGATCGCCGGCGCGGTCATCGCCGGCCGGCCGAAGAATGGCACCGCGATGCCGTCGTTCTGCTTCTGATCGATCAGCATCGCGAGATGGCCGCCGTCTTTCAGCGCTTTGATCATAGCCCGCGCCCCGGCCGCGCCTTTTTTCACGTGCCGCCCGCGCAAGGCGCGCGCGCGGACGCCCTGGAACAGCGAGTCGACGTACGGGTTGTTAGCGGCGCGGTAGACCTGATCGAGCGGAACGCCGCGCTGGGTCGCGGCGAGAGCGAGAATTTCCCAATTGGCCTGATGGATGCCGAAAAAGATGCCGGGCTTGCCGTCGTCGCGGAGGCGATCGATGACCTCGGCGCCGATCACGTCGACCCGGCCGCCCGGCGCGTAGCAGTCGAACGCGCCCAGGTGTGCGTACTCGGCGGCGGTGCGGCCCAGATTCTCCCACATCGCGCGGACGATCGCGGCAATCGCCGGCGGGGTGAGGTCGGGGAACGCCGCTTCTAGGTTCCGCCGCGCCGTCGCCGAGACCGGCAGCCAGGGACCGATGGCGCGGGCGATGGCGCCGCCGAGGTCGGAGGCTCGCGCTACGGGAAGCAGCGCGAAGATCGCGAGCGCGCCCTGGATGAGCGCCGCCTCGCCGCGGCGGCGGAGATCGCGCAGGACGCTCACCGCGTTGCCGTGGCGATCATCGGCGCGAGCAACTGCTCGAGCGCGGCGCCCTGTTCGAATTCGAGCGCACCCTCGACCACCGTGATCAGTGTCTTTAGCGAGGCTTCGAGTCGGACCGCGTCCTTGGCCGTTGTCACCAGGAGCGCGTTCGCGGCATTGGCGATGTCGGTCAACGCGACGATCTCCTCGGGCGCGTAGGGGTGGTGATCGGGAAACGCGTGGGCGCCGACGACATGGGCGCCGAGCGCGGCGAGTGTCGCGAAGAACTTGGCCGGCCGGCCGATCCCGGCGAAGGCGACGACGCGGCGCTTGGTCAGGGCCGCGGCCGCGGCGTTCGGTTTGAAGCGAGCGACATGCCAGGGCGGCTCGGCGGCGGCGGGCGGCACGATCCCTTCCTTTTCGGGATCGACGATCAGCACCACCGCGTCGGCGCGGGCGAGCCCGGGTCCGAGCGGTTCGCGGAGCGGCCCGGCCGGCATGAGCCGCGCGTTGCCGAAGCCGACGCCGCCGTCGACGACGACGATCTTGAGGTCCTGAACCAGCGCCGGATTCTGCAGGCCATCGTCCATGACGACGATCTCGGCCCCGGCCGCGACCGCGGCGCGCCCGCCGGCGGCACGATCGCGCGCGACCCAGGTCGGGGCGACCGCGGCCAAGAGCAGCGGCTCATCGCCGACCTCGCGCGCGCCGTGGCGCCCCGGCTCGACCCGGATCGGCCCCTCGAGGCGGCCGCCATAGCCCCGGGTCAGGAAGTGAACCGCTAGCCCGCGCGCGCGCAAGTAATGCCCGATCGCGAGCGCGACCGGGGTCTTGCCGGTGCCGCCGGCGGTCAAGTTGCCGACGCACACCACCGGCACCGGCAGGCGGAGCGGGGTCGCGAGTGCCCGGCAGATCGAGCCGGCGAAGCCGTAGAGCCGGCCGAGCGGCGACAGCACCAGCGGGACGAGGCCGTCGGCGGCCCAAAAGTCAGGCGCGCGCACGGTCGGGTCCAACCGGCGGCGCGGCCGCGTTCACGCGATCGAGCAACGGGGCGAGCGCCGCAAGCACGCGCTCGAGCGCGCCGGCGCCGGCGGTCGCGACCGCCTCGGCGCGCTGCGCGAGCGCGTTCCGCGCGTGCGCATCGCCGAGCAGGTGGACCACGGCCGCCGCGAGCGCGGCGGCGTCGGCCACCGCAACCCCGGCGTTCGCGGTCGCAAGCGCCGCCACCATCGGCGCGAAGTTGGTCATCGACGGCCCCCACAGCGGCACCGCGCGAAGCCGCGCCGCTTCGAACGGGTTCTGGCCGCCGTGCGGCACCAGCGAACCGCCGATGAAAGCGAGCGGCGCCAGGCGATAAAAAAGGCCGAGCTCGCCGATGGTATCGGCGACGTAAACCTCGGCATCGCCGATCGCGGCGCCGGCCTGCGAGCGCATGACCACGCGGTAGCCGGCGCTGGCGAAGACGGCTGCGGCCGCGGGCCCGCGCGCCGGATGGCGCGGCACGACGATGGAGAGGAGTTCGGGGTGGGCGCGGCGGATCGGGCCGAGCACGGCTGCGATCCGGGCTTCCTCGCCCGGATGCGTGCTCGCGGCGAGCCACACGGGGCGCCCGCCCACGGCGGCGCGCACGGCGGCGAGCGCGTCCTCATCGGCCGGGAGCGGCGGCGCCGCTTCCTTGAGATCGGCGACCGCGACCGATCGCGCGCCCAGCGCCGCGAAGCGCTCGGCCATGGCCGGGCTCTGGGCGATGATCGGCGCGAACGTGCCGAGCAGCGTGCGGGCTGCGACCGGAAACCGGCGCCAGCGTGCGAAGGCGCGCTCCGACATTCGGCCTTGAATCAGCGCGAGCGGAATGCCGCGCGCACGGGCGGCGAGGACCAGGTTGGGCCACAGCTCGGACTCGACCCAGATCGCGAGGTCGGGCCGCCAATGATCGAGAAAGCGCGCGACCGCGTCGGGGCGGTCGACCGGAACATATTGGTGGAAGGCGCTCGCCGGTAGCCGCTCGGCCATCAGCGCGGCCGAGGTCACGGTACCGGTGGTGACGAGGATGGCGAGGTGCGGCCGCTCGCGGCCGATCCGGGCGATCGCGGGCAGGACCGAGAGCGCCTCGCCGACGCTCGCGGCATGGATCCAGGTGAGCGGCCCGGCCGGACGGGGGCGCCCGGCACGGCCGAAGCGCTCGCCGAATCGGGCGGCGTCTTCTTTGCCGCGCGCACGCCGGCTCAGAAGATAAAGCGCGATCGCCGAGCCGCCGAGCGCGGTCAGGGCGCGATAGGCCGCGAGCATCATCGCCCCGCTCCGTTGCGTCCCGGCGCATGAACGAGCTCGGCCGGCTCGATCGGGGTCAAACCGCAGCGGCGGTCGGCCTCGTACGTCAGCGCGTTCAACGCCTGTTCGATCCGGCTGAGCGCCGCGTCGGTATCGTCGTCTCGCGTCACCCGGATCGGCGCGCCCCACAAGAAGAGGCCGCGCCCGAACGGGCGGGCGATCAGGAAGCGGTCCCAGCTTTTCAAGAACAGCGCCGAAGAAATCGAATAGGCCGCCGGGATGACGGGAACGCCCGAGAGTTTGGCGAGCGCGACGATGCCTTCGGCGGCGCGCATGCGGGGGCCCCGCGGCCCGTCGGGGGTGAGGCCGACGCAAGTGCCGGCCTTGAGCAGGCCGAGCAAGAGCCGCAACGCCTGGACGCCGCCCTTGCTGGTCGAGCCGCGCACGGTCTCGATCCCGAACGGCACCACGGTGCGCATGATGAACTCGCCGTCCGGATGGTTCGATACCAGCATCTTGATCGTCACGCCGCGCCGCCAGATGTAGGGCATCATCAGAAGGCGGCTGTGCCAGAACGCGAGGATGAAGGGCTCGCGCCGGTCCCAGAACGCGCTGGCCGGTCCGGCGCCCTCGACCGTCCAGCGCGAGGTCGCGTGCACCAACCGGATGTAGAAACCGCCCAGCCAGCACAGCGTCCAGCGCACCCACGAGAGCCGCGAGAACCGCTTGAGCACAACGAGCGCGGCGTTAGCCCGAAGCCGCGCGCGCCGGCTCGTCGCTCGCCTGTTCGGCGTAGAGCCGGGCGTAGAGGCCGCCCCGCGCCAAGAGCTCGCCGTGGCGGCCGGACTCGACGATGCGGCCGTCGTCGATGACGTGGATCTGGTCGGCATCCTGGATCGTCGTCAGCCGGTGCGCCACCACCAGCGTGGTGCGGCCCTTCATGAGCTGGGTCAGCGCCGCCTGGACCTGACGCTCGGCCTGGGCATCGAGCGCCGAGGTTGCTTCGTCGAGCAGGAGGATCGGCGCGTCCTTCAGCATCGCGCGGGCGATCGCGATCCGCTGGCGTTGGCCGCCCGACAGCATGACGCCGTTCTCGCCGACCGGGGTGTCGTAGCCTTGCGGCAAGGCCATGATGAAGTCGTGGGCGGCGGCATCGCGCGCGGCGGCGCGGATCGCTTCCTCGCTCGCGCCGGGGCGGCCGTAGCCGATATTGGCGCGCACGGTGTCGTTGAAGAGCGTCGCCTCTTGGCTCACCAGGCCGATCGCGCCGCGGAGCGAGGCCAGGGTCACGGCGCGGACGTCGGTGCCGTCGATCGCGACCCGCCCGTGCGCAATGTCGTAGAAGCGCGGGATCAGGTTGATGACGGTCGACTTGCCGGCGCCCGACGGCCCGACCAGGGCGACCGACCTGCCAGCCGGGACCGTGAACGAAATCTCGCGGAGCGCGGTCTTGCCGCTGGCGTAGGCGAACGACACCCGGTTGAACGCGATCTCGCCGGCGCCGACGGTCAAGGGCGGCGCCCCCGGCGCTTCGCGGATCGCCGGTTCGACGTCCAGATGGCTCAGGATGCGGCTCGCCGCCGCCAGCCCTTCCTCGAGCGCCGCATTCAGGTTGGCGAGGCTCCGGATCGGCTGATAGGCCATGATCAGCGCGGCGATGAAGGAGAAGAACGTGCCGGGCGTGGTATTGCCGGCGATCACGCGGACGCCGCCGTACCACACCACCGCGGCTACCGCGATCCCGGCCAGCGTTTCGACGAACGGCGTCGCCAGCGCGCGCGTGCGCACCACCTTGAACATCTCTTTCAGGCGATCGCCGATCGCAGCCCGCGCCCGCGCCGTTTCGTGCGCCTCCATGGCGTAGGCCTTGATGTGGCGAACGCCCTGCAAGGTCTCGGTCAGGATCGCGCTGAAGACGCCGGTCGCGGCCTGGGTGCGGGACGACGCCTTGCGCATGCGCTTGCCCAAGTTGCGGATCGGCACGATTGCGACCGGCAGGATGACGCAGGTGATGAGCGCCAAACGCCAGTCCTGGTAAAAAAGGAGCCCGATCAGGAACGCGACCGTGACCGCGTCCTTGGCCATGCCGGTCAAGGCGCGCCCGACCGCCTCCTGCAGGAGCTGGGCGTCGTTCAGGAAGTTGGCGATCAGCTTGCCGGTGGTCTCGCGGTGGAAATAGGCGAGGTCGGCCCGCATCAGGTGCGCGAAGAGATCGCCCTGGACGGCGGCGATGATGCGCTGGCCGACGATCGACATCAAGTAGGCCTGCCCGAACGTCGCCGCGCCCTTGACAAACGCGATCGCGAGCACCGCTGCCGGCAGCAACAGCAGCATGCGCTCGTCGCGCTCGAGGAAAACCTTGTCGAGCACCGGCTCCAGTAGCCAGGCGTTCAACGCCGTCATCGCGGCGACCACGACCATGCACGCGCCGGCGGCGGCGAAGCGGCCGATATGGTGGCGGACGTATTTGCGAACGAGGCGGACGAGCAGCGTCGTCGTCGCTTCCCCGACGCCTCGACCTGTCGTGTCCGGCAGTGGCACGAGTGGTAATGTCGTTGTTACGCGGGCACGTTAACATGCGTGCGAGTCCCGCGTCCAATAAGCGAGGCAGCGCAAGCGATGGATACCCGGCCCGGCCGCGAGATCGTGCCCTCGGTCTGCCCGCACGACTGTCCGTCGCAATGCCTCTTGGAGGTCGAGCGGCTGGACGCGCGCACCATCGGCCGCGTTCACGGCGCCAAGGCCAACAGCTATACCGAGGGCGTCATCTGCGCCAAGGTCGCGCGCTACGCCGAACGCGTCCACCACCCCGATCGCCTGACGACGCCGCTGGCGCGGACCGGTCCCAAAGGGAGCGGTGCGTTCGCGCCGATCGGCTGGGACGAAGCCTTGGATCGCGTGGCCGAGGCGTTCATCGCCGCCGCCCGCCGCCACGGGCCCGAAGCGGTGTGGCCCTACTACTACGCCGGCACCATGGGATTCGTGCAGCGCGACGGCATCCATCGGCTGCGCCACGCGATGAAGTATTCGGGCCAGGACAACACCATCTGCAGTCGTATCACCGACACCGGCTGGAGCGCCGGCGTCGGCCAAGTGCGCGGGGTCGATCCGCGCGAGATGGTCGAGTCGGACCTGATCGTGCTCTGGGGCACCAACGCGGTCGCGACCCAAATCAACGTCATGCACCACGTGACCAAGGCCCGCAAAGCGCGCGGCACCAAGGTGGTCGTCGTCGATCCCTACCGGAACGCCACCGCCGAGGCCGCCGACATCCACCTCTGCCTGCGCCCGGGCACCGATGGCGCGCTCGCCTGCGCGGTCATGCACGTGCTGTTCGCCGAAGGGATAGCGGATTGGGATTACTTGCGCCGCTACACCGATGTCCCGGACGAGTTGGCCCACCACCTGAAAACCAGGACCCCGGCGTGGGCGGCAGCGATCACCGGGCTGCAAACCGAGGAGATCGTCGCGTTCGCCCGGCTCTACGGCCGCACGCCCCGGAGCTACATTCGCCTCGGCTACGGTTTTTCGCGCTCGCGCAACGGCGCCGCCAACTTCCACGCCGTCACCTGTCTCCCGGCGGTGACCGGGGCGTGGCGCCACCGGGGCGGCGGCGCGCTCTACCACAACCGCGCGATCTACCGCCTGAACAAGACCATGATCGAGGGCCTGGACGTTCGCGACCCCGCGGTGCGCACGCTCGACCAGTCGCGAATCGGCGCGGTGCTGACCGGCGATCCGACCGACTTGGGAGCGGGCCCGCCGGTCACGGCGATGCTGGTTCAGAACACCAATCCGATGATGGTCGCGCCCGAGCATCTCAAGGTCAGAGCCGGGTTCGCGCGCGACGACCTCTTCGTGTGCGTGCACGAGCAGTTCATGACCGAGACCGCGGCGATGGCCGACATCGTGCTCCCGGCCACCACCTTCCTCGAACACGATGACTTCTATTACGGCGGCGGCCACTCGCACCTCATGATCGGCGCGCGCGCGATCGAGCCCTATGCCGAGTCGCGCGCGAACCACGACGTCGTCTGTGCCCTGGCCGCGCGCGTGGGTGCCCGCCATCCGGGCTTCGCTCTATCGGCGTGGGAGTTGATCGACTGGACCCTCAAAGCCTCGGGCTGGCCCGATGCGGTGACGGTCAAGGCGGCGCGCTGGATCGACTGCATGCCCGCGTTCGAAACCGCGCACTTCTTGGATGGGTTTCCGACCACGAGCGGCAGGTTCCGGTTCAAGCCCGACTGGCGGGCGCTCGGCACGCGCGGGGCCGCGATGCCGCCGCTCCCCGACCACCACGCCATCATCGATGCTGCCGATCCGGAGCATCCGTTCCGCCTCGTGACGGCGCCGGCCCGCAATTTTCTGAACTCGAGCTTCACCGAGACGCCCTCGTCGCGGGCCCGCGAGGGCCGGCCGACGGTCCTGATCCGGCCTGACGACGCGGCCCGCCTCGGGATCGCCGAAGCGGCGCCGGTGCGCTTGGGCAACCGGCAGGGGAGCGTGGTCGTCCACGCCAAGCTGTTCGCCGGGCTTCAGCCGGGCGTGGTCGTGGTCGAGTCGATCTGGCCGAATGGCGCCTACGTCGAAGGCGTCGGCATCAACGCGCTCACCAGCGCCCAGCCGGCGCCGCCGGCCGGCGGCGCGCCGTTCCACGACAGCGCGGTCTGGGTGCGCGCCGGCTAGGTGAATCGCCTCCCCCTGGGGGCCCCTGGAGGAGGGAAGCCGGCGCGGAGCGGCGGGTGGAGGTGAATTCTCGGACGCGCGCCTGATCGACCGGCCACCCCCCGGACGGCTAAGGCGGTGCGTATCAGCCGAACAGCCAGTCCCACACCGAGTTGGCGAGAAAGAGTGCCACGAACGCGATCGCGACGAAGGCGAGGCCCGTCAGCCAGCCCAAGATGATGGTGAGCCCGTCGCGTTCGAGGTAGCCGAGCGAGATCAGGGCGATCGCCAGCGCCGGCATGAAATTGGCGCCGGCGACCGGCAGGATCAGGATCAGCGCCATCACCAGCACGAACAAGCCGTGCAGGTTCTCGAATGGCGGGTCAGTCAGGAAGGCGAAGCGCGGCCGGATGTATTTTTCGAACCGCTCGACGTGCGGGATCGATTGGTCGATCGCGAGGCGCACGTAGCTCGTTTTGATTGGGCGCTCACCGATAAAGGGCAGCCAGACGCGTTTGCGGCCCAAGATCATCGATACCGCCGGGAAACAGGTGACCAGCCCGCCGAACGCCGACGCGAACGGGATCAGGTTGAAGAGCGCGAGAAAAAGCAGCAGCAGCCCGAAGCCGCGGCCCTTCAGGTTGTCGGTGAGCCAGTCGACGGTGACGTAGCTCTCGGGCGCCGCGCGCGAAATCCGGCGCAACACCTGCGAGGTGCGTTCGAGCTCGGCCGAGAGCGGCTCGGCATCGTCGTCGACCGGCGCGGCGGGCGGCGGGCGGACCCCGTTCCGGGCCTCGCGGGTCGCGGCGCGGATATCGCTGAAGAAATCGGCGAGGCGGCGGAAGAAGCGGGCGAGCCGGGCGGCGAGATCGTCGGCCGGTTCGGGCGGGAGCGGCGCGGCCATCGGCACGCGGCTAGACGGTGTGGCGGAACGCGGCGCAGAGCGCGGCGTGGAGCACCGGGTTGGCGGCGATCACGCTGCGATGCCGCGTGCTGGCGCGGTTATAGCGGTAGAGGTCGTCCGCGACCGTCGTCATGCGACCGCCGGCCTCGGCGACGATCAAGTCGGCGGCGGCGACGTCCCAGTCGCTTTTTCCCGCGAGCGAGATGGCGGCGTCGTAGCGCCCGCACGCGACCAGCGCCAGGCGGTAGGCGATCGAGCCGATATCGGCCAACGTCGCCCGCGCGAACACGGCTGGATCGTGCGCCCGTTTGACGTTGTGCTCGGTGACGAGGAGCCGCGCGTCGGCAATCGCCGCGCAAGCACCGACCCGGATCGGCTGGCCGTTGAGCCGGGCGCCGCCGCCCAGGGCGGCGTCGAAAAATTCGCCGCTCGCCGGATTGTAGACGCAGGCCGCGACCGGCCTTCCGGCCTCGGTCAGGGCGGCAGCGACCGCGAACTCGGGCACGCCCTCGAGAAAGGGCTGGGTGCCGTCGATCGGGTCGATCACCCAGGTGCGGTGCGCCGCGAGCCGGCGGGGATCGTCGGCGCTCTCTTCCGAGAGCCAGCCATAGTCGGGCCGCGCCGCACCGAGCGTGCGATGCAGCAGGTCGTTGACCGCGATGTCGGCCTCGCTCACCGGATTGTTAGCGCTCTTCTCCCACTGCTGGGGCGCGTTGCCGAAGAAGCGCCGCGCCAGCGCGCCGGCCTCGCGCACAGCCGCGACCAGGAGCGCGTGGTCGGCGTCGAGCGCGGGTGCGGCCGGCGCGGGTGGGCGCGGCAGCGCCGTCATCGACCGGCGACCGTCATGCCGTCGATCCGAATCGTCGGCGCATCGACGCCCCAGCGGAACACGAGGTCGTCGGCCGGGGTGAGTGCCTTGAACATGTCCTTCAGGTTACCGGCGATCGTGATCTCGCTCACCGGATAGGCGAGTTCGCCGTTCTCGATCCAAAACCCGGCGGCACCGCGGCTATAGTCGCCGGTGACGCCGTTGACGCCGAAACCGATCAGGTCGGTGACGTACAGCCCGGCTTTGATGTCGTGCATCAAGGCAGCCGGCGTCTGCGTGCCGGCGGCAAGGTAAAAGTTGCTGGTCGAGGGCCCGGGCGGGCCCGAGGTGCCGCGGCTGGCATGGCCGGTCGTCTTGAGCTTGAGCTGGCGAGCCGAGGCCGAATCGAGCAGCCAGGTCGTGAGCACGCCGTCGGCGATCACCTCGCGCCGGCGCGGCGCTACGCCTTCGCCGTCGACCGGGCGCGAGCGCGGCCCGCGCTGGCGGTGGGGCTCGTCGATCACGATGATGCCCGGAGCGAACACCGCGGCTTGCATCTTGTCGCGGAGGAAGCTGGTGCCGCGGGCGACGGCGGGTCCGGAAATCGCGCCCGACAGGTGACCCAAGAAGCTGGTGGCGACGCGCGGCTCGAACACGACCGGAACCTTGGCGGTTTCGGCTTTCTTGGGGTGAAGCCGGCGGATCGTGCGCTCGGCGGCCAAGTGGCCGATGTCGGCCGGCTTGGGGAGGTCGGCCAGGTGGCGGGCGCTCCCGTACTCGTAGTCGCGCTCCATCGCCGTTCCGGTTCCGGCGATCACCGCCACGCTCACGCTGAAGTGCGAGCTCGAATAGGCGCCGGCGAAACCGGTCGAGGTCGCGAGCGCCACCGACGAGCGCGACCACGCCGCGCCGGCGCCTTCGGAATTGGTGATGCCGTGGACCGCGCGCGCCGCGTCCTCGGCTCCGGCCGCTTGCGCAAACAGTCGATCGCCCGAAGGCTCGGCGGTGTCGACCAGGTCGAGGTCGGGGACATTGCGGGCGAGGTCGGTGGCATCGGCGAGGCCGCAATAGGGGTCCTCGGGCGCGGCTCTGGCCATCGCCGCGGCGCGCTCGACCAGTTCGTCCAACGCGGCTGGCGCTTCGTCGCTCGAGGAGACGATTCCTTGGCGCCGGCCCATGAAAATGCGCAGGCCGAATTCGCGCGACTCGGCCCGCACCAAGTCCTCGCGTTTGCCCAGGCGGTAGGAGGCGTTGAGCGAGGCCGATTCGAAGGCGACGGCGTCGGCCGATTCGGCGCCGGCGCGTTGGGCGCGTGCCAAGAGATCGCTCACGCGATCGAGCAGGCGGGTTTCGGTGGCCTTGAACGGTGAGGTCATCGGTCGCTTCGGGGTAAGGCGCCGTCAACGGCGGCGCCGGTCCTATATAAGCGCGGGGCTCAGTTTTGACCAGCGCGCGCCGGCTGAGCGACCTCTTCGGGCGGCTTGATGCGGGCGAAACGGCGCAAGAGTGCGATGTCGTAAACGACCTTGAGCGCGCCCGCGATCACGAGCGGCGAGCCGAAGCTCGAGAGCGAGAGCAGCGCGCCGGCGAGATAGGGCCCCGGCGTGGTGGCGAGGCTCCGCGGCACCGCGGTCAGGCTCGCCGCCGCCGGCCGCTCGTCGGGGGTGACAATCGCCATCACGTAGGAAGCGCGCGCCGGCACGTCCATCTGCGAGAGCGCACTCCGGAGCACGAGGCAGACTGCCGCGCCCCACCAGGTCGGCATAAACGCGGCCGCGATCAGAAACAGGTTCGAGGGCAGATGGGTGAAGACCATGGTGTTGATGAGCCCGATCCGTTTGGCGAGCTGCTCGGACGCGAGATAACAGACGGCGGCGAACGCGCCCGTGAAGAAGAAGATGGCGCCGGCGGTCGTCGCCGACACTTGAAACCGCTCGTAGAGCCAGAGCGCGATGAGAGTGTTGAGCGAAAGCCCGCCGGCGAAGGAATCGAGCGAGAACAGCGCGGCCAGGCCATAGACGCGCTTTTTCGAGGGGCCGAGCGCAGAGGCCGGCGCCGGGCCGATCCGCTCGATCGCCGGCGAGAGCCGCCAGTAAAGCGCGAAGCTCGCGACGCCGACCAAGGCGAACAGGACGAACATCCCGCGCATGACCGCGACCGGCTCGATCCAGCCCGCCAGCCAATCGACGATCCCGCTCGCGAACGCGCCGGTCGCCGCCACCAGCGAGCCGACCAGGCTATAGCGCGCGAACAGCGCGGTGCGTTCCTCAGGAGCGACGCTCTCGGCGATCAGGGTCTGCTCGAGCGCGTAGAACACGCTGACATCGCCGCTCGACGGATTGAGCGTGCCGACGAAGGCGATCGCGACCAACGGCCAGAACTCGGAAAGACCGGCGAAGCCCACGCCGGTTCCGGTCATGAGGAGCGCGGCGACCAGGACCAGTGCGCGGCGGAGGACGCGGGTGAACCAGAAGCCGAGCGCGAGCGTGAGGAGCGCCGAGCCCATAAGCGTCGCGGTGCCGATCGCGCCGATCTCGAGCGCCGAAAAGCCGAGCGCGCCCAAATAGAGCGGCAGCAGCACCGCGGTGTAGCCGTCGGTGAAGGCGCGGAGCGCCCGGACCGCGAGCACGCGGCGGGCGTCGAGGGTAGCAGAGCGCGGGATGAGCGGCAGGCCCGCTAGCGTGACCGATCTCGCTCCGGCCGTCCCCTTCCCCGTGCGCGAGGAGTGCGCGAGGGGGTTGGGGGAAGCAGCCCGCGAACGGTTGCGGCGTCAGTCGCGCTTCGCGCCGATGGCGGTGTCGAAGCGACGGAGTAGTTCGTCATGGCGCCGATCTAGTTCCTCTTTCGCGCGAGGGTAGCCGCACCCGGAGTCAGGCGCGATAGGTCCAGAGCGCGATCGGCTCGGCTCGCCCGCGCAAGGTCTGGGGCGGGGTCTTGACGAGATCGCGGGCGAGCGCACGGTCGGCCGGCGCCAGCCCAGCGACGAGGTCGTCGCTCGCGATCAGGTCGCAGCCAAGGTCGCGGGTCAGGCGCTCGATCCGGCTGGCGACGTTCACGGTATCGCCGATCACGGTGTATTCGAGCTGCTGCTCGTCGCCGACGTCGCCCAGCACCACTGGCCCATAATGGACGCCGACGCCGATCCGGATCGGCGTCTGGCCACGCCGCGCGGCCGCTTCGTTCCATTCGGCAACGGCCGATAGGATCGCGCGGGCGCAGCCGAGCGCGTTGGCGGCATCGCGCGGGCCGGCGACCGGTGTGCCGAAGGTCGCGAGCACGCCATCGCCCAGGTACTTGTCGAGCGTCCCGCCATGCGCGAACACTTCGCGCGCCAAGAGCCGATGCACCTCGCGCAAGAGCGCCAGCACGCGGTCGGGGGCCAGGCCCTCGGCCAGCTTGGTGAAGCCGACCACATCGGCGAACAGCACGGCGACGTCCTGCCGGCGGCCGGCGCCGAGCGGGGCGTCGGCGTTGGCGAGCCCCTCGACGATGTTGGGCGAGAAATAGCGGGCGAGGTTGGTGCGCGCCCGCTCGGCCACGGCGTTGCGGCGTACGAGTTCGCGCACCCGCCACACGCCGGCCGCGAGCACGCAGGCGACGGTGATGTAGAGAAGTCCGGTCTGAATCGCGGTGCTGAGGTCGATGCGATTGTAGTCCTGGAGGTGGGCGACGAGGCGGTCGGGCGAGAGCGTGTAGGTCATGTTGGCGAGTTCGGCGTACGAACCCGGCTGCTGCGTCAGCCACCACACGCCGATGCCGTAGGCGAGCGCCGCCGAGACTCCCGCCCAGACCACGACGCGCGGCGCATAGGAGAACACCGCGGCGCCGATGAAGATGAAGAAGTAGTGCTCGTTGCCGAAATGGAGTTGCGCGCCGGCCGGCAGCACGCCGCGGGCGTGAGGGTTGGGGACGATCAGCGTGAAGGCGAGGAGCGCGTTGTCGAGCGATACGAAGAGGTAGGGCGCCCACGCGGCCTCGAGGACGCGGCGCCGGATTTCGTAATGCCCGACCGCGAGGGCGACGAATCCGACCATCAGGAGGTAGTAGTACCAAAGCGCCTGGGTCGGGGTCAGGAACGGGAGCCAGAGTGCTACCGCGAGGATGACCGCGAACCGGACCCAGGTGCCGACCCGGAGGCCCCGCAGTTCTTCGGCCTCGAACGCGCGTTGGATACGGTCGGCGGCCGGTGCGGATGCGGAGGTCGGCGCGAGCGCCGCCGCGGAAGTTTCGATCGCGGTGGTCGTCATCGCTCGCGCGTCCTCCTCGGAGCTCTCTGCGGCCTCGTCAACATGTGGGCCGCGGCGGCCGCTATTTCCAGATCGGCTTGCCCGCACCCGGGAGGCCGAGCCGCGGCCACTTCTCGGTCACGGTGCGAACGACCTCGTCGCTCATCCGGATCTGCGTGCCCCAGGTGCGGTGCGTTTCGGGCGGCAGCTTGTCGGTGGCATCGAGGCCGATCTTCGAGCCCAAGCCCGATTCCGGGCTCGCGAAATCGAGGTAGTCGATCGGCGTGTTATCGATGAGCGTGACGTCGCGGGCCGGATCCATCCGGGTCGAGACCGCCCACATCACGTCCTTCCAGTCGCGCACATTGATGTCGTCGTCGACGACGATCACCCACTTCGTGTACATGAACTGCGTCAGGTACGACCACACCGCCATCATCGCGCGCTTGGCGTGGCCGGGGTAGCGCTTCTTGATCGCCACCACCGCGACCCGGTAGGAGCAGGCCTCGGGCGGCAGCCAGAAATCGACGATCTCGGGGAACTGCTGGGTCAGGAGCGGCACGAACAGCTCGTTCAGCGCCTCACCGAGGATCGAGGGCTCGTCCGGCGGCCGCCCGGTGAAGGTCGAGAGGTAGATCGGCTCGCGCCGCATTGTGATCGCGCTCACGGTGAAGACCGGGAACTTCTCGACCGCGTTGTAGTAGCCGGTGTGGTCGCCGTACGGGCCTTCGTCGCGATAGTCCTCGAGCGAGACGTGGCCCTCGATCACGATCTCGGCCTCGGCCGGCACCTTCAAGGGCACGGTTTTGCAATCGACGAGTTCGACCCGCTTGCCGCGCAGGAGCCCCGCGAATTGATACTCGGACAAAGTCTCCGGCACCGGCGTCACCGCCGCGATGATGGTGCCGGGATCGGCGCCGATCACGGCCGCGGCCGGCAGCGGGTCGCGCCGCGCCGCGCCCCAGGCGCGGTGGTGTTGGGCGCCGCCCCGGTGCTTCAGCCACCGCATCAAGGTCTGGTTCTTGCCGATCACCTGAAGCCGGTAGATGCCTAGATTGTAGCGGTCCTCGCCTTCCGACCCCGGCGGGCCCTTGGTGACGATCAGGGGCCAAGTGATCAGGGGCGCGGGCTCGTTGGGCCAGCAGGTCTGAACCGGGAGATCGTGAAGGTCGATCGCATCGCCGGTGCGGACAACCTCCTGCGCCGGCCCGCCGGCCACCGTCTTGGGCTTCATCGCGAGCAGCGTCTTCACCAGCGGCGCCAGCTCGAGCGCATCGCGCAGACCTTTGGGCGGCTCGGGTTGGCGCAGGAACGCGAGCGTCTCGCCCAACGCGCGCAAGCTGCCGGGTTCGCGGTCCATGCCCCAGGCGACGCGCTTGACCGAGCCGAACAGGTTGACGAGGACGGGCATCCGGCTCGGGCTGCCGTCGGCTTTGATCGCGCGCTCGAACAGCACCGCCGGCCCGCCCTCGGCCAGGAGCCGGGTCTGGATCTCGGTCATCTCCAAGACGGTCGAGACCGGCTCGGCGACGCGGACGAGCTCGCCCGCCGCTTCGAGGCGGTCCATGAACGCGCGGAGGTTGGCGTAGGGCATGGCGCGCGGGAGTATATACGGGCCGGGTGCGGAGCGGGCGCGGTCCCTGCGCTCCGCGGACCGCGTTACCGGCGCGCCCGATCGATCTCCCGTTTCATCGCGCGTACCGCCCGCGCGAGGTCCGCCAGGTGCGATCGAACGACCGCCCAGATGGCATCGGTCGACACCGATCGATATTCGTGGCGGAGGATGTTGCCGATCCCGGCGATCTTCGCCCACGGAATGTCGGGATGCTTCGCTTTCATCGCATCCGGCACCCGACGGCTCGCCTCGGAAACGATTTCGAGGCAGCGCGCCACGCCTGGGTTCGGTCGTCGCGGCCGAACGCCCCGCGAGTCATGCCTTTGGTGTAGCGCTCGATCCGCCGGATCGCGTCGGGGATGTCGTTGACGTAGATCGTCGGCGACTTGGCCATCAGAAGACACGCTTGGCTTCGGCCAAGACTTGGTTACGGAGCTCCTTGCGCAGGCTCTTCTTCACGATGACGTCGACGGCATGTCCGACGGCGTTCGACAAATCGGCTTGGATGCCGGCCTGATCGAGCAGGCTGAACCGGCTGTCGGGGGCGACCTCGATCAAGACATCGATGTCGCTGCCCGGCTTGGCTTCGCCACGCGCGACCGACCCGAACAGATAGAGCGCGTCGATCCCTTTGGCGCGGAGGTCGGTTTCGATCCGCCGGATCGCTTTCTCGACCGTCGTTCGATCTGGCGCGCGCCGTTGCCCGGCCGCTTGGTGAAGCAAGCGCAGCGCTTCGCGCACCACCTCGCTCGCGTTGTTGTAAAGGCCCGATGCGACCCGGTCGCGGACGAACTTCTCAAGTTCCGGCGTGAGCGATACGTTTATAATAAGATTCTATGATAACAGACTTTGCTAAAGACTGTCATCATCTAGCTACCCGGGGTGGGCGGCTATCGCAGCAGTTCGAGGCCGGCCCGGGCAGAAACTGGCAGAGCGCAACGAGATCGCCGTCGGCGCGCGCGTCGAGCCAGCGGCGGCGGCCGACGAACTCGTCCCGGAAAAAGCCGAGGGGCGCGACCGGACCGCCGAAGGAGGTCCAGCCGAGCTGCAAGAACGCGGCGAAGATGCGCTCGGCCGCGTGCGCCCGCTCACCCGAGAACGTTCCCGGCGACGATCGCCGCGAACACGATCCAGCCCAGGTCGCGGTTCGAGCGGAACACCTTGAGGCAATTCGCGGCGTCGTCGAAGCGGACGCGCCGGATTTGCCAGGCGAAATGCAGGGCGGCCAGCGCGACGCCGGCGTAGAACGGCCAGCCGATGCCGCATGACGTACCGGCCGCGATGAGCCCGGTCAGGAACACGCCGTAGAAGACCACCAGCCACGGCCGCGTCGTCGTGCGCAGGGCGATCGCAGCCGAGCCGACGCCGAAGGCGACATCGTCCTCCTTGTCCTGGTGCCCGTAGATCGTGTCGTAGCCCAACGTCCACGCGATCCCGCCCAGATAGAGCGCAACCGCCGGCCAGTCGAGCGTTCCGGTGACCGCCGCCCAGCCCAAGAGCGCGCCCCAGTTGAACGCCAACCCCAAGAAGAACTGCGGCCACTGGGTGAAGCGTTTGGCGAGCGGGTAAACGCAAGCCGGGATCAGCGCAACCACGCCCAAGAGCACCGCGGTCCGGTTGAAACCGACGAGGATCGCGAGGCCGATGAGCCCGAGTGCCACCATGAAGACGTAAGCCGCCGCGACCGAGACCTGGCCGGCGGGGAGCGGGCGCGAGCGCGTGCGCGCGACCTGGGCATCGAGGTCGCGGTCTCGGATGTCGTTCCAGACACAGCCGGCTCCGCGCATGACGAGCGCGCCCACCCCTAGAAGCGCGAACAGGATCGGGTCCGGCCAGCCGCCGCCTAACCAGCCGGCCGGCGCCCAGCCCGGAAGCGTGCCGCCCGGATGCGGCGGGCCCGCGAACGGCGCAGCCAGCGCCAGGCTCCACCAGCACGGCCACAGCAGGAGCCAGGTCCCGATCGGGCGGTCGATCCGCGCGAGCTTGAAGTAGGGGCGCCACGCGACCGGCACCCAGCGGTCGATCCAGTGGCCGGCCGGCATGTCGCCGGTGACGAAGAGCGCGCCCATCGCCAACGCTTAGCGCGGGCGTTGGCAGGGCTCAAGCGGCGGAGCGTTCTTGTGCGCGGGCGCCGCGCCCGCCTAACCTCCGCCGATGCGTTCCGCCGCCGTTCGACTGTACGTCACCGCGCCGCTCGGGCCCGACGCCACCGTCGCGCTCGAGGCTGGGCAAGCGCATTACGTGACGAACGTGATGCGGCTCGAGGTCGGCGCGGCGCTCGGTGTCTTCAACGGCCGGGACGGCGAGTGGTCGGCGACGCTCGCCGAGGCCGCCAAGAAAAAAGCCGCGCTCCGTATCGGCGAGCGGCGGCGCGCCCAGGATCGGCTCCCCGAGCTCACTCTCGCGTTCGCGCCGCCCAAGGGTCCGCGCTTGGCGACAATCGTCGAGAAAGCGACCGAGCTCGGCGCAACTGCGCTCGTTCCCGTCATCACGGCGCGGAGTGTCGTCCGCGGTGTCAATCCGGCGCGGCTCCGGGCGGTCGCGATCGAAGCGGCCGAGCAGTGCGGACGGCTCTCGGTGCCGGCGATCGCCGAGGCGGCACCGCTCGCGAAATTCGTGAGCGCGTGGCCGGCCGATCGGCGGCTCATCTTTTGCGACGAGAGCGGCGGCGGCGCACCGCTCGCGCAGATGGCGTTGCTCGCGCCCGGCGAGCCGGTCGGCATCCTGATCGGACCCGAAGGCGGCTTCAGCGACGACGAGCGCGCCGCCGTCCGTCGTACGCCGGGTGTCCTTGCGGCGAGTCTCGGGCCCCGCATCCTGCGCGTCGATACCGCCGCCATCGGCGCGCTCGCGGTGTGGCAGGCGATCGCCGGCGACTGGCAGTCGTAGCTGCCGGCGACTGCAGTTCTAAGCACCGGCGACCGGCCGTCGTAAAAGAGACGGTTGCGGCGCGCGCCGTCTTCCCGGAAACTCGCCCGTCGCTCGAATAAGGGTGTGGCCGTCCGCAGCGGCCGGCCTACTTAACGTCAAGAAGGTTGTTTCGGGGGTCGCATGTCAGGTCCCGGCACGGCATCCGCCGAGCCCATCACCGCCTATACCCAGCTCGTCGAATACGTGGCGAGCGGCGCCAAGCCGCCGGCCGATTGGCGGATCGGCACCGAGCACGAGAAGTTCGGCTTCCGCCTGGCCGATCGCCGACCGCTTCCCTACGAAGGACCCGACGGCATTCGCGCGATTTTCGCCAAGCTCGAGTCCGAGTTCGGCTGGCAGCCGTTTCTCGAGAACGGCAATCCGGTGGCGATGAACCAGGACGGCCAGGCGGTGACGCTCGAGCCCGGCGGCCAGTTCGAGCTCTCGGGCGCACCCTTGAAGACGGTCCACGAAACCTGTGCCGAGGTCACCAATCACTTGGGCCAGCTTCGCAAGATCGGCCGCGACCTCGGCATCGCCTTCATGGGTCAAGGCTTCGCGCCGGAGTGGCGGCGGACCGAGATGCCGGTCATGCCAAAGGGCCGCTACGGCATCATGAGCGCCTATATGCCCAAGCGCGGCAAGCTCGGTCTCGACATGATGTTCCGGACCTGCACCATCCAGGTCAATTTGGACTTCGGCAGCGAAACCGACATGGTGAAGAAGTTCCGGGTCGGGCTGGCGCTGCAGCCGATCGCGACCGCGCTGTTCGCGAACTCGCCCTTCACCCACGGCAAGCCCAACGGATTTCTCTCCTACCGCAGTCACATCTGGACCGACACCGATCCCGACCGCACCGGCATGCTGCCTTTCGTGTTCGAACCGGGCATGAGCTACGCCCGCTACGTCGATCACGCCTTGGACGTGCCGATGTATTTCGTCTATCGCGACGGCACTTACATCGATGCCTCGGGTCAGTCGTTCAGCGACTTTATGGCCGGCAAGCTGCCGGCACTGCCGGGGCAGGTTCCGACCTTCCGCGATTGGCAGGACCACCTGACGACGCTCTTCCCCGAGGTGCGCATGAAGACGTACCTCGAAATGCGTGGCGCCGACGGCGGGCCGTGGCGGCGGATCTGCGCGCTCCCCGCGCTCTGGGTCGGGCTCCTCTACGACGCGACCGCGCTCGATGCCGCCTGGGACTTGGCCAAGCACTGGTCGGTCGCTGAAATGGCGGCGGTCCGGCGCACGGTGCCGAAGCAGGGGTTGAACTCCAAGATCAGGAACCGCACGGTCGGCGAACTCGCGCGCGAAGTACTGGCGATCGCCGAGGGCGGCTTGAAGCGGCGCGCGCAAGCGACGGTCGACGTCGGCGATGAGGTCGCGTTCCTCGATCCGCTGAAAGCGATCGTCGATTCCGGCAAGACCCCGGCCGAGGAAATGCTCGACGCCTACCACGGGCGCTGGAAGCGCTCGGTCGAGCCGGTCTACGCGGAGTACGCGTATTAACCCGCATTTCCCAGATGAACCCTTGAACTGGCCGGCGTCGAATCCATTTGAGCCATAGGATTCAGCGTCTTGTTTAATCGGATCGGGGTCGCAGATGGTGCAGCCAGCGGGTGAAGCGCAATCCGATGCTCTCCGGCTCGATTTCGACCGCCGCCTTAAGCTTGAGTTCCACGGTTCCAGCGTCACCTCCGATGCAGGCCTTCTCGCTTATCGCGAACTCGACGACGCGCTCGGCCTGATGGCTGTCGCGGGCCAGCACCTGGTCGATGGGCGCACGGGCCGGAACGGTCGCCATGATCTGGTGGGCATGCTGCGCCAGTCGGTGT
>Ga0194132_10005587_pt1 | contig 20217 bp, 15 predicted proteins | sample TA2KigOf80mmetaG_FD_148612 | JGI IMG/M metagenome (GOLD analysis project Ga0194132, IMG submission 148612) | Freshwater microbial communities from Lake Tanganyika, Tanzania - TA2015054 Kigoma Offshore 80m | ecosystem: Environmental > Aquatic > Freshwater > Lake | place: Tanzania: Lake... | reverse complement strand
GAGCAGGGCTTCTTTGGCGCCCACCGCCACATCGCCGCCGAGGCGCCGGACCTGGTGGCGTTCCTGGGCGACTACATCTACGAGTCGTCCTGGGGCCGCGAGCATGTGCGCAAGCACAGCGGCGGCGAGCCCTACACGCTCGCCGAGTACCGCGCGCGCTACGCGCTGTACAAGTCCGATCCGGACTTGCAGGCGGCGCACGCCGCCTGCCCCTGGATCGTGACCTGGGACGACCATGAGGTGGACAACGACTACGCCGACGACCGTCCGGAGGACGGCATGCCGAGGGAGCGGTTCCTCGAGCGCCGCGCCGCCGCCTACCGCGCCTACTACGAGCACATGCCGCTGCCCGAGCGCATGAAGCCGAAAGGCCCGGACATGCGCATCTACACCCAGCTGGGCTGGGGCACGCTCGCGCGCTTCTACGTCCTGGACGACCGCCAGTACCGCTCCTGGCAGGCCTGCCCGCGGCCCAACCGCCGTGGCGGCTCGAACACCGTCAACGTCGCCGAATGCGAGGCACTCGGGAACCCCAACCGCAGCATGCTGGGCCGCGCGCAGGAGCACTGGCTCTCGGCCGCGCTCGCGCAGTCCGGCGCGCGCTGGAACCTCATCGCCCAGCAGACGCGGATGGCGCAGTTCGACCAGCTGCCGGGCGAAGGCCGGCGCGCCTGGACCGACGGCTGGGACGGCTACCCGGCGGCGCGCGCGCGCCTGTTCGATGCGCTGCTGGAGCACCGCGTCGCCAACCCGGTGGTGCTGGGCGGGGACGTGCATTTGTTCAACGTCTCGGAACTGAAGCGCGACTTCGACGATCCCGCCTCGGCGGCCATCGCCAGCGAGTTCGTCTGCACCTCCATCACCTCGCAGGGCTGGGCGCAGGAACGGCTGAACGCGTTCCTGCCCGACAACCCGCACATGAAGCTGCTGGACAGCCGCTACCGCGGCTATGTGCGCATGGAGGTCACGGCGAAGGAAACGCGCGCCGACCTGCGCGCGATGGACTCCGTGACGCAGCCCGGCGCCGCGTGCAGCACGCTGGCGAGCTTCGTGGTGGAGGATGGCAGGCCGGGGCCGCGGCGCGCCTAGCCCGCAGATATAACCGAGCGGTTACGTTCACCGCCCCCACCGACGCCGACCGGCAGCGCAGGTTGCCGACCCGTCCTCGGTCGGCTTGGTGCAATCCTGCTCGCCTGAGGCGGATTTTACGCCGCCGCGCGCCGCAGGCGGTCCCCTACCGCCGCCCAGCGCTCCTCCTGCGGCGGCGTCTCGATGAGGATGCGCGCGCAGCCGGCGCCGTCCAGCTCGCGCAGCGCGGCATAGAGCTTCTGGGCATAGGCGACCGGGTCCTGCGGCATGCGCAGCCAGAAGTCCACGCGCTGGTCGGGGCGGGAGAAGGCGAGCACCGCGACCTCGCTCCCCTGGGCGTGCCACTTGCCGATCTGCGCATCCAGCTCGTGCGGCGCCACCAGCTGCGCCGGCGTGCGCGGCGCGTAGTGGCGCTCAAGGCCCCCCGAATGGCGCGGCGCGCCGGCCGGGCTCTCTGCGAGCTTCTCCCCCAGCGCGGCCTCCAATTCGGATGCGCCGATGTGCCCGGGCCGCAGCAGCACCGCCTTGCCCCCCGAGAGCTCGACGATGGTGGACTCGATGCCGATGTCGCTCTGCCCGCCCTCCAGGACCAGGTCCGCCTCCGCGGCGAGGTCCTCGCGCACATGCGCCGCGGTGGTGGCGCTCACCTCGCCGAAGCGGTTGGCCGATGGGGCGGCGATCGGGCCGCGAAATTCCCGCAACAGCGCCTGTGCCACCGGATGCGAGGGCACGCGCAGGCCCACCGTGTCCTGGCCGCCGGTGACGAAATCGCCCGCCTTGGGCGAGCGCTTCAGGATCAGGGTGAGCGGTCCGGGCCAGAACGTCGTCGCGAGCTTGCGCGCCGCCTGCGGCACTTCGCGCGCCCACGCGAACGCGTCCTCGGCAGCCGCGAAATGCACGATCACCGGATGATCGAGGGGCCGGCGCTTCGCCGCATACAGGCGTGCGACCGCGGCTGCGCTCGAGGCATCCGCGCCCAGCCCATAGACGGTCTCGGTGGGAAACGCGACCAGCCGGCCCTCGCGCAGCAGCCGCGCCGCGCGCGCGAGCTCGTCAGCCATCGCCGATGCCCAGGCGCGCGCGGATGGCCAGCGCCGCCTCGAGCGCGCGCGCCGGGTCCGCGTCCATCACCGTGAAGTGCGCCATCTTGCGTCCCGGGCGCGCCTCGGCCTTGCCGTACAGGTGCAGCTTGGCGCGCGGGTCGGCGAGCACCGCCGACCAGTCGGGCTCGCCCGCGCGCCAGGCCTCGCCCAGCACGTTCACCATCACCGCCGGCGCGAGCAGCCTCGGATCGCCCAGCGGCAGGCCGCACAGCGCGCGCACCTGCTGCTGGTACTGGCTGGTGAGGCAGGCATCCAGCGTGTAATGCCCGCTGTTGTGCGGCCGCGGCGCGATTTCGTTGACCAGGAGCTTGCCCGCGCTGACGAAGAACTCCACCCCGAGCACGCCGACGTAGCCCATCGCCGTGGCCAGGCGCGCCGCCATCGCCTGCGCGTCGGCGGCCAGCGCCGGCTCCATGCGCGCCGGGATGATGGACACATCGAGAATGCCGTGGCGGTGCCGGTTCTCGGCCACCGTGAACGCGGCGGCGGCCCCGCCGGCGCCTCGCGCCACGATCACCGAGACCTCGCAATCGAGCGGCAGCAGGTGTTCCAGCACGCAGGGCGCGCGCTCGAAGGCCTGCCAGGCCGCGCGCGCCTGGGCCGCGGTGGCGACGCGCGCCTGTCCCTTGCCGTCGTAGCCCAAGCGGGCGCGCTTGAGCACCGCGGGGTAGAGCTCCGGCCGGTCGAGGTCCGCTGCCGCAACCACCGGCGCATGCGGTCCCACCGGCAGGCCGTGCGCGGCGAAGGCCGCCTTCTCGCGGATGCGGTCCTGCGAGATGGCGACGCACTCGGGGGAGGGCGCGACGCGCGTCGCGCGCGCGAGCCGCGCCAGGCTCGCCGCGGGCACGTTCTCGAATTCGGTGGTGACCGCGGCGCAGGAGGCCGCGAGCTCTTCCAGCGCCGCGGTGTCGTCATAGGCCGCGGCGAGGTGCCGGTGGGCAAGCGCCCCGGCCGGGCTGCCCCGGTCCGGATCGAGCACATGGACGCGGTAGCCCATCTCGCGAGCGGCGATGACGAAGAAGCGGCCCAGCTGCCCGCCGCCCAGCACCCCCAGCGTGCAGGGAGGAAGGACCGGCAGCGGTGCCATCGCCCCTTGGCTAGGGGACATCGGCGAGGCGCATCTTCGCCACCAGGCGCTTGAGCTTGCCCCGGTAGCGCGCCAGTTTCGCCTCCAGGCGCCGGTCGCCGGTGGCGAGCAGCGCCACCGCGAACAGGGCCGCGTTCGCCGCGCCGCTCTGGCCGATGGCGAAGGTCGCCACCGGGATGCCCTTGGGCATCTGCACGATCGACAGCAGCGAATCCTGTCCGGCGAGGTGCCTGCTCGGGACCGGCACCCCCAGCACCGGCAGCGTGGTCTTGGAGGCGATCATGCCGGGCAGGTGCGCGGCGCCGCCGGCGCCGGCGATCACCACGCGCAGGCCGCGGCCGCGGGCCTTGGCCGCGTAGCCGAACATCGCATCCGGCGTGCGGTGCGCGGAGACGACCTTCGCCTCGTAAGGCACGCCGAACTCCGAGAGCACGGCGCAGGCCTCGCGCATCACCTCCCAGTCGGATTGCGAGCCCATCACCACGCCCACCAGCGGCCGGGGTGCGCGCTTTCCCGTCTTCCTCATGACAGCTTCACTCTCGCAATCCGCCACAGCGCCTCGCGGTATTTCTCCGCGGTCTTCTCGATCACCTCCGGCGGCAGGCGCGGCGCAGGGGGCGTCTTGTCCCAGGCGAGCGCTTCCAGGTAGTCGCGCACGTATTGCTTGTCGAAGGAGGGCGGCGAGATGCCGGCGCGGTACCGGTCGGCCGGCCAGAAGCGCGACGAGTCCGCGGTCAGGATCTCGTCGATGAGCACGATCCCGCCCCCCCGGTCCAGGCCAAACTCGAATTTCGTGTCGGCGATGAGGATGCCCTTCGACGCGGCGTGGTCGGCGGCTTCACGGTACAGGCGGATGCTGATGTCGCGCACCGCCTCGGCGAGGCCCCCGCCCACGATCGCGCACATGCGCTCGAAGGAAATGTTCTCGTCATGGCCGCTTTGCGCCTTGGTGGCCGGGGTGAAAATCGGCTCGGGCAGCCGCTGCGCCTGCTGCAAGCCCTTGGGCAGCGGGATGCCGCACACCGCGCCGCTGCCCTGGTAGTCCTTCCAGCCCGAGCCGAACAGGTAGCCGCGCACCACCGCCTCGACCGGCAGCGGCTTGACCCGCCGCACCACCACCGCGCGGCCGCGCACCTGCGCGCGCTCGGCCTCGCCCTCGACCACCGACTCGGGGTCGAGCCCGGTGAGGTGGTTGGTCACCACGTGCGCCAGGCGCGCGAACCAGAAATTGGACATCTGCGTCAGCACGCGGCCCTTGTCCGGGACCGGGTCGGGCAGGACCACGTCGAAGGCCGAGAGCCGGTCGCTGGCGACGATGAGCATGCGGTCCTCGCCCAGCGCGTACAGGTCGCGCACCTTGCCGCGGCCGATGCGCGGCAGGCCGGCAAGGCTCGATTCGAAGAGCGGCGCGCTCAGGCGGCCGCCTGCTCCAGTGCGGGCTTCCACTTGCCCTCGGCGGCGAGGCCATTCATGTGCGCGCGGTGGTAGAAGGCGCGCTGGGCCGCGGCGCCGTTGGCGGCCTGGCCCCTCCAGGTCGCGAGCGCCGGATTCTGCAGCGCGCGCGAGTAGGAGAAGGTGAGCGGCCAGGGCAACCCGTTCATCGCGGCCATGGCGTTCAGGTGCGCCGTGGCCGACACGTCCGACTGCCCGCCGGAGAGGAACACGATGCCCGGCTGCGCGGCGGGCACGGTGCGCTTCAACACGCGCACGGTGCGCTCGGCGACCTCATCCACGCCGGCCTGGCGCGCGTTGGCCTTGCCCGAGACCACCATGCTGGTCTTCAGGATCAGGTGCTCGAAGGACACGTTGTGTGCGGCCATCGCGGCGTAGGTTGAGCGCAGCGTGGCCTCGGTGACCTCCTCGCAGCGCTCGATGGCGTGGTCCCCGTCCAGCAGCACCTCGGGCTCGATCATCGGCACGATGGCGGCCTCCTGGCACAGCGCCGCGTAGCGCGCCAGCGCGTGCGCGTTGGCGTACAGGCAGCTGTGCGAGGGCAGCCCCGCGCCGATGCTGATCACCGCGCGCCACTTGGCGAAGCGGCAGCCGGCCTTGAAGTAGCCCGCCAGGCGCTCGCGCAGCCCGTCCAGGCCCTCGGTGACCTTCTCCCCCGGGCACAGCGCCAGGTTCTTGGCACCGGTGTCCACCTTGATCCCCGGCAGGATGCCCTTCTTGGCCAGGTAGTCCGGGAACAGCACGCCCTCGTCGGTCCTCTGGCGCGTGGTCTCGTCGAACAGGATCACCCCGGAGATGAACCGCTCGACGTTCGGGGTGGTGAACAGCAGGCCGCGGTAGGCGCGCCGGTTCTCTTCGGTGCAGGGCGTGTCGATGGTCTTGAAGCGCGTCTCGCAGGTGCCGGCGGATTCATCGGCGGCAAGCACGCCCTTGCCCTTCGCGACCATGGCGGCCGCGGTGCTTGAAAGTAGCTGCTGGTCCATGCAGGTCCTCGGGAAAGAAAGGGAAGCGGACAAACCGCCGCCGATTTTACCCTCTCGCGGACCTGCGGGCGCGCTCAGCGGAGGCGCGTCTTCGCGCTCAGCGCGGGCGCGTCTTGCCTCCACGGAGCGCCGGGAACCCGACCGAGGTGCGCGCGGGCGATTGGGGCGCGTGGGCGCTGAGCGGGCAGTAGCCCGGGACCGGTTCGGCCCTCCGCGCGCGGGGCTGCAGGTCCTCCCCGCGCGGCAGGCGCGGCTGCGAGCGGACCTGCTGCGGCTGCTGCGGCCGGCCGTGGTGGCGCTGCTGGGGGCGCTGCTGCGGCCGGTGCTGCGGCTGGCGCTCGGGCCGGTCCTGCGGCGACGGCGCAACCGCCGGGAAACCTTCGATGCTGCGCATCCCGATCTGGCGCGCCATCAGGCGCTCGATCGCCGCCAGCAGCGGGCGCTCCTCGCGGCTGACGAAGGCGACCGCCTCGCCCGAGGCGCCGGCGCGGCCGGTGCGGCCGATGCGATGCAGGTAATCCTCCGCCACGTGCGGCAGGTCGTAGTTGACGACGTGCGGCAGGGCCTCGATGTCCAGGCCGCGGGCCGCGATGTCGGTGGCCACCAGCACGCGCAGCTCGCCGTCCTTGAACATCTTGAGCGCGCGGGTGCGGGCGTTCTGGCGCTTGTTGCCGTGGATGGCATCGGCCTGGACGCCGTCGCGGTTCAACTGCTCCGCCAGCCGGTTTGCGCCATGCTTGGTGCGCGTGAACACGAGCACCTGGCGCCAGTCGCCGGATTTCACCAGGTGCACCAGCAGGTCGCGCTTGCGCTCGCGCTGCACCGGGTAGGCGAGCTGCGACACCAGTTCGGCGGGCGTGTTGCGGGGCGCGACTTCCACCGTCGCCGGGTCGCGCAGGATGGTGCCCGCGAGCTTGCGGATGTCGTCGGAGAAGGTGGCCGAGAACAGCAGGTTCTGGCGCTTCGCCGGCAGCAGCCCCAGCACGCGGCGGATGTCGTGGATGAAGCCCATGTCCAGCATGCGGTCGGCCTCGTCCAGGACGAGGATCTCGACTGCCGACAGATTCACCGTGCGCTGCCCGGCATGGTCCAGCAGCCGGCCCGGCGTGGCGACGAGGATGTCGACGCCGCGGCGCAGCGCATCCACCTGCGGCTGCATGCCGACGCCGCCGAAGACGACCGTGGACCTCACCGGCAGGTGCTTGCCGTAGGTGCGGATGTCCTCCTGCACCTGCGCCGCGAGCTCGCGGGTCGGGGTGAGGATCAGCACGCGCACCGGCGCCCTGGAGGGCTTGGCGGCAAGCAGCTGCAGGATCGGCAGCGCGAAGCCCGCGGTCTTGCCGGTGCCGGTCTGCGCGGCGCCCAGCAGGTCGCGGCCGGAAAGGACCAGCGGGATCGCCTGCTGCTGGATCGGTGTGGGTTGCGTGTAACCCTGCTCTGCGACGGCGCGGACCAGCTCGGCACGCAGGCCGAGACCTTCAAAGGACGTGGAAATGGCTTTCTCCTGAGATCGGCCTGGGAAGAATCTCTTCCAACCGGTTCAGGCAGAAACTTTCTTTGGGAACGCTAACCGGATGACGCGAAACGAATTGCGGCGCGCATCCTACCACGGGTTTGTGCAACGCAATGCAGGCTGGCGAAACTCGCGTACAATGCGCGGCCGAATTTGCTTTTGGAATCAGAGTCATGCCAGGCGCCCTGCGGAACATCGCCATCATCGCCCATGTCGACCACGGCAAGACGACGCTGGTCGACAAGCTGCTGCAGCACTCGGGCACCTTCGCCGCGCACGAGCAGGTGCAGGAGCGCGTGATGGACTCCAACGACCTGGAGCGCGAGCGCGGCATCACCATCCTTGCCAAGAACTGCGCCGTCAGCTTCGAGGGCACCCACATCAACATCGTGGACACCCCGGGCCACGCCGACTTCGGCGGCGAGGTCGAGCGCGTGCTGTCGATGGTGGACAGCGTGCTGCTGCTGGTGGATGCGGTCGAGGGCCCGATGCCGCAGACGCGCTTCGTGACCAGGAAGGCGCTGGCGCTGGGCCTGAAGCCCATCGTGGTGGTCAACAAGGTGGACCGTCCGGGGGCGCGCCCGGACTGGGTGGTGAACCAGACCTTCGAGCTGTTCGACAAGCTGGGTGCGGCCGAGGAGCAGCTCGACTTCCCGGTGGTCTACGCCTCGGCGCTGGAGGGCTGGGCCTCGCGGACCGCGGCGAGCAAAGGCGAGAACCTCCGCCCCCTGTTTGAGGCCATCCTCGAATACGTGCCGATGCGGGACGAAGACCCGGAGGCGCCGCTGCAGCTGCAGATCTGTTCGCTGGATTACTCAAGCTACGTCGGCAAGATCGGCATCGGCCGCATCCGCCGCGGCCGCATCAAGCCGATGCAGGAAGTGCTGGTGATCAACGGCCCGGGCGGCACGCCGCTCAAGGCGAGGGTCAACCAGGTCCTCAAGTTCAAGGGCCTGGAGCGGGTGCAGGTCGAGCAGGCCGCGGCCGGCGACATCGTGCTCGTCAACGGCATCGACGAAATCGGCATCGGCAGCACGCTGTGCCACCTCGAGCACCCGGAGGCGCTGCCGCTGCTCAAGCTGGACGAGCCGACGCTGACGATGAATTTCCTGGTCAACGCCTCGCCCCTGGCCGGCCGCGATGGCAAGTACGTCACCAGCCGCCAGATCCGCGAGCGCCTGGAGCGCGAGACCAAGAGCAACGTCGCGATGCGGGTCGAGTACCCCGAGGACACCGACACCTTCATCGTGCACGGCCGCGGCGAGCTGCACCTGACGATCCTGCTGGAGAACATGCGCCGCGAGGGCTACGAGATCGCGGTGTCGCGGCCGCGCGTGATCACCAAGGACATCGGCGGGGTGAAGTGCGAGCCCTACGAGGTGCTCACGGTGGAGCTCGAGGAGGCCAATCAGGGCGGCGTGATGGAGGAGCTGGGACGGCGCCGCGGCGAGCTGCTGGAGATGCAGCCCGACGCCGCAGGTACCAATTCAGGGCGCGTGCGCCTCGACTACCGCATCCCGGCGCGGGGACTGGTGGGCTTCCAGGGCGAGTTCATGACCCTGACCCGCGGCACCGGCGTCATGAGCCACGTGTTCGACGAGTACGCGCCGGCCGGGCCGGGCGAGATCGCCGAGCGGCGCAACGGCGTGCTGGTGTCGCAGGAGGACGGCGCCATCGTCGCCTACGCGATCTGGAAGCTGCAGGAGCGCGGCCGGATGTTCGTCAGCCCCGGCGAGCCGGTCTACGAGGGCATGATCGTCGGCATCCACTCGCGCGACAACGACCTGGTGGTCAACCCGATCCGCACCAAGCAGCTCACCAACATCCGCGCCTCGGGCAAGGACGAGGCGATCGACCTGGTGACGCCGATCGCGCTCACGCTGGAATACGCGGTGGAATTCATCGCCGACGACGAGCTGGTCGAGATCACCCCGAAGTCGATCCGCCTGCGCAAGCGCTTGCTCAGGGAAAGCGACCGGCGCCGGGCGGATAGAGCCGCCGCCTAATCTCCTTTCGCGATAGCTTGCCCACGGTGGCGAACCTGCTCGCCGGCACCGTCGCCGGGCGACGCCAGAGGCTCACTTAGGCCGTTTTCCGGCGCCGCATCCGCCGCACGATCCACGGCACCACCACCAGCGCCGCCGTGATGGCCAGGAAAGTGGCCGAGATCGGCTGCGTGAAGAACACCGAGGCCTCGCCCTGGCTGATGGACAGCGCGCGGCGGAACTGCGTTTCCGCCAAGGGCCCAAGGATGAGGCCGATCACCGCCGGCCCCACCGCAATGTCCCAGCGCCGCATGGCGAAGCCCAGCAGCCCGAACACGTAGAGCATCAGCAGGTCCACCCAGGACTGGTGCAGGCTGTAGGCGCCCAGCGTCGCGAACACCAGGATCCCGGCGTACAGGATGTCCTTGGGGATCTGGAGCACCTTCACCCAGAGGCCGATCAGCGGCAGGTTGAGCACGAGCAGGATCACGTTGCCGACGTACAGGCTGGCGATCAGGCCCCAGACCAGGTCCGCCTGCGACTGGAACAGCAGGGGCCCGGGCTGGATGCCGTAGTTCTGGAACGCGCCCAGCAGGATCGCGGCGGTGGCGGAGGTGGGGATGCCGAGCGTCAGCAGCGGCACCAGCACGCCGGTGGCGGCGGCGTTGTTGGCGGCCTCCGGGCCGGCGACGCCCTCGATGGCGCCGTTGCCGAACTCTTCCGGGTGCTTCGAGAACTTTTTCTCCGCGGCGTAGGACAGGAAGGTCGGGATTTCGGAACCCCCGGCCGGGATGGTGCCCAACGGGAAGCCGATGCCGGTGGCGCGCAACCACGCCGGCCAGGAGCGCTTCCAGTCCGCGCCGGACATGCGGACCGAGCCCTTCAGCTTCTCCAGCGTTTCCGTGAGCCGGCTCTGGTAGGCGGCGACATAGAGCGCCTCGCCCACCGCGAACAGGCCCACCGCCAGCACCACCACGTCCACCCCGTCGAGCAGCTCGCCGACGCCGAAGGCGAAGCGCGGCTGCCCGGTCTGGCTGTCGATGCCGACCAGGCCGAAAAACAGGCCCAGCAACAGGCTGGCGAGGCCGCGCACGGTGGAGGTGCCCAGCACCGCCGACACCGTGATGAAGGCGAACACCATGAGCGAGAAGTACTCCGCCGGCCCGAACTTGAGCGCGAGTTCCACCACCAGCGGCGCGAGCAGCGTGAGCAGCACGGTGGCGATGGTGCCGGCAACGAAGGAACCGATCGCGGCGGTGGCGAGCGCGGGGCCGGCGCGGCCCGCCTTGGCCATGCGGTTGCCTTCCAGCGCGGTGGCGATGGAGGCCGATTCGCCTGGGGTATTGAGCAGGATGGTGGTGGTGGAGCCGCCGAACATGGCGCCGTAGTAGATGCCGGCGAACATGATGAGCGCGCCGGTCGGATCCAGCTTCGCGGTCAGCGGCAGCAGCATGGCCACCGTGAGCGCCGGCCCCACGCCCGGCAGCACCCCGACCAGCGTGCCCACCGTGACGCCGGTGAAGCCCCAGAGCAGGTTGATGGGCTTGAGCGCGACCCCGAATCCCGCCAGCAGTGCTTCGAAGGCTTCCATGGCGTCCGGGTCTGCCCTAGATCCCCGCGCTGCCCAGCAGCGGCCTGAGCCAGCCCGCCGGCAGGTTGACGTTCAGCAGCTTGACGAAAAAGGCGAAGATCGCGATCGACAGCGCGAGGCCGATGGCGAGGTCGCGCACCGGGCGCGCGCTGCCCAAGCCGCGCGCGACGCAGGCAAACAGCACCACGCCCGCGACCACGAAGCCGGCCCAGCCGATGAGCGCCATGTGGATGAACAGGCCGGCGCTGATCCAGCCGAAGGCGGTGCCATTGAACGCGTGCTCGCCGCGCGCGGCGGGGTCATCGGGAGGGGCGTTGCGCCAGCCGCCGGTGAAGGCCTCGAACGCGAGCCACGCACCCACCAGGAGGATCCCGCCGGCCACCACGGCGGGGATGAAGTTCGGGCCGATGCCGGCGTAGCCGCCCTCGGAGGGCAGGCCGGCGGTGACGAGGGCGACGCCGATCCCCAGGGCCAGCACGCCCAGCGACAGGGCGATCTCCGCCGCGTTGCGGCGCATCGGGCCTGGGGCGGCTACTTCCCGCTACTTCTTCAGGCCGAGCGACTCGATGATGGCCGAGACACGCTTGGTGTCCTCGTCGATGAACCGGCGGTAGTCGTCGCCGCCGAGGAACCAGCCGGTCCAGCCCATCTTCTCCAGCGTCGCCTTCCAGGCCGGGGTCTCGGTGGCCTCCTTGACCAGCTTCACCAGCGCGTCGCGCTGCTGCGGGGTGATGCCGGGGGCGCCGAAAATGCCGCGCCAGTTGCCCAGCTCGACGTCGATGCCCTGCTCCTTGAGGGAGGGCATGCCGTCGATCCTGGAGGGCCCGGATTGCGCCAGCGCCCGCATCTTGCCGGACTTGACGTGCTCGGCGAACTCGCCGATGCCGGAGACCCCGACGGTGACATGGCCGCCCAGGATCGCCGCGACCGCCTCGCCGCCGCCCTTGTAGGGCACGTAGTTCACGCGGGCCGCCTCCACCCCGACCGCCCTGGCGATGAGGCCCGCCAGGATATGGTCGGTGCCCCCGGCCGAGCCGCCGCCCCAGGACACCTTGCCCGGGTTGTCCTTGAGCATCTTCACCAGTTCCGCCATGGACTTGATCGGGGAGTTCGCGGGCACGACGACGATTTCCCACTCGCTGGTGAGGCGCGCGATCGGGGTCACCTGTGAAAGGTTGACCTGGGACTTGCCGAGAATGATGCCGCCCACCATGACCATGCCGCCGATCATCACGGCGTTGGGGTCGCCCTTGGCCTGGTTGGCGAACTGCGCCAGGCCGATGATGCCGGCGGCGCCGCCCTTGTTCTCGAACTGGACCCCGGAGACCAGCCTGGCGCCCTGCATCGCAGCCGCCAGGTTGCGGCCGGTCTGGTCCCAGCCGCCCCCCGGGTTGGCCGGGATCATCATTTTCATACTGGGCTGCGCGGCAGCACCGAAACTGAACAGCGCCACCAACAATGCGATTGCGGGTTTCATCGCCCCTCCCTGTGTTTGCCGATTCTACCCAAGGTGGGCGGCGTTTTCGGCGATAATGCGCCCCCTTGAACCTCCGGCGGCCCGCCCATGGCTGGACCGACGGTTCGACCGACGGTCGCTCAAAACCATGATACGTATCGACAATCTGGTGAAGACCTTTGGCGCCAAGCGCGCGGTGGACGGGGTTTCGTTCAGCGTGGAGCGCGGAGAGGTGCTCGGCTTCCTGGGGCCCAACGGCGCCGGCAAGTCCACCACCATGCGCATGATCACCGGCTTTTATCCGCCTTCCTCGGGCAAGGTGACCGTGGGCGGCCATGACGTGGCGGAGTCGCCGCTCCAGGCCAAGCGCCTGATCGGCTACCTGCCGGAGAACGCCGCCTCCTACCCCGAGATGACGGTGCGCGGTTTCCTGGAGTTCTGCGCGCAGATGCGGGGCCTGGACGCGGCGGCGCGCGGGAAGGCGCTGGCGCGCGTGGTCGAGCGCTGCTTCCTGGAATCCGTGCTGGAGCAGTCCATCGACACCCTGTCCAAGGGCTACAAGCACCGCACCTGCCTCGCGCAGGCGCTGATCCACGATCCGGAGGTGCTGGTGCTGGATGAGCCCACCGACGGCCTGGACCCGAACCAGAAGCACGAGGTCCGCAACCTGATCCGGGAATTGGGCAAGACCAAGGCGGTGGTGTTCTCGACCCACATCCTGGAGGAAGTCGATGCCGCCTGCAGCCGCGCCATCATCATCGACCGCGGCCGCATCGTCGCCAACGGCACCCCCGGGGAGCTTCGCGCCATGTCCGACGTCGCGGGGGCCGTGACCCTGCATGCACAGGGCGCCAGCGAGGCCAAGCTCGCCGCGCTGGGTCGGGTCGAGAAACTGAACGGCTCATTCCGCGTCTACCCCGCCGACAAGTCCGCCTCCGCGGAACTGACCCGCGCCATCGTCGCGCTGGCCGATCGCGAGGGCTGGAAGCTGGACGCGCTGCGCACCGAGGAGGGCCACCTCGACGAGGTGTTCCGCCGCATTACCCTTCCTGATACGGCCCTCCCCGACAGCGTGAAGAGGAGCGGGTAACGCCATGAATCTGGTCTGGACCATCGCCAAGCGCGAGCTCGGCGGCTACTTCACCTCCCCGGTCGCGTACGTGTTCCTGGTCATCTTTCTCCTGCTCGCGGGCTTCTTCACCTTCACCGCCGGCGCCTTCTTCGAGCGCGGCGAGGCGGGCCTCACCGCCTTCTTCGCCTGGCATCCCTGGCTCTACCTGGTGCTGGTGCCGGCGGTGGGCATGCGCCTGTGGTCCGAGGAGCGCCGCTCCGGCACCATCGAGCTGCTGTTGACGATGCCCGTCACCACGGCGCAGGCCATCGCCGGCAAGTACCTCGCCTCCTGGCTGTTCCTGGCGCTGGCGCTGGCGCTCACCTTCCCGGTGGTGATCACCGTGAACGTGCTGGGCAACCCGGACAACGGCACCCTCCTCGCCGGGTACCTGGGCAGCCTGATGCTGGCCGGCGCCTACCTCGCGGTGAGCTGCATGACCTCGGCCATGACGCGCAACCAGGTGGTGGCCTTCATCCTGTCGGTGGTGCTGTGCCTGTTCCTGATCCTGGCCGGCTTCAACCCGGTGACCGACCTGCTGGTGCGCTGGGCGAGCCCGGCGTTCGTGGACACGGTGGCGGCGTTCTCGGTGATCACGCATTTCGACGGCTTCCAGAAGGGCGTCATCGACAGCCGCGACCTGCTGTTCTTCCTTTCGGTGATCGGCTTCGCGCTGTTCGCGACCGGGGCCATCATCCGCGGCCACCGCGCCGGCTAGGGACCGAACCATGAAGAAGAACCAAGCCCTGCTGTATTCCGCCGTCGGCCTGGCGGCGCTGTTCCTGATCCTGGTGGCTGTCAACTATCTGGCCTCCCTCGCCGCGGTGCGCGCAGATCTCACCGAGGGCCGCCTGTACACCCTGAGCGACGGCACCAAGAAGATCCTGCGCGGCCTGCAGGCGCCGGTGAAAGTGAAGCTCTACATCTCGCAGGGCGAGCAGGCGATGCCGGTGCAGCTGCGCAGCTTCGCCCAGCGCGTCGACGACATGGTGCGCGAGTTCAAGTCGGTGGCCGGCACCAACCTGGTGATCGAGAAGTACAACCCGCGCCCGGACAGCGAGCAGGAGGAGGCCGCCCAGCTGGACGGGGTCGAGGCGCAGCAGCTCGCCTCCGGCGAGCAGTTCTACCTCGGGGTCGCGGTGACGCAGCTGGACCGCAAGCAGCTGATCGCCGCAGTCTCGCCGCAGCGCGAGCGCCTGCTGGAGTACGACCTGGCGCGCGCCATCGCCCGCGTCGGCTCGGCCGAGCGGCCGAGCCTGGGCCTGATGAGCGGCCTGCCGGTGCTGGGCGAGCGCTTCAACCCGATGACGCGGCAAAGCTCCGAGCCCTGGGTGCTTGCCAACGAGCTGAAGCGCGACTTCAACCTCAGGCAAGTGAACATGATGGCCGAGTCGATCGACAAGGACATCAACGTGCTGCTGCTGATCCATCCGCGCGACGTACCCGAGTCGGTTGAGTACGTGCTCGACCAGTTCGTGATGCGCGGCGGCAAGCTGATCGCCTTCGTCGATCCCTACGCCTACTTCGACCAGCAGCCCAGCCCGATGCCGGGGGCGAGCGCCGGCGGCTCCACCTCCAACCTGCCCCGGCTGTTCAAGGCCTGGGGCGTGGAGTTTAACCCGGGCAAGGTGATCGCCGACGTGGTCTACGCCTCGGGCGGCGGCAACCGCCTGACGCCGACCGTGCTGACGCTGAACCGCACCGCGTTCAACCGCGACGACGTCTCCACCAGCCAGATCGAGACCCTGCTGTACGCCTTCGGCGGCGCCTTCGAGGTCAAGCCGGCCGATGGCCTGAAGCTCACCGAGCTGGTGAGAAGTTCGCCCAACGCCATGCTGGTGGACAACGTGGTGGCCACGGTGTCGGGCGAAGCGGCGATGAAGGGCTTCCAGCCGGACAACAGGTCCCGCCCGCTTGCGCTGCGCCTGTCCGGGAAGTTCAAGAGCGCGTTCCCCGAGGGCAAGCCCAAGGACGGCGCGCCGGCGGCCAAGGACGCCAAGAAGGCCGCTGCCGGCCCGGCGCACATCGCCCAGGCGGCGGCCGAGAACTCGGTGGTGCTGGTGGCCGACGTGGACATGCTCAACGATGGCGCTGCGGTGGATATCCAGGAGGTGTTCGGGCGCAGGATCATCGTGCCCTCCAACGGCAATCTCGCGTTCGCGCAGGGCCTGGTGGAGCAGGTCGCCTCGGGCGACGCGCTGATCTCGCTGCAGAGCCGTGCCTCGGCCTTGCGCCCGCTCACCGTGGTGCGTGAAATGGAGGCCGAGGCGCAGAAGCAGTACTTCGGGCGCCTCAAGGCGCTGGAGGACGAGCGCCAGAAGACCCTCGAGAAGCTGCAGGAACTGCAGCAGGCGCGCGGCCCCGCGGCCCAGGCCAAGGGCTCGGCGCAGATCCTGAGCCCGGAACAGCAGGCGGAGATCGAGAACCTGCGCAAGACCGCGACGCGCACCCAGGTGGAGCTGAAGGAACTGCGCAAGAACCTGCGCCAGGACGCCGAGAGCCTGGTGTTCTGGACCAAGGTGGCGAACATCGCGCTGATGCCGCTGCTGGTGGCGCTGGCCGGCCTTCTTGTGGCGCTGCTGCGGCGCAGCCGCCGCGCGGCCATCGCCAACCGTGGAGCGGCCGCGGCATGAACGCGAGGATCGCGGCGGTCCTCGTCCTGCTGCTCGCGGTGCTGGGCGGGGGCGCGCTGCTGGTGCGCCAGCAGGGCGCCGCGCACAAGCCGCCGGCCTCTGGCACGCTCGGCCAGCCGCTGTTGAAGGGCCTCAAGGCCGCCGAGGTCGCCAGCATCGTGATCCGCGAGCCCAAGGCGACCCTGACCATCGCGCGCAAGGGCGAGCAGTGGAGCCTCGCCGAGCGCAGCGGCTTCCCCGCCGACTTCGACAAGGTGCGCGGCTTCGTCCTCAAGGCGCTGGAGCTCAAGGTCGGCCAGACCGAGCCCATCGGCGAGAAGGACCGCGCCCGGCTGCAGCTCGATGACTCGGGCACCCTGGTCCAGTTCCTCGGTGCCGATGGCAAGCCGCTGGCGAGCTTCATCGCCGGCCGGAAGTATTTCAAGACCGAGCCGGAGAAGCCCGCAACCGCGCGCGGCGACGGGCGATTCATCGCGCTGCCCGGCGAACAGAAGTCGGTCTACGTCGTGTCCGACCCCCTGGCGCAGGCGAGCGCGAAGAGCGCCGACTGGATCGCGCGCCCGGGCTTCGCCGCCGAAGGCGTGAAGTCCCTCGACTACCGCCCGGTCGCCGGCGAGGGCTGGAAGATCGAGCGCTCGGGGGACAACGCCGACTGGAAGCTCTCCCCGATCAGGGCGGGCGAGAAGCTCGAGGTCATCAAGGCCAACTCGGCCTCGTACTCGCTCAACAACGTCGAGCTCGCCGACGTCGCCGCAAAGGACCTCAAGCCCGGGGAGACCGGGCTGGACAAGCCGATCACGCTGGTCGCCACCACCTTCGACGCTCTCACCTACACCATCCGCCTGGGCAAGCTGGTTGGCGACAATTACCACGCGCAGCTGGCCGTGGCCGGGGAGCCGAAGCCGCAGGGCAAGGATGCCGGGGAACGCCTGAAGAGGATCAACGAACGGCTGCCGCGGGAGAAAGCGCTGGGCGAGCACATCCTGCTGATTGCAAAGTCGAAGTTCGACGATATCCTGAAGCCGCGCGCCGCGCTGCTCGAAAGGAAGGACGCGAAGAAGTAGCATAGGCACGGCGTCGCAAGGCCGAAAGGAAGCCCGCCATGCAGAAACACCCCATCAAGCGCATCCGCACCCTGGCGCTGCTCGGCCAGGCCGGTGCCGGGAAAACCTCGCTGGCGGAAGCGCTGCTGGCGCGGGCGGGCGCGATCCCCGCCCCCGGCAGCGTCGAGCGCGGCAACACGGTCTGCGACTACACCACGCTCGAGAAATCCTACCGCCATACGCTCAAGCTCGCGGTGGCGAGCTTCGAGCACCAGGAGCACCGGATCCACCTGCTCGACACCCCGGGCTACCCGGACTTCCTCGGCCACTCCCTGCCGGCCCTCGCCGCGGTCGAGACCGCAGCCATCGTCATCAATGCCCAGAACGGCATCGAGATGATGGCCGGGCGTTTCATGCGGTGGGCGGCCCAGCGCGGCCTGGATCGCCTGATCGTGGTGAACCAGATCGATGCCGGCAACGCCGACCTGCCGGGCCTGCTGGAGAAGCTCCAGCAGGCCTTCGGCAAGGAATGCCTGCCGCTCAACCTGCCCGCGGCGAAGGCAAGCCGCGTCTCGGACTGCTTCTTCGCGCCCTCGGGCGAGTCCGATTTCTCCTCGGTCGCGGAAGCCCACAAGCGGCTGCTCGAGCAGGTGGTCGAGGTGGACGAGAAGCTGATGGAGGCCTATCTCGAGAACGGCACGGTCCCCGCCGAGGACCTGCACGAGCCGCTGGAGCGCGCGATGCGCGAAGGCCACCTGATCCCGGTGGTGTTCACCTCAGCCAGGACCGGCGCCGGCGTGGGCGAGTTGCTGGAGGTGATCGTCAAGCTGCTGCCCAACCCGGCGGAGGGCAATCCGCCGGTGTATCGCAACCTCCCGGCCGATGGCGGCGAGGCGACCGACATCGTCGCCCTCCCCGACCCCGGCCGGCATGCGCTTGCCCATGTCTTCAAGATCGAGATCGATCCCTACCTGGGCCGGATCGCGGTGTTCCGGGTCCATCAGGGCCGCATCACCCCGGGTACCCAGCTGTTCATCGGCGAGGGGCGCAAGCCGGTGCGCGCCGGCCACCTCTACCTGCTGCGCGGCAAGAGCCAGATCGAGGTCGCCGAAGCGGTGCCCGGCGACATCTGCGCCGTCGCCAAGATCGAGGACATCCGCTTCGATCACATCCTGCACGATTCGGCGGAGGATGCGCACATCCACGCCCGGCCGCTGGAGCTGCCGGCCTCGGTGTTCGGCCTCGCGGTCGCCCCCAGGAAGCGCGGCGACGAACAGAAGGTCTCCGACGTGCTGCACAAGCTGATGGCGGAGGATCCGTGCTTCCGCCTCGAGCACAACGCGCAGGCGAACGAGACCGTGATGCGCGGCCTGGGCGAGATGCACCTCAAGGCCACGCTGGAGAAGATCGCCTCGCAATACAAGCTGGATCTGGACACGCTCCCGCCCTCGATTCCGTACCGCGAGACCATTGCCGCGCGCGCCGAGGGCCACAGCCGGCACAAGAAGCAGACCGGCGGCGCGGGCCAGTTCGGCGAGGTGTTCCTGAAGGTGGAGCCGCTCGCGCGCGGCAAGGGTTTCGAGTTCGTGGACAAGGTCAAGGGCGGCGCGATTCCGAGCCAGTTCATTCCCGCGGTCGAGAAGGGCGTGCGCATGGTGCTGCAGTCGGGGTTCCTCGCCGGCTACCCGATGCAGGACCTGCGCGTCATCGTGTACGACGGCAAGCACCACCCGGTGGACTCCAAGGAGGTGGCCTTCGTCTCCGCCGGCCGCAAGGCTTTTCTCGACGCGCTCGCCAAGGCGCGGCCGGTGCTGCTGGAGCCGATCGTCAACGTCGGCATCGTCACCCCGGAGGCGGTCATGGGCGACATCACCGGCGAGCTCTCGGGACACCGCGGCCGCATCAAGGGCTCGGACGCGCCCAGGCCCGGCACGCTGCAGATCAGCGCCCAGGCCCCGCTGTCGGAGCTGGAGCATTTCCCGGCGCGGCTGAAGTCGCTCACCGCGGGGCACGGTTCCTACACGCTCGAGTTCAGCCACTACGAGGCTGCGCCGGCGGTCCTGCAGCAAAGGCTGGTCGCGGCGCACAAACCCGCGGCGCACGCGGAGGACTGATCGGGCAGAATCCGCCGATGGAAATCATCATCACCTATTGCGTGGCCTGAAACTACCTTCCCCGGGCGGCCGGTCTGGCTGCCGAGATACGGAAGGGGCTGGGCGTGGATCCGGTCCTGGCCAAGGGCGCGGGCGGAGTGTTCGATGTCGCCTGCGACGGCAGGCTGGTGTTCTCCAAGCACCGGGATCCCCGCTTTCCCGGGGCCGCGGAGATCATCGCCGCGATCCGGGCGCTGTAGGCAGCCGGGCGGGCTACCGGCGGCGCCTGGGCAGCGGCGCGGGGTTGGGCACTTCCTCCACGGCGCAGAACACGCCGCCCTGGTGCCGTTCGGCCACCGGATCGCCGCGGGGCTCCTTGCGCGAGAGCACCGCCGGCGCGTAGGCCTCGGAGTCGTCCCTGGGCTTGTAGCCCAGCCGGTAGGCGTTCGAGTTGTCGTACCAGGCGCGGGTATTGCCGGATATGCCGTAGACGATCTCGAAGCGGATCGCAGGATGCTCGATGCCGATGGTCACCAGCTGCGCGATGTCCCTGGGGCTGACCCAGATCGACAGGCGCCGCCGGTCGATCGGCTGCGGATTGACGTTGCCGATCCGGATCATGAGGAACTCCATGCCGTACTTGTCGGCAAAGAGGCTCCCCAGCGCCTCACCGAATACCTTCGACACCCCGTAGCGGCTGTCGGGCTTCGGATAGACGCGATGGTCGATGGTGGTGCTGCGCTGGTAGAAGCCGACCGCATGGTTGGAGGTCGGAAACACGATCCGTTTCACGCCGTTGCGGCGCGCCGCCTCGAACACGTTGTAGCAGCCGACGATGTTGGCGCTGAGGATGCCCTCCCAGGGCCCTTCCACCGAGTAGCCGCCCAGGTGCACGATGGCATCCACCCCTTTTGTGATGCGCAGGGCGTCTGACATTTTCGACAGGTCCGCGCGCATGAAGGTCTCTCGTCCGACCTTCTTCAATGGCCGCAGGTCGGAGGCGCGGATGTTGTAGGTTTGCGCCAGCTCCCGGCGCAGGTGGGTGCCGACATCGCCCGAGGCGCCGGTGATGAGGATG
>Ga0194132_10005586_pt1 | contig 20220 bp, 17 predicted proteins | sample TA2KigOf80mmetaG_FD_148612 | JGI IMG/M metagenome (GOLD analysis project Ga0194132, IMG submission 148612) | Freshwater microbial communities from Lake Tanganyika, Tanzania - TA2015054 Kigoma Offshore 80m | ecosystem: Environmental > Aquatic > Freshwater > Lake | place: Tanzania: Lake... | reverse complement strand
ATCGATCGCTATTGCGCAACGAGTCTACTGTTCAGCTCGTCTGTCAGGACGGCAAGCGGCGGTCGATCCGCCTCGGCGCGGTCAACAAGAAGGCCGCGAACGAGGTGAAACTGAAGGTCGAGAACCTGCACGCGCTCGCGGTCGCAAGCCTGCCGTGGGACGCCGAGACCGCGGCCTGGGTCAACGGCATCGGCGACGACCTCGCGGCGAAGCTGGCCGCGGTCGGGCTGATCCCGACGCGCGAGGCGAAGGCACTCGGCGCGTTCCTCGACGCCTACCACGAGCGCCGCAAGGCCGACGCGAAGGGTTCGACGCTGACCAACCTGAACACGGTGAAGAACGACCTCAACGGCTACTTCGGCCGTGACCGCGCGCTCCGCTCGGTCACGGTCGCGAGCGCCGAAGACTTCAAAACCCACCTGCTCACGCGCACGCCCAAGCTCGCAGCGGCGACCGTGGCGCGGCGGCTGACCACGGTGCGGATGCTGTTCAAGCAAGCGGCGCGGCTGAAGTTGATCGACGTGAACCCGTTCGCGGACGTGGCCGCGAAGTCGGTCCTCCCGACCGAGCGCAAGGCGTACATCAGCCCCGCCGACACCGACAAGATTCTCGCCGCGTGTAACCCGACGTGGCGGATCATCATCGCCCTGGCGCGCTACGCGGGCCTGCGGTGCCCGTCGGAAGTTCTCAGCCTGAAGTGGTCGGACGTGAACTTCGAGACGGGCCGCATGACGGTGCCGAGTTGCAAGACAGAACACATCCCCGGCAAGGCGTACCGCGTCACGCCAATCTTTGCTGCGCTGAAGCCGCACCTCGACGAGGCGTTCGAGTTGGCCGCGGGTGGGGCCGAGTACGTGGTGCCGGGCAACTACCGCGAGGCCGCGAACCAACCGGGCGGGTGGATGAACTGCAACCTGCGCACGCAGTTTCTGAAGATCATCAAGCGCGCCGGCCTGAAACCGTGGCCCCGCCTGTTCCACAACCTGCGGGCCAGTTGCGAGACCGATTTGGTGGCAGCGCACCCGATTCATGCCGTTACGTCGTGGCTGGGCAACACGCCCGCAATCGCGCTGAAGCACTACCTGCAGGTACTGGATTCCGACTTCGAGAAGGCCGCGAAGGGCGGTGCAGAAAGCGGTGCAGTGAAGGTGCAAAACGCGGTGCAGTCACAAGCCGGCGGTGTGCGTCAGGAAACGACAGGGACGCCACAAACCCCGGCTGTTGTGGGGGTTGGGCGTCCGCTGTCGTCTGCTGTCGATTCCCGTGCAAAGGTTAGAGTGGGCGCTACAGGATTTGAACCTGTGACACCTCCCGTGTAAGGGGAGTGCTCTGCCGCTGAGCTAAGCGCCCTGTTTCGTTAGCCGATCGCGTGCGCGCCGTGCGTGACCGCGCCGCCGGCGCGGAGCGCGGCGGCCACGAGCGACGCCTCGGTCAGTTCGGCCTCGGTCGCACCCGCGGCCTTTGCCTTCTTCACGTGGGCGTCGATGCAGTACGGGCACTGTGTCGTGACCGCCACCGCGACCGCGATCAGTTCCTTGACCTTCAGCGACAGCGCGCCGTCCTTGAAGACGGCCGCGTTCAGGGCGTCGAACGCCGCCATGCCCTCCGGGGCCAGTTCACGCATCGTCTTCAACTTCTTCATCTGCGCCGGGTCGTACATGGTCGCCTCAGTTCGGGTCGAGTTCGCGGATCAGCCCGCGGACGTACTTGGCTTGGTTCAGCACCGCGCGCACCTGTTTCAAGACCCCGGGGCGCTCAGCGGGGTTCGCACCGGCGAGCCGCGCGAAGTACGCGGTCACGGTCGCGAGTTGCCCGTCGTACCGCGCGGCGAGGTCGGCGGCGAGGCGCTCGGTCGCGCAGGCGGTGCCCCGCGCGGCTTCCACCTGCTCGCGGAGGTCGAGAATCTCCATGAGGAACGCCGGGGGCACGTCCTTCTGTTCGCCCGGTCCCGGACCGCCCTCGAGGGCGAGCAGGTGTTCGGCGCGCGCGAACGGGTCGCGCAGGACGTTATACGCCTCGTTGACCGCGGACGACAGTTCCAAGCTCGCGCCGAGGTCGGCGCTGGGGCCGGCGAGGTGGTAGTCCGGGTGAACGGCCCGCGAGCGCGCGAGGTACGCGCGCTCCAATTCGCCCGGGTCAAAAACGAACCGCCTCGGTAGGCCGAGGCGGTCGAAGTGGTCGCTCATCGGCCGGCCCTACATCGAGTACGAGCTGCCGCACCCGCAGGTGCCCTTGGCTTGCGGGTTCGAAACGGTGAACCCGCGCTTGTTCAGGTCGTCGTGGAAGTCCACGGTCGCCCCGGCGAGGTACAGCATCGAGCGCTTGTCCACGACGACTTCGACGCCGTGGGCCTCGAACTTGTGGTCGGTCTTCTCGTCGAACTTGGCATCGAGGTCGAGCTTGTTCTGGAACCCACTGCAGCCGCCGCCTTGAATGCGGACGCGCAGGTACAGTTTGTCGCCGGGGGGCAGTTCACCACGGCTCTCCATGTCGGCGATGTGGCGCTTGACCTCAAGCGCGGCGCGCTCAGTCACGACGAGCTGCGGCGCGGGCGGGGCGTCCTTCATTCCCAGCCCGCAGGTCTCGGCCTTCTTCTCGGCCTTCACTTCGGGGGCTTCCATCGTAGCGGTGGACATCGGAATCACCTTTCGTTTATGGGGTCTTCGTTGGGGGTCTAACACAGTATACACGGCGGGCGCGGGGAAGTTACACCCCGGCCGTTTCCGGCACGCGGGACGATTCCCCTTCGGCCTCGTCTCCCGCGTCCTGCTTATCCTGATAGTTCTTCAGCGCGGCCTTGATCGCGTCCTCGGCCAGAACCGAGCAGTGGACCTTTACCGGCGGCAGGGCCAATTCTTCGACGATAGCGGTGTTCTTGATCGCGAGCGCCTCGTCAACGGTCTTGCCTTTCAGCCACTCGGTGGCAAGGCTGCTCGACGCGATGGCCGAGCCGCAGCCGAAGGTCTTAAACTTCGCGTCCTCGATGACGCCCGTGTCCGGGTTCACCTTGATCTGGAGGCGCATTACGTCGCCGCACTCCGGCGCGCCGACCAGCCCGGTGCCGACGGTCGGGTCCGTGGCGTCGAAGCTGCCCACGTTCCGCGGGTTGCTGTAGTGGTCCAGAACTTTATCGCTGTACGGCATAACCGACTCCTTGAGCGATCAGCTAACAGCTATCAGCCGTCAGCCAGAAAAGCGCCATTCGCAGTGAACAGCGCACGTGGGTTTTGTTTGGCTGTGAGCTGAAAGCTGATAGCTCACAGCTACTCTCAGTGGTGCGCCCACTCGATCTTCTTAATGTCGATGCCCTGTTGGGCCATCTCGTAGAGCGGCGACATCTCGCGCAGACGCGAGACCTCGCGCACGACCAAATCGGCGACGAAATCGACCTCGGCCTCGGTGTTGAAGCGGCCGATTCCGAAGCGGATGCTGCTGTGCGCGAGTTCGTCGCCGACGCCGAGCGCGCGGAGCACGTAGCTCGGTTCGAGGCTCGCGCTCGTGCAGGCCGACCCGCTGGACACCGCCACGTCCTTGATCCCCATCATCAGCCCCTCGCCCTCAACGTAGGCGAAGCTGATATTAACGTTGCCCGGCAACCGCTCGGTCGGGTGGCCGTTCAGGTACGTTTCCGGCAGCCGCGCCATGATGCCCGTGCGCAGGCGCTCGCGGAGCGCGAACGTGCGGGCGACCTCGTCGGCCATTTCGGTCTTCGCCAGTTCGCAGGCCGCGCCGAGGCCGACGATGAGCGGGACCGGGAGCGTGCCGGAGCGCATGCCGCGCTCGTGGCCGCCGCCGTCGATCTGCGGTTCCAGCCGGACGCGCGGGTCCTTCTTGCGCACGTACAGCGCGCCGATGCCCTTCGGCCCGTAAATCTTGTGCCCCGACAGGCTCAGCAGGTCGATGCCCATGTCCTCCACGTCGAGCGGCACTTTGCCGACCGCTTGCACCGCGTCCGTGTGGAACAGCACGCCCTTTTCTTTGCACAGCCGGCCGATGGCGCGGATCGGTTGCAGCGTGCCGATCTCGTTGTTCGCGGCCATGATCGAAACGAGAACGGTCTTGTCCGTCAGCGCCGCGCGCACTTGGTCCGCGTGAACCTGCCCGAACTTGTCGACGGGCAGGTAGGTCACGTGGTAGCCGTCGCGCTCGAGCCGCTTGCAAGTGTCGAGCGTGGCCTTGTGCTCGGTCGCCTGAGTAACGACGTGGTTGCCCTTCTTCTTGTACATCGCGGCAACGCCCTTGAGCGCAAGGTTGTTGCTCTCGGTCGCGCCGCTGGTGAAGATCACCTCTTTGGCGCTCGCGCCGATGACCGCGGCGATGTGCCCGCGCGCGGTCTCGACGGCCTCCTCCGCGTGCCAGCCGTAGGCGTGGCTGCGGCTCGCGGCGTTGCCATAGTGCTCGGTGAAGAAGGGGAGCATTGCGGCCACCACACGCGGGTCGGTGCGGGTGGTCGCGTTGTTGTCCATGTAAACCGGCATCTTCGTCATGATGGTTCTCTGTGCCAGCGGCCGAGTTCATCTCGACCGAAATGATCAGTAACTCGCGGGCGCGCAGCACCCGGCGGTTGTGGACAGTACCGGCAGGGCGAGCAGTGCGGACGGCTTGGCCTTCGGGTCGAACAGTTCCGCGAGCGTGACCCCGCGCAGGACACCCATAAGTCGCGCGTGAACTTCGGCCATCGGGCCTTTCACCGTACAAGCGGAGGCGTGCGCGCAGGGGTCGCCCTGCGGCTCGTCGTCGCCGTGGGAACATACCGTGAGGCGGAACCCGTCTTCCACCGCTTCGAGCAGTTCGGCGAGGCTGATCGAGGCCGCGTCGCGCGCGAGGGCGTACCCGCCCTTCACCCCGCGGTGACTGCTGACGAACCCGCGGTTGCACAGCTCTTTCAGGATGTTCGCCACGAACGGGCGCGACAGATCGAACTGCTCGGCGATGGCCCGCGCCGTGCCACCGGTTTTGTGCTGGTGCAAGTACGACAGAATCAGGAGGGCGTAGTCGGCCTTGCGGCTCAAGAGTGTCACGACTGGCCCTCGCGCGGGGAATTAGCACTCACGCTATTCCATTTATAGCAGTCGATGAGTACCGGACAAGTGCTATTTCCCGTTCCGCTCGTTTCCGGCGTCTGCACGTCCTGCAAGAACGCGACGAGCATTTTCTCAGGTGGCGCGCGTGCGCGTGTCGATGCAATAGCGGTTCCGAACCGCTCTGGAGCGACTCGTCGTGCTGACCCGTGTGCGCTTTTCACTCGGGCTGCGTCTCCCGACCGCGCCCGTCGTGGCCCTCGCGGTGTTCGGTGCGCTCGGTGTGGGTACCCTGCTGCGCACCGCGTGGGTCGCCGACATGGAGTACAAGAGCGACGAGATTTGGACGTTCGAGCGGACGCAGCGCGCGGGGCACGAGGAGTCGTGGCCGAAACTGGGCATGCCGACCAGTTACGATGTGCGCCACCCCGGCGGTACGGCGTGGGTGTTCATCGCGACCGCGAAGGTGTTCGGGCTGACCACCCCGACCGAGTTGGGGCGCGCGTGTCAGGTGGCGAACGCGCTGGCCCTCGTTCTCCTCGTGTGGTTCGCGTACCGGTGCGTCGCGCCGGCGGAACGGGAACCGTGGCTCTGGGCCGCGGCACTCGCGGCCGTGAACCCACTGGCCGTCGTGTTCCACCGGAAGATCTGGCCCCCGTCGGTCGTCCCGCCGTTCGCGGTGCTCGCACTCATCGCGTGGTGGCACCGCGACCGGCGGGCGGGGGCATTCTGTTGGGGTCTGTTAAGCGTACTGATGGGGCAACTGCACCCCGGGGCGCTGTTCCTCGCGCTCGGGGTCGCGGGCTGGACGCTCGTGTTCGGGCGCAAGGGGACGCGCTGGGGGTACTGGGTCGCGGGCTGCGCGGTCGCGACGCTCACGCTCGTCCCGTGGCTCCTGTACGCGCTCGAAGCGACCGGGCAGAACCCGATCTCCCAACGACAACTGGGGAACGTGTTCAGCGGGCGGTTCTGGATCAACTGGGGCACCGAGGCGTGCGGCATCAGCCTGCACTACACACTGGGCGCGGACTTTTGGGACCTGTTGCGCCAGCCGGTGATCGGCGGGGTACCGAGCTACGGGGTCGCGGCGCTCCACGCGCTTATGGTGGCGACCGGGGTGCTGATCGGAGCGCGGTGGGCCGGGCGCGCGTGGCGCACGGGGTGGCGCGCGACGGTCCGCGACGCGATCGGGCGGAACGACCGGACCGCGCTCGCGGTGGCCGCGGGTCTGTTCGGGTTCGGCACGGTGTTCACCCTCACGGGGCTTCCGGTCCACCGGCACTACATGAATCTGACGTTCCCGCTGATGTACCTGTGGCTCGCGCTCCTCGCCCTCGGCCCGGCGCGGGGGGCCGCGCCCGCGCCGGGGGCCGATCTGTCGGCCGACCGCGCCCGCGGGCGCACTTTACTGCTGACGATGTGGGTGGTACAGTTCGCCGTCTCGGTGAGCTTCCTCGCCTACGTCCACGCGAACCAGCGCCCGCTGCGCGGGGACTACGGGACCCCGTACCGGGCGCAACTGACCCACGGGCTACCCCCGCGCTGAGCGCGGCGCGACTCACACCACGGACGGTGCACATGAGCGGGCTGAACTTGAGTCTCGTGATCCCGGCGTACAACGAGGCCGCGGTGATCGACCGGGCGGTCGCGGAGGCGGAGGCCGCGCTCCCGCGGCACTTCGACGCCTTTGAAATCCTCGTCGTTGACGACGGCAGTACCGACGCGACCGCCGCGCGCGTGACCGAACTCGTTCCGTTCAGCCCCCACACCCGGCTGCTCCGCCACGACCCGAACCGCGGGTACGGGGCCGCGCTTCGCACCGGGTTCGAGGCCGCCCGGTTCGACCTCGTCGCGTTCACCGACGCCGACTGCCAGTTCGATCTGAACGATCTCGGCCGGCTCGCGGCGGCGACCGACGAGTACCCGCTCGTCGTCGGGTACCGGGCCGACCGCAAGGACCCGTGGGTCCGGCGGTTCTACTCGCGTGGGTACAACCTGCTCGCGCGCGCGCTCCTCGGTACTCGCGTCCGCGACGCCGATTGCGCCCTGAAAGTGTACCGCCGCGCCGCGCTCGCGCACCTGCTCCCCGCGAGCCGCGGGTTCTTCGTCAACACCGAGATGCTGACCCGCGCCCGCCAACTCGGGTTTCCTCTGCTCGAAATGCCCGTGACCCATCGCCCGCGACTCGGCGGCGAGAGTAAAGTGTCGGTGTGGGAGATCCCGAAGACCGCGCGCGCGCTTCTGAGCTTCTGGTGGCGAACGGTCCTCTTCGGGCCGAAGGTGGCGCGCGTGGAACTGCCCCGGCCCGCGGCGGCTTCCGCGCCGCGCAAGGCCGCGTAGCCGCGTCACCCGCGCAGTTCCCGCACCAGCGCCAGCGCCTGTTCCTTCGACCCCGCCCGGCCGTCGAGTTGCGCCTCGTGCACGGCGTCGAGCAGGCGCTTGAACTCCGGGCCGGGCTTGAGGCCGAGCGCGATCAGGTCGGACCCGGTCAGCACCGGCGGCGGGTTCAGTTCGCCCGGTGGCGTGTCGCGCAACACCGCCTCGCAGTACTCGACGTGCGCCGCGCTCGTTCCGGTCGCGACCGCGAGCGCGCGGTGCAGGGCGAGCAGGTCGGCGCTGCCCTCGTGCGCCAGCAGCGGCTTCAGCTTGCTGGCGCGCATCGTCGGTGCGTCCAGCAGCGCGCTCCGGTTCTCGACGAGCCAGCAGACGCGCGCGGTCTCGACGTTCGACAGGCGCAGGCGTAGCGCGATCCCCTCAGCAACACTCGCACCGACAGAGTGCAGCAGCGCCGCAAATACCAAAGGAAACGCCGCTTGCGACCTCGCGAGCGCCTCGACCACGCGCGCGGCGCGGTCCCACTCGCCCGTCACTTCGGGCAGGATCGCCGCGGCCAAGCCCAGTTCGCCCAACAGCGCGACGCCCCGCGCCCGGTTCGTGTGAACGAGCAACTTGCGCAGTTCCTCCGCGATGCGCTCGGCCGACACGACGCGCACTTCCGCCGCCATTCGCCGGGCCGCGTCGTGCGTCGCCGGGTCGATGGTCAGGTCGAAGCGCGTCGCCATGCGCGCCGCGCGCAGGACGCGGAGCTTGTCCTCGGTGAACCGTGCCGCGGGGTCGCCGATGGCGCGCAGCACCTTCGCGCTCAGGTCGGCGCGCCCGCCGACGAAGTCGATCAGTTCGCCCGTAATCGGGTCGAGGAACATGCCGTTGATGGTGAAGTCGCGCCGCTGGGCGTCTTCGGCCGGCGACGAGAACACGACGCTTTCCGGGCGGCGGCCGTCGACGTACGCGCCGTCCGAGCGGAACGTCGCGACCTCGATGGTGAGCCACTCGCCGCCGGTGCCGCGCGGCCCGATCACCTGCACGACGCCGAAGTGCGCGCCGATCTCGTTGCGGCGCTTGAACAGCGGGCGCAGTTGTTCGGGACGCGCGGAGGTAGCGACGTCGTAGTCCTGCGGTTTGAGGCCGAGCAACTCGTCGCGCACACACCCGCCGGCCCAGAGCGCCGTGTACCCGGCGCGCTGGAGGTTCTGGACGACATCAAGAGCGAACTCGCGGTCGGTCATAATGGAACGGACGGGGGAAGGGCGGGGCCGGTTCACTGGATCTCGGACGCCTTGAAGTCCACGCCGATGATCGCCGTGACCGGGGCTTCCTTGCCGCGGAATAGGACCGGCGCGCGGCGCACCTGCACGCGCCACTGCAGCGCGTCCTTCGCGTTCTGGGCGTCGCGCACGATGTCCGGCCGCGCGTCGGTGAACACGACGTACTCGCGGACCTCGCCCGGCGCGAGCGGTTCAAAGTCGTTTTTCTGCTGTTGTTCGTAGCGCTTCTTGATGCTCACGTACGGCCAGTTGATCGCGCCCCCGGCGAACACTTTGTCCTTGCTCACGACGAGGCGCGTGATGGGTTCGTCCTTCGTGCCGGGGTTGGCCTTGCGCGTGAACGCCGGGTCCATCGGGAACAGGCTCTGCTCCGAGACGTTCTTGATGCGGAGCCTCAGCACGAGAGCGCTACTGGGGGTGGGCAACTCGCCGGCCGGCGCGCTCGCGTATTCGGTGACCAGTACCAGCCGCCGGCGCTTCACATCGAGCGGCTCGATTTCCAACCCGCCGACCTCGATCTTCCCACCCAATGCTGCGCGCTGTTCGGCGGGTAGTTCTCCGTCCACCTTGAACTTGTACTGCGACACTTTGCCCCGCGTGCCCGGCGGGAACTCGCCGAAGTTGTCGGGCACCGTCGAGAGCGGGTGCTCCTTCGGGAGCGAGTCGCCGGACTTGATGAACAGCCCGTAGACCGCGAGGCCGGTCGCGATGACCGCCCAGCCGATCACGACAAACAGGAGCACGTTGCTCTTGCCGGCCGGGGCCGCGGCAGCGCGCTTGATGCGCGACGGCTTCTCTTGTTCTTCCGGCTCGTCGTCGCGGTCGTCGTCGCGGTCGCGCTTCTTTTTCTTCTTGCGCGGGCGGTCGTCGTCCGCGTCGCCCTCATCGCGCGCGTCGCGCGCCGGGGTCGGCGCGGGCGCGCTCGTGGCCGGAGCGTCAAAGCTCGCGAAGGGGTTGCCCGTGTCTGGGACCGGGGCGCTCGGCGCGGGAACGGGCACAGTAACCGACAACGGCGCGGGTTGCAGAGGCACGGGGGCCGGTTTCGGTGGTTCGGGTACGTACACCACGGGCATACTGACTTCGACCAACGCGCCGGTTTGGTTCGGCAATTCGGTCGTAGCCGGGAGCGGCGCGGGAACGGGCGGCTCAACGGGCGGCGTCGTGTGCGCGACGGGCGACAGGTCAAGCGGCGATAGCGTGCGAACGCGCCCGCCGGGGTGCGACCCGAACACCTCGTCGTCGGACTCGTCCGGCTCGCTGAGGATGCTGTCCGCGCCTTCCTTCCGCGTCGGGATGTTGAACACCGGCAGGTCCGCTTCCGGCTGGGGGACCGGTATGGGCACGGGAACCGGCACCGGAACGGGCACGGGCGGCGGGGGAACGATCATCACCGGCTGGAGCGGCACCACGGGCGGCGGTGGCGCGACGGGTACGGGCACAGGAACCGGCGGCTGCACAAGTACCGGCACGGGCACCGGGACCGGAACTGGCGGAGGGGGTGGCGGCGCGACCGGAACGGGCACAGGCACCGGCCCGGTCGCGGGGCCGACGGTCAGCGGCGCGAGCACGACCTGTTTGCAGTGCGGGCACCGCACCTGCTTACCGAGCAGATCCGCGGGGACGCCCATGCGCCGCCCGCAAAAGGGGCAGGGGAAGGTAACAGTTTGTGGCGACATGTGTGCGCTTCGGGTGACGGTCAGCGGTCAGCAGACTGTCGGCGCGGGCCGCGCGCCGACAGAGCGAATGGTACGCAAGAACCCGCCCGCAAGCAAACGCCGACCGCCGGTTAGTGGTACTGGCTCTCGAAGTAGATGCTGGCCCCGCCGAGGGCGCTCCCGCCCCGCGCGAAGTGCTCCTTAAGTTCTCCGTCGATTTGCGGCCCACCGGCCTTCTCGCGCCTCGCGACCGGGGCGTGAACGCGGATGAACTCGCCACCGTGGGCCTGCGCTGCGGCGATGAGCGCGTTCCGCACGGCCGGAATGCCGCACCCGCCGCCGGTCAAGATGAGTTCCTGCATGTTCCCCGGCTTGACTTCGGCGCAGAACGTTTTGACCTCTTCGGCGACACGCGCGCCGAACGCTAGAATACACGGGTCGATGACCGTGCGGTCCCCCTCGCCACCGATCACGCCGAGGCCGGTGGTTGCGGGGCGAATTCCGTTCAGGTCGGTGTACGCCGCCCGCTGGAAGTTCGCGAACTCCCGACGTGGCAATTTCTCGAGGTACTCGCGCTTCGCTTGCGAGAGCGCCCCGAGAACTTCGGCATCAAGGTTGTTCACTCCCCGCGCGACCGACCTCTGCTTCACGACGAAGCCGCCGTCGGTGCCGAACAGGAAGGCGTTGCCACCTGTATCGAGCCAGAGACTAGTGAGGTCGGTGGTAAACGCGCCCACGTCGATGACCAGCGCGCGGTACGTCTGGTGGTTCTTGTCGCCCTTCACAACAGTGTTGAGTGGGCCGCGGCCGAACATCTGCCCCAGCAGCATCTTGTTCCGGTCTACGTTCAGGGCGTTGGTCGCGCCAGTAAGGACGCCGACCGCGTTCGATTCGGGTTCCGCGACGAACGGCCGATCCGAGTGAAGTGGCCAACCGGCGCGGTGTAGGGCCTCGCGAAGCAGCTTGCACCCGGGTTGCTCCGCGACGTCGCTCGGCAAGAGCGCAGGCACAGAGACGCGAACGGGAAAATCCTCGAACCGCAGGCCGGTTTTGCCCAGTTTCTCGCACGCCGCCAGCACCTGCTTGCGGAGCCACGCGAAGTAGTGGGAGGTTAGCTTCGCAGCGTTCGCTTGCTTGGTCGCCTCGAGCGATACGGCGCGCTCTCCCGGCGCGGCTATCAGAGCGCGTGCGGACCCGACCAACGAGCGGAGGGCCGTGACCTGATACGGGGGAACGTGATACCTTGCGGCGAGCGTGACGAACTCGTCCGAACTCAGGAGTGAATCGAGCGGCGGTGCTGCGGGCGCACCTGCGACCGGCGCGGGGTTGGCGAACAGGTCGCGTTTAAAGTTCGTGTAGCGATCGATCCCACCGCCGGCGATGCGGTCGGCTGCGACGTGGCCGAACTCCACGACGGGCTCCGCGCCGCACCGGTCCACAGTCACAACGGTCGGAACCCAGAAGTCGAGGTCCGCCCCGGCGCAGGCCAGCAGGGTGCTGTCGGCGGTAGGGTCGCGTCGCAGCGCGACCTTCGTGTAGGCTGTGCCGAAATCCACGCAGAACACCCGTTCGGCCATCGCTCACCTCACGCGCGTTTAACCAGAACCTTGAGCGGGACGTAATCGCCGCTGCTCTCTTCGAGAACCCAGCCGGGGCGAACCACGGCCACGCTCGCGCCGGTCGAAACAGGGGTCGGGCACTCGTGGTAGTACGGCTCGAACGGCACAGTCGCCCCGACCGCGCCCTTTTGTTTCATGCCAGCGATGTTCCAGATCGCCGACTCCATGAAGTTCAACCCTTCGACTTTGTTCTCATCGAACGCGGCCCGCCACGACGCAGCGAGTTGGTCCGCGGTCGCGCGCTGAAACCCCTTGTCCTCGTTCGTGACGGGCAGTTTCTTCACAGTGCTTCGCGACTCCGGTTCCGGTTCTGTATCGACGACGGTCTCTAGTTCCTTGACCGTCGCCTCAAACCCTTTGACTTCGGCGCGGAGCGAAGCGGCTTCGTGTTCGAGGTCCGACGCCGATTGGCGCTTGAGCGCGATCACTTGCCGATAGCGTTCCAGTCGCAGGCGCTGCGCGCGTTCCCTCTGTTCGGCCGCGAGCCGTGCGGCGTCCTGTTCGAGCGCCAGCAGCGCCAATGTGAACCGTTCCGCCTCGGCCCCCGAAGTTCGACTTTCTAGTGCGGTATTCAGTTTTGCTAGGTCAGCGGCGGCGAGAGTGCCCGCGTAGGCCACGACCGTCGCGGCGACTGTTGGAAGCGGCGTCAGTTCGACGAACCGGGCGAAGCCAGCCACAGTCAACCTTCCGCCGGTTCCTTCTTGCGTCAACAGCGGCGGGTCGCCTGTTGTCGCGGCCGTTATCGCCGCTTGATGGTTCGCTTCGTTCGTACTGAACAGTACAGTGCCGCTTGCGCCGGACCACTTAGCCTTCGGCTTGGTCGCTGCGGTAGTTAGCGCCTTCTTGATCAGAGTCTCGACTGACGCGGGGGGCTTCGGGGCCGTGGGCTTCCGGGCCTTCTTCGGTTTCTCGTCGCTCACGTCCGTGTCCTCACTGTCGGGAGTTTTCTTGACCGATACAGCGCGGAAGCAATTGCCCGCGCGGAAACGTTGAGTGTAGACCGCGTGCGGTCGCGAGCTAGAGAACGCCTTTAGTCGACGGGACGCCGCTGGCGCGCGGGTCCGGTTCGGTCGCGGCGCGGAGCGCCCGCGCGCACGCCTTGAAGATCGCTTCCACGATGTGGTGCGTGTTGCGGCCGTGGTGCAGCACGACGTGCAGGTTGAACACGCCGGCCGAACTCGCGGCCCGCCAGAACTCTTCGGCCAGTTGCGACGAGAACGTGCCCAGCGTTTCGAGCGGCACGTCGGCGTTCCAGACGAGGTACGGCCGCCCGCTCAGATCGACCGCGGCAGTGGCGAGGGTGTCGTCCATCGGCAGCGTGCAGTCGCCGAACCGCCGGATGCCGGCTTTGTCGCCGAGTGCTAGCACGAGCACCTTGCCGAAGCAGATGCCCACGTCTTCGACCGTGTGGTGGGCGTCGATGTGCGTGTCGCCCTTGCAGCTCACGCTCAGGTCGAACAGGCCGTGCTTGGCGATGTGCGTGAGCATGTGGTCGAAGAACCCGACGCCGGTACTTACCTGCGCGGTGCCGGTGCCGTCGAGGTTCAGCGCGAGGTCGATCTCAGTCTCGGCCGTCTTGCGCTCGATGCGTGCGGTGCGGGGCATGTCGGATGTCTCAAGTCTTCAAGTCACAAGTAGTAAGGTCGAAGCGTCACAGGACCGCCCTCAGTTCTGCGAGGAGCTTGTCGATCTCCGCGTCGGTGCCGACCGAGATGCGGAGGCCGGCGTAGGGGCCATCCGGCGCACCGACAGGGCCGGCCGCGTAGCTCATGTAGCGTACCAGAATCTTGCGCGCTTTGAGGGTTTCGTAAATGGGTTTCACGTCGCGGTCGGAGCTGCGGCACCAGAGGAAGTTCGCGTGGCTCGGAGTCACGTCGAAGCCCAGCGCCGCTAGCTCTGTTGTCATGCGCCCGCGGGTGGCGATGATCTTGGCCCGCACCTCGCGGAAGTGGTCCTGATCCTCAATCGCGGCGGTCGCGGCGGCGAGGCTGAGCACATCGCAGTTGTACGAGTCCTTCACCTTCACCAACTCGCGCACCACTTCCGGCTGCGCGATGGCGAACCCGAACCGTATGCCCGCGAGCGAGTACGACTTGCTCAGCGTGCGAGTGATGATGAGGTTGGGATAGTCGGCAGTGAGCGAGACGTAGCCCGGCCCGTCAGCGAAGTCGGTGTAGGCTTCATCAAGAACGAGCGGCGCGGGCGACGTCGCATTGCGCAGCCGGATGACTGTGACGGGGTCGAGTGTCGTACCCGTTGGCGAGTTTGGATTCGGCACGAACGAGAGGTTCGCACCACGCGGCCACTTGCTCACGTCCGGCTGCCAATCGTTCTCCCATCGCACCGCCTCGAACCGCGCGCCCTGAATCTCCGCGAGGCTCTTGTAGAGGATGTAGCTCGGAGTCGGCGAGGCGATCAACCCGTCTTCGGACACGAACGCGCGCGTCAGGATCGTGAGGATGTCGTCCGAGCCGTTGCCGATGAGAATGCTGTCGGGATCGACGCCAAGCACGCGGCCCGCGGTCTTGCGGAACGTATCGCCCAGCGGCTGCGGGTACTTTCGCAGACTGTTGGAAGTCAGCGCCGCGCGGATCGCGTCGAAGACGCGCGGGGAAGGGGGGTAGGGGTTCTCGTTGGTGTTGAGCTTGATGATGTCCGGGTCGTTGAGTTGCTCGCCCGGCGTGTAGCCGGCCATCGCCCGGATGTTTGGTCGCACGGTCATGGCTGGCGGTCGGTTCGTTGGTGTCGCACGCACCGGCCGGGTGACGCCGGCCGTTCGCCTACTTCTTCCCCGCAGCGGCCTTCACCGGCACGGGCGCGGCCTTCGGCGTGGGCGCGACGGCGGGCACCTTGTCCGGCTTGGGCTTGGGGCGCGCCGCCGGGCCGTTGTCGCTGGCGCGCAGCTCGACGCTGGCCGCGTGGCCGGTCAAGCCTTCCTTGTTAGCGAGGAACACCACGTCGCCCGAAATCTCTTGCAGCCCCTTGCGGGTGAACCGCAGGATGCTCGTGCGCTTGCGGAAGTCGTTCACGTTCAGCCCGCTCGACCAGCGCGAGGTACCGCCGGTGGGGAGGACGTGGCTCGGCCCGGCGGCGTAGTCACCCACCGCGACCGGCGTGAACGGCCCCAAGAACACCGCCCCGGCGCTGTCGATCTCTTCGACGATGGCGTCCGGGTCACGGGTCTGTATGTGCAGGTGCTCGGGCGCGATGGCGTTGACGCACTCGACCGCCGCGGCCTTGCTGGGGGCCAGCACGAGAGCGCCGTACCGTTCGAGGCTGTCGCGCGCGAGGTCGGCGCGTGACAGTTTCGCGAGCCGCTTCTGGAGTGCGTTGTACACCTCTTCGATGAGCGGCTCGTACCACGTCACCAGCACCGCGACGCCCGGCGAGTGTTCGGCTTGCGCGATCAAGTCGAGCGCGACGTAATCGGGGTGCGCGCTGTCGTCGGCCAGCACTACGATTTCGCTCGGCCCGGCGATGCAGTCGATGGCGACTTGACCGAAGACCTGCTTCTTGGCGAGCGCGACGTATTGGTTACCCGGGCCGACGATGATATCGACCGGCTTCAAGCCCTCGACGCCGTAGGCGAGCGAGGCGATGGCCTGCGCGCCGCCGAGCCGGTAAACCTCGGTCACGCCGAGTTCGTGGCACGTCGCCAGCATCTCGCGGTTGTAGCCGCCACGGTCATTCGGCGGCATACATACGGCGATCTGCTCGCACCCCGCGGCCTGCGCCGGACACACCGTCATGAGCAGCGTGCTCGGGTACGCCGCGGCACCTCCGGGGCAGTACACGCCGACGCGCTTCAGCGGCCGGTAGCGGACCTGAAGTTCGTGCTTGCCGGAGACGCGCATCTCGGCGTCGCCGTGCAGCAGGCCCGACTGGAACTGAGTGACGTTGTAGCGCACTTGGCGGATGACTTCGAGGAAGTCGTCGCCCACCTTCGCGTGCGCCTCGGACAGTTCCGCCGGCTTCACGCGAAGTTGCTCGGCCTTGAGCTTCACGCCGTCGAACAGTTCCGTGTAGTGGAGTGTGGCGGTGAGCCCTTTTTCGCGCACGTCGTGGCATATGCGCTCGACCGCGCGCACGGGTGGCAGCGACTCGCCGAAGACGGCCTGCGTTTTCTTCTTGCTTGCGGCCGAAACCACCTCGGAATCGGTACGGAACTGATCGCGGAGCTTGATGATTTGGGCCGCGGAATTGGACGCCGTGAGGTCGATCCGCCGCAGCTTTAGGGCTGACATCTGGGAACCTCGCGGGCGGTCGCGGAGAGTCGTCGCCCGTCGGGATCGGGACTTCGCTACCTTCCCCGACCCGCACGAAGCGCGCGTCGGGAAGTTCTTTCCCTCGTTATACGGCCCGCCCCCGCGCTTTGCAAGGAACCGCTTCAAGCCGCGCGCGCCAACTCGCGCAACTCGCGCCAGATGTGCGGGTTGTGACGATCAGACCGGCGCGATTTCAATCCGCGATTCCTCAAACTGTTCTCCGAAGGGGCCTCATTCTGAGGCTCACCGAACTTGCACTTACGGCGACACCACATCCACCGCGAAGTAGCAGTCGCAGCCTTCCGCCCCGCTCTTGTCGCGCACGCGCACCTCGATGATGTTGCGGCCCGGCTTGGCAGTCGGCGAGAGGTTCGACTTGATCACGAGCTCCTTCGCCGCGCCCGGTTGCAGCGTCCACTCTTCGCTCAAGTCGGACACGATGCCGCGGCCGTGGATCGTCACGACGCCGCTTTGCACTTTGCCCGACGTGTTGCGAACGCGCAACGTACCGCGCAGGTCCGCGCCCGGCTTCGCCGTCTGAAGGTGCGGCTCGTACTCAACGCGGTTCGGGTTCCAGTCCCACTGGTGACTGCCGCTCACGCTGATCGCGTCGGCGGCCTTGCCCGCCGCGGCCCCCCACTTCGCGCGTCGCCGGTAGTCTTCCTCGTTGTAAACGTACGGCCCACCGTGTTCGGCCAAGACGCGCTCGGGCGCGATCGCGATCACCTTCTTCGCGCTCTCGCCGTACACCGCGGGGTAGCTGCGGTTCAGTCCCATCCACCCGCCGCTGCCGCTGAACTGGTCTTGGTGGAAGAAGTTGTCCGCGGAGAACAGACAGCGCTTACCGTCAATCGTCGTCTCAATCGCGCTGGTGAAGTACGACTGGCCCGGGAAGTGGTGGAACTTGAAAGTGTACCCGCCCCACGCGCCGCTCTCGCCGTCCTTGAGTTCCTTCGTGAACTTAATGGGCCGGGCGTCGAGGAACGGCGCGCGGTAGCGGTTCGGTTCATTCAAGGGCGCGGCCACGAGGTCGAGCGACCACACTTCGCACTTGTCGCGGCCGTGCAGAACGTGAATGCCGTCGAAGTGGTCGTAGTGGGCGTGGCTGAACGCCACCAGTTCGACCGCGCCGAGTTTCTCGTCCTTCTGCAACTTCGCGACCTGATCGGCGCTGCGCTGGCCCCACGGGTCGAGCACGAAGATGCCGTCGCCGGTCTTCGATTGCAGGACGTAGGTGTTCCCGGTGATCCACAGCTTGTCCGCGACCTTCGCCCACGGCTTGTCGCCGCCGCTTGCGATCTGCTCCTTCGGCACGAGGAAATCGTACTTCGGCTCGCCCTTCAATCGCTCTTTGCTGTAGCGCTCGAAGCTCTTCATGAAGCCGGCTTCCTCGACGGCCTCCGCGGTGTCGGTCAGCGTATTGGCGATGTCGTCCTTCACGACGGGGCCGTGTGCGGGGCAGAGCACGGTGGCGTTCAGTTTCGCGAGCTTGCGCAGCGACTCCGCGGCCGGCTTCAGGCCCACGTCGGTCCAGTGGTCCCAATCGGTTGTGTACGGTGTCCACATCTTGCCGCGCGAGTGGAGTGCGTCGCCGGCGAACAGGTACTGCGGGCCTTTCACGTCGTCCGCGAGGCGCACGAAGTAAGCAAAGTGATCGCGCGAGTGACCGGGCGCGGCGACCGGCGTGATGCTCCACTCGCCGAAGGTGAAATTCATCCCGTCCGCGAGCGTGCAGTCAACGCCCTCGACGCCCTCCGCCAGCACGAAGTACGCGGTGCGCGAGTTCCGCAGCGGCACGGAGTCTTTCCAGAACTTCGCCACGCTTTCCGGCAGCAGGTAGTCGGCGCTCTCCTTCGGCGCGCGAACGGGTACCTTCGCCGCGCGGTAATCGCTGGCGTACCGCGCGGTGTCGCGGTGGTGGTGCGTCAGCAGCACGGCCTCGACAGACTTCGCGCCGAGTTCCTTCACAGCGTCGGGCGCAACGCCGGCGTCTATGAGCAACACGCGCTCGCCGCTGAGCAGAGCGTAGCTGTAAGGCGATTCTTTCGTGCGGTACACGCCGTCGCCCAGCTTGTCCCAAAGTTTCAACTCGCCCTTCGGCTGCGCGGCGGTGTACCACCCGAGCACGGCGACCGTTACGAGACAGAAGACCGCGAGGAGCGCGCGAGCGTTCATGATCTTCTCCAAAGTATGGCCCTAATTGTAGCAGTGCACTACTTCGCGAGCGACCGTTGCACGACGCAATAGACGCAGGATAATAGAGCGATACCGTGATCCCGCATCTCCGAACGGACCCTCACCGTGAACGAGTATGAACCCGGCCCGACCGTTCCGCGGCTCCCGGCCGCGCAACCATCGGCCGACGACACCAAGCCGCGCGGTGACAGCTGCACCCCGGACCCGAATCGTACCTCCGATCACGCGCCCGCGCCGGACGACACGGCGCGCCGCACGCCGGCCGGGGGCAGCACTGTGGCGCGGCCGGGGGCCGAGGTCGTGCCCGGATATGTCCTGTTGCGCGAGCTGGGCCGCGGCGGCATGGGTGTCGTGTACGAGGCGCGACACCTCAAGCTCAACCGCGTCGTCGCGTTGAAAATGATGCTCGGTGGCGAACACGTCGGTAAGGGGGAGTTGCTCCGCTTCTTGGCCGAAGCCGAAGCGGTTGCCGCGGTCGAGCACGAGAACGTCGTGCGGGTCTACGATTACGGCGAGGCCCACGGTCGCCCGTACATGGCGCTGGAATTCTGTGCCGGCGGCACGCTCGGTGAGTGTTTGAAGAACTCTAAGCTGCGCGCGCCAGCCACAGTAATGCGCGACGCAACCAAACTGTTCGCGCAGGTGGCGCGCGGTGTGGCCGCGGCGCACAAGCAGGGCATCGTTCACCGCGACCTGAAGCCGGGTAACGTGTTCTTGGACGCGGACGGCGTCCCGAAGGTCGCGGATTTCGGATTGGCGAAGCGCGGAGAGGGGACCGACGTGACGCGCAGCGGTCAGGTGATGGGAACGCCTGCCTACATGAGTCCCGAGCAGGCGAAGGGCGAAACGAAATTTGTTGGCCCACAAGCGGACGTGTGGGCACTCGGTGTGATGTTGTACGAGGCGCTGACCGGCACCCGACCGTTTACCGGAACGGTGCAAGAGGTGCTGGCGCAGGTACAGAACGTAGACCCCGTTCCGCCCCGAAAGGTGGCACCGTCAGTGCCGCGCGACCTCGAGCTCCTCTGCTTGCACTGCTTGTCAAAGGCCGCGCACGAGCGCTACCCGACCGCGAGCGAGCTCGCGGACGACCTCGACCGCTACCTGCCCCACGAACCGATCAGCGTGCGCCCCACCGGGCCGTTCGAGCGCACCGCCAAGTGGGTGCGGCGCAACCGCGTGGTGAGCGCGGCGGCCGCGGTGGTGTTCCTCGCGCTCTCGCTGGGGCTAGGGTTCTCGATTGTTTTCGGGCTCGAGGCAAGGCAGAAGCAGCAAGAGGCTGACGACGCCCTCGGCATGAAGGACATCGCACTCGGCGAGAAGGACACCGCGCTGGGGGAGAAGGACACCGCCCTCCTGCTCAAGGACGCCGCCCTGCGCCAAGAGAAACAAGCGAAAGAGCTGGCCGGGCACCGCGGTTACCGGAGTACGGTCGCGCTCGGGTTCGCCGAGTGGGGGCAGGGGAACCAGTTGCAAGCGAAACAGAGGCTCGCGGAGTGCCCGGTCGAGTTCCGCGGCTGGGAGGGGCACCTGCTCGACCGGCTGTGCAACAAGGACGTCAAGCGGTGGCCCGGTCAGGGGATGATGATTACGGCCGCGGCGCTCTCGAGCGACGGCACGCGCCTCGTAGCGGCCACCCGCGACGGTTCGATTCACGTTTGGGACCGCCACGCACAGAAGCGGCTCCAGACCAACCGCGGGCACAGCGACCTCATCATGGCGCTAGAGCCAGTTATGCACTATTAGACTCGTTGCGCAATAGCGATCGATGGCCTATTCATAGGGTTATGACGAATTACGAGAAATTGCGTCGGAAGCCGTTGTTGTTCCGCATGTTCACGGGGCTCTCGGCCGACGAG